>Ga0315282_10001037_pt1 | contig 53564 bp, 75 predicted proteins | sample YL17G07_20_MG_FD_203693 | JGI IMG/M metagenome (GOLD analysis project Ga0315282, IMG submission 203693) | Sediment microbial communities from Yellowstone Lake, YNP, Wyoming, USA - YL17G07_20 | ecosystem: Environmental > Aquatic > Freshwater > Lake > Sediment | place: USA: Wyoming | collected...
TTGTATCTGTTACATACGGCGTGCAAATAGAAACCCTGCCGCAGCCTGCTCCGCCTGTGACAGTTGCTGTTGCAGTCACATCTTTGCTAACTTGTACAGGATTTGGTTGTAAATCTAAAGTAACGCTGCATGTTGCTGCGCTGGTAAAAGTTGCTTTAGCAGGGACAGAGTTTGGATTTGGTCCTGACTGCCCGCTGTTTCTGGAGGCGTAAACATAGATAGAACCGCTTAATTCTTCGCTGCTACTAATTGTTAAAGTCGCGCTTCCAGATTGCCCTGGACTCAAGATTAAAGAGTTCTTGTCTAAGGAGCAACTCCAAGGGTCGGAGCATGGCTCAGACAAGCCAAGCCCATATGTAGTTGGCAGGCAGCTTGCGCCGTTATCATTATTTTTGATTGTAACAGTATACTTCAAATTAGCACCAACTTGTGCTGTGGCTTCTGCCGGAGTTACAGTAAAAGTAGCCACAGGGGTATTGCATGGTGCTGGTTTTGTTATGAAAGACCAAATATAAGGTGCAGCAAGATTATTGCCTGTTTTGCTTTTTGCAGTGGTTTTAATCGTTATAGTATATTTAGTGCCGGGAGCAAGGTCAGAAGCCGGGTCAAATATGAAAGTTTTAGAGTCTGAAGTGTATGTAACAGAATAGGCTCCTACAGAAGGCGTTGCTGAAAATGCCAAAACCACTGAATTATATTCCATTGCTTCGCTAAAAGTTACGGCCATGTTAGTATTTACAAGAACATCTAGCGCGTTATTAGCCGGGCTCGTAGAAACAACTGTTGGGGTGCCCACTATTGCTGCTCCAGATATAGAATTATCAGGCAGCACATATTCTCCGATAACAATGATAGAAGCCAAGGCCAGCAGTATTATGGCTAGGGCAGTAATAGATGCTTTGCGGGTGGCCAACATAGCTATTCTAAATAATAGCTAAATAAAAAGCCTTCGTTGCTTTGTTCTATTCGCTTTTTAGGTAAAGCGTGATGCCTTTCTGCAGGTACTTCATAATGTCAATTGCATTTTCCAAAAATGCAGAGGCATCGGGCAGTGAATTTTCCAAATAAATATACTTGCCTGTAAGGCTTCCTTCCACAACAGATTCTATTTGCATGCTTCCAACAGGAGGTATATCTTGCACTACATATTTGGCACCATAGACTTCCCAGTTTTCAATTACAGATGGCACTTTCTTTCCAAGAACATAGATTTTATTTTTATCAGGGCTATAATAAAATTCAGCGTTAAGGTCTAATGCTTGCACATCTATAAGCGAGTGGGTTCTTGTCACAGCAAGTTCCGGATTTTGTGATAAAAATATTATTATATACTCATAAATATCCTCGTTTCCTTTAGGAGGACATTTCAAGGCTTTCCAGTCCTTTGGCGTACGCAGGATTGTGGGCAAGTTCCTAATCTCTGGCTTGGATGCCAATAGTGTTTCCAGTACAGAACAGGGTTCTGAACGATTACCCTCTTTTTCTCCAGGCTCTGCATTTTCTGCAACTGGATAATTAAAAAATCCTGACATATCCTTTACTGCATAATCTTTGCCTAGCTCCTCTGCTTTTTTAGTTTCTTTTGCATATGCTTTGCCAGGCAGAGCTGAAACTTGTTCTGCAATAATTACAGGCTTTTCTGTCTGTTCCTTCAGCTCTTTAATATCTTCACCTTCTTCAAATTCATCTTCTGTACGTACCCAGTTGGATAAAGTTGAAATTTGTTTGGCAAGAGCTGGCTTTTCCGCCTTCTCTTCCAAATCTTTTTCTAATTCTTCTATTTCATCTTCTGCATCTTCAAACGCAGGAGCTTCAGGAGTTTTTACTGCCTCTTCTAATGTTTGTGTTTGTGTTTTTATTTCTGTAACTTTTTCCAATACTGGCTTTGGCTCTGCAGTTTCATACTTATTTCCAAAAATATAATGTCCAACAAGAACTGACCCTCCACCAATTGCCCCCCCTGCAAGCAAGTAAGGTATCATTACTGGGAAGGCTGCACCAGCTAAAATTATGGCTCCATAGGCCACTAGGTAACCTAATTTATCTGTGAGAGACATACCGCAATACTTTGTGTTAGAAATTTAAGGTTATCTCTCAGAAGCGCAGATTAAAATTAAAATAAAAAAAGAAAAAGGATTTTCAGCTTCTTACTTTAGCTTGCTGAAAATCTGTATTGCCATTGCTATTGCGCCAATCAGCACTAAGATGAAGGCTATTACCCAAAATATAATGCTGATCCATCCAACAGCAGTTGCAATGCTAGGCACTTGGAGTCCTACTGGCTCAAGTACGCTGGCTAATATCAAGAATACCGCACCTGATGCGATGTATCCTATTTCTTTCTTCAATGCATCTACATAGCCGCTGTACTTTAGCAACGCTAGGCCTACCAATACGCCTATTCCTAATCCGATTGTTCCGTCCCAAAAGGCCATTTTTTATGCCTCCTTCGTTTCCAAAGGATAAATCCACTATACGTGAAGTGATATATAACGATGTTTCATTACTCTTGAATAACGTCAACTTGCAGAGCAAGTTTGCAGGATTAAAAACTGTAATAGGCAGTTTTTAATAAAAAAGAAGGAAAAGAAATCAGTTTTTATTTCCCTATTAGCTCTGCAACTGCCCAGAGTCCGCCTATTATTATGAAAATAAAGGCTATGAGCTCCCAGGCAAATCCCAGCCAAGATGCTACAGTTGATGTCAGTTTTGTTGCAAAGGTTCCTGCTGTCCAGGCTATGTCTATGACGTAAAACATCACGCCTGCTGCCAGGAAGCCTGCTGGCTTGGGTATCAGATGGAGTATGCCAGCGTATCGCAACAACACAAGTACTGCAGCTAGGCCGATTGCCCAGCCCCAGGGTGTTGCAAGTATTGCTTCGATTGCCATGTTAATAACTGACTTAATTTAATAATATATAAGATTGTGTCACTCACAATATGTAGTCTTGAAGATTTAGATTATTAGGATGATTATATTGCTTCAAGCCCTACATAGCAATGTGGGATCTACTACGCATTGTGACACCTAAGAGGTTTTACTTAAGGGACTTCCTTCTAAACACAGCATGCCCAAAGTTTACCAGCAAGTCAAAATCCAAGCCTTTTAGCTGAATTGGAATATCACAGGCTCCAAAATTACTTCCTGCCCAAATGTAAAGCTGAACTTCCTTGCTGTTATCTCTTAGTTTCTGCTTAAGCTCATCAACAATTTCTGCAGCATGCATCTTGAAACCATCAGGAAGTTGCAAACAAACCTTGAGAGATTCCCCTTTCAGCTTTGCAATTTCAGCTGCAACTTTATCCAGCTCCAAATCATAATCCAAATCCATAATTGTATGGTAGAGTAAACACTTTTAAAGCCTTTGCTCTTTTTGAAATTATGAAAGAGATTACAAAAGAAAGGCTGGAAAAGGAATTTAGCAGGATGAAGAAAGCCCTTGATATAATTAAAATTAAATCCAAAACAAAAGAAGCTGAAGAGCTTTTGGATTTGGCAACAAGATATTACAATGATGCCAAATATTTCCAGGAAAAGGGAGACTGGGCAACTGCTTTTGGCGCCCTGAATTATGCTTTTGGCCTGCTTGATGGCGGGGCAAAGCTGAAGCTGTTTGATGTTTCCAAGGCAAAAGACCTGTTTATTGCAGACTAGAAAGCTTTATTTTACTATATTTTCTTCATAGAGATATGACAATCTGGCAAACCCTGGTGGGCCTAGAGCTGGGGTATGCAGACCAATATTTCGAGAGCATAAAGGAAGTTGCTGATTTTATCAGGCACAGGCAGGAATATTTTGAGGACAAGGTTGAGGACAAGGATACATACTGGCTTGTTACGGAAGATAGATTGGGAAGTTTTTACATACATTTCGTACCGAAAGAACTCTGGCCTATTTTCAGGCAGGCCCAGATAAAAGAGCCGCAAGAACAAAAACTCCTTGAGGAAAATTCATTTCTATTACGACAGTTTAGAAGAGCAGATGTCAGGTTTATTGTTTACGGAGTCCCAAAGAGCAAGATAAAGTTATAAATCCGCAAATTCTTTTTAGTTTATGCTTTGGGAGATAATTGCTGTTGCTGCAACTATTATTATTTTCTGGCTTAGCAGTCAAAAACTTCACAGACATTATTGCGGGTATTTCGTAATCGGCTTGCTCTATGGATTGTGGTGGGAATTTTCTGCTGAATATCTTTTCAATTACACTGGTTTTTCTATTTATTTGTGGAAAGATATCCCATTGGCAATAATTTTGCTATGGGGTGTTGTAATTGCAGGCTTGGCTGAATTTAGCGATATTGCCCAGAAGAAATTCAAAATTTTCAAAAACAAATTGAAAAATTGCCTTGTCTGGGATATTATATTAGCTACATCTTTTGGCTGGGCAATGGAAATCTCGGGCAGCCAGTTTTTTGGCATGTGGAGTTACCCTGCGACAGGCATTGGCTCAGCTATTTTTGGCGTGCCTCTCCGATGGCTAGCAGGCTGGATATTTGTTGGCGTATTTGTACTAACTTTTGCACGAAAATATGGCCCGCTAGTTAAAATTTAGAATTATTTCTTGGAAATAGGCCACAGTAAATTAAAGTAACCCCTGTAAGTAACTGTAAAGGTGTGAAGCAAGCCTTTTATTTCTTTTTTTTATCTTTAATTTATGAAATTTAGGAAATTGCTAGCAAAAGAGACAAAATTGCCGGAAGAAATCCTGCCGGCTAGCTATCAAGCTCTCGGAAATATTCTCTTGCTAAAATTGCCAAATCCAGAGGCTTTAAGACAAAAAAAGAAAATTGGCTCTGCAATTCTCAAGCTTTTTCCTTACATAAAGACAATCTGCCTGCAGAAGGGAGTAAAGGGAGAATTCAGAAAACCAGAGATAGAAGTTATTGCTGGTAGCAAAAATACAAAAACAATCCACAAAGAGCTGGCCTGCAAATTCAAGCTTGATGTTAAAAAAATAATGTGGTCAAAGGGAAATCATTTTGAAAGGCAGAGGCTGCTGAAATTAGTAAAACCAGATGAAACTATTGTTGACATGTTTGCAGGAATTGGCTATTGGTCTGTAATCCTTGCAAAGCACAAGCCTGTTAAAAAAATCATAGCCATAGAAAAAAATCCAAAATCTTTTAACTTCTTGATAGAAAATATCTGCCTGAATAAACTGCTCAACATTACTGCAATTGAAAACGATTGCAGAAACACAAAGCTTTCTGAAAAAGCAGACAGGATAATCATGGGCTATTTCCCAGATACCATAAAATTTATCCCATCGGCCCTAAAAATTTCAAAGAAGGGAACAAAGATACACTTTCACGAGCTGACAAATGATTTGGAAAAACTAAAGACAGACCTTAAGGGATTCAAGAAGTTAAAGATAGAAAACATCAGTCTTGTAAAAGAATATTCCCCAAGTAAGAAGCATTATGTTTTTGATTTAAAAGTTTTATAATCTAAATCAGGCGTATTCCAGCTTTGGAGCTTTTGCTGTAAAGGATTTTGCAAATTCTTCTGCGAGAGATTCATCCTTTGTTTCCAGCCAGCTATGAATCTTTCCCGCGAAACAGCCTATGCAGATTGCTTTTTCATGCTCGCCCCTGCAAACTCTGCAGGAAATCTTTCCATATCTTGTTTTATCAAGCATTTTTCTGACTTCTTCGCGATAGCCTTTAGCTAGAGAAAACTTTTTGCGTTCAATCCAGGTCTCAATCTTATCTGTAAGACAGAGAGGGCACACTGGCGTGTAAAGTTCTTTGCTACAAATTCCACAGCAGGCCATTAAACTCAACACTGTGAAAAACTTTGGGCTTTATAAATTTTTATGCAGTAGAAAGGACAAATTAATTTGTTTGCTGTTTCAGTTTTGTCTCAACTTCTGCAACAATTTTCCTGATTTCTGCAACGGCATCCACATTCGCAGAGATTGAATCGATTCCAATGCGGACTAAAAATTCTGCCATCTTTGGATTAGAGCCTGCCTGGCCGCAAATAGAGCTTTCAACTCCATATTTTGCACAGGTTTTCACAACATGCTCAATTGCTTTCAGGACTGCTGGATGAAACTCATCATACAAGTCCGCAATATTGGAATTTCCCCTGTCAACACCAAGAACTGTCTGCGTCAGGTCATTTGTTCCAAGGCTGATAAAATCAATTCCTGCCTGGCAAAGCTCATCAATAATCAAAACTGCTGCTGGAGTTTCAACCATTATGCCAAACTTTATGCTTTTTCCTGGCTCCAGACCAACTTCAACAGCAATTTCTTTGGCCTTGATAACTTCTTCATGAGATATTACAAAAGGAAGCATAACTCCCAAATTATTGAAGCCTTCATTGACTAATTTTTTCAGGGCTTGGAATTCAGCTTTCAAAAGTTCCGGCTGTGCCAGGCTTCTTCTGATTGCATGCCAGCCTATCATTGGATTGGCTTCAGTAGGTTCAAGGTCTCCGCCTTCTAAGTCGCGGTATTCATCAGTCCTGATATCAGAAGTTCTAACCCACACTGGTTTATTTTTGAAAGGTTTTGCAATTGCCTTAACTCCATTGTAAATCAGATTTTCATAATCTTTCAGTTTATTATCGCGGAGATATTTCGCAGGGTGTATTTTCCCAGATGCAATTATTCCTTCCAACCGCAAAAGGCCAATGCCGTCTGCGCCAGTTTCTGCAGCCCTTTGCGCAAAAGCCGGCAAATCCATTATAACTTTAATTTTAATTTTTGTTTCAACAGCTTCAAAAGTTTCTGGCTTGCTGGCTTCTCCAAGCTGGACTTCTCCTTTGTAAATTCTGCCTGTAGAACCATCAACTGTTACAACATCATTATCCTGCAAAACTTTGGTTGCAGATTTTGTGCCGACAACTGCAGGAATCCCCATTTCTCTTGAAACAATTGCCGCATGCGCAGTGATTCCGCCTTCATCTGTGATAATTGCGACAGCTCTCTGCATTGCAGGAACATAATCAGGATTTGTCATTACAGTTACAAGAATATCGCCTTTCTGCACTTTCTCCAGCTCGCGGACATTCTTGACTAATTTCACTTTTCCAGTTGCATGACCGGGCGATGCGCCAAGACCTTTCAGGATTGCTTCTGCTGTTACACTAATATGCTCTTTCTCCTGTGGCTTTATTGTAGTCACAGGCCTTGTCTGCACTAAATAAATCTGATTTTTCTCAATTGCCCATTCCATATCCTGCGGAACTCCGTAATGGGCTTCTACATTTAATGCGAGCTTGTACAAAAATTTAATCTGGCTTTCTGTTAGAACTTGCTGCTTCTGCCTGTCTTTTCCCAAATTTCTTTTGACAGTATTTCCGGTATAGGCGTCTCGCGTAAGATAAAAGTCCTGGCCCGGAATATCTTTTTCTACAGTAGCTCCTGTTTTTTTATCAAGCACATATGTATTTGGATTTACTTCCCCGGAAACAACTGCTTCCCCCAAGCCGAAAATGGCTTCTATAACAACTTGGTCGAGATTATTTGTAGAAGGATTTATGGAAAATGTAACGCCGGAAGCATCAGAATTAATTTGTTTTTGTATTACAACTGCAATTGCAACTTTCATATGTGGAAAATTATTTTTTACCCTGTAATAGATTGCCCTTGCAGTGAAAAGGGAAGCCCAGCATTTCTGCACTGCATTTACAACAGCTTCTTTTCCCAAAGTATTGACGAAAGTTGCCTGCTGGCCTGCAAAGCTTGCACCTGGCAAGTCTTCAGCTGTTGCTGAGCTTCTTACTGCAACAAAAGCTGCATCTCTGGAAGTTGTCTGCAGAAGTGCATGCGCAGTCTTTACAGATTTCAATTCTTCTGCAGCATCAACATAAGTGTAAAAGTCCTTTATCTCGTCCTGCATGTCTGTCGGCATTGAAGAACTCATAACCAGTTTCTGGACTTCTGCCGCAACTTTTTGCAGCCTTTCATTATCCTCTACATCCAAATCTTTCAGCTTCTCTTCAATTTTTTTGTCAATTTTTCTTACAGCAAGAAATTTCCTGTAAGTTTCGGCAAGAACAATAAAGCCTGGAGGAACCGGAAAGCCTGAATTAAACATTTCAGCAAGGTTTGCACCCTTTCCGCCAGCTTCTGGAATTGAAGATTTGTTAAGCTGCTTGAACCATTTGCAGTAGGCCATTGCAAATTACTGAGAAAAGGAAATTTAAAAGCTCTTCTAATTAGCAATGGTAGCAAAAAATTCGTCAATTATTTTAATTGCATCTTCAAAGGAATTATATTCCTTCACTAAAACTTCAGAATTGCCACGAATCATTGCTGACAAAAGCCTATCTTGTTGCGACTTGTAAAGACATAGCACTGGTTTTTTATGTTCTATTGCTATCCGAATCTCATAACCCACGCCCAATGAAGGGGTAGAAACTTCTGCGATAAAGACATCAGATTCCTTAACCCAATCAACATCTCTGTCGTGTATTTTTTTAGCTGGTAAATTTTCTCCTCGCGCGGTAAGATTTGGATCAGCAACATGCTCTGTTAATATAATTCCATATTTTCGTATATGCTCAACAATTTGCTGGTAAATCCCTACATTGCTTCTGCCTCCACTAATAGACCCCGTAAAGTAAATTTTCATAAGTTTCAGAAACAGATTAAGATTTTAAAGTTTATGCACTTGTTTTTAGAACTTTGACTAGGCAATGCATTGGCATTTTGGCCTTTGCCTTGTGTGCAGCTTTCTTTGCAAACTCCAGATTTTCTTCTGAAACATAAATTGAAAAAAGAATTTTACCTTTGAAACATTGTGCGGCATGGCCTTCAGGTTTTCCGAATGCTAGTGCCATTCCCCGCTGAAACCTGTCTGCTCCAGCGCCTGTTGCCAAAGGATTCATCCTGAAAATGTGATGCGGCACTGCTCTCAGCTTTATTGCCCAGCCAGTCTTAGAAACAAGTTCCAACGTCCTGACCAAAACCTGCCTTGCAGCTTCCAGAGCATTTTCCCTTACCTGGATATCTTTTGCAGAAACAATCTGGACATCATAAGGAAATTTTGCTGAGACTTCGCCCATATCGTATTGTGCAATCTTAATGTGCGGGGCGCCTTTGATGTAAGCTTTAGATTTGACTCTAGATGTGCGAGTGTAAGGCCTTTTGATTTTTCGGTATGCAACTGCTTGCCTCAATTTTGCCATTTTGTACTTTGAAAGCTTGGAAAGTGATTTTTAAACCTTTGTGCTCGGGCAGTTGTTCGGAAGACTTAAATAATAACAAGTTCTGCTCTAGATATGCGAAAGCTAAAACAGCGACTTGCTCTGACTGCAGCTGCACTTGCTTTTACTCCTCCAACTATACTGCGCTTAATTTCTACAAACAATGGTGCTGCAATTGGCATAAGCGCGCTGGTAGCAATGCTGGCAGGATTTGTTTTGGTCATGGCAGCTGTGCAGGTACTGGAGAATAAAAAATGGTAACTGCTTATGTTCTCGCAACATTAAAAGCTGGCGCTGAAAGAGACGCCAAGGAAAAGCTAAAAAAGATTAGAGAAATTACAGATGTAAATATCCTTTATGGAGAATATGATTTGATAATTAAAATAGACTTGGATGGCATTTCAGAGTTAAGTGATTTTATTCTTGATAAAATCAGGGCAATTTCTTCAATTGAAAGGACAACAACGCTGATTGTTGCAGGCTAGTTAGGGTGCAGTTTGTCAGAAGCAAAGGCTTTTAAAATATCTAAAAGATGCCTTTTAGTAAAATGGTTTTACCAACCGATATAAAACCGCAAGAGCTGGCAAGAGAAGTAGCCAATACTCTAAAAGAAAAAATCACAGCGCCTAAATGGTCTGTTTTCGTAAAAACAGGCATGCATAAAGAGAGGCCACCCCTAGAAAAAGACTGGTGGTACATTAGGGCTGCTTCTGTCCTAAGAACAATTTACAGAAGCGGGCCAGTTGGAGTTTCTAAATTAAGGTCTAAATACGGCGGATCTAAAAATCGTGGTGTCAAGCCGCATGTGTTTACAAAAGCTTCAGGCTCAATCTTAAGAAAAATTCTGCAGCAATTGGAAACAGCAGGCCTTCTCGCAAAAGTAAAAGATGGCGTGCATAAAGGCAGGATAATAACGCCTGCCGGCGTCTCACTTCTTGCAAAGGCTGCAGCCAGGATTAAAGCGAGATAAAAATGGACAAACAAAAATATGCGGATGACCTTAGAAAAAAACTGGCTTCAGATGCCGTGCAGAATGAAAACCAGGAATTTGTTCAGCGACAATTGGAATCTGCAAAGAAATCTGTCATACAAAAATTCCTGACTCCAGAAGCCCGCCAGAGACTGGCTAACATAAGGGCAATAAAACCTGCATTTGCAGATACTGTAGAAAATGCTCTTTTGGATGCAAGCCAGTCTGGAATGCTGAAAGGGCAGATTGGCGAAATGGAATTTAAACAATTTCTAGATCAAATAACCCCACAACCAAAATTCAAACTCATTAAATAAAATGGTAAAAGTCCAAAGTTCGGGAAAAAAGAAAAGGCTTGGAAAAGCCGCATCACAGACAAGATGGGCTCCTTTCTGGACTGTTTCTAAGAAGATGGGCAAGGGCGCAAAGGCTCATCCTTCTTCTATCACAGCTGTAAAAAGAAACTGGAGGAGAACTAAATTAAAGGCTTGAAATGGTTGAACGAATTTATAATATCCCTTTAAGGCGGGAATGGCTGAAATCTCCAAAATGGAAGCGCAGCAAGAAAGCAATCACTGCAATTGAATCCTATCTTTTGAAACATACAAAGGTTCCTGAGATAAAATTAAGCCGCTGGATTAACGAAGCTGTCTGGGAAAAAGGCGGCAAAAATCCGCCAGCCAAAATAACGCTTAAAGTTGAAATTAACAAGGAGAAAAAGATTGCACGGGCTGAACTTGCAGAGCTTCCTGCGAAAGCAAAGAGAAAATTAGAGTCAAGGAAAAAGGAAGAGCTGAAAGCAAAGAAAGTTGAGGAGAAAAAGCCAAAAATAGAGGAAGTTCCTGCAGAAGAAGAGAAAAAAGAGGAAGTTAAAAAGGAAAAAGCTCCTGCCACGATGACTCCGCAGCAAGAAATGGCGATGCATAAATAAAAGAGCATAAAAATGTCTCAAAAACATATTTCTATTTTAAGTTTCCATGGCGACCCTAATGTTGGCCTGCATGGAATTGCAACAGACAAGTATTGCCTGGTTGGAAAAGGTGTTTCTGACCAGCAATTTGCCGAGCTTGAGGCAAATTTGAAAGTTCCTGTTTACAGAACTAGTTTTTACGGCACAGATTTGATTGGATTGTTTGTAGCAGGCAATTCTTCTGTTTTATTGGTGCCAAAAATAATTTTTGAGCCTGAATTGAAAGCACTCAAGGCCTGGCTTGAAAAGATAAATGTCAAGCTTTTTGTTATTGACACAGAACACACTGCTTTTGGAAACAATATTTTGCTGACTGACAAGATTGCAATAATTAGTAATGTTTATGACAAGAATGCAAAAAAACAAATACAACAGGCGCTTGGCATTGAAACTGTGTCTATGGATTTAGCAGGAACTTCTGTTCCGGGCTCTGTTGGAAAAATTACAAACAAGGGCGCAATTTTTTCTCCTAACATAAGCGATGCTGAAATCAAGAAACTTGAACAAGTGCTGAAATTTGAAATCGGCCTTGGAACTGTAAATCTTGGAAATCCATTTATCTCTGCAGGGCTGATTGCAAACAGCTTTGGCTTTGTCATAGGGGCGCAAAGCTCTGGTTTTGAAATGTCAAGAGTAGATGAAAGCCTTGGATTTATTAAAGGCTTTTAAACTCAATTCCTTATCTGAAAAATATGGATAAAAAGAAACTGCAGGAAAAATATGTTGAATTACAATTACTATCCATGCAGATAAAGCAATTTGAAGAACAGCTTACAATGATAGACCAGAAATCTGCAGAGCTGGAAAATTTGCGGGTTGCTTTGCATAATTTGCACGAGCTTAAACCTGGCACCAAAACTTTAGCACTAGTTGGTCAGGGAGTTTTTGTTTCAGGAGCTGTTGAAAACACGCATGAAGTTTTGCTGAATGTAGGAGCCAATATTATTGTCAAGAAAACTGCTCATGAAGCTGAAGAAAGCATAGCAAACCAGCTGGAACAGCTTGAAGACATTGTTTTGGAATTAAGCCATAATCTCAAGGAGTACATGGTAAAGGCGCAGGCTGTCGAAGAAGAAATAAATAATTTGGCAATTACGGAAAAATAATGCCAAAAGCAGGTAAAAATGTTTGAATTCCTGAAAAAAGCCTTCAAAGGATTTTCTGAAAGCTTAAGCAAACCCGAAAAGCCAAAAGAAAAGCTTGCTGAGCAGAGGCCTGTGGAGCTTGCAGAACAAGCTTTCAAGAAAGAAACAGAAAAACCAAGGGAAATTAAAAAATTAGAGCACGAGGAGAAAGAAAAGGGCTTTTTGCAAAGGCTTGCTACAGTTGTTACTGAAGCAAAACTTACCGAGGACCAATTTTCCAATCTTTTTAAAATTCTGGAGATAGAATTGATACAAAATAATGTTGCCTTCCCGATAATTCAGCAGATTAGGGCAAATTTAGAATCTGCATTGGTTGGAAAATCACTGCCAAGGGCGCAGGTTTCTGAAAAAGTAAGGCAGATTTTGCGCGAAACCATCCTTGATACTTTGGAATCGCCAAAGCCTCTTGATATTCTGCAAATTGCGACTGAAAAGAAATCCAAAAATGAACCCCTTGTTGTAATGTTTGTAGGAACAAATGGTCACGGCAAGACAACAACACTTGCAAAAATCGCAAGCTTGTTCCAGCAGAATAATTTCAGATGCGTCTTTGCAGCTGCAGATACATTCAGGGCAGCAAGCATTGAGCAATTAGAGCATCATGCAAACAAATTATCCATAAGAATGATTAAACACAAATACGGCGCAGACCCTGCTGCTGTTGCCTTTGATGCAGTTAAGGCAAAGGACAAGGACATTGTTTTGATTGACACTGCAGGAAGGCAGACTCCTGATGCAAATTTGATGGAAGAAATGGCTAAAATCAAAAGAGTTGCAAAGCCTGATGTGACAATTTTTGTCGGGGAAGCAATTGCAGGCTCTGATTTAATTGAGCAGGCCAAGGCCTTTAATGAAAAAATAGGCATTGATGGCATAATCTTGACAAAAGTAGATGTTGATGACAAGGGTGGCGCTCTTCTTTCAGTTGTGCAGGCAATCAACAAGCCAATTCTTTACATAGGAACAGGCCAGAATTACAAAGACATAGAAAAATTCGAGCCCAAGAAGTTTGCCAGCAAAATTCTCTAGTTAGCCTTTTAAATTCCAATTAAATCAAAGAGTTATGTTAGACAAGCTTGGCGAGTCACTTAAGGACAGCTTGCGGAAACTGCTGAAAATATCGCTTATAGACCGGAAACTTGTTGAATCTCTTTCTGAAGACATCAAAAAAGCTCTTCTTTCCGGCGATGTAAACCTGCCGCTCGCCACAAAAATCACAGACTCTATTAAAAACAGGGCTTTGACAGAAAAGCCAAAGCCTGGATTAACCCACAGGGAGCAGGTAATCAACATTGTCTATGAAGAACTTGTTAAACTGCTTGGAGCAGAGCCTGGAAAATTTGAAATAAAGGAAAAGCCAACAAAGATTTTGCTTGTTGGCCTTTTTGGCTCTGGAAAAACAACAACCGCTGCCAAGCTTGCAAAATTATTCAAGAAGCAGGGCCAGAAAGTCTGCCTTGTGCAGACTGATACCTGGAGGCCTGCAGCTTATGAACAATTAAAACAGCTTTCCGAGAAAATCAATGTTCCTTTTTATGGAATCAAAGAAGAAAAAGATCCTATAAAAATTGTGAAGAAATTTGAGCCAGACTTTTCCCGATTTAATGTAATAATTTTTGATTCAGCAGGCAGAGATGCGCTAAGCAAAGAGCTGACTGATGAGCTGAAAAGGCTAAATGAAAATATAAGGCCGCAAGAAAAGCTGCTTGTGCTGTCTGGTGATATAGGCCAGGCTGCAAAAACCCAGGCAAAAGCATTCCAGGATTCCGTCGGCATCTCGGGCGTTATAATAACAAAGCTCGATGGAACTGCTAAAGGCGGCGGTGCCTTGTCAGCTTGCGCTGAAACAGGCGCCAAAGTAAAGTTTATCGGCGTTGGAGAGCACATCGATGACTTTGAAGATTATGAGCCGAAGCGTTTTGTATCCAGATTGCTTGGATTGGGCGACCTTCAAACACTTCTTACAAAAGCTGAAGAAGCTATCAAAAAGGAAGATGCAGAAGTTTTGGCTAAAAAGTTTATGAAAGCAGAATTTACTTTTGATGATTTGATGAAACAAATGGAAGCTTTGCAGAAAATGGGCCCTCTTTCGCAGGTAATGTCAATGATTCCTGGAATGGGCGCGGCAAAAATCCCCCCGGAATTGCTGAATGTTCAGGAAGGCAAGATGAAATCCTGGCGGCACATCATACAATCAATGACAAAACAGGAAAGGGATAATCCTGATATCATAGATGCCAGCAGGATAAAGAGAATTGCCAAAGGCTCTGGCAAATCAGAAGCTGATGTCAGGGAATTGCTGAAGCAATACGCGCAGATGAAGAAAATGCTCAAATTAATGGGTAATACTAAACAATTGCAGAAGCTTCAAAAGCTAATGGGTGGAAAAATGCCCTTGAATTTCTAATTATCGCTGGCAATTATATTCTCCACACTACAAATCCTTATAAATAATATTATTAATAATATTATTATGAAACATAAATGTGCCATTTGTAGTTATGAGTGGGAATCTAGAGTAGCAAAACCAAAGCAGTGCCCACGATGCAAAAGATATGATTATAATAAAGGCAAATAATAATGGGAGACATACATATTTTCGATTTGCCTGTGGACATAAGAGTTGAATTTAGTGAAAACTATAGAAATAAAATATTCAAATCGATTAATACTAAGGACTTAGCTTATGCCATTAAATGTAAAGAACAAACTATCAGAAGATGGAAATGCGGCGAAGTTTTGCCAACTATATCCGACTTGCTTAAAATTTTTAGTTTTGCTAAACTTGACGTTAAAGAATTAGAAAGAAATGTTAAAAGCTTCCGAGCTAAGAAAGGTTTCATAAATAACCCAAAACTCCCTCTTAATATTTCTTCAGATATTGGATTAATACTTGCTGGCGTCTTGGGAGATGGTGGAGTTACATACAAACATTGCAAATTGTTCTATGCTAACAAAAATGAAAGGCTAGTAAACAGTTTCATAGATGCTGTTAGAAATATTTTTGGCGATGTTAAATATAGACTAATTTTGCATAGTGACGGAGTAAAGGTAGTAGAGATTACAAGCATCGTTGGTAAAATATTGTTAAAAGTTTTTGGTTTGCCGAGAGGCGATAAAACGTTGTTAAACTATGAATTGCCTAATTTGCTTTTCGAGACACTGGATAAATCTTTGGTGATTAAATTTTTACGCCGATTTTATGATGATGAAGGTTATGTGCATAAAAGCGGAGCCATAGTCCTAAGAACAAGCATAGAAAAAAGTTTGACATCAAATAAAATACCTAATAGGCTTTTAGGTTTATCTTTATTATTGAATAAATTAGGTATAAAGACAAGTAAACCCGCGAAAGTTAGCGAACGTTTAAGGGTAGCTAGAGGTGCCCAGTCTCCAAATCCAACCGAAGTGGAAGACTGGGAAATAAAGATTTACCATAAGAAATATCTGCTGCAATTTTTAGAAGTTGTGGGTTTTGAATCGACGCAAAAGAATGCTGTATTAAAACAAATTATAGATTCGATATCGAGATATGAAAGCCCTAAAGGTGAGGGTCTGATTTACTATCTGCAAAAAGCCAGGGAGTTAAGCACGACCTTTACTAGCAGAGATTTACAATTAAAATCTAATCGCGGAAAAGAAATAGCTAATAGTGCAATAATAAAGCTCAAGAATTTAGGATTTTTAGAAGCGGTTGGAAAACTCAGAGGCAAAGGGGCGCCTCCTTCATATCGCATAACTGAAAAGGGCTTACAAGCTGATTCTATAAGGGATAAAATAAAATAACTCCAGAAGATGCTGGGTGGCAAGATGCCTATGGGTTTCTGACTGGAGCCTGCCCTACAGGCACAACCAGCTCTTTCATGGCGTCTTCTAACCCCTGAATTGTGCACTGTTGTTTTTTAACTATAATTTCTTGCAAGCAATGCGATTTTTCAGCAGAAAAGATTATTGCAAGCGTAGCGTATAATTTTTTCTCTCCTTTTTCCACGTTTAGTATTTCCACGTCTAGTATATTATCATTTTCAAAATCTCTACCAACCCAACCAAGCCGATACCCCTCAGAGCATGCATCCTTAAACACCTTTCTTGATAACCAATCTAAATAAGCATTCATTGTTAGTGGCTTATATCTCAAATGGTAACGTCCTTCTTCCATATAATAAACTTAGAAGCAAACCCTTAAAAATGATGTCTTTTGCTGTTAATTTGAAATGGTTAAACGAGCAGGCAGCTTCAGATGCAAGACAAGGCATACCTTGCGGAAAGTACCTAGGACATCAGGAAAGGTATCTGTAACAAGGCTGCTTCAGAAGCTGGAAATAGGAGACTCGGTAACAATAAACCCCGAGCCTACAATACACAATGGAATGCCTCATCCCCGTTACAAGAACAGAACAGGCAAGGTTATAGAAAAACGAGGCTCTGCTTACGTTGTTAAAGTAAGGGATGGAGATACGACTAAAACTTTAATAGCCGCGCCTGTGCATCTCAGGAAAGTGAGTGTGTAAAATGAGCGAAGAAATATTGTCAAAAGAGCCAATAGCAATCCCAATGCTAGGCGGCTTTTTGAAAGATGTGAAGAAGGAAAACAGGGCCGAAGTCCAGGAAAAAATACTAATCTATTCAAAAAGCACTTCCAAACTATCCGAGGCTGACTGCAAGAAAGTGCTTGCTGAATTAAAAGAGCTTAATATTCCAGGTTTCACTACAGATTTGGCAGTTGCTTTGGCTAATATACTGCCTGTAACGCTGACTGAAATAAGGTCTGTATTGTCCGGAAAATCAAACATAAACCCGGAAAACTTTAAAAGGATACAAGAGATTCTTGTTAAGTACGGAAAATGAGCATAAACACGAGGAAAAAATATGATACCACAGAAGAGAAACAAGGAAGAGTATGTAGTAGTTTTAGACTACTTGCATCATGGGTATCTCGAAGACTCGCGGCCTATGCATAGGAAAGAGCCAATAGTGCAAGCCATAGGAAAATCATTCTTCACTTTGCTGGAACTTGTCCCTTCTGTGCAGCTAAAGCCTCATGATGAAGTTTACATTGGGGAAGGCAAGCGCGACAAAATCTCATACATCAAGGGAACATTATCACCAGACAGATTAACACATACAGCAAGAGCCGAGCTCCCTTCAGTAATCCAGAAAATAGTTGAAGCTAATGAGCAGTTGTTTGTGCAATTCATAAATAATTCTGGCCCGATAAGTTTGAGGGCACACCAGCTTGAGCTTTTACCGGGAGTTGGCAAGAAACACGCACAGGCTTTGCTTGATGAAAGGCAGAAAAAGCCGTTTGAATCTTTTGATGATATTAGAAAAAGAGTTCCTGCTGTTGACCCGAAGAAAGTTATCATAGACAGGATTCTTGCAGAGCTTGAAGAAAAAGATAGGCACAGATTATTTGTTAGGCGCTAGCACTAAACCAATATCTTCACCGCAGGTTTTGATTTCTCTGATGTAAAAATGTTTTTCAACATTCTGAAGCTTGCTTGCGAATTTCGCCAATACAGTTACAACTGCAATCCCATTAGGTTTCAGAACTCTGGCTATTTCCCTTAACATGTTTTCGACAGAGTCAAGGTTTTGAGCTGTTGTAAAGCTCAAAACTGTTGCAAAGCTGTTATCTCTGAACGGCAGGCTTTCAGCATCTCCTTGCACAGAAAGCTCTTTTGAGCGCTTTAGCATTTCCTGAGAGATATCAATTCCTATTAGTTTAGCCCAAGCGGAACTTGTTCCGCTGGGCCCCGCTGAACTTCGTTCAGCTTGGGTCTTGAGAAATTCCTGCAGCAATCCGGTACCAGAACCTAAATCAAGAATTGGCTCTTTTAATTGCAAATCTTCCAGCATGATTCTGTATTTTTCTTCCTGGATTTCCTTATAGCGGCTGTCGTAAATACCTGCTGTTTTGTCATAATTCTCCCTTACAGCCTGTTTTTTGCTTTCCATAGCTTTTTAATCCGAAATTGGCTTTTAAATTCTATGAAAATCATAATTGACACAAATGCACTGATTTATGCAGTCGAGAACAAGATAGACATATTTCAATTGCTGCAGGGAAATGAGCTAATCATACCAAACCTTGTTTTGGAAGAGCTTCAGCTGATTAGCAGGGCTGCAAAGAAAGCCTCCGACAAAAAAGCGGCATTTTTGGCCCTTAGAATCCTGGAATGCACTTCTTTTGAAATGATCCATTTATTTGGAAAGACTGACGAAGCCATAACAAAATTTGCAAAGTCAGAAGACGCAGCAGTCCTGACTAATGACCTTGCTTTAAAGAGAAATCTCCTAAAAGAGAAGGTTAGAGTTCTGCACATCAGGCAGAAAAGGCATATTGAAGAGTGGCTGTAAAGTAAAGCTTTAAAAATCATTATTTTGCTTCCTAATTGCAAAATGTACTATAAATCTGAAGTCCAGGGTGTTGTAAGAATACCGCCAACCTTATTTTCAGAGCCTTTGGAATCTGCTGTTGAGAAACAACTCAGGACAGATTATGAAGGCCAGATATTCGAGGAACTGGGCAAAGTCATACTTATCTTAGACGTAAAAGAAATTGGAGAAGGAGTCATAATACCTGGCGATGGCGCAGCGTATCATCGCACAAGATTTGTAATGCTTCACTATGTGCCTGAAATCAATGAAATAATTGAAGGCTCTGTAAAGGACATTGCCAAATTCGGCGCATTTGTCGATTTTGGTCCTTTTGAGGGCATGATTCATGTCAGCCAGACAATGGATGATTTTGTCAGCTTTTCAAAATCAGGAACTTTGACTGGAAAGAAAAGCAACAGGAGCCTGAAAACAGGCGACAATGTCCGCGCCAGGATTGTTGCGATAAGCTGGAAAGACCCAAGAAATCCTAAAATCGGCTTGACAATGAGGCAGCCAGCCCTCGGCAAGACAGAATGGATAGAAGCCGAAACAAAAGAAGAAAGAAAAGCTGCTGGAAAAGCAGAGAAAGAAGAAACAAAGGAGAAAAAAGAGAAGAAAACAAAAAGGGAGAAAAAGTAAAACAAAATGGCAAAACAAGCTTGCAAAATCTGTAAATTGCTGACAGCAGGGCCAAGATGCCCAAGGCATCCTGATGCAAAGCTAACTGAAAGCTGGAAAGGCAGAATTATAATTTTAGACCCAAATACTTCTGAAATTGCAAAGAAGATGAATATAACTGAAAAAGGAGAGTATGCAATTCGTGTTTAGACATGGAAGTTAAAATTACCGGCAAAAAAGATGATTTATTTTTCAACAGGACTCTTGTCTCTGTTGAAGTTGACCACAGAAATGAAGCCACTCCAAAAAGGACAGAAATTAGAAAAGCTTTGGCAGCTGCATTGAATGTGCATGCTGATTTGGTAGTTATCAGAGTCTGCAAATCACAATTTGGTTTCAAGGCAAAATGCAAAGCAATGCTTTACAAAACAAAGGACGATTTGCAGAAATACGAGCCAAAATATGTAGTGGGAAGGGAAGCCGGGCAAAAACTGCATAAAGTTAAAGCTGCAACTGCCCCTGCTGCTGCAAAATAAATTAAATATGGTAAAACACAAACATAAACCTGGAAAATCAACTACAAAATATTCAAAATATAAAGTAGAAGGTAATTCTATCAAAAGAGAGGGCAGAATCTGCCCCAAATGCGGCCCAGGAACTTTCATGGGCAAGCACAGTGATAGATATCACTGCGGTCGCTGCAGTTATACAGAAAGAATTTCTAAATCCTAATCATGCTTTGCCTTGGCATAGAATCAACAGCGCATACATTAGGAATTGGAATTGTAAATTCTAATAAATTTGAAGTTCTTGCTAATGAGAAAGAAACATTCACAACAAATGAAGGCGGAATTCGGCCAATTAAAGCTGCAGAGCATCATGTCTTGTTTTTTGAACAAGTTTTGCAGAGAGCTTTGGAGAAAGCCAAACTAAATTTAAAAGATATTAATTTAATTGCATTTTCACAAGGCCCTGGCCTCGGACAATGCTTGAGAATTAGCGCTGTTGCTGCAAGAATGTTAGCGTTAAGGCTGAAAATTCCTCTTGTTGGAGTAAATCACTGCATTGCACATGTTGAATCTGGCAAGATAATATCAGGATTCAAAGATCCTGTGACTTTGTATGTTTCCGGGGCCAATACACAACTCCTTGCACTAGCATCTGGAAGATACCGTGTTTTTGGGGAAACATTAGACATTGGAATTGGCAATTTTCTGGATAACTTTGGCAGAATTTTAGGAATTGGATTTCCCGCTGGCCCTAAAATTGAAGAGCTTGCCAAGAAAAGCAGGAACTACATTGAATTGCCTTACACAATAAAAGGAATGGATTTTGCTTTTTCTGGAATTTTGACAAAATTAGAGCAACTTTACAAAACCAAAAAATATTCCAAAGAAGATTTATGCTACAGTGCACAGGAAACTGTTTTTGCAATTCTTACAGAAGCAACAGAAAGAGCTGTTGCGCATATTAACAAAAAAGAAGTTGTTTTGACAGGCGGAGTTGCTTCAAATCAACGGCTGACTGAAATGTTATCTGTTATGTGCAAAGAGCGCAGTGTGAAGTTTGCTGTTGTTCCAAAACCTTTAGCAACAGATAACGGAAGTATGATAGCAATGCTGGGAATTTTAGAAAGCAAAGCTGGAATTAAGCAAAAGATTGAAGAAACTAAGGTTAATCCTTATGAACGAACAGACCAGGTTGATGTAGAATGGTAAATATTATCTTGCCAAGTGGAGAAAGCATAGAAGCAGATTTTGCAAATAATCATTTGAAGAGAATTTCTGGCCTCAGCGGCTGCAAAGAGAAAAAATGCATGCTGTTCAAGTTTCCATTTTCAATGCAATGGGCTTTCTGGATGCCAAATATGCATTATCCACTAAAAGTAGTTTACATAAGCAAGGAAAAAGAAATTGTTGACATAAAAGATGCGATTCCCTTAACAAGAAATCCTAAAACTTGGAAGCGCTACAAGCCGAAAAAAGCCTGCAAGTATGTTTTAGAAACACCTTTCACACATGAAAACATTAAAATCGGGGATAAATTACAATTCTGATTTTATTTCCTTCAAAACTCGCTCCCAATTTGCATGCGTAAGATAATGTATCTTGACATCTCTCCTCAGCTTTACTTTTTCAATAAAAGCATCTTTAGACCTGAAAGAAATTGTTGCTATGACTTTTTTTGCATCAAGCGCCTGTTCAACTAACTGCTTGAATTTCTCAGAATGCATCTCCATGTTGCCGATTTCATCAATTGCAACTATGTCTGCTGATTCCAAGGCCAATTCAATTGCGGGAATTGCAACTTTCTCAAAAGCTTCAATGTCAATGCCGTATTTTGAAACAACTGCCGGCTTTATTTCAATTGAAGCAAAAATGGCTTCCTTGCCTGTTTTGACGTCAATAACTTTGAAACCCCATCTTTCCCCGTCTCTTCTTATCTCAGGAGTATGAATTCCTCCAGCGCTTTTGTTTTTAATAGCTTCAGCAAATAATGTAGATTTGCCTGATGCCGGCGGTCCGCTAATTAAAATATTATATTTCATTGTGGCCTTATTTAGAAAAGAAATTGGCACTTTTAAGCTTACTTATGTATCAGGCTTTTCACTTTGGTAAATGCGCCGCTAACAACATCTTTTGTAAAATTAGGGTAAAGCCACAAACCTATTACGATTAGGATTAAGATTACAGCTGCAATCGTCATTAACGCCCCGCCCTTTTTGCTTATCATTGCAATTACCTCCTGACTAATTTTGACCTGATAAATTTTCCTCTTTTTTCAATCTCTTCATGCTCTATTTTGCCAAGCTCCTGCCTTTTGCCGTGCTTTCCGGTTTGTGTCCAGAATTTCTTGCCTTTTTCATTAAAGCTCTGCACTTGCTGGCCGAGAGCCCTTAATGACCAGCTTATTGCAGTATTCAGGTCAAAGTGTGCATATTCTGCATTGAAGACTCTTGCAGGAATTGCAAGCCTCAAATGCACTGAATATTTTTTCCTTTTGCTTTCTTTATGCTCATACTGCTTTACATGAATCTGCAGGTAAGTTATGTCCTTGAAATATGCTCTTTTTGCTTTTTCGTAAAATTCTGCTATTTGCTGCCTGACAGAATCATAAAGCTGGCCAGGCAGTTCTTCACAGCCGTAAAACTGTATGCCCCAATACTCTGGGATGTCTGCCATATCTGAAACATAGATTGCAGATATTTATAGTTAGCGCTTGAAGTTAAAGCTTTAAGCCTTTACTTTTAAGCGAGCCGTACTATGGGAAGATGCGCAGTCATACCAGACATCAATGTGCTCGTAGGCCCATTTAAGAAAATTGAGCGTGATACCTGCGATCCTCAATCTTTAGAGCTCTTAACCTATTGCGCAGACAGGGAAATTCTTTTTGCAGATCAAGAAATTGTGGACGTTGCAGTTGATAAATGCAAAGCATGGCGCAGGGAAAATAAGGTTCATTATGTTAATTTTAAAAGAATAGTAGACCGTGTTAACACACGAATATTTTTTTCCTTAGAACATATTGACAGATATGCCCGAGAAATCGCAGAAATTTACCAAAAGGGCGGTTTTACGGACGAGTGCCAAAAATTAAAGAAGTTTACAGTTGAAGCACCGCCCCGCTTTCATAGTATTGCACAAGAATTATACGAATCATCTTTATCTCAAGAAGATTGGACAAAATTAAAGACCAAGATGAGCGTGCCGGAACTAGGTGATTTGAGATTATTAGGCTATGCTGTTTTACTACAGCAAAAATACCAGTATCCAGTTTTTGTTGCATCTAATGACAGCCACATTGTAAGAACAGAACATAATAAGCAAATTATGGGAGAAATAGAAAGTACTTACGACATTAAAATAGGAACTCCTAGCAGCATATTAGAGCAAATAAAGAGTTTCGAAATACCAATTCCCTATTAGAAAGGCTTAAAAATGAATTTTCCAAGGCAGTAATACCGCTTCGGCGGGAGTTCATTTGGTGAACGATGGCGATTGAAAAAGCTAGGGTTCTTGAAGCTATAAAGAAATCGAGAGCTGGAGAAAAAAGAAACTTTTCCCAGACTGTTGAATTAGTTATAAATCTTAAAGAGCTTGATATCAAAAAAGAAGAGGGAAAGATTGAGGAATTTATTGAACTGCCTGCCGGAAGAGGAAAGCCGGCAAAGGTGTGTGCATTGGTCGGGCCTGAATTAAAAAATGCTGCAGAAAAAGCCTGTGATTCTTTCGTAGTTTCTGACGATTTTGACTCTCTTGATAAAAGAAAAATCAGAAAATTAGCAAGAAGCAATGATTTCTTCATTGCGCAGGCCAACATCATGCCTGCTATTGCAAAGACATTCGGCAGATATTTTTCACCTATAGGAAAAATGCCAAGCCCAAAGGCAGGCCATGTTGTTCCTCCAAAGGCGAACATTGAGCCGCTTGTTAAAATGCTGAAAAAGACTGTAAAAGTTGCAATCAAGAAAGCTCCTGTATTCCAGACGATAATTGGCACAGACAACATGTCTGATGAAGAACTGCTCCAGAATGCGGTTGCAATTCTGGACAGGCTAAAAGGAAAACTGCCAAAAGGCGAACACAACATCAAAAATGCAATGATAAAAATGACTATGGGCTCGCCAATAAAGGTGTAAAATGGCTGACAAAAAAATATCCAAAAGCATAGAACTGAAGAAGAAGAAAGTTGCTGAGATAGCTCATTTGCTGGAAAAAAGCAAGACTATCGGCCTAATCAATCTGGCAAATCTTCCGGCAAGACAGTTGAGAACAGTTCGTGCAAAATCAAAAGATAACATCCAATTCTTATTTGTCAAGAAAACAATTCTAAAAAGAGCCTTGGAGGCGACAAAAAGAGATTCTGCCAAACAGCTGGCACAGCACTTGGACGGAATTTATCCAGTAATTATTGTATCGCACCTTGATGCCTTTGAGCTTTTCAAGCAGCTAAAAAGCAACAGGCAAATGGTTGCTGCAAAGCCTGGCCAGCTGGCTCCTGCCGACATAACTGTTTCAGCAGGCCCTACTCCATTCGCCCCAGGTCCTGCAATCTCTGAACTGGCTCAGTTAGGACTGAAAACAAAAGTTGAAAGCGGCAAAATTGTAATCAGGGAAGATGCTGTTGTTGTCAAGCAAGGCCAGCCTGTTCCTTCAGTTGCTGCCTCCATGCTTGCCAAATTAGGCATTACTCCCATACAAATAGGTGTGAATCTGGTTTATGCCCTTGAAGACAACGATTTATATCCTGGAAAAGTCTTGGATATTGATATTGGCAGATATACGGAAGATTTAAAAATCGCTGCCCTTAACGCTTTTAAATTGGCAATAGATCTTGGATTTGCGACGAAAGAAACTATTGCGCAATTAGTGCAAAAAGCATACCGCGGGGCTAAAGCCCTTGAAGACAAGATACCTAAAACTCAATAAAATATACAAAAATGGAAAACCTATATGCAGCAATGTTGCTGCACAAAGCCGGAAAACACATAGATGAAGCATCTATAGAAGCAGTGCTCAAGGCTGCGGGAATCACAGCTGACAAAGCTTTAGTCAAAGCTACTGTTACCGCTCTGAAAGATGTTGACATTGATAAAGTGATTAAGGAAGCTATAGCCGTACCAGCAGCAGCGCCTACAGCAGCTGCCGCGGCACCAGCTCCAGCAAAGAAAGCAGTCGAAGAAGAAAAGAAATCTGAAGAAGAGGCTGCAGCTGGGTTGGGTGCACTCTTCGGCTAATAATGTCACACGTTGATATTCATGGAATTGGGCACGCCTGCAGATGTAGAGAAACTTCGCCACCAAATAGCTCTTTTAGGCAGAGAGCTTGAAGCGCTCAACAATTCCAAAGAATCTTTATACAAGGAAAAAGCTGATTTTGATGCTCTTCTTTCTAACACAATTGCTGAGGCCAATGAGCTGAAGACAAAGAAAAAAGTAACTGATGAAGAAATCAAAAAGAAGAAGCTGTTGAGAACAGAGCTGAACAAGGAGCTCAAGGCGCAGGCTGTAAAATTAAGATCACAAAAGCCTGCTGCCAAAACAAAAATTAAGTTATCTCCTGACGCCATAAGAAAACAAATTGAGGCGATGCAGTACTCAATAGAAACTGAAGGCCTGAGTTTTGAAAAAGAGACTTTATACATGGAAAGGATAAATCGCCTTAAGGCAGAGCTGGCTGAACTTGCACCTGCAGAATCTGAATCAAAAGAGCTTGCTGTTAAAAAAACGCAGGCAGACCAGGCTCATGTTGAAATACAAAAATTGGCTGTGGAATCAACAAAAGGCTTTGAGCTGCTTACTTCCAAAGCCAAGGCCATAATTGAAGCAAAAGCTTCAAGGGTTAAAATCCAGACGAGATTAAAGGACCTTAAATCACAGATAGAATTCAAAAACCAGGATCTTGCGGAGGCATTAGGCCAGTGGCTAACTGTTACAAAAGACATTGCGCCTGAAATCTCTGCTGAAGCTGCCGAGGCAGAATTCATCAACAAGTTTAAGAATTCCAAGAAGCTTACTAAAGATGACATACTAAAGCTGCAAAGACTGGCCACAAGATAGATTGCAGCTCTCCAGCTATGATGGAAAAAAAGGAATTAATGAGGCAATTTAGCAAGAAATGGAAAGAATATTATCAGCTTAATGCACTTACAGAAAGGGGCTTTGAGAGGAAAAAGTGCAAGGCTTGCGGCAAATATTTCTGGACCTGCGACAAAAAAAAGAAGCTTTGCGGCGATTCAACTTGTGTTCCTTATAGTTTCATAGGGAAAAAATTCGGCTGGAAGCACGATTATGTTGATGCTTACAGGGAATTTGCAAGATTCTTCCAGGAACATAACAGAACCATTATCCCGAGATATCCAACTGCAGCAAGATGGCGCGATGATACTTGGTTTGTGCAGGCTTCAATTTATGATTTCCAGCCACATGTTGTTTCGGGAGAAGCACAGCCTCCTGCAAATCCATTAGTTGTTGCACAGCCCTGCTTCAGATTTAATGACGTTGAAAATATAGGCATAACATCAAGGCATTACAGCAATTTTGTGATGCTTGGCCAGCATAATTTTATTTCAGGACATAGAGAAGATTGGAAAGAAGAAGATATCGGCCTTGTTATCGATTGTTTAAAACATTTCAAGATACCTGAAAAAGAGCTTACTTTTGTCGAGTCTGTCTGGATGGGTGGGGGAAATGCAGGGCCATCCTTTGAAGTTTTTGCTGGCGGAATGGAGCTTTTAACAACTGTGTTTATGCAATATGCCTTAACAGACGGCGGAATGAAAGACCTGCCGTTAAAAATAATTGACTTTGGCTGGGGCTTGGAAAGATTAGCTTGGCTTCTTAACGGCACGCCAACTTCTTATGAACTAACTTTTGATCCTGTTGATAAAAAGTTTGCAAAATTAATCAATTTCAAGATAGATTCTGCTTTTCTGAAAAAATTCTCCAAATTCAATGCAAACATGGACTTGACTGAAACTGATCAGGCAACTGCATTTAAGATTGCTGCAAAGAAAATGAAGCTGAAGCCAGATGCTTTGTTAAAAAAACTGGAGCCAATAGTTGCATTTTATTCTATTTTAGACCACAGCAAGACTTTGCTGTTTGCAATTGCTGACGGTGTGCTGCCTTCAAACACTGGCGGGGGCTATAACCTTAGATTTTTGCTGAGGCGTGCATTGAGACTTGGAGAAAAGTTCGGCTGGCAAGTTGACTTGGTCTGGCTGGCAAGAGAGCATGCACAGGCTTTGTATGGAAAGGCAAGACCTCGTGTTGTTACAGGCGAAAGAGGCGAGGAACTGTCAGAAGCAGACCTTATGCCCTTGTATCCTGAATTAAGACAAGCTTTGCCTGATGTTGAGAGGATTCTGGAGTTTGAAGTCAAGAAATACCAGGAATCAAAGCAAAAGATTTCACAATTCCTTGATACATTTTTGAAGAGAAAGAAAGCAATTGACGAGCGCGATTTGATACAATTATACGAAAGCCAGGGTGCTTTGCCTGAAGATGTTGCTGTTGCCGCTGAGAAATTCAAAGTCAAAGTGAAAATTCCTGAAGATTTCTATTCCAAAGTTGCAAGCAAGCATGCTTTAATAAAAGCCAAGGGGCACCCCAAGGAAAAAGAGCTTTTGCATTTGAAACTGCCTGCTACAATCCAGCTTTATTACCAGAATGAAAAAATGGCTGAATTTGATGCCAAAGTCCTGAAGATTCTGGACGGCAGGTATGTTGTTCTGGACAAGACTGCATTTTATCCTACTTCTGGCGGCCAAGCCTGCGATGTAGGCAATATTAACAGGAAAGGACAGGTCCTTAGTGTTGAAAAAGTCGGCAATTTGATTTTGCATGAGGTTGAGGACATAAAATTCAGGGAAAATGATATCGTTCATTGCGAGATTGATTCTAATAGAAGATTGCAACTGACAAGACATCACACCGCAGTTCATATTGTAAATGGAATCTGCAAATCACAGCTGGGAAATCATATTTGGCAGGCAGGCTCTGAAAAAACTCCTGAAAAAGCCAGGCTTGACATAACACACTACCAGAACTTAACTAAAGAAGAATTAACAAAGATTGAAACTCTTGCCAATGAAGTTGTCCTTGCATCACTGCAGACAAACAAAAAATCTCTTCCGAGAGCTGACGCTGAAAAGAAATATGGCATGCGCATCTATCAAGGAGGAGCAGTTCCTGGCAATACGATAAGAATTTTGGAAATACCTGGAATAGACGTAGAAGCCTGCGGCGGAACACACTGCAATAATACAATTGAAGTTGGCCCTATCAAAATCCTGGGCAGCAAGAGGATTCAGGATGGCATTATCAGAATTGAATTAGTGGCTGGCAAGCGGGCAATAGAAGAACTTCAGAAATCTGAAAACTATCTTCAGCAAGCTGCAACAGTTTTTTCTGTAACTGAAGAGCAGCTTCCAAAGACCTGCGAGAGATTCTTCAGGGAATGGAAAGACCTGCGGAAAGAAATTGATAAATTAAAACAGAAACCTAAAGAATAAATTTTATTTCTTCCTTTCTTCCTTCTGCTTCAGCTCTGTTGGTGATGTTGTCCCTGCTGGTGCTGCTGCAGCTCCTGGCGCTCCAGGTGCAGCTGCTGCTGTTGGAGCTGCCTGTGCTGCTGCTTCTGCAGCTGCCTTCTCTGCAGCTTCCACTTTTGCCAGCTCTTCCTTCAAGGCTGCTCTTTCTTCTTCTAATTGTGATTTTTCCTCGGCAGTTAATTCAGTCCTGCCTTCTTTGATTATGTTATCATAAACGCCCGCCTTAATTTCTTTGATGGCTTCGCGAGGGTCTTTTCCCTCTACTTTAACGCCAATTGACTTGCAAGTTCCTGCAAGTTCTATCACTTTTTCCTTCAAAGTTTTTCCAGTCAAGACATCAGATTTTATTTTTGCAACTTTAATCAGCTGCGGAATCTTTAGAGCAGAAACAATTTTCACGCCGGCTGCGCCAGAGCCTTTCTCTGCAGCAGCTTCTTTCAATAAAAGTGCTGAACTTGGAGGCAGGCCAACAGTTATTTCAAAGCTTTTGGCTTCCAAATCAACAACAACTTTGACGGGAACATCCATGCCCTTCATTGCACTTGTTTTTTCATTGATTTGCTGGACTACTTGGCCTACATTAATGCCTTTTCCGCCTAATGCAGGGCCGAGAGGCGGGCCTGCAGTTGCCTGTCCACCTTTGACCATTAGATTTATTGTCTCTTTCATTGTCTTTCCTCTTTTTCCTGCTTTTCTTTTTCTGCTTCCTCAGCAGTTGCTTCAGCCTTGGTTAAAACCTTTACGGAGTCCAAGCTTAGCGTGATTGGAATAGGAACTGCAGCTTCCAGCAACTCTAATATAACTTGCGATTTCTGCAGGTCAATCCTGCTGATTTTAGCCTTTTCACCGCGGAAAGGGCCTGCAATTATCTGCACAATATCTCCCTTGTGAATATCAACCTGTTCTGGCTTGAATTCAATCATATGCTCTATTTCTTCCATTTTTGTAGGAGTTCTTAGAATCCCGCCTACATATGGAACTCCTGTAGAAATTTGCTTGATTATGTCAGGATTGTCAGCTTCTATCAAAATATAGCCTGCCATTCCGTGCGGGAAAAACAATGCGGAAATGCCTTTCACTTTCTTTGCATTGCTTGCCAAAAAGTCAAGGACTTGGGATTCCCTTCCAACTGTTGTTCTTAATATATAGAGCGCCATGTTAAATCATTTTTATTACTTGCACAATCATAGCTATGATAAATCCAACCATTCCTACAACAACTATGCCAAGGCCTGAAGCCTTGACAATTGCCTTGAATTCCTCAGTGTCTGGCTTTTTTGTAACTTTCCAAACTCTGCCATATTCAGCAAATTTTTCCTTAAGATTTGGCATGTGAAATTTAGGCATATAGAATTTGCCTTCTGCTAATTGCTGCAGCTTTGAATTAGTAAATTGAGGTTTTGATTTTTGCTCTTCTTGAGGCGGAGAATTAGCATTCTGGTTAGTAACTTCATCTTTCTTTTCCGTGCTACCTTCATTTAAATCCATAATATTTATTAGAGCAAATAATAGGTTTAAAAGCTTTTTTCTTAGTCAATAAACTCAATTCCCAAATTGGAGGAAAGCTCATCTTTTCTCTTGCTGCTTAGCGTTTTCTTTGGGCCGAATATCTGGGGCGACTTTACTCCTGTTATGACCAGCATTGCTCTTATGCTGTTTTGCAGTTCTGGTGAGATTTGTGCTCCCCAAATCACTGTTGCCTTGTCGTCTAATTTATTGGACACTGCTGCAACAACTTTCTGGGCCTCGTCTAAAGTCATATTTGGCCCGCCTGCAACATTAATCAAGGCTCCTGAAGCGCCGGTTATGTCTACATCGAGAAGCGGATTCTTGATTGCTTTCTCAACAGATTCTGCCGCCCTGTTTTCAGTGTCAGATTCGCCGACTCCTATCATTGCGATTCCACCGCCAGTCATTACTGTTCTGATGTCTGCAAAGTCCAGGTTAATCAGGCCCGGCTTTGTAATTAATTCTGCTATGCCTTTTACAGCATTAGTGAGAATTTCATCTGCAACTTTGAATGCTGTGTGCAATGGCAAATCCGGAGCCAATTCAATAAGCTTGTCATTAGGAATTACAATTAAGGTATCTGTATACTGCTCCAATCTTTCCAGGCCATTAGTTGCATTTTCAAAGCGCTTGTGGCCTTCCATTGTAAATGGCAAGGTTACAATTGCAACTGTCAAAACGCCGAGCTTTTTGGCAATTTCAGCAATAACAGGAGCTGCTCCAGTGCCTGTGCCTCCTCCCAAACCGCACGTAATGAAAATCATGTGAGCATCTCTTAATGCTTCTTTCAAGTCAGCCTCATTTTCTTTTGCTGCATCTTCTCCTACTTTAGGATCAGAGCCTGCGCCTAAACCGCCAGTTAACTCTTTTCCGATAAGGATTTTCTTGTCTGCAATTGTTGCTAGAAGATCTTGGGCATCAGTGTTTGCTGCAATTGTCTCTGCGCCTATAATTCCAATTTCGGCAATCCTGTTTATTGTATTATTGCCCGCCCCGCCTACTCCAATAACCTTGATTCTGGCTTTTTTTGCAGAAAGCAGTTGTTCAAGTTCTTGGTCAATAGCTGCGGGTGGAATATCGCGTTTTATCGACTGGGGTATATAGGCCATGTACTGCCTCACTAAGTTGTGATAACACATTCAGATGTTTAAAAACATTTGTTCAGAGTAGAATATACTATTGTTATCTCTTTGAGCTTGTTATCGCTATAGGAACTAGCCTTTAATTTCTGCCTTTTCTTCCTTCTTTTCCTTTTTTTCTTCGGATTTCTTCTCTGTCTTTTCCAAAAACTTGATTTCTTTGTCTTTTATTTCTGGAATCCATTTTTTCAGCTGGACAGATTTGATTTCGCCAGCTTTTTCAGGCAGTTCTTTGCTTATAAAAATCTCAATTTCCTTTTCTTTGACATTAATTTCAGGCTCCCACTCTTTTAACAAAGCAGAAAGCTTCTCTTTTACATCTGTAATTTGTTTCAGAATTTTGATATTAAATTTCAGGGCTTTTCCTGCAAGAGGATGATTGAAATCAATTGTAACACGGCCTCCGGAAACACTTCTTATTGTTGCAAGGATGCCGTCAATGTTTACCTGCAGGCCAGGAGTCGGATAAACTCCTTTCTGCTTGAAAGTCTGCAATGGAATCAATTGCATCATCTTGGGATTTCTCTGGCCAAAAGCATCTTCCGGCTTTAATTCAATTTCATATTCATCGCCAATCTTTTTGTTTTCCAAAGATTCGTCAACAACTTTCAACAGCATTCCAGAGCCAATGCAAGTTACAACAGGCTCTTTTCTTTCAACTGTTGAATCAAAAACTAATCCTGTTGCAACTACCTTGCCAACAAAATCCAGTTCCACGAAGTCGCCTTTTTTGAATGTCATATGATTTCACGCAAAATATGATTTTTAAGCTTGCCTATTTGGCACCATTACTGCCAGAAAGGCCATTCTTGCTGGCACGCATAATCGTGCCATTTTCTGATGTTAGCTTTACTTCAACACCGCGCTTTGCACAATAATTTATCAGATCTTTAACTAAATAATCTTTAACAAATTCTCGATTTATATAAATCATCCTGGGAAGAATTGTGCCATATTTTTGTATTGTTTCTTCCAGTAATTCCATTTTACCTCAAGCTCTGCAGCAATGCAAAGCCATCGCTGCCTGCTGTTGGAATCATGTTTGTTATGAATGAAAGTATTGCTGGTATTAACAGCATTAAGACAACAAGCCTTGTGTATTTCTTGTGCTTTGGTATTTTTGTATACAAAATTGCCAGCCCGACCGCAATAGCTAAATTGGCAATAGGGCCTGCCATTGCAACAAGCTTTTCATTTAATGGTGTGCTTGCAGTGTAAGTTGTAAAGAAATTCTGGTTGAAGAAGCTTGTAGTTCCAGTTTCTGGAGCTACAAATAAATGCATCTTTGGATTTAAGTTTAAATCAGAGGCAACAAGCCAGTGTCCCATTTCATGCGCTATGATGTTGCCGTATAAGCCTGCAAATAGCAATACGCCTAGCATCATACCCCTAATCAGAGATTTGCTTTTTGTGACCATTTTTGTTCAATTTCTATATAGAAATAAGCTAATTTCCTTTATAAATCTTTCTATATAGACGATATATAAGGTATAAAGCCTTTTATAGCTCTAATTTACTGTTAAAAATGGCGAGCTAGTCTGCCCGGCTAGGGAGCGGGTGTTACAGTAAATTCCCTTTAGACTGAGACGAAGCTTTGAGAGCGGCTGCTTACGCAGTTAGCTGTCCTAGTGTATGGCGTCGAAGTACAGTCTCTATGGACGTCAAGATTAGGAAACCCCGTCAGATCCGGAAGGAAGCAGCGGTAACTTAGTTTTGGTGTGCTATAGTTCAATTGTATGGAGCTTTCATTGGGATTAAACAGCTAGCAGTTGAGTAAGTCCACCTTAGGGCAAGCTTGCCACTTTTGATAAACATTTTTAAAACAACAATTCATCCTTAATCCATGCCGAGGTGGCACAACCTGGTACTGCGCGGGATTGCTAATCCCGTTTCCCGCAAGGGATTTGTGGGTTCAAATCCCACTCTCGGCGCTTGATTAAAATGGCTAAATCTTATTTGACGTGGGGAATTGGTTTTGGGAAAAGCAGAGATCTTGCCGAGATAAATGCGCAAGCTGATGCAAATCTTGACAAAATCAAAATCAATAAATTAGAAAAGCTGGAAATTCCCAAATGCGAAATTGTTGAAGATAAAAAACAATTGGCGAGATTAAAGGGAAACTTTTCCGGGATTGTTCTGCAAAATTGTAAGAAAGGCGAAGTTGCGGCATCTCTAGTCTTAGGCTTAGCTGAAAATAAAATACTAATTGGGCACGGAAAGGCTGGTGGCTTAGTAAAAGCTGAACGGGAAGCTGAATTTGAAGTTAAAAAAGCAACCCGCGAGCAGAAATTAATTCTTGATGGAATTGATTATCACATAGCTGCAGATGCGCCAGCTAAGAAAGATACCTATGGCTGTGCAATTGTCGCTTTGATTTTAGTTGAATAGAAAGGCTTTATAATTGATTTTAAGGACTTTATTTTATGGGACGGTAGCTCAGCCTGGGAGAGCACACGACTGAAGATCGTGATTAGTTAAGAGATAATCTTGGCTAACGACTAGGGTCGGGTGTTCAAAATTGAGAAGTCACTTTGACTTCCCAAGGAAGGTCACCCCCGTCCCATATTTAATGCTAAATTAATTTTGCTTAAATTTCGTTGATTATTAGACCCTATTAGTTCCACCCACCTTCGTAGATTTTTCCATCCTGAAATGTATACAGAAGAGCCCTTACTCGTAAAACCTCTTTTATCCTTAGTAACAACATCATACGCAACATAAAAATAAAATCCTAATTCTCGTAGCAATCTCTCAATTTGTTTAATTGCTTGCTTACTTTTTTGATTTATTTTAATAACTGGATAGCCATGATTATATGTTTTTAACGATACACAACCATCAGTGTCAAAAATTCCTCGTAAATATGCGCGCGACAAATCTGAATTTTTTAAAATGATATCTGGAATAGACCAATTTGTTTTTCGCCCAATATTAACACCCAAACTTTCTAGGTAATATACGATGCCTTTTGAACGAAATTGGATATGGATAGTATTTTGGTTTTTATGTTTGCCTATTTTTAAGCTAATATTAAATAAATTTTTCAGAAGCGGCAACAAAATGTTTTGAAAATATTCTTTATCTTTTTTAGAATTGCCACTTATGCCAATCATATGTTCAGTACTACCGCTGTGATGTGCGTATCGCAACACATATCCATCACCAGCCAATACACCTAAAAATTCAGCTAGTTTTCTATCTATAGATTTAGGTAATTTGATACCGCGTTTTATATCCTTACGACTAAAATATTTGAACACCGTTTTCATCGGTATGTTATAGTAAACAAATCAAATAAAGCTATGTTACTACTACAAATCCAAACCTAAGGCAAAACTCTTTCCTTTTTCTGCAACATAACTATAGTAAGGCCAGAATGCTTGCTGCAACCTGCTGCCGGAAGTATGCATAATATCCGCATATTGCTCTGCAATGCCCTTCATTTTTTTCCGCTTTGCTGACCTGATGAAGAATTTCAATAAAAGTTCCGGTCTCTGGTGCATTATGAAGCTTCTATTAGCTTCAGATTTAGCCTGCTGCACGCCAACTAATGCCAAATATTTGACGTAAACAAAAAGCCTCCAGTGCTGCCTCCTCTTGATTCGGGATAAAAATATGTCTGCATCTGCCATGTTTCTATACGCAAATGCCAAATCTTTCATTTTGCTGTATTCTGCAGGCAGATTTTGATCAAGCCACAGCATTATTTCTTCAACTTCGTCTTCAACATAGTCAAAAGTCTTCAGCAAAATCCTTGGATCGTATGACTTGAAGATTAATTTTAAGATTGTGAACAAAGTTTCCTTCTGTTCCCTGCCCCAAAGTTTTATTTCCTCCTGTTTCAAATCCTTATTCTCGCCAGAAAGCATCTGCAAGTCATTTATTGCGGCCCTCAAGTCGCCATTTGCCGAAACTGCTAATGTTTGCAGGGCTTTGGGCTCGTAATTAATATTTTCTTTCAGAGTTATTTCCTTAAGTTTTCCAAGTATTTCTGATGTGGCCAGCGGCTTTAGCTCTGTTAAATCACAATAAGTCCTTAGTGTCTTTAATTTATCAGAATAAACATCATTTGCAGTCAAAATAATTGGAAAATTGCTTTCTTTTACTACATCAATCACTGCAGAAACTCCGCCGCGGTCCTGTTGCCCAGATAGGCCATCAATTTCATCAATTAAAATCAGCTTTTTTCCACCAAACAAGGACATTTGTTTTACTGCAGGCATCAAAGTTGTCTTTATGGCGTCGGCATTTCTGTAATCAGAAGCATTTAGTTCTAACAACTCCAGGTTTAGCTGGCTTGCAATTGCTTTTACTACGCTGGTTTTGCCTGTTCCTGGCGGGCCATGCAATAAAAAAGCCTTTTTCCTGACTCGTGGAAATGATTTTACAAAAATAACAATGTTTTCTACGGCCTGCCTTTGGCCTGCTATCTCTCTTGTATGCTTCGGCTCATATTTTTTAACCCAAGGTTCGTTCATTCTATCTCTCTTTTTTTAGCGAACAAAAATTTATTTGATTGCCAAAAACATTCTACACTTTTCTCCTTTGCTTTGTAGCGGTCTCTGCACCACCAAACATCTTTTGCATTTCTAGGTTCTACAAACCAATCTTGCCTGTGAAAATATAAATTAGCTGGATTCCACTTTTCACCTTTTCCATCCGTCCGTATTTGAATTAATTCTGTTCCCTGGAAACTCTTACCAAATCTTGCAACAATATTTCTAATTGCAACATCTTGTATATGCGTGGTACTTTCTTCTTGTTTCAAGTAGTCCAAATCAGAGTTAATATTCGATTTTGCATTATCATAAACTTCGGATGCATTTTGCACCAGCCACTCAAGTTCATCTGGATGCTGCTCAAAATGTTTGAAATATGCATCTTCATACAACTTACAAGCTCTTGCGTAATCTAAAACTGCATATGTTCCATTAAGCAATTTTTCAGATTCGTTCCAAATTAGATTTTCACCAATAACCCAACCTATCATCCACTTGTTGTTAAAACAAAGATTAAATTGCCTAACTTTTTCGTCCCTTTCCTTACCTAAATAGCTTAACCTATCTACAATAATTAGGTCGTTTATTTCTGCTTGACTTCTTGGAGTATATTCATTTACCATAGTATCCTCTAAACGAGCTTGAAGTAAATCCTCTTTCTATCCTTACCCTTGTTTTCAAATTCCGTTATTTCAATCTGGCCGCACTCCTTTGTGTTTTTAACATGTGTGCCGCCATCTGCCTGCACATCTACATCTCCGATGAATACGATGCGCAATTCTGGAATGCTTGGTGGCAGGACTTTTGCCAGCTTTATTACAGAAGGAATTTTCATTGCTTCCTTGTAAGGCATAAATTTAACATGAACATCAAGTCCTCTGGCTAAAATCTCATTTGTTTTCTGTTCAAATTCCTTAAACCTGTCTTTTACTTCTGGCCCGCTGAAATCTATGTGGCCTCCATCAAGCTTCAATTGATTTCCTGTTATCAATGCATTAATTTCATTGTGTATAACTGCCGCCAGAACATGTGTTGCCGTGTGAATTTGCATCATTTTATAACGGCGAGCCCAATCCAGCAAGCCATGAACTTTATCGCCAATCTTCAAGCCAGCAGTGTCAACAGAATGCGATATTTGAGGTCCTAATTTCTGCACTGCCAAAACCTGAAAGACTTTTTTATCAGATAGTCTGACAAATTTTCCCCTGTCATCAAGCTGCCCGCCACTTTCTGGATAAAATGCAGTCTTGTCTAAGATTACATTCTTGCCTTCTGCAGAAATAACTATTGCTTCAAAATCCTGCAGATATGAATCCTTTAGATATAATAATTCGGTCATGGTTTTCCGATTAATGCAAACTCAGCCAGCATTGCAAACAGTTGTATGAATTCATTTGAGCCTTCAACCAGGCGAAATTCATATTCTCCGCATGCCCTGACTAAGTTGATTTTGATTTTTTCATCAATCTGCAGTTCCTGAACTTCTTTTTGTATTTGTTTTATTATATCCATGCCGGAAAGACCATGTTTTACCATAATATCTGTCAATAATTTCTTGGCATCTACAAATTTCCCGCTTATTGCACACTTCACAACAAGCTCAATCTCTTTCGGCTCTGCAAATGAAACTACTTGGGAAACTGTTTTCTTATCAAGGACTGGTGAAACTGCTGCGCATGCCTGCATCAAGTTATGCGCTTTTCTCATGTCGCCTTCAGAAGCTTCATAGATTAAGTCAAGCGCTTCCTTGTCTACAGAAAGCCCTTCATTTATTGCTACTTTTTTCAGGACAGCATCAACAATATCTTTTGCCAGAGGCTTGAATCTGAAAATTGTGCACCTGCTTTGGATTGGGGGAATAATTTTGCTGCTGTAATTACAAGACAAAATAAAGCGGACTGTCTGGGTGTAATCCTCCATAATTCGCCTTAATGCATCCTGGGCTTCTTTTGTCAATGCATCGGATTCATCTAAATAAATTACCTTGAAAGGAACATTTTCTACAGCTCTTGTCCTTGCAAAATCCTTAATCTTGACACGGACAACATCAATTCCCCTTTCGTCAGAAGCATTAAGCTCCATGATATTGTCGTGCCAGGTATCCTCTCCATACAGCTCCTTGGCCATGGCAATTGCTGCTGTTGTCTTGCCGACTCCGGCAGGTCCTGCAAATAACAAATGCGGGAAATTCTTTGCTTTGATAAAAGCTTCTAGCCTTCTAGTTATCTCTTCCTGGCCTTTGATTTCAGATAGCTTCTTCGGCCTATATTTCTCAGTCCAGACATCAAGCATTTTTGCTCCACAAGCACCTAGAAAACGAAAGTTAGCTTTTTATAACATTTTGTAGCGCGGTGGAAATGGTTTAAATAGTATTGCAGGCCAGTTTTTGAATATGGCTGCATTTGACCCTGTTAAATTTGAGCCTGAAATCCTGGCGTTCTGGAGAAAGAAAAATATCTATGAAAAACAAAAAAAGCTCTATGAAAAATCCTCCAAGAACTGGTCATTCATAGATGGCCCTATAACAGCCAGCCAAATATCTGGAATGGGCGTGCATCATGGCTGGGGCAGAACCCTGAAAGATTTATACTTAAGATGGCACGCAATGCGGCGCTATAATGTAAGAAGACAGAATGGTTTTGACACCCAGGGCTTGTGGATTGAAAGGGAAGTTGAAAAGGAGCTTGATTTTAACAGAGGAAAGCAAGATATTGAAAATTATGGCATTGGGAAATTTGTGGAAAAATGCAAGGAACGTGTTGAAAAATCAGCAAAAAGGATTACAGAACAGTCTTTGAGATTAGGCCAGTGGATGGACTGGGATAATTCTTACTTCACGCATACTGACAAGGCAAATGAATACAAATGGCATTTCCTAAAATTCTGCCACGAGAAAGGCTGGATTTACAAGGGAAAAGATGTAATTCCGTGGTGCCCTAGATGCTCAACTGCGGAATCCAAGCATGCTATAGTAACTGAAGGTTATTTTGAAGTTGAACACAATTCAATGTTCATGCAATTTCCTGTGCAGGGAAAGAAAGATGAATTTTTCCTGGTATGGACAACCACTCCATGGACAGTCCCTGCTGATGTTGCAATTGCTGTAAATCCAAATCTCGAATATGCAAAAGTGAGGCAAAAAGACAAGCAATTCTGGCTTGCAGTATCAAGGCTTTCCATTTTGAAAGGCGAATATCATGTTCTGGAGAAAAAATCCGGCAAGAAACTTGCTGGAATGAAATATGAAATGCCTTACAAGAATTTTGAAGCACAGAAAAATGCTTCACATAAGGTTGTGGCCTGGGAATTGGTGAGCGGGGAGGATGGAACTGGCATTGTGCACATTGCACCAGGCTGCGGGCCTGAAGATTACGAGCTTGGCAAAAAAGAAGGGCTGATTAGCCCGTCTCCACTAGATGAGCGGGGGATTTTCTTGCCTGGATATGACTGGCTGGTTGGCCAGCATGTTACAAAAGCAAATACTGCAGTCCTTGCAGATTTGCAGAAAAGAAATTTCATCTATAAACTAGAAACAATAAAGCACAGATATCCACATTGCACGCGCTGTGGCACTGAACTGATTTTCAGATTGGTTGATGAGTGGTACATTTCTGTTGATGATATGCGACAGAAACTCATTGACGAAAACAGGAAAATCAAATGGGTGCCTGAAAGAGGCCAGAAGTATGAGGAAGACTGGCTTACAAACATGAGCGACTGGCTCATTTCAAGAAAAAGATATTACGGCCTGCCTCTGCCGATTTGGGAATGCGCCTGCGGAAATTTTGAAGTTATCGGAAGCGTTGCAGAATTAAAAAAGAAGGCAGTTTCAGGCTTTTCAAAATTAAAAGAATTGCATAGGCCTTGGGTCGATGAAGTAAAAATAAAATGCTCTAAATGCGGCAAAATAGCCAGCAGAATTCCAGATACTGGAGATGTCTGGCTTGACGCAGGAATGGTTCCATTTTTTACTTTAGACTATCTAACAGACAAGAAGTATTTTGATATCTGGTATCCTGCAGACCTTGTAATAGAATGCGGACCTGGCCAGTATAGATGCTGGTTTTATTCCATGATTCTTCATGGGGTTTTCCTGACAGGAAAAGCACCTTTCAAATCAATCATGACTGATGAGCTTGTAAAGGGCGAGGATGGCAGGGAGATGCACAAGAGCTGGGGAAATGCTATCTGGTTTGATGAGGCTGCAGACAAGGTAGGTGCAGATATAATGCGCTGGAGGTATTGTGTGCAGGACATAGGAAAAGAATTATGGTTTGGCTGGAAAGGCCTGGAAGAGCAGAGGAAAAACCTTCTTGTCTTGTGGAATATTGGAAATTACCTGCAGGTTTATTTTGGCAAAAACTTCAAGCCAAAAACTCCAAAGGCAGCATCAACTGCAGATAAATGGATTTTATCAAAATTAGAATCGCTGAAAATAAAGGTTAATGCAAATTTAGAAGCACTGCAGCCGCACCTGGCAGCCCTTGAACTGCAGGATTTCTTCCTGAATACATTTTCCAGGGAATATATTCATTTTGTAAGGGACATTTTATCTGAAGACTCCTCTGAAAAAGAAAATGTTTTGCAAGTAATGTACAAAGTTATGCTGGATTTGTTAACATTGCTCTCACCATTTATTCCGTTCACAGCTGAAAAATTATACCAGGATATTTTCAAAAGTTTCCAGGCAGAAGAATCGATACATCTGTTTGAATGGCCTATTACCAATGAAAAGCAAATAGAATCCAAACTAGAAGCTGAGATGGCTTTGGTGAAAGATGTGCTTTCAAACATCTTAGCATTAAGGGAAAAAATACCTAGAGGAATAAAATGGCCTATCAAGTCCGTAGTTTTGATTACTGAAAATGAGGAATTCAAATTTGCAGCCCACGAGCATAAAAAACTGCTGCAAAATCTTGCAAATGTTCTAAATATTGAAGTTTCACACGAGCTTAAAGGACTAAAACATCACGTGAAGGCAGATTTCAGTAGAATTGGTCCTAAATTTGAAAGGAATGCTGCAGAAGTTGTTGCCAAAGTTGCTGCAACATCTGCAGAATCAATTTTGAGGCAATTGAAGAAAGAAAATAAATTTGTTTTGGAAATTGCTGGAAAAAATGTTGAATTAGAGCATGACGATTTGATGATTGAAGAAATTCTGCCGTCTGGAGTTTCAGGCGGGAAATTTGGCAGCTATTCACTTTATTTGGAAACTAAAGAAACTGAAGAAATGCTGCAAATGGGCTTTGTAAGAGAATTTACAAGAGCCGTCCAGGCTTTGAGAAAGAAAGCAAACCTACAGAAATCAGATAAAATAGAGCTTTTTGTTTCTGCTCCTGCTAGTTCGCAATCCGCATTGCAATCACAAACAAAAGAGATTGCACAAAAAGTAGGGGCAAGCAACATTGATTTTGTCACATTAAAGGCGATTGATGCAAAAAAGAACAAGGGCAAGCTAAGCATAAAGAATTTTGAAACTAATTTTGGGTTTTAGCGAAATAGAGAAAACTTAAGAAGCTTTATAAATACCTTTTAAAGGGTTTATAAAGAGGCGCGTTTATGGCAACTAGCAAAACTAAAGTTCTGAAAAAGGTTCGAGGCAAGCCGACTGTCTATACAAAAACACAAAACGTTGTTGTTTCAGCATCAATTCACAGGGAATTACCACTTGAGAGATTGGCTGCAAAGCTTGAGCGTGCAGATTACAATCCTGAAACTTTCCCGGGCTTGATTTTAAAAATAGATGTTCCAAAAGCATCAGCATTATTGTTTAGCTCTGGCAAAATCATTTGCACAGGAACAAAATCACTTTCAGAAGCAAGAACTGCAATTGATGTTATTGTCGATAAACTAGAGGCAATTGGCTTGAAAGTTAAAGGAGACCCCGACATAGAGGTTCAGAATATGGTTGCTTCCGGAGATGTCGGCGGAAGATTGAATTTGAATGAAATTATGATAAAATTTGACAATACAGAATACGACCCTGAGCAGTTTCCGGGCCTTGTATACAAACTGCCGAACTCACATATTACATTTTTGCTGTTTGGAACAGGAAAAATTGTGATAACTGGGGCAAAATCTGAAAAAGAAATTGTTGAATCAGTATACGTATTACGAGATCAGCTGATAAAGGCGGGATTACTAAAAGATTAATCTCGTTTACTCCAGTAAAGAAATTTCTTTAAATAACAGCTCTTTACAGAAAATAGATAATCGATGAAGGTGCAATGCTCGCCGAACAGCTCGTTTCAAAATATAGAACATTTATTGAGAAATACTATTACAACGAGCTTCTAAACAACATTAAGAAAGGCTTGACTGCAATCTATATAGATTTTGGAGCTTTGGCAAAATTTGATTTAGAGCTTTCAGAACAGCTTCTGAGCTCATTTGACGAAGCCATAGAAAATTTTGAAGAAGCAATCAAATCTCTGGACATACCCGAAGCAAAATATCCTATTCGTATTCGTGTGTTGAATTTGCCGAAATCATCTTTTGTCAAAATTAGAGACATCAGAAGCAAACACTTGAGCCAGGTCATGGCAACAGAAGGATTAGTTAGGCAGGCGTCTGACATCAGGCCCAAAGTTACCTTGGCTACATTTGAGTGCCCAAACTGCGGCGCGCAGATGCTAATTGAACAAACAGGGATAAAATTCCGCGAGCCTTCGAAATGCAACTGCGGCAGAAGCGGCAAGTTCAAACTGCTTTCAAAAAAACTAATTGACATGCAGCGTCTGATTGTAGAAGAAGCACCTGAAAATTTGGAAGGCGGCGAACAGCCAAAACGCATCCCGGTTTTTCTGGCAGAAGATTTACTGGATCCCAAACTGGAGAAAAAACATTACCCTGGGAATAAAGTTTTGATAGTTGGCGTTGTAAAGGAAGTTCCAATGCCTTTGAAAACTGGCGGCATCTCAACAACATATGAGTTAAGCATAGATGCAAATAGTGTGGATACTATAGAAGAAGAATTTGAGGAAATTGAATTAAAGCCTGAAGATGAGCACGAAATCAAAGAGCTCGCATCAAGGCCAAATATTTATGAAAGGCTGGCAAAATCAATCGCACCTTCTATTTATGGCCATGAAAACATCAAGGAAGCAATTGTTCTGCAATTGTTTAGCGGGGTTAGGAAAGTAAGAGAAGATGGCACTAAAACCAGGGGAGATATTCACATATTTTTGGTTGGGGATCCTGGTTCTGGAAAATCCGAGCTTTTGAAATACGTTGCAACACTTGCCCCTAAATCAAGATACATATCTGGAAAAGGTGCATCGGCTGCAGGAATAACCGCATCGGTGGTCCGAGATGAATTTATCCGGGGCTGGGCTTTAGAAGCTGGAGCTTTGGTTTTGGCGAATAAAGGAATTGCCTGCATCGATGAGCTGGATAAAATGACGCCTGAAGATACTTCTGCAATGCATGAAGCCTGCGAACAGCAGACAATTACAATTGCAAAAGCAAACATCCATGCAACTTTACGTGCTGAGACTTCTATTTTGGCTGCTGCAAATCCAAAATACGGCCGATTCAATCCTTATGACCCTATTGCGAAGCAGCTAGACCTTCCGCCAACTCTGCTGAACAGGTTTGACTTAATTTTTCCAATAAGAGATATCCCAAATACTGATAGAGATGAGAAAATTGCACAGCATATTTTGGAATTAGCGCAGGATCCTAACGCTAAAAAGCCTGAGATTAACAGCGAAACGCTGAGAAAATTTATTGCGTACGCAAAACAGCGCTGCGTCCCTAAATTAACGACTGGTGCGATAGAAGAAATCAAGCAGTTTTACATAACTTTAAGGTCTGGCGCGGCAAAGGAAGAAGGCGAAATCAAGTCGATTCCGATTTCAGCAAGACAGCTTGAAGCACTCGTAAGATTATCAGAAGCATCTGCTAAATTGAGGCTTGCTGACCGCGTAACAAGATCTGATGCACAGCGTGCAATACGCTTGCTGAAATCATCAATGGAAGAAGTTGCATTTGACGTGGAAACAGGCAGGTTTGATATTGACAGGGTTACAACAGGAATAACTGCCGTGCAAAGGTCGCAAATCGCATCGATTAGAAGAATATTAGACATGCTAACTGAAAAAATCGGCAAGGCAATACCATTGCAGGATATAATTAAAGAAACAGAAGCTGAAGGTATTGACAGGGCCAAAGTTGAAGAAGTACTTGAAAGCCTGAAAAAGAAAGGAGACATCATGGAACCAAGGCCTGGCTTAATTACGAAGGTGAATTAAATGTTACAAATAAAACAAAGAGAAGTTACAAAAAAAGTTTGGATTTGCAATTTGATGAAAGGAAACTATACTAAAAGTGAAGGCTGGACTCCTAGCTTTGTGGAATTTGAAGGCGAAAAATATTCTAGAGTTGCAGTCGTTGGTAGTGTTGTTTCAAAATTTGCTTCTGAAGACGGCAACTATGCAGCTGTTACAATAGATGACGGCACTGAAACTATACGGATAAAAGCATTTGGTCCTGATGTCCAGAAATTAAGCACTGTTTCTGTGGGAACATTAGTCAGGTGTTTTGGAAAAGTCCGCCAGTGGTCTGAAGAAATTTATCTGGCGCCTGAAATTGTCCGCGTGCTTGATGACCCGAACTGGCTTTTAGTCCATAAACTACAGCTTGGCAGGCCTGCTGCTGCAGTAAAAGCTGAAGAGAGCAAGCCGCAAGTTTCTGAACAGACTGCTATTGAACAGCTAAAATCAGATGCTGCTGACATGCAGAAAAAAGTCCTTAGTTTAATCAAAGAACTGGATTCTGGCATGGGCGCAGATATGGACGACGTTGCTGAAAAATCCGGCTTGTCAGGGGAAGAAGCCAGGAATATCCTTTACGGCCTTTTGAAAGCAGGCGATATTTATGAGCCTAAAAAAGGCAAGCTAAAAGTCCTGGATTAGATAAGTTTATTTACATTTAATTTATCTTAGAGATATGCCGCAAAAAGATGGTGCGATATTAGCTGAAAAATTTGCCATTATTCTAAGCGTTGTTGCAGCAACAGTCATAATGCTGTTTTTAGTTTTCTTAGCTTCAGGCCTATGATATAAATTTCTGCAGATTCCTGCAAGGATGCTTTTGGCTTAAATTCTTTGACACTTGCGAAATTTTTCTTTACCTCTGAAACAAATTTCTCGTAATCAGCCCCGCGGAATGCCTTGGAAATAAAATTCCCGTTTGGTTTTAGAATTTCTTTTGCAATGTGCAATGCCCTGAACGAAAGCAGCATTGCAATTCCTATGTCTTTTGTTCTTATGCCTGAAAATTCAGGTGCAGTATCTGAAATTACAACATCTGCAGCTCTCGGAAGTGCTTTTTTTATCTTTTCCAAAGTGCTGTCTTTGAAAATATCCCCTAAGACAGATTCGTAATTTCCTTTCAAACTTAATACTGGCTTTATGTCAACACCAATTACTTTTCCGTTTGCGCCAACAAACTGCAGTGCAACTTGGGACCAGCTTCCAGGAGCGGCCCCTAAATCGACAACAACATTGCCAGACTTGATCAGATGAAATTTTTTCTGAATCTCTAGTAATTTATAGGCTGATCTCGCCCTATATTTCTCTGCTTTTGCCTGCCGGTAAAAGTGCTCTGTTTTGCGCTTTCGGAGCCATTCCATAGCCATTAGATTTTTAAGCCTGCTTTAAATTGTTTTCTCATGCATACAATACTAAAAATTCCATTCGATAAATGCATTGTCGAAAAAGACAGGAGAGGCGCTGCATTAGGGCCTGATGCAATTGAGAAAGAACTTAAGGATTTTTTCCAGTTTGAAGGACTTTCTAAAAACATAAAATTTGTTGAAATCGAAGAAAAGGATGATTTTGAAAAGCTGCATAAAGAAGTTGAAGCTGAAGCAACAAAGGCTTATGCAAAAAGTAATCTTGTTATGGGACTAGGCGGAGATCACTCTGTTTCATATGGCCTGATTAAGGCTTTTGCCAAGAAATTTCCCAAAAAGTCAGGGCTAATTTATTTTGATGCGCATTTTGATTGCCAGGATGATTTCTTACCTCCAACGCATGAAGATATTTTGAAAGCTGCTGTGAAAAAAGGTTTTTTCAAGCCTGAAAATATTTTTGTCATAGGTGTTAGAAATTACACGGAAAAAGAACTTGGGTTTGTACAGAAAAACAAGATAAAATTTATGCTGGTTAATGACTTTTCATCCAAAGAAATAACAAACTTTGCAAAAAATTACGATGATATTTATTTTAATCTGGACATTGATGCCATAGATCCAGCATTTGCACCTGGAACTGGCTGGCCAGAGCCCCTTGGCTTGCATCCAAAAGATGTTTTGGACATTATTTTACAATTAAAAGACAAAATTAAGCTCCTAGATATTGTAGAAGTAAGCCCGCCAAAGGACGTAAATAACATGACATCGAGGCTGGCAGCCAAGTTTTTAGCTGAATTTTTGGCAAATAAGGCTGGAAAGGCTTTTGTATGGTAGAGGCGACAATTTTATAAAGCTTATTTTTGTTCCTTTTACTATGACTTCAACCTGGAACACTGCAAAAATTAAGGGTTCAAAAATATTTTTACGAGAAAAGCCCATCGAGCTGCTACTTTGCTTGACTCGGGGCAATATCAAGGAAAAATATCCATCTATGCTTGCTAAGGATTCAAAGTGCACATACAGCCATACAGTGCATTTATTACAAAGAATGGAAAAAGTTGAGCTGGTGCAATTTGAAAAGAAAGGTAGATTGAAAATAGTGTCCTTGACTAAAAAAGGCCAGGACATATCTGATCTGCTGGACTCTTTGGCAAAAACATTCGGCAAATAAACGGAGGAAAAAAATGGTAGAAGGCTACTGTGTAAAATGCAAAGCAAAAAGGGAAATTAAAGATCCTAAAAATACAACCATAAAAGGCAGGTCTGGTACAAGGCCAGCTGTAAAAGGAACTTGCCCTAAATGCGGTACAGGAATGTTTAGAATCGGCTCATCAATTTAAGATAATGCTCAGTTCTACACATCTCCTTTTTTCTTTTCTTTTTGGTTCTTTGGTTTTGGATTATATTCATCCAGCATCTCTAATTGCAAAAATAATATTTGCAGCCCTGCTTTTGATTGGAACATCATTTCCGGATTTGGATTTAAGAATTCCATCGCTTAAACACAGGGGAATTCTTCATACAATCTGGCCAATTGTTCTAATTTTAATTGTGAATTATTTCCTGAAAAATTATGTGCCATTTTCAATCGCAGCATTGGCTTTGGGGTATGGAAGCCACTTGTTTGCTGATGCGCTGACAAAAGAGGGTGTAAAGCCTTTGTATCCTTTGACGAGACAGGAAATTAAAGGGCCGATAAAAGTAGGCTCGCTTTCTGAATTTGTAATCGCAGCAATTGTACTGACATATTTACTTTTGAGAATCTAGGGCTTCTGCATACTGCCTGACTCTTTCTAGAGCAGGAGTTACTAAAAATTCAGTAACATAACTTGATATTATTGGTTTTAAATCCCCGAATTCTGTAATTCTGTAGCCTTCCGGAAGTTTTTCTATCAATTTCAAGTCTTTCAGCCTTCTTAGCTGCCGTCTTACATTAGGCGCTGAAGCGCCAGACTTGTCTTTTAGTTTCTCAATGAAAGCCTCTATCTGCAAATGTTTCTTCTCCTTTTTTGCTTCCAGCAATAATTCAAAAATATCAACAATAACATCTCGGCTTTCCCCTGGATTAAGCAGGCCAACAGATAGGAGAAATTTCTTGCTTAGTTCTTTTCCAGACAAATTAGAAGGCTCTTCATATTTCCGCAAAGTGATTTCCTGTAATGGCAAATCCTTCAAAGCTCTTTTTTGCATGTATTTTATTAGCATAAACTCTTTAAAATGCTTTTTCAATTAGAGTACAATGGTATTAGAAGGATTAAGCGGGCTTAGAAGCAGGCTTTTAGCTCCCTTTTTGTTCAAGGCAAATCCCGCAGTCATTACATTCATCTCGCTTTTATTCGCAATTTTTGCAGGCTATTTGTTTTTTGTCGGCTCTTGGATTTTAGGCGCACTGATGCTGGCAATTTCTGCAGTTTTGGATGCTTTAGACGGAGAAATTGCTAGAAAATATAAGGTCACTACAAAATTTGGCGATTTATTAGATCATACTTTTGACAGGATTGCAGATGTTGCAATTTTCTTAGGACTGGCATTTAACCCGCAAATGCCTTCTGTTTTAACTTTGCTGGCATTAATTGCAATCCTGCTTGCATCTTATGCTGGAACAGCTGCCCAGGCTCTTACAAGCAAAAGGCTTTACACTGCAATAATTGGAAGAGCGGATAGGCTTGTAATTTTATTTGTTGCAGCTTTATTGATGCAATTTTACACAAATGCAATGTTCTATGGAATTTTAGTAATCGGTATTTTCTCCCTACTGACATTTTTCCAGAGAACAATCCAGACTGCGATTATTTTAAGGCGCTAATACCATATTTTTTTCAGTTTTAGCAAATATGCTGTTGTATTTGCTGCCAAGTGTATCACTGGCGTTAAAACTAAAACAATAATTATTGTCGCTAAACTTGGCACTTGGGTAATTGAGACAAACAATAAGGCCCCAATAACAAAATCCAGCTGGTCTGCAATCGGCCAAGATTTTCCTGCTGCAATTCCAATTCTTCTTTTAATCAAACTCTTGACTAAATCTCCAATTAAAGCTCCGATTGATAACAAAAGGCCTGCAAGAAATCTTCCTTGTAAGAATCCAACAGTTGTTCCAATTAAAATTCCGCCGAAAAAGCCTGGAAAAGTCTTTCCTTTGCCAAAAATTGGTTTTCCATTCCATTTTTTATTAAAATCAATTGGAAATCTGCCCTTGAAGATTTTCCCGAATAAAACAGGAGCAGCATTTGCAAAATATGCTGGCAGAATAAACCAGATTGCCGTAATTATCAGGCTTAAAATATCCATTGGACTAATCAAAAACAGCTAAATAAATAGTTTGCTAATCAAACAGATTTTTATTTGTAAAGGCTCTGTGCATATTTTTGATATTGCTCTTTTACATCGTTAAAGGAAGGTATCCCATACATCTGCAAAGTTATTTTAATGTCAGAATGGCCTGCTATCTGCTGGACATAATTTGACGGCATTCCTATCTTTATCATGTGCCTGATGAAACTATGCCTGAAAATATGGGGATTAACAAACTTTTTAGCCGGATCTGGATGTTTTACTTCTGCACGCAATGCGGCATTTCTGACAATTGCATTAATCCTGGTTTCATCAATGCCCTCAGAAGACTTATTGTTAGACTCTATTAATTTGCCATACTGCCTTGACCCGATATAAAATTTGATATCCTGCAGAGTATCATCATCTATCGGAACTGAACGGGGCTTGTCTCCCTTGCCAGCCGGAATGTATATGGATTTGTGCTCAAAGTCAACGTCCTGGACACGCAGCTGGCATAGTTCAAACCTGCGCATGCCTGTCCTGGCCAAAATCTTCAAAATAACCCTTTCCTTGAGGTTTTTGGCAGCAGAGATAACCTTATTTACCTCTTCTATGGATAAGTAATAGATGTTGTATTTTTTCTTAGGTCTTTTTTCTTCTTTCTTAGTTTCTTCAGTTATGGGGATTTGCTGGTCGGTCATGCCTAAAAAACACAACTTCTGCCCTAAATAGTTGTGTTTTAACTAAAAAATGCTCAAAAATCGCAACGGAAGTGGGAGAAATGTTGCGTTTTACCTTCAAATCAGTTTAGATTAAACAGTTTAATCATAAATCAAACTATTTAGAAGGCATAAACTAAGAATAAATTATAAAAAAATAAAAACAGACTCCGAACTAATTAACTTCTAGAGCTAAAATTAGTATCTTCGTCTTGGCTTAGTATCGGCTTCGTCTTGGGGCCTTTTTGGCGTAACATTCTCTGCAATAAACTGGCTTACCTTCCGTTGGTTGGAATGGTACTTGGCAGTCTTGTCCGCATTCGGAACATTTTGCAGGGTACATTTTCCTTTCGAAATCCATTTTACGTATTTCCTGGCAAATCTGAATTCCTAATTCCTTAGGAGCTCTCTATTGCCAAAAATTAAGAAAAATAGGGTATTATAAGGCTTTTGTAGCCAAATTCGGCTTCTAAAACCTTTAATCTTTGATTAAACTGTTTAGGTTAAATAAAGTGAAAGAAAATAAAAAAAGAACTTATAATCTTCTAGCTAACCTAATAGTAGAAGCTTATCTTCCGCGTTTTTTCATGAAACATTCTCTGCAAAACACTGGTCTTCCTTCTGTAGGTTGGAAAGGTACCTGTGTCTGTTGCCCACATTCAGAGCAAGTTGCAGGGTATGTTTTTCTTTCGAACTGTTGCATTATTTTTCCTAGCAAACCTGAATTACTAAGATTTCACCCTTAGAACTCACTTTTTGCTATAAGTAACTTAAAATGTGGATTTATAAGGTTTTGGGGAGCTAAGCCTTTTGCGTTTGTTTTAGGCAGTATCCGTAATACCTGAAAGCTCTGCTATATTGGCCTGCATCCATTAAGCTAAAAAACCTATGAGTAGACTTGGCAATATCTTCTAAACCTTTAGTTTGATTTTGTGGTGTCATGTAATTAATACAATATTGATACATATAAAGGTTGTGCTTAAGCTGAATTCTTTAATCCTTAATTAAAGATTTTAAGCCGGTTTATAGTAAACATCCTTGCCTTCCTGCTCTTTTTCCAGCTGGCCTATTGAGAACAGCTTGCTTAGCTTCAGGGCGGCATTTGGCCTTGAAATCTTGAGATTTTTGGCAACTTCGCCGGCTTGAGCCTGTTTTTTCCTCTTGATGAAATCAAGAACTTTTTGCTCCCCTGATGAAAGCTTGACTTTTGGCCTTTCTCTTTCCCTTACGGTTATTCTTTGGGTTTCGATCTTGCCAACTCTGCTGTTTAGCTCATCTAATTTCGTGTTAATTTCATTCAAAAGTTCCATTACTGCTGCCAGCAGTTTTTCATTGACTATTTTGGCCTGGGTGAGTGGGTGCTCTTGAATTTTTTTTAATTCATCACGCCACTCGCTCAGGACCGCGTGCTCCAGTTTGGGAGGTTTCTGTCTCGGCCTTTTTTGAACCGTAGTTGTCATAGCGACTGCGTGCATTTTATGAATCTCCGGTTTGGGCGACGCAGGTCGCTTTTCTGGTTTCCTACGAAGAAAATCAAGCCATCCCATATGTTTATTCTCTGTTTAACAGGTTAAACATGTGTTCGTATGTGTTTAACAGTTAAACACAATTAAACACTTCAACTATATATACTTTTTGCTAAGATTTTTGCAAAAAATCTAGAAATTCCTAAAGGTGAGAAATTTCTGGCAAAAATCTGCGAAAAATCGATTAAAAAACTAGGGAATCTCTTAAGATCTTTAAGGGTTTCCGAAAGCAAAGTCAGGCAAAATTCCCTTAAGGATTTAACCTTAAGCATGATTTTTAGCTTCAAATAGCTTAAAAGTGAGAGTTATCAAGGCCTAAAATCGGCTTAAAATCACGCTGAAATGCTAGCAAAGGAAAAAGTTTTAAGAAATTATTTAATTACAATATTACAGTTCTATATGGAAAAGCTTAAAAGTGAGATAAGCTTATATTCTCCAACATATAATTGCAAACGGTGAAAAAATGTTAGCCTATATTTTGTTAGGGGTCCAGCCTAATACTGAGGATAAAGTCTACGTCAAGTTAAAAAAACTTAGAGAAGTGAGACTTGTAAACCTATTATTTGGAAGCTGGGACGTCATAGCGCAGGTTGAAGTTCCGAACACTGCCGCCTTGAATGAGTTTATGCTTGATAAGATCAGGAAGATAACAGAAGTAAGCATGTCAGCCACAATGATAGTCGCAAAGTGAGGGTTAGTTAGGCACTACTTTTATATATTCGTGCATCAATATAAAATCGGGCTACATCGCCACAGATGTGTTAATAATGTTCCTCAGAGTCAAGCCAGTCCGAAAATTGAATAAAACTAATGGAAAACCAGCTACGTACCATTACGTGTATGAAGTTGAATCTTATAAAAAATGGGGTAAGGTAAGGCAAAAAACAGTGAGACTTCTTGGGAAATATATTCAAATTAAAAAGCAAAATCAGAAGAATTTCCCTTTAGAAAAGGCACTGCAGGCCGGTTCCAGAGAGCAGCTTTTGAGAGATATTTTTGCATTGCAGCTTGAAAATTATGATTTCAGGCAAATCAAACCGCAAATTTACAAGCATGGAGAAATTATAGCAAATTTAAAGACCTTCAGGGTTTTTTCTGAAAGCTCAAACAAAGATATTTATGTTAACATTAACGATAAATTTTTTGGCACAAAGACGCTAAGAAAAGCTGTAAAATCAGACATTACAGACTTATTTGAATTTGTCAAGGCAATTATAGATTCAGGCGCAGTTGGCATAGAATTTTCTGAATTCAAGAGAATAAGAGAGGCTGGCGGCGAGCCTGCACATGATTTCAAGCTCTTGCAGGCCATAATAGGCAAGTTCGGCCCGATTGCAGAAGATGTGAAAGAAATAAGCTTTGAAAAGTTTAAGGAAGAAATAGGCTATTGATTTGAATTTATTTCTTGGTTTCAGTTTTGGTGTCAGTGCCAAGCACGAATTTTGGCAGTTTTATAGGAACTGGCAATCTTAATTGATTTGCAATCATTATGGATTGCAGCAAACCAACTTCCAGCGCTCTATTATTAACAACTAAAGCTATGTTTTCATTTGGCAGGGTTTTCTTCTCTGCCCAGGCTTTTTCAATTTCATCCAGCTCTTTTTTGTCTCCAATGTAGAAAATTGTTCCTTCAACTTCTATCTTCGAGCCGTTTTCCCCATATGCTGTAGTAAAGATGAAATCAAAATCTGTGCCTTGCCTTTTATCATCTCCAATAACAAGACTTTTCTTTGTTATATTCGTAAGCTTGATGCTGGTTGCGATTGTCATCTTCTTCTGCAAAGGCTTGCGCTCTGCAAAAATCTTGTTTATGTGGTCTGCTACTATAGATCCCATAACTCAAGCTCAAAAAATAGCTATTTAACAGTTTTGGTAGGATGAAAAACAAGCGGGCCCGGGATGATTTGAACACCCGTCTCAACCTCCGCAAGGTCACATTCTATCCAGACTAAACTACGGGCCCGTAGAACAGATTTAAAAATCCCAGTTTTAAAAGCTTACATAGCCCCTTCGTCCAGCGGTCAAGGATACAAGCCTCTGGTCATAGAGGAGAAAGCTTGGGACACCGGTTCGAATCCGGTAGGGGCTATTCAATATGAGCTTCAAACAGGAAATGTCTGTATTTGGCAGCTATGTAACTTATGCTTTTGTAGCTATATTTTTGCTTCTAACAGCTCATCTAAAACAATTCTACCAACTAATAATTGCATTTGCTATTCTGTATGCTCTTGTATTTCCAATCCGCATGATTTGGTTCAAGAACCGACCTAAAATGGAGCCTCATCACGATTGGATTTCAAAATTTACTGCAAATACTTTAATCAGCGTCCATTCAGCAAGAGCTTTGATGCTGGCTTCTGTGATTATAGCATATTTCAGCTTCAAGCCAGTCCTTATCGCACTTGGCATATTAGCTGTAGGAATGGTTGCAGTCTCAAGATATCTATTAAGAAAGCACAGGATTGAAGATATTGCAATAGGATTATTAGTTGGGGCAGGGATTAGTTTATTAGTTCTTACCTATGTTTTCTAAAATAACGGCCGATTTTCGGTTTTTTCTTTGGCGGTGCGTGCGAGCCATGTGGATCGTAGCCACTAGGGTCCTGCAGATGCTTTTGCATCTTATTGTATTCTCGAGTAATGTAGCCTGCGACCTTGTTTCTAAATTTTGTAGAGTGGTAGGGACCTTCAGAAAGGTTTATTTCGGGTTCGCGCCCTGATTTATAACTCAAAATTTTATCCACTAAGGACTTATTTATCTTAAAATCACCGGAAATTTTGCTAGGAATTTCTTTCATTATCTTTTCACCCAGCGTCGTAATTAAATGTGACCTATTCATTACAATTTTGCTATGCAAAGCGATATAAAACTAACGAATTGTCTTAGAAAATCAAATAACAATGTGCATGAGGCACTTTTCCAATCATTACAACCTTATCTTTGTCTATCTTGCCAGCTTCT
>Ga0315282_10001038_pt1 | contig 53560 bp, 52 predicted proteins | sample YL17G07_20_MG_FD_203693 | JGI IMG/M metagenome (GOLD analysis project Ga0315282, IMG submission 203693) | Sediment microbial communities from Yellowstone Lake, YNP, Wyoming, USA - YL17G07_20 | ecosystem: Environmental > Aquatic > Freshwater > Lake > Sediment | place: USA: Wyoming | collected...
CCCTCCCCCTCAGCTTCTCATGGATGATCCAACGTATCTTCCGTTCATTCAGCTTGACCATAAACCGCCTATTGCGGGTAGTGAAATTATTTCGGGAAACGAGAAAAGGAAAGTAGCGAGACAAGTCTTTAATATTCAGCCTACTTCCCTCACTGCTTGGAGATGATCCGATTGACAGATGACATCTCCACCGGAAAAGAGAAGAATCTATCCGAACAAAAAGGAAATGACAGACGGAAATTCCTCAAGTACGGCGCAGGCGTGGTTGTTGTGGCCGCAGCAGCCGCTGCAGGATACTACGCACTCCAACCGGCCCCTGGTCCCCCAACTACTTTCCTCGGGTTTGGCCTCTCGATAGTGTCCACCCAAGTCAGCGCCTCTCTAATCACACATGGTTGGATACCTGTCTTTGCGGTAGCGATGATCTTTGGATTCATCGCCATAGCGGCGGGTGTGGGTTCAGTTATGGGGGAGAGGAGAATCGAGTGAGGAATAAAAATGAGCGAGATCCTGATTAAAAACGGGACGATATTCGATGGAACAGGGAGGCTCCGTTACAGGGCAGATGTCTACATAAGGGATGGGAGGATAGAGAAAATTGCACGGAGGATCGGGGAAAATGCTGAAACGATGATCGACGCGCGTGGTCTCGCGGTGGCCCCCGGCTTTTGGGACTTGCACTCGCACGACGACTTTGTGATCGCCGTCGAGAACCACGCGGACCTGCTCGAGCCCAAGGTGAGAAGCGGCATAACAACCTTGGTATGTGGGAACTGCGGGTACTCTCCGCACCCTATCTCGACCAAGTACTTCGAGGACCTGAAGGCGTATGTTGCGTTCTTGGATGCGGGCCTGACTTGGAAATGGAGGGACCTGAATGGATTGCTCGACCACCTGGAGAGGCAGGGAATCATAGTCAACTTCGCGACGCACGTAGGGCAGGGCGCGATCAGGGCGGCAGTCATGGGGGTTGCAACCCCAGGCGCGGCCGACAAGAAACAGCTCGAACAGATGAAAAACCTCCTCAGGCAGGAGATGGAGGAGGGGGCGTTCGGCATGTCCTGCGGCCTGCTCTACCCCCCCGGCATGTTTACCTCGACCGACGAACTTGTGGAGCTTGGGAAGGTAGTCGGCGAGTACGGGGGGGTGGTTCTGGCACACCTGAGAAATGAGAGCGATTTGTGGTTTGAGGCGGTGAATGAGATAGTAACGATCGGGCAGAAGGCGGACGTGCGCGTACACATACACCACCACGAGGCGTTTGGGGAGAAGTACTTCTGGAAGATGCCTGTAACGCTCGACCTGATAAATGAAGCCCGCAACGTGAGGGGTGTGGAGATAACCTACGACTTCATCCCGTCCACGGGAGACAACACTACGATAATGACCATGTTCCCGAGCTGGGCGTTCGACGGGGGCTTCGAGAAGTTCGCTGAAAGGGTGAGAAACCCGGAGACACTCAGGAAGATGCGCGAACAGGCGGAGACATTCGTGCCGACATGGCCCCCGCTCGAGGTATACCCTCACAACCTAACGAAGGCCTCGGCGGTTGACTCCAAATACGGATGGGACAACATAGAGATCATATGGTGCGGGAGCGAGAAGAACAAGGAACTCGAGGGGCTGAACCTGAGGCAGCTCGGGGAGAAGAAGGGGAAGCACCCGTTCGACGCCGCGGCTGAACTCGCGGTGGAGGAAAGGGGAGCCGTGATGTGCGTTTACTTCTGCGGTTCGGGGACGAAGAAAGATGAGTGGGTGTACGGCGGCAAGGGGTTTCCGGTGAAGCTCCCCCAGATAAGGGATCCGTTCAGCTCGATCGAAACCGACGCGATACTGGGCAAGGGCAAGCAAGTCCCGGTAGCATGGGGGATGGCCCCCAAGGTCATAGGGAGGTTCGCAAGGGACGAGGGCTGGATAACGATGGAGGAAGCGGTAAAGAAGATGACGTTCAACCCCGCGCACGTGCTGAGGGTGGACGACCGGGGGGTGGTCCGCAGGGGGGCTCGTGCGGACATCACTATATTTGACCCCAAGACGATAATCGACACCGCGACTTACGAAGAAGCGAAGCCGCCCGTGGGCATAGAATACGTGATCGTCAACGGAACCGTTGTTTTGGAGAAGGGAGAGTACCACAAGGATCGTCTGTCAGGAAGCGTCATAAATAGCACTTCGTACTATTAGGTAGTTTCAAAAAAAAGAGGGAAAAGGAGCTGAATGACTTGGCAAAAAAGATGGCCGTGATAGTGTCCGATATGGTAAACGACTTCTTCCACCCGAAGGCGGCGATAGCTTTCCCATCCTGTAATCATATAGTCCCGCCCATCAAGATGCTCTGCGACGAGGCCAGGAAGCGTGGCATTCCGATAGTCTTCGTTGGGGATAGCCTGCGGCCTGACAGAAAATCTCCGGAGCTGGAGATCTGGACCGACCACTGCGTAAAGGGAACTTGGGGCGCAAAATTCCTTGACATACTCGGGGAGCCCACAGCATACGTGGAGAAGGAGGGGTTCACACCAATGTTTGGCAAACACGGCGAGGAGTTGCTCGAGGTCTTGAGGAGCTTGAACGTTGATGCTTTGATACTGTGCGGTGTGTGCACGCCGGAGATCGAGAGCACGGCCCAGATACTCTCAATCGAGCCGGGGCTCAAAGACCCAGAAAGGCCGGAATTGGGCTGGGACATAATAATATGCAATGATGCTGTCGGCGACTGCGGTGAGGAGAGGTTATTCGACGCCAGAAGAGACCTTCACCTACTAAGAGGCAACAAGGGATCCAAATTGAAGGTCACCACCGTGTGGGAGCTGGTATCGCAGGACTTTGAGATATAACTTTAAGAAAAAGAAAACAGACCGACCCGGCTTCATTGCCGCTTTCTGACCGTTGCAACGAGAATTACTCTTCGTGGACTCAGATGTTTGCCAAGAGAACCTTCACTTGCTAACTTACTCGTCACCGAGTCGAGGTGTTTGATCATTGACACTATCATCTTGCGAAGACAAAACAGTATTTCGCTGCGTCCAGAACTTCTCTTGCAGTCCGTGACGACGGCGATTGATGATTCTTTTCCAGTCAGCGGCTGCGTGAGTGCTGGTGCGGGATAGACATAGACTCGCATTTCAGGCTACCGATATGCAAGAATCGTGCTTAAGACTCGCACTACTTGCGCATTCCGCACCTATTGAGGAATTACTCGATTAGCCTCCATTTTCTCGCTATCACGGCTTCTGCAGGGAGACCGTACAGGACGTATCTTTGGGCTCTGTGAGCGTCCTTATGGATGAGCACGGGGCCCTTCAGCTTTCGGCATTCGCAGACGATCTGCTCGGCGACAAGTTTGTCTCCGATCTCTTTTCCTATCAAGCGACTTTGCCCTCCTCCCAGAGTTCCTTCAAAGCCCTGACAGTAAGGTTTAGGTCGAGTCTGAGGTCGTTCGCAATGTCGAATGTCTCAGCCTCTTTGTGCTTTCTAAGGTAAGCGACAATCTCTGCCTCGGCGTCTTTCAGAGTCACGTCATTGCGTATCTCGATCACTTTGAGGCTACCTGCTTCTCGAACGTATTTCTGTGCGGCCTCTCTAATGAGCGCACTTCTAGACCTACTTCCAAGCCTTTGCACAGCTCTATCTATCGCGTCGATTTCGCGTCGTGAGAAACGAACCGGAACTATCAACTCCCTTTCAGCAAGCTTCTCCATGGCCGCCCCTTCTCTATACATGTAATACGTAAGAATACAGATTAACTCTTCGGTGCGACAGGTTGCATCTAGAGAGAGCTAGCGTATCTACAGCTTGACATCAATGTCGAGGTTCATGGAAGGCTACTACCTTGGTAGTCTTGAACCGTTTTGCGAATTGAGAAAGAACTACGAAGAGAAAGATCCATGATCTGCCGATTCCAGCTCTAAGATGCAAGAGTCTTGCTCTGTAAGCGCAAGTTCTTGGTGCGGGGGGAAAGCGCTGAACTCAAGGTTCAACATAAGGAAGCTCGCCTTGCCGACCGTCCTTTCGCTTATTCCCCGTCAGGATTACCAATCATCGAGAAGGCTTGTAACTTAAATGATGGACATGCACAATTATACAAGGGTGGGACTATTTGCTCTTCGTTTGTCAATATGAACTCTATCCGGAAAAACTGAACAAAGCCATGAAGTCCTTCGAGGGATGGAGCAAAGTTAGCGCCAAGTCAGATCAGCTGCCCCCGGTCAAGATACTAGGTAGCTACTGGCTTTTCGGGGAACAGGTGGTCGAGGTACTCGATGCTCCCGATTTCCAGGCTCTCTACCATTGGTTCTTCCCAATAATGCGGTACATAAGGAAGTTTAGGGTAAGCCCAGCGTTGCCTTGGAGCGACGTTATCGGCAAACTCAAACCAATCTACACGGACATGCAACTTCCAGAGGAAATCAGAGACCCTGACTGGATTAAACCTCACACGGGTCCCGACATGGGGATAATGGACCCCGCATGGGAACATCCATACTATAGGAAAGTAGGCAAAGAGTCTAGGGCTAAAGAGTCTACGACTCTAGTCTAGGACTAGGAGTCAGTCTAAGAGAGATACGGCTCTCCTTGCGCAGGCAGGCCGCCTTGGTGACCCACTGATCGTGGTCGTTTATTCCCACTGATTGTTGGTGAGGCAATCGTCACCGGATACGCGGTCGGCAAACACACGGCGAACGCGCAGTTCAACACTAACTGTCCAGGGGAGCCTGTCGGTGGTTTCGTGGAAGCCGTCCAATACACTCGCTCTTGTCAGCCCATACGCCGAAACCTCGAGAGATAACGGCGTTTCCTTCTTCCTCATGGGGAGCGTCGTTGCATTGCCTAGTCGTAGAGGCGCGCCCCCAACAGCAAGAGAGGAAAGCCAGCAAAACCGGGAGCGACCCTGAACCCGTCCACAGAAACGCCCAATTAAGGGAGAGAGGCGTAGCCGATGAGACGTGGAGCTCTTGCATGTCGGAAAAAGCCAATGGCGACACCCTCTGTCACGAGAAGTCGAGGACTGCATAGAAGAGAACAGGAGCAAGATCGAGGAAGCAGGCCGCATAGCCCTTGATTGCAGGCGGAAAGGCTTCCATTGCAGCGAATCGGTTTTTACAGCAGTAAATCAGACTCTGAAGATTACTGATCCGACAATGGTGAGAGCTGTGACCGGGTTTCACGGTGGCGGAGGCACCCATCGGAAAGGCCCTCGGATCAACCTCACCGCAGCTCTGGAGGAGGCAAGTTCCGGAAGGGACCGACGGCCTCGTGAAGAGTTACCATATATGCAAGTAGGTCATCTTTGCGGGGCTCTGGCTTCCGGGATTGTGTGTATTGGCTTGCTCTATGGTCGACGGTCACCGAACGATGACTTGACGTGCGTTGATGAGCTCTGCTTCGAACTTCACCGAAGATTCGTGGAGGAGTTTGCTGAAAACGAGTGTCGACCTCTCTGCGAGAGATGGCGGAAACAAAACCAGACCTGCGAAACCCTCTACCAAAGAGGGGCGGAAATGGCGGTACAGTTGATTCTCGAAGCTCCTCACCTATTCCACGATTGCAAGAAACGTGACTGAATCAGCTCACCTTCAAGCCGGACTTCTGAACAAAGTTTCTTCTGCTGAGGAGGAGTTGGTGCGGGGGGAGGGATTTGAACCCTTTCGTTCGGAATACGCGGCTTCCGTATTCTGAATCTCGAACCCCTACGGGACAGGAGCCTCAGTCCTGCGCCTTTGACCTAGCTGGGCGACCCCCGCATCACGGACGCCATGATGACTCGCGTTGATTTAATCGTTGCCGAAAATCTTCCACAGGAATCTCCTGCTCGTGACCAGAGAAGACTTGGCACGCAGTCCTAGGTCAGGAATCATCACATCTTTGTGGAGCGTTGCCCCCGGAATGGAGTCTGGAGCTTGCCGCTGATTATGCTCTCAAGACCGATGCTGATGAACGTAGAGGACTTGGAGCGCAGCTAAGTTTCCACAATTCTGGCGCTTGGCGGAAGTCTTTTCGAAAGAAAAGCGTAGCCATGCAAGCGCTTAAGAAAGGAAAACACGGACGCAAGTCTTTAATAGCAAACGCGCGGTCTCACTGCTTGGAGATGATTTGATTGTCAAGTGACATCTCCACTGGAAAAGAGAAGAATCTATCCGAACAAAAAGGAAATGACAGACGGAAATTCCTCAAGTACGGCGCAGGCGTGGTTGTTGTGGCCGCAGCAGCCGCTGCAGGATACTACGCGCTCCAACCGGCCCCTGGCCCACCAGCACCCACAACCACAGCAACCACAACCCTGCCGCCAACAACAACAGCGCCACCTCCTGTGACAACGGCTGCCCCACTTACGCTCAATTACTACACCACGGGACACATGGGTTTCATGTATGACGTGGGTCGGCTTGGCTGGAAGCCTATCGAAAGGTACATGGCAGCCAACCCGAACATCAAGATCAAGACATTCGTTGACTCATTCTTCGACGTCTACACGAAAGAAGCCACCACGTTCGCGGCAGGCACCTACGCTTGGGACGTGGCATACGAATGGGGCGGCATACTCAACGAGTTCGCGCACTACTGGACTCCTCTAGACGAGATGGGCATCACGCTCGACCCCAAAGTCGTAGACGACATAGTCCCTTATGCGAGAAACGCGGTCTTCTGGAAGGGACACTACTACGGATTGCCGAGGATGCTTGAGATATTCACGCTCAACGCCAACGCCGACATACTCGACGCAAAAGGCGTCAAGTTTCCAACGACTTACGAGGAGTTCTTGGAAGCATGTGCAAAAGTGAACGATCCCAAACACGGAGTGTACGCATTCGAGATCGGCCTGAAGCAAGGTTACCTATTTCCGCCCTACCTCTGCTTCCTGCACGGCAACGGAGGCTCGCTATGGAAGGACGACGCACCGCAGACCTTCGTTCCGGACAGTAAGGAATCCATCAAAGCGGTTGAGGACATGGTCTACCTGTTCAAGAACTACATGCCACCTTCAGCCATCGAGAAGATAGCATTCGCCGAGGGAAGCACAGACTGGTACAACGGACAGATGGTCTTCGCGCTCTACTACGGCTGCTTGCCGACGATGGCAGTGACCGACCCCACCTCAAAGGTAAAACGCGTCTACAACTGGCTATGGCCTGGAAAGAAAGGAGTCGTTCGCTCGGGCTCCCAGGTCGCCTGCGAAGGCTACGGAATACCGAAAACGGCAAAGTACAAGAAAGAGGCCTGGGACTTCATCCAGTATCTCACCAGCCGAGAAGTCCAAGTACAGGATACCCTGGGCATGTTCTGGAAGCAGGAGAACGAGGAGCCGATACCCTCGTACTGGTCATACATGACCGACGACAGGTTCAAAGCGTATCCATACAACATAATACTGAGAGCCCAACTGGCTGCGTTGAAGTACAAGGCCAACCGATACGAGAGACCCGCATACATGTCCTACATCCCCGCCATAGAGGCCGAAGTCACGAACGCTTTGACAGGCGCGAAGAAACCGGCAGACGCAATGAAGGACGCACGCGACGCATGTGACAAGATCTTGGAAAAGGAGTACGCAACGTACGGCGGCGGCTACTACGACCCATGGCCTGACATGCAAAAATACGCATCAAGAATAGACGACCTGATAAACGCTATTCCGGTGGAAGACCAATACAAATTCCCGTTCTGAGTCTTGGCAACGGAGCACGACCCCTTCATGCCGAGACTGAAGACAGAGTCAAGAGATGCTGCAATTCTCCTATCCCCCTTTTTTGTCTTCGTTGCTGTTTTCATTATCTACCCGCTGATCGCTTCGTTCTATTTCACATTGAACGACCTTACGCTCAGCGATCTAAAACCAATATTCATAGGCATCGACAACTATCTCGAACTGTTCTCCGACAAGTTGTTCCAACAGGCACTTCTTCAAACACTAGCATACTTGACATTTCATACGGCAGTTGGCGTACCCTTCGGCCTGGCAATGGCGCTCTTGTTCAATCAAGAATTCCGCGGACGAGGCTTTGCTAGGGCCTGCCTGCTCATTCCGTGGGCAACTCCGCCCATAGTGGCGGCGATGCTGATGTACGTACTACTTAATTCCGGTTTTGGGCCGGTTCCCTACGCCTTTGAGATAGCGGGGTTGCTGCCCGCTCAGTTCACAATATTCGGAAACCCTGACTTGGCATTGCTCGGACTTGCGATCGTTTCTCTGTGGAAAAGTTGCCCGCTCTTTGCTTTCCTATTTCTCTCCGGCCTTCAGAACCTCCCCTCTGAGGTTGTCGAATCAGCGAGAGTGTACGGAGCGTCTGGCGTCGCCATCTTCAGACGGGTAACACTACCGTTCCTGAAACCTGTCCTTGCTGTGAACTGCATACTTTCAGGGATTCTGGCTCTCTCAGGCACCCAAGCTTTCGATATTGTAATCGGAATAACGAATGGCGGACCCGGGTACCGAACCTACATGCTCTACTTTCTGGCTTGGAATCAAGCGTTTCCATGGAATCGCCTCGGATACGGCTCAACCATCGCCTACGTGGTGACCATAATCGCGGTGGTTTTTGCCCTCGTGCTATTGAGGATCTGGTACAAGAGGAAGTGACTTTGGCTTACAGAAAGAGAACCCTGTCTCGTCGGATTGGAGTCTACGTCTGTGTGCTTCTGGTCTTAGGTTTCATACTGTCCCCCTATCTTCTGGGCATAGTGACTAGTTTCGAAAGTGAAGCAGAGCTAGTTGGCAGGCCGCCGTTTCCCTTCAAGGCCATTACCCCCGTACTTGACAACTACATCTACATCCTCTCGTACATGCCGTTCTCTCTAGCGTTCATAGACAGCGCATTGGTCGCGGTAACCACCACGTGTTTCGTGATGATTGCTGGTTCGATGGGGGCGTTTGCGATAGCGCACCTGAGATTTCGAGGTAGGAACTTTCTCTTCAACTTCGTAGTTGTTGTGTACATGCTTCCAGCGCTTGCGATGCTGATTCCGATTGTCGTCCTGTTGAAGGAGTTAGCACTGCTGGATACGATAATCGGCATGGTGTTTGCTCACAGTGTCTTGCTCCTGCCTCTGATGACGTGGTTTCTAGTCGGCATCTACGAGAGTGTACCCGCAGATATTCTGGAGGCTCTGCAAATGGATGGCACTTCACGGATAAGGTCTCTTTTTAGAGAGGTCATACCTTTGAGTCGGTTCGGTTTCTTCCTGATACTGGTTTTCTCTTTCGTCACCTCATGGAACGATCTCATGTTCGCTAACACTGTGGGAATCGTCAGCGTGAAACTGCTTCAGCCGAGAATTCTTGAATTCATGTCTGGTGCCAGAGTGATGCATACCCAGATGGCCGCGGCAGGCATCCTGTCGAGTCTCCCCGTGGTTGCGCTTGCGATAGTGCTTCAAAGACAGATCATCGCGGGCATAATGAAGGGCGCGATAAAGTAAATCGGAGGAGTATCTGTGGGGACCGTACAGGTTGAGAACATTAGCAAGAAGTTTGGGGACAGACTCGCGGTAGACAACGTAAGCTTTGAGGTCCGCGACCGTGAACTTATGTGCCTACTGGGACCGTCAGGCGCGGGAAAGAGCACCATCCTCAGAATCATCGCGGGGCTTGAGCCTCCAGACGAGGGAACAGTTCGCATCGATGGAAAAGCCGTGAACGATCTTCCACCGAAAGATCGAGATTTGGCCATGATGTTCCAATCATACGCATTGTACCCTAACAAGACGGTGTACGATAATCTGGCCTTTCCGCTCAAGAGCTACAAAGTCGCAGAAGCCGAGATCAAGAAAACGGTCTCTGAGGTGGCGAAAACTCTTGGAATCACACCTCTGCTCGGGCGTCTTCCGGGTCAACTCAGCGGCGGAGAAAGACAACGTGTAGCAATGGGAAGAGCTATCGTTCGAAAACCAAAGGTTTTCCTGCTGGACGAACCGTTGACCAATCTGGACGCGAAGCTAAGAGTCAACATGCGCGCCGAATTGAAGAGGCTCCAGAGGGAGCTTGGGGCAACCACAATATTCGCAACTCCCGACCAACTTGAGGCATTAACGATGTCGGACAGGATCGCGATTATGAGTCAAGGTAGGATTCTCCAAGATGGTTCCCCGGACGTGATCTATGAGCATCCTAATGATTTTTTCACAGCTACATTCGTTGGCAGTCCTACGATGAACATCCTTGACTGCGACTTGGAAGAGAAGAATGGAAGGATTACTCTCAACACAGGTGCGTTCAGCCTAGATGTGTCAAAGCTAGCAGAGCTTATAAGAGAGGGAACTTTGGGCTCAGAGGCGGTGCTCGGAGTAAGGCCCGAGCATATTATGCTTACTCGAGAGCGGTCCGCTCCAGATTCCATTGCGGCCGAGGTCTATGTGACCGAACGCACAAGACCAGAGCAAATAGTCCACCTGAAGGTTGGATCAATAATGATGCAAGCCATCGCGCCCCTCGCATTCCAATCTCAGCTCGGCGAGAAAGCATGGATGACGATAGACGTTGCGAAGATTCACGTGTTTGATAAGCGCACGCAGAAGGCGATCGTCTAGTAGTGTTTCTTGACGGAGGATGGGGTTGTGGCCAGAGTCAAGATTGAGAAACTGACGAAGAGATTTGGAGAAGTCGTCGCGGTTGATGCGATCAGCGCCGAAATCGCAGACGGTGAATTAACGTGCATGTTGGGTCCATCGGGATGCGGCAAGACGACGACCCTACGAATTATCGCGGGACTGGAGCAACAAGACGAGGGCGACATCTACATCGGAGACACGCTCGTCAACGACCTCCCTCCAAGAGATCGAGACATAGGCATGGTATTCCAGTTCTATGCCATGTACCCGGACAAGAACGTCTTCGAACAGCTCGCGTTTCCGTTGCGCATGAGGAAGTTTCCCAAAGAGGAGATCAACAAACGAGTCAAAGACGTTGCAGAGATGCTTGAGATCGGCAACCTCTTGAAAGAGCCCGTCTCACGTCTCACAGTTGGCGACAGGCAAAAGATCGAAATAGGCAGAGCAATTGTGAGACAGCCCCAAGTCTATCTCTTCGACGAACCCCTTACGAATCTTGATGCCAAACTGAGGGCGCAGATGAGAGCCGAACTGAAGAGAATCCAGAATGAACTCAAGACAACCACGATCTACGTTACCCATGACCAACTTGAAGCAATGATCCTGGCCAGCAGGATAGCGATCATGGACAAAGGCAAAATAGTTCAGTACGATACTCCTGATAGGCTATACGAGCGGCCTTCCGATCTTTTCGTGGCGGGATTCATCGGAACTCCTCCTATGAACTTCGTTGACTGTACCCTAACTCGCGACAAAGACGAATACAGACTTGACGCTGGAGACTTCAAGTATGATGTCACCGACATGGCCGAACTAATTAGGAAATCGTCAGCTGGTAGCGAACTGATTCTCGGGATCCGGCCCGAGGATCTCAGAATTACCGAGCGAGCGACCGAAAGGGACACGGTTGAGATGAAGGTTGACATTCTTGAACCATTGGGTAGCCGAATGATAGTCAACCTGACAGTGGGCAGCCACTATTTGAAAGCTAATACCCGTGCAATGCCGCTCAAGCCCAATGAGAAAGTCAAGATCGTTCTCGACAGAAACAAGATCCACATCTTCGACAAGAAGACCTCGACTGCCATCGTTTAGGGAATTGCGCTCGTCAAGAGACATCTTATCACGCGGATTACGCGAAACTCCAAAAGTCTTTTTGTGATGTGATCGCGTATTCTCAGAACATGACGGAAGAGAATCTGCTGTACCGCGATCCCGAGTCCATTTCCGATCTTAGTCCTCAAGAGCGAGAGAACTTGCGCGTTGTGATGGAAGAACTGAAGGGATGGGACACTCAGAACGTGGACCGCGTACCCTCGGTAATGGCGAAGGACGGACTGTATCATGACATCACTCTCCCTCCAGCCAAGGGATGGGAAGGGATTAGGAAATTCGGAGAAGGGTGGGTCAAGGCAGCGCCTGACTTTCACGTTGTTGTCGAGAAATTCGTCGTGCAAGGTGAGAATGTTGTCAACATGGGGCGGATTTCTGGAACGATCAGGGGAGAGTACTTCGGGCTTCCTGCCACGTCTTCGATTCACGGGTCGGGAGACCATATTCAAAGCCATAATGGTGATCTACATGCTCCCTGGACTGGCTATGTTGATTCCCTTGGTTATTGTGATGAAAATTCTCGGCCTGCTTGACACGATTGTAGGTCTCATAATGGCACACACAGCGTACATTCTACCACTGATGACATGGTTTCTGGTCGGAATTTTCGAGGGCGTTCCAACCGAGATCGAAGAGGCAGCTCAGGTTGATGGAAGATCGAAGATGGGCGCGCTCCTTCGGGTAATAATCCCGCTCTCGATATCGGGTTTCTTTCTGATAACGGTGTTCTGCTTCGTTCTTTCATGGAATGAGCTGATGTTTGCCAAGGTCGTGGGAATCTTCAGAGTGAAAATGCTTCAGCCTGCAATCTTTGAGTTTCTGAGTCCAACCACGGTAACATACTCGACCTTGGCGGCTGCGAGCATGATCTCGAGCCTCCCAGTGGTACTCTTGGCCATCATTCTCCAGAGATACATCATAGCGGGCATTCTGAAAGGCGCCGTTAAGTAGACGAAGGCTTAGGCGCTCTCAGAATTCTTGTGTCTTGAGACGTCGCGTGATCCGTAGATTGTTTGAATGGGATCAGAATAGAATGACATGTTAGCGCGGCCCCCGGTTATCCCTGCGAGTTGTGACGAAATCTATCTTGATCGACGTGTGTCCGATACGAAGTTTGATATTATGATCAAGAACGGAAGACTCATGGATGGAACAGATAATCCGTGCTATAGAGCTGACCTAGGAATGGTAGGAGAGCGAATCTATGAAATCGGAATTCTGCCAGCCTTGTCAGCCAAAGCGGTAGTCGATGCAAGCGGACTGTTGGTGTCACCAGGTTTCATTGACATACACTCTCATTCCGACCTTCTGTATTCGCTCCCGGACAACGCGCAGATCTTGAGCCCGTTTGTATGTCAAAGCACGAGGACTCAGGTGATTGGAAACTGCGGAATAAGTCCCTCCCCAGTAAACAAGGACTGTCTAAGCCTTATGAAACGACACTTGGCACTGAGAATCGAGTCGAGTGTGTGATACTGAATGGGAAGATAGTCGGTCAAAACGACAAACACTGAAATATGTGCCTAGCGAACGTGTTGAGGAAAAGGTTACAGCGTGGTGAATGCACATGGCAACGAAACTGAAGATGGGCAGCTCACCCGATGTGATCGAGTACCATCCTGTTGATCTGTTCAATAGGGCGGCCAAATACGAGGAGGCTGGTTTCGACTATCTGTGGGAGGGAGATCACACCCTCCCGTGGCATCATACCGGGGGGCACTGCAGTAGTGCTACTGTAATGCTTGAAGCTTACTTGGCAACGACGAAGAGAATCAAAGGTTTCATGCTTGTTTCTCCCATAGGCATTAGGAACAACCCCGTTGACGTCGCTCTAATGTCGGCGACTATGGCTAACCTCCATCCAGGTCGCTTCGCCCTATGCGTTGGAACAGGTGAAGCGATGAATGAGCGGACAACTGTTGGTTTCTGGCCTTCCACAAAAGAAAGAATTGAACGCCTCGAAGAGGCAATCCAAGTAGTAAACATGTGTTGGACTAGCAAGGATTACTTCAAGTTCAAGGGAAAATACTTCAAGCCCTTCTTCTATATGTATGATAAAGCTCCGGAGCGGATACCACTGTACTGCGCGGCGAACGGCCCCCGATGCGCTAGGATCGCGGGTAAGTACGCTGATGGCTTCGTGAGTATAAACCCGCCCCAATACTACAAGGACACCATCATACCCGCGGTCACCCAAGGAGCACAGGAGGCCGGAAGGGATCCACGCCAGATAGAGAGGGCGGCTTGGATTAGCACATTTTACGATCCTGATATGGAAAAGGCACTTCAGAGTGCTAGGCGTTACGCAGGTCTGTTAATACCAGAGTGCTATCATTCCATAGACGATCCAAGGATCATAGAAGCCCGTGCAAGCCTAGTCCGCGACGATGTCTTAGCGAGAGTATTTGGAATAGTCACGTCCGCTGACGAATTGATATCAAGACTGGAGGGATACATCAAGGTGGGAGTAGACCATCCAATCTTGGCCGAGGGTTCACCCAACCCCGATCACGCAATGCCAGTTTACAAGAAGGTCATAAGCTATCTGCGTGATACTTACAAGGATGTACCTGTCCGCTAACGAGGAAATTTAAGGATAGTCTTCCCGCCCTCAAAGCTTGGACCGAGTCATAATTGTAGACTTGAGCTATCCACCCTGATCTGTCAGTGGTAAGGATGTTTACAGTTGAATCGAAGACGCTCGTGTTAACGATGAGTGCGCTAACTCTCACCGGGCTGGTTGGCGCCATTATCGGGGAAATCGCGATTGAACCTACAGATTTTTTGTTTTGGTACCTCTTTTCTGTGGGATCTTCACCAATCTCTGCCGTTCAAGTATCTCCTTCTTGTAAGGTATTCGCAACATCTTCGACAATTTATCGTAGGGATAGAACATTCCCGCCTCCCAAGAGACGTTGAACCTTGCAATCCTCTTAGCGCCGAACTTGTAGGAGCAATTCAACCCTTCAGTTATGTCCTCGAATTTGCGGAAGGGAGCGGCGAATATCAGCTCATGGCTCTCAGTTAGACCCCACTCCCTCTCACCGTAGCATGGTATAACTACACCCGGCTCCCCGCTATTGAGCGTTTTAGGAACTATCTCTGTGCATGCTGCCCTAGCCGTGAGCGAATTTTCTAAGCGACCTCCCCTGTTCCACAAGTATGCGTTGACTAGCCTCATCATCTGGAAGGAGGTTCCATAGATGGCAGCCATATCCGGCTCGAAGCTTGCAACCGATAGGGGGGCTGCGAGCAAGCCTATATACTTTCCATATGGAAATCGTGGAACCCCAAGCTCAAGCTTTGCACCTGCGTTCAAGTCTTTGGCGTAGTACCCTAAGGCAACTCTGCCTTCAAGGTAAAATTTCGGGGCTTCAGAGAAGCCGAAGTTTATTGCTGCGAAGGGGCAGTAATTGTCGTCTTTCATCACTGCGAGAGATAGCCCCCAACGCCTTACCATGGTCCACGCCTGACAGAGGGCGACTCTGTGCCCGAAGTCTTTTGTCGGTTGCAAGAGTCTCGTAGGCACTGGGTCTCTTTCTCTAAGCATCTTTATAGCTACGGGATAGGTCTCAGGGCGCACATGTTCCTCAACAGCGTCATTAAATTCTTTCAAAATTTTACCTACTTCAGCTTTCAATTATGGCCTCTCCCAACTGGTGTGACATAGGCTTATTCATAATTGTGATATAGGCACATTTATTCATAATTGTGCGTTATTGAGCTATCCACCCTGATATGTTTCGGACTGCGGTCTGGAAGAGTCCGGGGAAATGTGTCGCGATGGATACAACAGAGAAGAGACGACGCTGGATAATCCATAGAAGACTGGAAGGCTGGAAGATTCAGGACATAGCAACAGCATTGAGAACCAACGAGAAGACTGTTGATCGATGGTGGAGCGTCTACAGGAAACACGGGTGGGCGGGGCTACAAGTCAGATCCCATAAACCCCACATGATCCACCGAACCTCGCAAGAAATAGTGAACCTCGTACTCCAACTCAGAAGGACAAGAAACTGAGGACCATGCCGCATCGAAGGCTACCTACGCAACTACCACGCCCTATCCATAAGACACAACAGTCCACAAGATCCTCATCCAAGCCGGAATGAACAATCCCATCCCTAAGCCGAGAAGAGTCTGGCGAAAGCGCAGGTTCGAAGGTGAGCATTCGAAAAGGTGGAAGCCTTCCATAAGGCGTACGTCTACGAAGCCTGGATCTACCCAGCCCATCAAGCATTCGTCAACTACTGGAACTGCGAGCGGCCACATCAAGGAATAGGCTATCTGTATCCAGCAGACGTATACTTCAGAGATCTCCGGGACACATCATAGTGGATAGAACACCACACCCCCCGGCAGGGGTATTCTTTTAAGTCGCGCCAAAGGCGCTCGTCATCGGATACGTGACGACTATGAAGTTTGACGTAGTAATTAGGAACGGAAAGATTATTGACGGAACCGGTAATCCGTGGTACAGAGCTGACGTTGGGATCGAAGGAGAACGAATCCGTGAGATCGGAGTCTTGCCAGCCTCGTCAGCCGAACTGGTAATCGACGCAAGCGGACTGTTGGTGTCACCAGGTTTCATTGACATACACTCTCATTCGGACCTTGTCTACCCTCTTCCAGATAACGCGGCAATCTTGAGTCCATTTGTGTGTCAAGGTACTACGACTCAAGTCATTGGAAACTGCGGCATAAGTCCGTCCCCGGTAAACAAGGACAGCCTTCCACTCATGAAAGGATACTTGGCGCTGATCACGGCACGGGACATACCATGGAACTGGTCATCTTTCGGCGATTACCTCGCAGTCCTCGAGAAGACTGGAATTGCCATGAATGTCGCACCGTTGGTTGGACAAGGCGCCATTCGATTCACGGTAATGGGCGCGAAGAGCGAAGAACCTACCAAGAATGAGAGGGAGGAAATGAGAACGGTCCTAGCTCGAACGATGGAGCAGGGAGCCATTGGCATGTCGGCCGGGTTGATATATCCCCCGGGGATGTGGACCACCACTGAGGACTTGATCGACCTCTGCTATGTCGTCGCACGCTACGGCGGTGTCTTCACGTGTCACGTCCGAGGCTCTAGCGAGACGGCTATAGAGTCAGAGAAGGAGATAATCGAGATAGGGAGAAAGACCAGCGTCCGCGTCGAGCATTCCCACTCCGAGGCCTTCGGCAAGGCCCACTGGCCCAAGGTCAAAGAGACTATCCGACTGGATGAGAAGGCTAGAAGCGAAGGAATCGACATCGCGTTCGACGTTATTCCTTACACGACGGCAAACACATACCTGACCGCGATATTTCCGCCGTGGTCGCTCGAAGGCGGTGTGCCCAAGCTCATCGAGCGGCTCAGCGACAAGGAAACCCGAGCCAAGATCCGACACGATGTAGAACACAAGATACCCGAATGGCCCCCCTGGAAACCAGGCGGCTGGCCTCACAACCTCGTCGAGGCAACGGGGTGGCAGAACATAAGCCTACTTTACGTTGGTAGCGAGAAGAACCGAAAACTACTTGGAAAGAGCTTGGCCGAGATAGGTAAACTGCTTGGCAAGCATCCTTTCGACGCAGCTGCAGACATTGTAACGGAAGAGAAAGGCGACGTGATGGCCTTGTACATGGGCGTCTCAGGCGATCTCGAAGACGAAGAACACTTGAGACTGCTCCTCAAGCACCCTCTGGCCTCGATCGGTCCTGATGCGATCTTAACGGGGAAGGGTATTCCCCATCCCGCAGCCTACGGAAGTTTCCCCAAGGTCGTTGGCCGGTACGGCCGTGACAGGAGGCTATTCACGATCGAGGAGGCGGTCAGAAAGATGACCTCTCTACCCTCACAGCGGATGGAACTCAAGGGAAGAGGCCTCCTTTTGCGAGGACACTTCGCCGACATCGTCGTCTTCAACTCTGAAACAATCATCGACAACGCCACATATGACAATCCGTTCCAGTTCCCAACAGGCATCGAATATGTACTCATAAACGGCAAGCTGACTGTTGAGCGGGGCAAACACAACACGAAAGTACTTGCAGGAAAAGTTCTACGCCGAAACGGCACAGCTGCGGCCTAGTCACATGCCGCGAGGTTCCTCGGCATCGTCTATCTTCCTCGCAACACCTCAGACTAATTCAGACCGGCACGCGTGAGCAAAAAGGCACAGGTATCCTATCTCGTAACGATAACTTGATCCGCTTAGCGCCTCTACGGCCACCATTTCTTGTTACGTGGAATAGCTATTACCTCTCGAATTTCCAGTCTCTTGTTTGTGTCCTTGGCGAATATCATCGCCGGGTAGGTTGCGCGCATGATGGCGGCTGAGTCCGCGCCGCTACCTGAACCTCCAACTCCGATCACATCTTGGTATGGTTCGATGTATCCGCAAGCCACCGCCGTGAGAACAACTTCCACAGCCACCTTCAGGCCTTGACCGAAAGAGTACAGAGTCTCACGGACGATGTACTCCGGGGACGGGGAAACCCACTTGCTGCCCTCGAAGATCGAGCTATGCAAGACGTACGGAACTTTGTCGATTATCTGGGCTCCAAGCTTTTCGAGCTCTGCTCGAAGATCAGGATCCATGCACGGCCACTTCTCCGCCCATTCTCTTCTGTACGAGCTCTCGGAAACACAGAAGATCTTCGCTTTTCCGCCGACGGCTCTCGCAAACTTCAAAGCGGTCTTACCAGATGTGCTGGCCACAACGACGATCGTAATCCCCGTTAGTTCGAGCCTCTTCAGGACCGCCTCGATCACATCCTCAGTGTTCTCTTCACCAAGAGTTTCGAAATAGTAGTCTTCTCTGACCAGCTTTACCATGGCAAATCCAGAAGAGCTGTTGCCTATTGCTGTTATATCGCTTGTGCCCCGTTCACCAAGTTCCCGCAAACGGAAACGTCAGCGACCGCGCTGCTTCTCGGGCACTTTTGAGAAACCAATCAATAGTGCGCCAATTATGACCAGTACCGATCCTGCAAGTTGGGTTAGGTTTGGAGTTTCATGAAGGAACAAATAAGCCAGATATATCGAGATCGCGGGTTCGATGCTCGATACTATCGCGGCTCGACCGGCCTCTATCAGTCGGAGGGAGTAGGTCAAGAGGCCGTACCCGAGTAAGGTCGGGACGACCGCGATCGCCACTATCACTAGCATGATTTCCATACTCGTATTCAGTCCCGGTCCCAGCTCGACGTAACGGAGCACATTCAGTGCCAAGGAGCCGAACAGGAAACTGAAGAACAGAGCCGTTCTCGCGTCGTATTCTGCGAGCACACGCTTTCCTGCCACAATGTATACCGCAGTGCTGGCGCCGGCGAGCAAGCTGAGGATCAAACCTCTCGGATCACTCGTGAGACCCGGTGAAGAGGAACCGGAGGCGACCAAGACTACACCGAGAAGACATGAAAGTAGTGCAACAATTTTGAGACGTGCGATCGGCTCGCGGTAGATTATGAAAGCCAAGACGACGACCATTGCTGGATAGGTGTAGAGCACCGTTATGGCAGTGGCAACCGTCGTGAATTCCAGCGCGTAGAAGTATCCCAAATAGTTCAAAGCAACACCGACAAAACCGTATCCAACAAAGAAAGGCAGATCACTAGCTCTCAATCGAAAAAGATTGGGCTTGGTCGCCATTACTGCAATGCCCAAGATTATTCCAGCAATTGTGGCTCTGAGGCTCACGACCGAAAGCGGATCCGCTCCGAGCGCGTAGGCAGTTTTTCCGAGAACTCCAAGTGTGGATAAGAGGCATCCCGACAGGGCGGCTAGGGCATAGCCTAATGTCTGCCGCCGCGATTCATATCGGGAAAGCATCGGCACCAACCGCGAGAGGAACGAAACCCGGTCCGGCCCACATTGACCGATAGAGAGCTCGTGCCTGAGGCCTTACGAATTCTCGAACTGGCCGAACCTCGCGGCCTAGCCCTAACCTGAAAGCCGCTCCAAACGCCACAAGTGGCACCGTGATGGCACCTTCGAGGCCGGCCAACTGAAAAGAGCGGGGCTTCATTGTATGAGTAGTTTCTGCTTGAGGTAGTTCGCGTATTCCTTGAATTTCTCTAGAGCGAATTCCACATGCACGAGATGATCGAGCCCAGCAATGTATCCTCCGGTCTCTTTCATCAGGGGTAGCTTGGAATCTATCTCTCTCCGCATGGCTTCGCCGCCTTTTGCTATCTCTCTCTTGTCGAGGTTTCCCGCTAGGAAGAGTTTGTTTCCGTACGCTTCCCTCAAGGTTCGGTCCAATCATCTGCATTATTTCGTCTACAATCGATGTCATCCTCCAACGCCAACAACTCCTTCTCTTGCTTCACCAACCGCTTGACGCCAAAGAGCTCAGCAGTGAATGAGGAGTCTGCTTGCTTCACAATTGGAATGATCATCTTTCCAGTTATATCTCCCCCGACTATGAGGACGTTCGCATCGTAGAACTTACCGGCACTTACGAATTTTCGGAAGCACTTCTCTGACCCGTGGAGATCGGTTGCAAAGAAGATCCGCGTCTTAGCCACACTAGCTCGAGCTCCTGTTTCTCTCTGTCCTCGTGTGTGCCGATCCCGTCCGAATATAAGGCTTCGTGGCAAGTCTCACGTGCAACTCGAGCATTTCTGGTCCATGGAGTCTGCTTCCTCCCGCAAATGGTGCAGGTATGGAGACACTGCCGTTATCGACGAGCTATACCGAGCTCGGGGATGGCCTGTTACAATGCCATTGGAACATGGGAGGGCCTCAAGGAATAGCGTAACTGCTATGCAAGGAAGGCTTGAATCTCGATCGGTCCCCTGACAAGCCTTAAGTCAAACATCGAGTGGGGGATCTTTTGGGCGAATGTGATGGACTTTGCACCAACTCCTGAGCAGGAGATTCTCAGGAAGAGCGTTAGAGAATTCGCTGAAGCTGAGATCAGGCCGAAGGTCCAGCAAATGGATGAGACGGACAAGGTTCCAATGGACGTCTTGGAGAAGATGGCGAAGCTCGGATTCATTGGAGTGATGGTTCCGCGCGAATATGGCGGACTAGGAATGGGACACATCGCTAGGACGATCGTGCTAGAAGAAGTGGGCCGTGTATCAGCAGCTATGGCAAACACGTTACAGATAACTCATCTGGGGATTTCCCCCATTGCTAGTGACGGGACGGAAGATCAGAAGAAGAAGTGGTTGCCTGTCCTAGCTCGAGGCGAGAAACTGTCTACATTCGCCGTGACCGAGCCTACGGGCGGATCTGACGTTTTGGGAATACAGACAACAGCGAAGCTTGAGGGAGATGAATACGTCATAAACGGCAGGAAATGTTTCATATCAAATTCGCATATCGCGGGAGTCCTCGGGATACTTGCCAAGACAGGCGAGGGCACCAAGGGTCTTACCGTGTTTGTTGTGCAGTCAGACTTCCCCGGATTCCGTCCCGGTAGGGAGGAGAACAAGTTCGGGCTTAGGGGCTGCAATACCGGGGAGTTGGTTTTTGAGAATTGCAGAGTGCCAAAAGAGAACGTGATTGGGAAAGAGGGCGATGGCCTTAGGATCGCGTTGAGCGCCATAAGCAACGTGGGAAGGCCTGGAATAACCTGTGCCGCCCTCGGCATCATCCGATCATGCCTAGAAGAGGCTGTGAGGTACTCCAAGCAGAGAGTTCTGTACGGGAAACCTATCAGCGAACTTCAGGCGGTCCAATGGAACTTGACCGACATATACATGGACTATGAGGCAAGCAGGTTACTGACATACTACTCGGCTTGGTTGCGGGACAAGGGTGAGAGATGCGACGCCGAGAACGCGATCGCGAAGTTTTCGGCTTGCGAGGCGGCTGTCAGATGCGCGAAGAAGACCATAGACATCTTCGGCGCGTATGGATGTATGAGAGAGCTGGCTCCACAGCGCCTGCTCAGGGATGCTGAGCTCCTCATCTCAGGCGCCGGGACTTCAGACATAATGCGGCTTGTGATGGCAAGGAAGGCCTTGACTTTGGCCTAGCTCTTTCCTGTCCCTTTCTTGAGGGCGTATCTTGCCTCCTGTCAATAGTATCGTCTGCGTTAAGCCCGTTCCCGACCCTCGTTACTGGAGTGAGCTCGCCCTCGATCCCGCCACGAAAACACTGAGGAGGGAAGGGATCCCCGTCGTACTGAATCCGCTCGATAGACATGCCCTCGAAGAGGCCTTGCGGATCAAGGAAACATTCGGAGGCACTGTCACCGCAATCAGCATGGCGCCATTGACGGCGACCGACAGCTTGCGCGAAGCGATAGCCATCGGGGCCGATGACGCCGTCCTCTTGTCTGACAAATCATTCGCGGGGGCAGACACGCTCGCGACAGCGTATGTCCTTGCCGCTGCGATCAAGAAGCTAGGAAGGTTCGATCTGATCCTTTGCGGGAATCAGAGCTTGGACGGGGGCACGGGTCAGGTCGGGCCGGAGATCGCAGAGTTTCTGGGAGTACCTCATGTGGCGTACGTGAGAAAGATCGACCTTCCCGAACAGGGGATCGCTCGTGTTGAAAGAGGCTTAGAGTATGGGTACATGGTAGTCGAGGCCCGAATGCCTCTAGTGCTCTCCGTTGTCAAAGAGATCAACGTTCCAAGACATGTCTCGCTGATGAGAATCTCAGAGGCAATGCAGGCTGAAGTTCGAGTGTGGGCCTCGAGAGACCTGGACGTTGATAGCAGTAGGATTGGTCTCTCGGGCTCCCCAACGCAAGTAGCTGACTTGTTCATTCCGGAGACCAAGCGCAGAGGGGAGATGATGAGGGGGGCTCCTGACGTCGTATCAAAGCTCCTCATTGAGAGGCTTCGCGAACTCGGAGTCCTGTAGTCAATCGTCATTGTGGAGGAACTTAGATGACGACTTGTCGAGGCGTATGGGTGTTCGCCGAGCAACGCGATAGGAAGCTGATGAGTGTGAGCGTGGAAATGCTCGGTTGCGGCCGCAAGATAGCCGACAAGTTGAACACAGATCTGACGGCTGTGCTGCTCGGCCACAATGTGAAGGACTTGGCTGATGAGCTTGTGGCGTATGGAGCCAACAAGGTCTACCTCGCCGACAGCGAATTGCTCACGTTCTATCACAGTGAAGCTTACGCGACCATTATTGGCGAGCTAGCCAAGAAGCACCGCCCTAAGATCTTTCTCCTAGGCTCGACAAGCACGGGGAGGGATCTAGCCCCAAGGGTTGCAGCGAAACTGTGCACTGGATTGACTGCTGATTGCGTGAGCCTGGACGTGGACGAGAAGGGTCAACTTCTACAAGTGGTTCCAGCATTTGGTGGCAATGTGATGGCGACGGTCATATGCCCTGAGCATAGGCCACAGATGGCGACCGTGAGGCCTGGCGTTATGAGAACCCCTACGATTGTTGAGGGGAGGCATGGGGAAGTGGTGAAGATTCCTGTCGATCTCAAGCGAGAGGACTTGAACATCAAGATCTTGGATGTCATCACGGAGGCGCCTAGAGTTGCACCCATCGAGACAGCTGACGTAGTGATTGCTGGAGGCTGGGGAGTCGGAAGCATCGACAATTGGAGGCTGATTGAAGAGCTTGCACGATCAATGGGCGCGGCGGTTGGAGCCACGAGACCCCCGGTTGATGAGAAGTGGGCCTCAGAGGATCAATTGATCGGGCAAAGCGGGAAAACGGTCCGACCTAGACTTTACATTGGGATAGCCATATCCGGTGCGATGCAGCATCTTGTCGGAGTACAGGATTCAAAGGTCCTTGTAGCGATTAACAGGGATCCCAACGCTCCAATCTTCAAGACAGCCGACTTTGGGATAGTAGCGGATTTCCGCGAGTTCGTTCCGACTCTCGTCGAGCAGATCACGAAACTACGGTCAACGAAAGATACTTCGTGACCGAGACATGAACGGGCTTCACAGTCACTTGGGCATCATTCCCTGTTGAGTGAGAAGCGTAACCAGATCATAGTATTCTGTTACGCGTTCTATCTTTCCTCGTCTCGCCTTGATTACGTACGCTATTCTGACGTCGATGGGCTTGTTGGTTGCGGGCGTGCCGCGGAACGCCCCTTTGTTGGTTCCTTTGAATCTTACTTCAACGACAACTTGATCCTCGCCTATCACGCGGTTAAGCATCTCTGCGGTGCAGTCTGGGTATCCCGCGAATACTTCGCGGTAGCCCTCAGCGATGCTGTCACGTCCTCTTCTGGGCTCGGCCTCCGCAACCTCGTCACCCACCGCATCTTCAGTAAGAAGTGCGGCCATGCCTTCGACGTCGTGGGCATTCATCGCGGCAATCCATTGTTCGGCTAGCTCCGCTACGCTCATAGGCCACTTCTCCCCGGTCTTGGACCGTCACGCAAACTAGCCTAAGCTGGCGGCACTTCGCTGTATATTAGGTCGAGGTCTATGCCCTGTCTCTTTCTCACGTACTTGCTGACATAGTAGATGATGAAGGCGCCCCAGAAGAATACCAGTGACGCCAAGACAAACCATGTCCTCGTGAGAATGGCGTCAGTTGTCGTCAGTTCCGTGTAAGGCGGAAACGTGTAGGGCCAAGCTATCAAACCGTACAGAGCCAAGAACATGAATACGGTCGATATAACGCCCGCTATCGTGATAAGCGGTACTCCACCGATTTCCCGCTGAGCCGGTGACCCTTTGTACAGTTTCTTTCTTCTATAGGCGAAAACGATGCCCGCGATTGATGTGATGAAGTAGGTGAGCGTAGTGCTAACTGTAATCCCCGCGACCCAGCTTACGAAAGACACTGAATAAGTGTACAGAACCAACGCCGCCTCTGACAGCACGGCGATAAGGAGTATGGCGTATGTTGGGGAATGGTATTTTCGGCTGACTTCCGAGAACTTGTCCGGTAGGACCCTATCGAATGACCACGCCATCACTGAGCGGCTCGCAAATGTGTACACAAAGATCATTGTACCGAACGGCCATAGTATGAACCCCAGTCCCATTACCCAGACCAAAACCTGGTTGGCGGCAGCTACGCCGGCAAAAAGATTGTATGAGGCTGGAACTGGCAAGGGGCTCTTACCGATAAGCTGCAAATAGTACAGGCTTGCCAAGAATTGATCGCCTATGATGAACTGCATACCGTATGCCATCAAGAGCGTTAGTGGAGCAAGTATGGCCAAGGATCCGAAGATAGAGAAACGCATGTTCCTTTTCGGATTTTGGAGCTCTCCGCCCGCATAGACGTTGTTTTGCGTGTAGAGTACGGTTAATCCAGAATAGCCGATCGCTATGAGAGACAGCCATAGGTCGTTCCATTGCGGTATCACGGGGAAGCCTTCTTGCGCGGCGGTGTCTACAACGCCGGAATAGGATGTGAAAGCGTCGAACCTACTTACGAATACGTCATGCGGGGTGAACGCGATAACAAGTATAGCTACGCACACGCCGATCATTCCCACGATCCAAAAGATCTTTTGGGCGATCATGCTGGGCCTTAGACCTGTCAGGACTATCCCCACAATTGCGATGTTGAGCAAAGTCGCTATGACGAAAGTTGTGTTCGGAAGACTTACCCATGTAGCAGTATCGATGAGGCTTGGATTGTTCGTCACCAGACCCAGCGTCGACAAGAAACCCGCCATTCCGATGGTCATCGACCAGTTGGCATAAATGGTAATGAACATGGCAGAAGGCATTATCATGGCCACGTTTCCGGCGAAACCTAGTGAAGGAAACAGGCTTCTGCTGTTGAATACGTAGTCTCCACCCGATAGTGGAAACGTGGAACCGAAAAGCACGTAGACTATATCAAGGAATATCGCCGCTATGATCGCGAAAACTATCGACCAAACCATGGAAGAACCCGGATAGGTCGAAGGAACAAACAGAAGTCCCACGGCGCCGAAGATGAGGTTCGCCAGAAGCATGTTCCCTATTAGGGCGTCTGCACCTGTCATTCCTCTTACTAGTCCGCTCGCCTTTCTAACGAACAGCTTCTCAGTTTCCATGCGGATTACCTAGCTTTGTGTAAGCCCGGACTCTGTCTATTTAAGACTTAACATCTCGGGGCCCCGAGCGTCGTCTTGGTGCTAATCGTAAACTGTTGGACATCAATTGCTTTACTGGGGAAGGCTTATGAACGGATGTCCGTGATGAACGCACAGCAGGTGGTTGGAACTGGCCAAGGCACAAGCTTGGAAGACAGATGACTGGTTTGTGAGCCACTATAACTACAGCAAAGAGGCAAGACGAGGACTGAGGCTCCCGAAGAGAGTGCGAGTTCATGATATCACGTTGCGAGATGGCGAGCAACAGGCCGGCATAGTCATTCGAAAGGAAGAGAAGGTCCAGGTTGCTCGGGCGTTGAGTGAGGCTGGCGTGGATCGGATTGAGGCAGGGATGCCTGCGGTCTCAAAGGAAGATGCCGAAGCTGTTAAGGCAATAGCGCATGAGGGTCTTGCCCCGAAGGTATTTGCATTTGCTCGTTGTGCCAAGAGCGATGTTGACCTCGGCTTGAAGGCAGACGTTGACGGATTAGTCATGGAGGTCCCCTCAAGCGATCACATTATCAGGTATGCCTATGGCTGGCCTGAACAGAAAGCCATCGATCTTTCGGTGGAGGCAACCGCATACGCACACGAACACGGGCTCTACGTAACCTTCTTTACCATAGACTCCTCGCGTGCAGGCTTCAAAGCGTGCTGGAAACTCGTCAACGCAGTCGCGACCAGGGGCCATATGGACTCGCTGACGGTCGTCGACACTTTTGGAGTATGCTCGCCGCCGGGATTTGCTCAACTGGTTCGGGCAATAAAGAAACGAGTCAAGAAACCGCTCGAGGTACACTGCCACAACGATTTCGGACTCGCGGTCGCAAACACAATCGCCGGAGTAGCAGAAGGAGCTGAAGTCGTTCACACTACCGTGAACGGCATAGGAGAGAGGATGGGCAATGCGTCACTGGAGCAGACAATAATGTCACTGGAACTTCTGTATGGGGTCAAATCCTCGATCAAACTGGAAAAACTGCGAGGCCTATCGAAGCTTGTCGAGCAGGTAACCGGCCAGAAGGTACCGGTGAATGCGCCGATCGTGGGAGACAACATCTTCAAGACAGAGTCAGGGATCATAACTGGGTGGTGGTCCAGACTCGAACCGCAAAACATGCCTCTTGAGATCTTTCCCTTTGTTCCCCAACTGGTCGGTCAGGAGCCGATAGAAATACTTCTGGGCAAGAAGAGCGGTAGAGACTCGATATATTACGCCGCACAGAAACTCGGCCTCACAATCCCTGAAGGCGCCGTCGACGCGATTCTTGAAAAAGTGAAGACGACCGCCGAGGCAAAGAAACGGACACTTACTCAGGAGGAGTTCTTACAAATCGTTCGGGGCGCCAGCTAGGGATATAAAGCACGACGCAAGCTCATGCGCGGACGTTTCAAAGCCTAGGTGTCGCCAAGTGACGAGATTGTTCTACACAACCGACGTGCACGGTTCCAACATAGTCTTTCGGAAGTTTGTCAGCGCCGGTAAGTTCTACAAAGCAGACATCGTCATTCTAGACGGTGACCTCACAGGCAAGGCCATAATCCCTGTCGTAGAAAAACCTAGCAAGACCTACGAGGCCAACTTCCTCGCAGAGAGACATATCGTCGAGGAACGCCAGCTCAACGATCTCCAAGACAAGATTAGCAACCTAGGATTCTATCCGTTCCTGACATCTGAAGATGAATTGCAAACCTTCAATGTTCATCCGGACAAGGTCCACGATCTCTTTAATGAGATGATGATTAGGAGAATGCGTGAATGGGTTCACTTGATTGAGCAGAATCTGAAAGGTTCGGGGATAAAATGTTATGTTCTTCCCGGAAACGATGATCGATTCGAAATAGACAAGGAAATCGAGAAGTCAGACTATATCGTAAACCCCGAAGGTAGCGTCGTGCGCCTGGATGACCATCACGAGATGATAAGCACAGGATGGAGTAATCCTACACCGTGGGATACGCCCAGGGAGGAGAGCGAAGAGGCGCTGGAAAAGAGGATCCAAACAATGGCAACCAAAGTTGAAGACATGAAAAATTGTGTTTTCAACGTTCATTGTCCCCCCTATGACACGGGCATAGATGTGGCCCCCCAACTCGACGAGAATCTCGCCCAGGTAGTAAAGGGAGGAGAGCTAATCATGATCCCAGTCGGTAGCAAGGCAGTCAAGTCTACCATAGAGCAGCACCAGCCTCTGGTAGGCATTCATGGCCATATACATGAGTCCAAAGGAACACATAAAGTCGGTCGAACTCTTTGCATGAATCCTGGAAGCGAGTATCAGCAAGGGACACTCAAGGGCGTTATAGTGAACCTCGATGAGAGAGGCTTGAAATCCACGATGCTCACCACGGGCTAGAACGCTGAAACGAAACACTGATGGAGGTATGTTAAGTGACCCTCTCTAGTTTCACTGACGAAGCTCAGAGGTTAGTCGATAAAGCCAACGCTGATGGCATCACCATGAGGGTGATGGGAGCCACAGCGATTAAGATGCACTGCCCACGATTCTCCGGCCTTCTTGAGAGCATGGCCAGAGAGATATCTGACATCGACTTCATGGCCTTGAGCGCCGACAAGGACCGGATTATGCAGTTCCTCCTCAAGATGGGATACCAATTCGATAGGCGCAGGCTCATGATAATGAGATATTTCAATAGATACATCTTCGACGACCCGGAGAACAAACGGGTCGCGGACGTATTTTTCGATCAGCTCGAGATGTGTCATACCATCCACTTTGGAGACAGACTCAAAGTAGACTATCCAACAATCTCTTCGGCAGATCTTTTGCTCGAGAAGCTTCAGATAGTCAAGATCACTGAGAAAGACATCAAAGATTGCACGGTTCTTCTGCGAGAACATGATGTCTCAGATAGCGACCACGAAAGCATCAACAGCGTCTACATTTCAGATCTTCTATCGAAGGATTGGGGATTCTACTATACCTCAAGTCTGAACCTGTCGAAGATCGCAGAACATCTGAAAGAGTACGATCCCTTGCAGGAGTCTGATAGGGCTGATATCACTTCGAAGATCGGACTCCTCCAAGAACAGATTGACAAAGCTCCTAAATCAATGGGATGGAAGATGCGAGCAAAGATAGGTACCAGACAGCAATGGTATCGAGATGTCGAAGAGGTCGAGCGCGGTCCAGGTTCGTAGTTAGTAGACAGGCGATCGCCTATCTAGGAGTCATCCCACTGAGCACTAGTCATAGATAACCCTGCCGCCGTTTTCGAATTCTGGGCGGCGGATGCTATTCCTTCTTTCGTAGCCGGGACAGGCGCTGGAAGGATGTACCTTTCCCTTAGCACCGCCGTCTCCTTCAGGCCAGTTCCGGTGATCACACAGACGACTGTGTCATCTCTGGCCACGATGCCCTGGTCAAGCAACCGCCTGAGCGCGGCAACAACAGATGCGGAAGCGGGCTCAGCAAATACGCCTTCTCGAGCAGCCAGCAGACTCTGGGCATTCAGCATCTCTTCATCAGTGACCCCGATGGCAACACCTTTTGACTCCTTGATCGCTCTCAGAGCGGCCAGCCCCGTGGGAGGATACTCTATGCATATGCTTGAGGCAATCGTCCGAGGGTTCTTTATCGTACGTATTCGTTCGTGTCCCTCGCGGAGCGGTTCCACCAAAGAATCACAGGCGCTCGCTTGAACGCCCACAAGCTTAGGCGGTCTGCCAGCCATGTTCAGCATTTCAAGCTCTTTGAAACCTTTCCAGTTGGCAGCTATGTTGTCTCCGCCACAAATCGGATAGAATACCCAATCGGGTGACTCGTCTTTCAACTGGGACGAGATCTCGTAAGCTATGGTCTTTGCGCCTTCAGCCTGATACGGGTTGACTGGACCAGAGGTCGGTATGGGGTACCATCCCCACGCGTCGTACGCCTCTCTGAGAAGACTGAGTGCCGCGTCAACACATCCTTGAATCGGAATAATCGTCGCCCCATAAGCCATCGCCTGAACCAGTTTCGTCGGACTTGCGGTGGCCGGGATAATGATTCGACATTTCATGCCCGCCTTTGCCGAATATGCTGCTAGAGAGGCGCCAGCATTTCCAGTCGAAGCTGTCGACACGTCTACGACATCATTCTCCCTCGCAACTGTGACGCCGACCGAGACTGAGCGATCCTTGAAAGTTCCGGAGGGATTCCTTGTTTCGTCTTTGAGATACAGCTTCTTGAGACCCAGCTCTTCCGCAAGCCGGTCGCTGGGGAGAAGCGGCGTATCACCTTCTCCAAGGGAGACCGGGGCTCTCGTTCCTTTGACCGGAAGAAGCGGTGAATACTTCTCGACCAACCTGTTCCCTTTTCCGAATTGGCTCTTGGATAAGGCATCGGCAACCGAGTCCATGTCGTAGACCACGTCTAGAAACTCATGGCATTTGTCGCACGAGAAGAGCTTTCCGTACGGGTACTCCGCGGAGCAGGAGATGCATTTCAGCGCTCTAACGTACACTTTGGATTCCCACAATGTCTAAGAGGCTATCTTCTTAGCTCGTCTACAATAGTCTCGAGCCTATCGAACCCTTCCTTCAGGTTTGCCATCGATGTTGCGTATGAGATTCGCAAGTATCCCTCTCCTTGTTGTCCAAACGAGCTTCCGGGAACCGTGGAAACTTTGCCTTTTTCCAAAATGTGCATGCAGCAGTCAAGTGAGTTCATCCCTAGCTTGCGGATATTTGGAAAGGCGTAGAAGGCACCCTTGGGTTCAGTGCACGAGATCTCGGGAATCTTCCTGATTCGTTCAAAAACGAATTTTCTTCGCCGGCTATACTCTTCGGCCATTTCTCTTACACAGTCTTGCGGACCTCGAAGCGCCGCGATTCCAGCTACCTGAGCGATGGAGTTTGCGCATGTGTTGGCGTACAGATTCAGCTTCGCCATCTCAGTAACAATGTTTGCTGGGGCAACCGCGTACCCTAGGCGCCATCCGGTCATCGCGTAAGTCTTGGAAAACGCGTTTATCGTAATCGTCCGGTCTTTCATACCGCTTATGGCGGCAAAACTTTGTTGAGAGGCTCCTTCGTAGACGAAATTCTCGTACACCTCGTCGGAGATCACGACTAGGTTGTGCTGCTCTGCCAAGTTCGCGATTTCCTTCAGAGTAGACGCGCTAATTACGGACCCTGTCGGATTGCTTGGAGAATTGATCAATAGGACCTTAGTCTTAGGCGATATCCTCTCTTCTATCGCCTCTGGATCTGGTGTAAAGTTTGCTTCTTCCTTCATAGGATAGTGAACAACAGAGCCCTCTGCCAGACGCGCACAAGGTTCATAGTGAGGCCACGCAGGATCTGGCAACAGAACTTCATCGCCAGGGTCCACCAATGTGAGCATAGCGAGATCAACTGCACAGCAAGCCCCGGCGGTCACAATTATCTCGGTATCCGGGCTTGCAACCACTCCGTTGTCTTGTTCCAGCTTTCTTGCTAATTCCTTGCGCAGTTCGAGCAATCCTTGACTTGACGTGTAGTGCGTATACCCGTCGTCCAGGGCCTTCTTAGCGGCCTCTCTAATGTGAGTAGGTGTCGGGAAATCTGGCTCTCCAAGTTCCAGCCTCACTAGGCCGGTCATCTTCTGAGCCTTCTCGAACACCGCCCTGATTCCAGAAAGAGGTATTCCAACAGACCTCTTCGAGGGCTCAATTCGAAAGTCGCTCTCTTCCTTCACCTTGCCCTCACCGCCTGCCCGCGTCAGTGATTCTCCTCAACTCTGAGACCGCGGAGACCGCTTACCAAAGATAAGTCCTTTGCGGTATTTGCTTCTCAACATAAAATGCCGTCAGTGCGGGTCTTTACATTCTCGTTTTGCCCGCATGTGTTATATATCTCGTTCGGCGAATACGATTTTGCAGGTGAGACGACCGTGCCTGTAGATTATGATAGACTGCGTAAGGAGCGAGTCGAGAAGACACGAAATGTGATGAGGCAACTGAATCTGGATGCATTCGTTGCAACCACCTTTGAGAACGTCAGATATGTCACGGATAGAAGGCCATTCTTCGTGATAGGATGGATGCCGAATTCCATCGCTGTGCTTCCAAAGGACGGCGAGCCGCTCTATCTGCACCCTGACGAGTTTGTCGCACAAGGGCCAGCTTGGCAGAACGATGGAAGAGTCTTGAAAGAGCGATACGGCATCGACCATCTCCAGGTATGGCCCGCACCGATAGCACGCGATATTTTCGGAAAGTGGCTCGCAAGGACTCTGGAAAAGCTGAGAATCACCAAGGGCAGAATAGGTCTGGACATGGCACCGTGGCAATGGTATGACGAATTCAAGAAACGCCTCCCCGATGCCACGATCGTGGACGCGGAAGAAGCGATACTTTTCGAAAGGGCACTGAAAACCCAAGACGAAGTAGCCTTGATCAAGAAAGCCTGCCGTGTTGCGTCGAAGGGAGTCGACGCTGGACTCGACGCTCTGAAACCCGGCGTGAGAGAATATGATGTCTATGCGGCGTTCATGGGAGAGCTCTACAGAAATGGTTCGGAAGGTGACGGTTTCTGGCCATTCCTGACGTCGGGTCCCTGTGTGGAAGGCGCCTTGTACCCCACCAATCGAAAATTGAAGAAAGGCGACGCTGCGATCCTAGATATGGGCCCAATCATACAAGGCTACAACGGCGACTGCATGCGCACGGGCTTTGCTGGGAGACCGCCGAAGAAGTTCAAGGATCTGTACAAGGCCGTGTATGACGCAATGTACGGCGTCGTAAAGGCGGCTAGACCCGGCGCAATGACTTCTGACCTCAGTGAAGCCAGTCGGAAGGCCATCAAAGAAAGCGGCTTCGACGAAACCAGGTTTGACCATGGCCACGGCATCGGGCTCAGCTGCTGCGAGCTCCCTTGCATCGTCAAGAAGGAAGCCTACGAGAACCTAGGCAAGAGAGATATCGAACTCAAGCCGGGAATGTGCTTCTCCAGTGAGCCAAGACTGTTCAAGTATGTCGGCCCCAAGAAATTCATACAAGCGGCAATGGAGGAAGTGATCATCATCACCGAGACTGGCAGAGAAGTCGTCACCTCCGCTCGTTTCGTAGATGAGCTACTCGACTAGCTTCCTCCTACTCCCCTTCTTTGGTACGAACCCTGGCCAATACCACAAATTGTGAATGTCAGCAGCCTGCTCATGACATCTGAAGATCGACCAAGGTAAGCCGCCTTGACGCGTGAGAGATTAGATGAGATTGACCGCAAAATACTGAGAATTCTTCAGCGTGACGGCAGAGCATCGATGAAGGATATCGCAGATGATATTGGGAAACTGAGTAAAGTCGCGATCTCCTATCGAGTGAAGCGCCTCAGGAAGATTGGGGTCATCCAAGGCTTCCACGCAAGAATCGACCCGGACTTCGTGGGCCAAGGCTTTCTCTTCATAAGCAGACTATCCATTGCCGCGAAAGGTGCGCAGGAGAGCCTGATCGCAAGGAAGATAGCTGCGCTCGACGGAGTTCAATCAGTCTTTCAGACTTTCGGAGATTATGACATACTCGTAATTGGTAGAGCACGGGACGCTGTTTCGGGGCGAGATACCATTCAGCGCATGCTCCGGATGAAAGGAGTTAGTGACTCCACCACAATCGTGGCGCACACCGTCGCCAAAGAGAGTCTGGATGTCGCCCTCTAGAGCGAAGCCCCTACGTCACTCTTATTATCGGTCTACCTGCTACGGTCATGTTAGACTCTAGGTGATGCCTCTGCTCTCTAAAGAGGAAGAGACGCTCGTCGCGGGCGTTGACAGTTGGAAGATGCGTGAGCATGACCACATCCTTTCGGAGGAGATCGGAGACCGCTTTCTCGGCACGCAAGGCGATCGTAGATCTATTGACTATGTAACCCGTCACTTTACGTCCTGTGGCCTTGAAGTTCTACAGGACCCTGTGGAGACGCTGACCTTCGACTATCGTGGCGCCACCATTTCGGTTCGCGCGCCAGTCTCGCGAAATCTGGACTGCAAGGCTGCCTACTACTCGAAGTCAACTCCAGCAGCTGGGGTAGAAGGAGAACTGACCTACGTTGGCGGCGGAACGGAGCAAGAGATGAAGGCAGTGGATCTGAGAGGAAAGATTGCGGTAGCTTCAGCCGCAGCTGGCGACCCAATGTTTTGGCTCGGCTTCCACATCACCCGTGCAGCCAAGATGGGCGCCGTCGCCTTAGTCGTATGCCACACCTCACCCGTCGCCTTCACGCCATCCGCGTCCTTTGGTCTGTGGGACCACACGGGGGGCTGGCGGAAAGGCTACCCGCCACTCGAGGATCAGGTCCCCTGCATCACGATCGGCTGCCATGATGCAATGCCCCTCCTTTACCACATCGGCCATGGGGGAATATCCGGCCGAATCGTGGTGGACTGCACGACGGAACCCCGGAAGGGATTCAACATCCGAGGGCTACTCTTGGGCAAGGCGAAGCCAAAGGAACGTGTCGTCATTCTCGCCCACCGCGATGACGGAGCGGGTCCAGGCGCAAACGACAATGGGTCAGGAGCCTCTGCATTGCTGGAACTGGCCCGTCTGTTCGGAAAAATGCCTCGTCCAAGGCGAACGATCGAGTTTCTGTCAACGACCAGCGAAGAGGGCATAACTGACGGGATCTTTCAGTACGTTGCGAACCGTCGTGCGAAGGGTGAACTCGACGACATCGTCGCTGCGTTGGACATGGACATGATTGGTGTCGGCGGCCCTCCTCGAATAATAGATGGTGGGAAGTGGCCTGACGAGCCTTCAGTCCCCCACAATGCAAAGCTCAACGATTACGTTGCTGCCTGTGGCAAGGAGATTGGGGTAATGTTTGGACGGCTCTTTGCAAGTTGGGGGACGCCTGAGGAAGGATGTCTTAACGCAAGTGGCGTTCCGGCTATGTGCATCTGGAAGCCTGACGACCCCAACTACCACAGCCTCAAAGAGACGCTCGATCAGGTTGACTGGAACGCAGTTCGTGCTGTCGCCCAGACTATGGGGCTATCCGCGTGGAGAATTACGCAAAGCGACGTGACGTTCCGCTGAGGCGCTACTCGAATGTCCTGCACACGCATTGAGAGCGTAAGCCAACTCCGCTGGAGCAACAGTGCGCAACTTCATCTTGCGAGGCACGCAGGTGGCCCTGACTACACATCCCAGACAGATCTAGCATGAGGCAGCGTCCAAGAGATCACCATATAGTAACCATTCACGATTCTCGTTGGCTGTAGGCGCCTGATCCTGAACTGTGCCGAGTGCCCGAGCTCCAAGAGGCCCCGGCCGGCCCACAAATCGTGGAGTTGGCTATCCTCAAGCCGAATGTGAATCACCTGTCGAATAGGTCGCCCGTCCTTCAGTGGAGAGGGAATCTTGCGCAGGGTCAGGTTGTCATCCATGTTGGGCAGCTCTTCTGGCTTTGCTCTTCGCTCGAGCGTCACTGACGCCTTCATCAACAGCTCCCCTCTCCTCTGTACGGTACCTGTGACCGTATGACCGTCCTTCATGTGGCGGGGATGCGGGTAGTCGACGATCATTTCTGGCCATCCGTACATCTCCCTGTTAGCAAGCACCGCCTCTTCGGGGCATCCGAAGACGTAGGGCGCGTAGAACCCAAATTGGTCTTTGTATTTTGCTCGCACGAAGATGTAGCCTTCATGGAAAGGCGCGCCAGATGCGATCTGAGCGTCCTGAACTACCGCAAAGGCTGTTCCCGGCTGATACTCTAGAGGCTCAGGCAATTCTGCCTCGACCGCCTCGCGAGGCGCCTCAAACTCGATCATTATTGTCTCAGCATTCTTGAACGGGTACGGCGGCGGGAAATAGGCGGAACTTCCGAGCGGATTTGTAAAGCCTTCTTCAATCTTCTTCACGATTATCACCTAGCGGCGAGTTGACAACAAACCACGTGTTGTAAACGGATTGTACTTAACGATTCTCATAGCTCGAAGAGATATAACCAGAGGGACCTTTCAAGCTGAGGTGGGGTCGTCGCATGCTGCTCCTGAAGAAAGTGGTCCTTGTCACCGGAGCCTCAAGGGGGATCGGGAAGGCAATCGCACTTGAGATGGCTAGAGAAGGCGCGGATGTCGTTGTCAACTACAGCCACTCGGAGGAGAAAGCCAACGAGGTTGCTCGCAGCATTGAGACGCTAAGCCGGCGAGCCCTAGTAGTGAAGGCCGATGTCTCGAAACAAGACCAGGTAGAGACTATGCACGAGCAGGTCGTCAAGCAGTTCGATGGCGTTGACATACTAGTCAACAACGCTGGAGTACACCATCACGTCAAGCTCTGGCACATGGACGAGGTCGAATGGAGGAGTGTGCTCGGCGTAGACCTAGACGGCGTGTTCTTCTGCAGCAAAGCGTTCAGCGCTGAAATGAGGAAGAAAAAGTGGGGTCGCATCATCAACATCTCATCAACAGTAGCGTTCACCGGAACCGACCACGAGGTCCACTACGGGGCGTCCAAAGCCGCCGTGATTGGGCTGACTAAATCGCTTGCTTTGGAGTTGGCAGGTTACAACATCACCGTGAACGCAATCGCGCCCGGAGAGATCGAGACGGACATGACAGCGAGCGAGACCGCTGAAGAGAGAAAGAAAGCGCTTGAACTGATCCCGCTCGGCAGGATTGGCCAGCCCGAGGACGTAGCCTACGCCGCAGTGTTTCTTGCTTCAGACCGAGCCAGCTTCATCACCGGACAGACGATACTTGTCAACGGCGGCGAGGCAATGTTCTAGGCTAGACGCGCTCTAGACCAAAGCGGGACACTGTCTGAAAGAGAATCAATGATTCTTCTCGACCCATGAGAACTTACGTTGCAGTGTCTTCGAATAGTAGAGTTTCCAGTCGAAGTCAACTCTCTTGCCCCATCGATAGTAGAGACGAGGGTCGATGTAGCTTCTCAGAGATGTGCCGAGATTGTAGTCGCGCGTCGCCTTCATTGTCTTGATCTTGATCTTCGCTGCCTTGACGGCCTCCGCGGATTTCTTCGTCTTCCTAGCTTGAAGCACCTTGAGGCGTTCCATCTTCTTGGCCAGTGAATTCTCCCAGTTCTTTGGAAGCTTTCGCTTATGGTTGCAGATGATCGCAGCTTCAAGGTTCGCCATCGCCGCGGCGTTCTTCTTGACGTAATCTGGGTCCTCCTTGCTGACTTTGGCGGTCCTCAGGTATTCGCCGACGACTTTAGAGGCGTGGTATGTCCTGAATACTTTCGCTGAAAGGCCAGGAACGACTTCGCTTAGGAACTCGTTCACGCGGTCTGACCGCACTCCCTCGAAGATGGATGACTGTGCGTTGGCCATGAACTCCTTGAGGTTTTCAACAACTTGCTGGGGCAATTCAACCTCCTTGTACCAGCGCACGGAATCTTTTCCAAGGAAGTCGAAGACGACATGCCCGTTGCCCCGTATCTTTATGTGTTCGGGTCTCAGCGTCGTCGCGCCTACAGTGTCTGCCTCATCCTTGTCTTTCTCGTCTCCGACTCTGAGCTTGAGGGCGTCAATCAGATAGGATACTGTGGCGAGTTTACGCCGCTTGAGGTCCTCTGCCGTCAGATTGGTAGAGATGTGAGCTCTCAATTCGTTGATCTTGCGGTCAAGCGTATTCGCCTTGTCGTACTTCTCAATGTCACGTTCCTGCTTGACTGAAGATGAGTCTGCCAGCCATACGTACTTCTCTTCTCCGCGCAGTCTGTCATCCCATTTCGCGACCCACATGGAATCTGGCTGCCAGACTATCTCCTTCCAGTTGCCCGGAGGTCTGGGAACGTCAGGCGAGAGATTCAAGATCACGTCGGCGTCTGATGGGCCCTGTTTCCATTTCCCTCTGAGCGGGTGCTTGCCGCGCCCCATGAAGATGGAAGACGGCTCGGCCATGTAGTTGCCAAGGTCAACCTTCTCTCCGTCAACAATCGCCTGACCGTACTTCACCTTGTTCGCTTCCCTGATCGCTTTCCGCTCGGCCGCGAGACGCTTCTTCTCATCCTTGCTCATCGAGAGTTTCTTCGCTCGCTCATCTTCAACATACTTGACTATCTCAGAAAAGTCGAAGGCCTTAGGTCCGAGCTCGCCGCTCAGCCCAAGCGCCTTGCACAAGTCCCCAAAGAAGTTCTTTACGAAGACCGGATCTTCCACGTATTCTGTTCCAAGTTTCCTCACCCAAGCCACAGCCATCTCTTCTTGCAGCGGTGTCAGGACGATGGGTTTCCCCTGAATGGCGATCCTGAAGCCTCTCGGTTCATACTTGGGAGACAGGATGCCGTTATGCATTAGTTGTTTCATCGTACTGACTCCACCGGTGTCATCTGATCCATTGGGATCTGGAACCCAGCGTCTTTCTTCTGATCAGATTTTCGACCCTACGAACGCAAGAGGGTCATTAAAACTCATCTCCATGGTACCAAAGATGTTTTCGAAATCAAGAGGAGAAAACTCGCCGACCCCTGAAGGTTTCCGCATCAAGAGGCAGAACAATCGACACGCAATGATCACAGAAGGCCTACACATCCGGGTCAGAGAAGGCAGGCGCAGGCAGATGTGAGTATTGGGTGCAACGCCATTCTAGCTGTCTTTCTCTCTAGCTAGGGTTCACCTTGGCGTGTTCGACGATCGAATCCAGCACCGCAAGATGACGACTTAGGTCATACTTCCATTGGCCCTTTTCGAAGAGCTCGACGGATATCGATTGGCGAGTTTGCGCTTCGGGCCTGATTCTGACTGCAGAGTAGTCGCTTACTAGACCGGATCTCGCCAGCTTTGACAGCATTGCGAAAAGCTGTCCGGTCTCGTTGTGCGGCGTATAGGTCCTGATGCCCAGTTTCTTTTCACCCAAGACCTTTACGGTGCGGAGGATTGGAAACATCTCCTCCGATGCTCCAAAGAATGCGCTCATGCTTTCCTCGTCCTCGAAACTGAGGAGGACCTCATACATGTCTGAAAGTTCCGGTGGATAGGGTATCACGTTGATGACGAAGTCTTTGATGAGACCTCGTGGGAGAATTCTCTTGTCGTACCGGTACTTAACGGCTTGAAGGGTGATCCCCAAGCCCTTCGACATTTCTGAGAATTTTGCTCGAGCGTTATTTTCAAGTTCGGCCAAAATCAGCATGTCTGCTCTATCGGCCTCAATTGAGCAATGCGCTGGGTCGCAGATAGCTTTCAGGTGCCCCTTCTCCTTGACCGAGTCCATCCATCTGCCCCATTCGAACGCCCACGTGCAATCTGCCGCGTCGTAAAATCGAAAGTCCGGGAATTCGTATTCGTAATCTGATACCCAAACTGTTTCGTATTTTCGAACTAGTCCTCGCTCTTGAGTTCCGACTAGGTACTTCTCAAACTCCTGACTGCGATTCTCCGGAACGGCGTGCAGTGCATAGTGAGTGAACCCACCTTCGCATCTCGTGATCGTCTTCCAGTAGTTCGGAATTGCGAGGGCCTCGGTTACGAAGTCCTCCAGCCCTGGTTGTGACTCGACGAGTGTGACACACTTCCGGAGGCCAAGCTTCGAGTGATCGAGATTAGCTATTGAGAGAATTCCAAACTGCTCCTCAAGTCTCCGTGCGCGGTCGTAGACACTTGTCGGGGGCAGCCCTGCAGCCCTTGCTACTTCAAGAAGGTTCCGGGGGCCGATCTTGTGCATTAGTGTTATGATGCGTATGTTAGTGTCGTCAAGGGCGTACATGAACTTGCCCATGCGACGGAGTCGTTGCTCGACCGAAAGCCTGTCAATCGCTCCCGAGGTCAGCATCCCGAATACGCTCACTTTAGTTTCCACTCTTTCCCTTATGAAATCTTCGTAACTCGTCAATCGGCCTCGTTGAAGCCCAGTTGACGAGCCTCAGATCGGCTTAATCCCAAGCGCCTGGTCCGCAGCCTCGACCCATCATCTTGCACCTGACGTGTATATTCATGAGCGAGCTTGTTTTATAATTTACGGCGCCATGTGCACGTTGATGTAAATCCTTAAGAACGCCGGTGCCCCGACTGAACAAGGAGAGTGGCAGAAACATGCTCGGCCTTTCCAAGCCTACATCCGCCACATCGACTGGAGGAATCTCAACCATGGCTACCGCAACCAAAGGGGCATACTCAAGCGCGGAATACGCATTCGAGGCTCTTCTCCGCGACTCCGTGATAGAGGTATTCAACGGGACTCTAGGCAAGATCGCAGGCCAGGCTCTTCTCGAAGCGATCAAGAAACACGCCCCGTTGGAGGCTAAGGATCCACTGGAAAGACCGGATATTCTAGACCAGCTGCTGATCGCCCATCTGGGCTTGGTCGCGCAGGTCTTAGAGCGAAAGATCCTGAGAACACTCGGGAGCAAAACCGCAACTTTGGCTGCGCCGCGCGAGGATGCGCGCATCGACTTCCCATCAGAGGTTGAGAAGATCAGAAAGCAGTTCCTAAGGCGCAAAAAAGCAGGAGACCAGCCACAGCCACTGGAATGACTAACACTATCGAGTCTGTGCTGAGATTGTTTTCGCCGAAATGATGATGCCTCTCAGCCATGACCGAGAAGTACTTCCGTACGAGCCCCCATATCTCGAAAATTACTCACACCACAGATGCAGGGGAGACTTGGAGAGCCATGAAGAAGTTCTCGCTTGCCAGAGCGAAAATCCAGGTTCCCCTTGTTCTGTTGGGGCTGGCTCTCTTGATCGTTAATCTTGGGTTCGGGATGTTTACTCCGATCCTACCGCAGTACGCCAACCTGCTTGGGATCGATGCTACGGCTCTCAGTTACGTGTACTCGCTCTACAACGTGGCATTGATCGTCTGTCTGATCCCAGCAGGGATTATGGCAGATCGACTTGGCCGAGTGAAAACAATCGTGATCGGCATGATACTGTTCTCTCTCTCGTCACTCGCGCTTGCATTTGTCAAAGACCTGATCCAATTCGCAGTCGCGCGGACGATCGAAGGTGTTGGATCAGCTCTGGCAATCCCGGCTGTCTTCGCGTTAACCGCCGACCTGGCACCCACTGAGCGAAGAGGAAGCGGAATGGGCTTTACGTCGACACTTGAGACTGTCGGAAACTTGGCGAGTCCAACATTAGGTGGGCTAATCGCACAGGCCGCCGGGTTAACGGTTCCCTTCTATGCCGCCTTCTTGCTGGCGCTGCTGTCGGCTGTCCTGGTTCTTCCAATCAAGGATCGAAAACGAACCTATGACTCTTCACCGTCAGCATCGTCTCCTCTTTCGATTTACAGGTCATTACGCCAAAATCTCTCGGAGAGTAGGAGTCTGCCGGTACTTTGCTTTCGAGGGTTCATCATAGGTATCACGCAGGGACTCTACGTGCTCATCTTCGTGCTGTACATGTCGTTCAAGTTGGGCATGGCATTAGCAGAGATCGGATTCGCTTTCAGCCTGATTAGCGCTTCAATTCTTGCATTCACTTTCCTTGCGGGACACTTCTCGGATAGATACGGAAGAAAGCCCTTCGTAATCCTCGGCGGGATCATCATTGCTTCAGGGGTTGTCGCATTCTCCTTCACGAACTCATTGCTGCAAGTCTACCTGGTCTGTCTTTTCTTGGGATTCGGGGTGGCCCTGAACAATGCGCCCATCAACGCGCTTCTCGCCGATTGCATAATTCCCGAGATTCGGGCGAAGGTAATGGGAGGCTACGAATTAATCGTATCCCTTGGGCGAACCCTCGGGCTGTTACTGCTCGGAGGCCTGTACGTGAGTTCCATCTCAGCACCGTTCTACATTATGGGAGCGCTCTTGCTCTTGACAATCGTGTTCGTTGCACTGTTTGTTAGAGAACCAATTGTGAAACACAAGAGGGAGTTTGCCGGCGTGGAAGAAACGCTAGAGACGATCGAAGAACTGCGAGCCTAGCCATAGACGTAGGAGCACCTAATCTGAGAGTTCTTTCTTTTCAGAGTAACCTGCTAGAACAGCACGTTTCCGGGCGTGAACTACGAGGACTGTCGCGGAACGAAAACAGGTCTTAAATGAGAGTCTCTTCCTAGCCAAGCTGCTCCTCAACGCCTCGGTAGCTCAGCTGGTAGATGCCAGAGTCAGCCAAGAGCACCCGCCTCGTAAGCGGGAGGTCGCGGGATCGAAGCCCGCCCGAGGCTCCATACTCTAAATCGGGAACACCTCTCTCAGACGAGCATCTGACCTGTTTTTGCCTGAGCAGGGCGGTGACGAGAGCTATGACAAAGGCGTCGCTTCGAGGCGTGTCTAGTGACAATTAGTCTGACAAGACCGTGCTTTATGACAGGGTTTTCACTGACAAGAACTTACTTCGGCAATCTACACCAAATAGCCAAGCAGGGAATCTAGTGAATCCAAGCATTCAAGACCATGGACAACCATCCTGTAACTGAGAGTGCCTTGAAGCCGGCTGGGGAGCCTCCGCTCGGGGAGCGCAAGATCATTGAACTAATTGTGAAGAGACTTCACAAGATGCCCCGCATGCCCATACCGTTCGGCGACGATGTCTCAGGAGTGGACATCGGAGGCGGCAGACTAGCCGTTCTGAAATGCGATATGCTGGTTGGACGAACCGATGTTCCTAAGGGTATGAGCCTTCGACAAGCCGCGAGAAAAGCTGTTGTGATGAACGTTAGCGATCTGGCGTCGAAAGGCGTCCAGCCCCGTGCTGTGATGGTTTCGCTCGGCCTTCCAAGGTCCACTACATCACGAGATGTGGAAGAGATCGCGGAAGGACTTGACGAGGGGGCACGAGAGTACGGCGCCTACGTCATCGGAGGCGACACGAACGAATGCGACGACCTCGTGATCGCCTGCTACTTGTTTGGTACGGCTAAGCGAGACATGATGGTTCAAAGGAGCGGCGCCAGACCGGGTGACCTGGTGGCGGTGACCGGAAAATTCGGGAACACATTGGCGGGCCTCAAGGTACTTGGAACCGGAGCAGAGTTACCATCCTCATTGAGGGAGACACTTCTTGCGAGCGTGTACTGTCCGAAGGCGCGGCTTAAGGAAGGCATCGCCCTCGGCCGTGCCCGAGCCCTAACGGCCTCGATGGATTCGAGCGACGGACTCGCATGGAGTCTCTACGAGATCGCGCGAGCAAGCTCGGTGGGCATCGAGCTAGATCACGTGCCAGTTTCAAAAGCGGCTCTAGATTATGGTCGAATTACAGGGATTGATCCCACGGACCTCGCGCTTTATGGAGGAGAGGAATTCGAACTCGTCGTATGCCTGAAGAGAAACGCAGCGAAGAGAGCTTTGAGTGCAGTCAAGTCTTTGCATGTCATCGGACGCGTTACTCGTGACTCAGGAAGCGTAACCCTCCTACGAGACGGAAAGACGACTCCTGTTGAACCGCGCGGATGGGAACATCTCACGTCGAACGCGCTCCGCCCATGACAAAACTTCCACTCGATCTTCTGGGCAAGCGTTATAGCACGTGAGCGAGCCTAACGGACCAAAGTTGGAGAAACGATTGGGTTCCGATAATCCGGTCGAGAGACTCAAGGAGTCCGTGATCAGTGGTCATGAACAGGACGCTGAGAAAGCCGCACGCGAGATCCTAGATGCCGGCATGGATCCGATGCTTGTGATGGAAAGAGAGCTTTTCCCCGCCATCAAATCCGTAGGAGAGAGATACGAGAAGGGAGAGTACTTTCTGACCGATCTTATGTCCGCGGCGGACGCCATGAGAGCGGCGTCACGCGTTCTCGTCAGCAGCATAAAGGAAGAAAGCAAAGGAAAGATGGCATCCACCAGAATTGGCAAGGTCGTGATCGGCACCGTCTCAGGCGACATTCACGATATCGGAAAGAACATAGTTGCTCTATTGCTGGAAGTGAACGGCTTTGACATTTACGACCTTGGGAAGGATGTAGAATCCATGAAGTTCATCGAAAGAGCCGCAGAAGTGCAGGCCAACATCATGGCACTGTCCGCGCTGATGACAACCACAAAACCAGCACAAAAAGAAATCATGGACTTTCTCAACGAAATGGGATTGCGCCAGAAATTCCAGATCATGATCGGAGGCGCACCCACAACAAGTGAATGGGCTGAACAGATCGGAGCAAACGGATGGGCGGAAACAGCAGAACAGGGAGTAGGACTGGCTCAGAGACTCGCCAAAGAAAGGTGATTTCATGACCCCGCCTTGGCGAATAAATGAAGTGCTCGACCGAGCCGAAACCGGACCGATCTGTCTGGAAAGAGACTTCGAACTGAAAGTCCTTGCACCGAAGCTCAAAGACGTGATCCGACAGTATGAGATCAAATTCGATCCAGAGAACCTTGTACCGTCCGACGACTCACTGGCAGATGATCTCTGGAAGGCCGCGCTCGATTTCTACCTAGAGGTAGGGACGCTTTGCACGAGCACGCACAGAAGGATATTGTTTGATGAGAACGAAATACGGGAAGCGATGAGGAACTTTCCTGGAAGATTCATGGTGGGATATGGTAAAGATTCCAAAGAAATGTGCCACAGGAGAATAGAGGACCAAAGGCGACCGTTTTGTTTGCTCAGTCCTGACATCACGTGTGATGAGGAGCTTTTCATTCCAATGTCGATGGCTTACCTGCAAGAGCCGCTCGCAGATGGCGTATGCGCTCCCATCTTGGAAGAAGTTGAGGGAAGGAGCATCAAAGCGGGCGCGCCGTACGAGACAAAGGGCGCAGTCGCTCACGCCATGATGTTCAGAGAAGCAGCAAGAAGAGTTGGCAGACCCGGCATCTTCCTGCAGGGTGTTGGAACAGCGCAATCCGATGCCGCTCAGATCGCAGCCAGTAACACCATGTGGGGAGAGAGGCTGACCGACGGCAGATTCGTAGCTTCAATATCCGAGCTGAAAGTCGACTATTCCCTGCTTAACAAGATGGTTCATTTTCATCAGTACGGTTCCTTCGTGGGAGCGCTCACAGGCCCTATGCTCGGCGGATACTGCGGCGGCCCTGAGGGCACCGCCGTTGTCGGAATGGCCTACCACATTCAAGGATTGATGGTCAACCAAGCTCACTATCTCAACTACTTCCCATTCCACATCAAACACATGCACAACACAACCGGCGAGCTTCTTTGGGGGATAAGCCTCGTTTACCAAGCGTTGGCTCGCAATACTCCTCTGATCTCCCTGTCAAACGGATTCACCGCCGCTGGCCCTTGCACTCCGATGGTTCTCTATGAGGCCGCAGCGCACGGCTTGGCGAGCGTTGTCTCCGGCGCAAACCTCTGGGAGATCGCGGTTGCCAGAAACAAGTACAAGAACAGAGCCACACCCATGGAGGCCAAGATGGCGTGTGAAGTCGGATGTGGAGCAGCCGAATCAGGCATTAAGAGGTCGGAAGCAAACGGACTCGTCAAGAAGATCGTGTCGAAATACGAAAAGCAAATTGCAGAAGCGCCACTGGGAAAGATGTTTCAGGAATGCTATGATGTGAAGAGAATAGCGCCCACGAAAGAGTACAGTGAACTCTACAAAACTACTAAGCGAGAACTCATCGACCTAGGCGTTCCATTCGTATACTAGGATTCCTATCGAGCCTGAAGGCATTTGCGTTTCCGCTCGGAGCGTTGTCAAGCTGAGTGGAAAGCCACCTCTTGTAGGCTACCGAGTCCTAGCTTGCGACGCGACGGCGTGATCCGGACGAGAAACGGTCGGTCTGTAGAACCGCCTCTTGATGATCTCAACCAACGCTAGATAGAGGGCGACCAACGCAGCCAGCGCCACGTAGAACATGAGTGGCAATCTGACAAGTCCGAATAGCGCACCTAGTGGCGTGAAGGGTAGGACCAATGCAACAGCAACGACTCCCAAGCTACTCAGCATCAGCAACTTGCTAGGCGTGCTCCTGTAGAACGGAGTTTTTCGTGTTCTTATCAGGAAGATCACAAGTGTCTGAGTGGACAGGGATTCAAGGAACCAAGCAGTCTGGAACAGGGGTTCAGTTGCCTTGAAGACAAATAGCATCATAAAGAAAGTCAGGAAGTCAAAGATGGAACTTATCGGTCCGAATACTACCATGAAACGTCTAACGAAAGAGATGTCCCACCTCCTTGGCCTCTCGACGTATTCCTGATCAACGTTGTCTGTTGGTATCGGTAGCTCCGACAGGTCGTACAGCAAGTTATTCAGGAGTATTTGTGTCGGCAGCATAGGCAAGAAAGGCAGGAAGAGCGATGCCCCAGCAACACTGAACATGTTACCGAAGTTGGAACTTGTCCCCATCATCACGTACTTCATAGTGTTGCCAAAGGTCTTTCGTCCTTCCAGAACTCCTTGTCCAAGAACTGTCAGGTCTTTGCGTAGAAGTATGATGTCCGCCGACTCTTTCGCGACATCAACAGCGTTATCGACGGATATGCCAACGTCGGCCGTCTTCAGCGAAGGAGCATCATTGATGCCGTCCCCCAGAAAACCAACTACGTGCCCGCTGGCTTTCAGGGCGTTCATTATTCTGTTCTTTTGCGCTGGCGCCACTCTGGCGAATATGTTCGTTTTCTCGACAACTCTGCTCAGCGCGTCATCGTGAAGTTCAGCGAGCTCGCTACCGAGGACGATGCCCTTGATTTCGAACCCTATGCTTTCGCACACAGTCCTCGTCACTATCTCGCTGTCTCCAGTGACGATCTTCAGTTCAATGCCGGCTCTCTTCAGCAGTTCTAGGGATTCCCTTACGCTCCCTTTCGGCGGATCAAGGAAGGCCACGAATCCGAGAAAAACCATGCTAGTTTCATCATTCACTGAATATACCGGTTTCTTCTCCTCAAGTTCCTTGAATGAGAGACCCAGAACTCTGTATCCTTTGGAACTCATATCGTAATAGTTCTGCTCCATCTTCCTATGGAACTCTGCCGACAAGTCCAGATATTTCCCTTCGACCCTACAGAATGAGCATATCTTGAAGATCTCCTCGGGGGCACCCTTAGTAATCAGAAACCTTCGTCCTTCTCGTTCAACAGCAATTGAAACGCGTTTTCTGATGAAGTCAAATGGGACTTCGTCTATCTTCTCGTAACCTTTCACATCTAGATTCTGGTGCCGGAGTATTGCTTCGTCCAGCGGACTCTTCAATCCCGTCTCGTAATAGCTGTTCAAGAACAAGTACAACAGCACTTCTTCGCTGTCTTGACCTTCGAGATCCACATGTTGGATGAGCTCGATCTTGTTCTCTGTAAGCGTCCCTGTCTTATCCGTGCAGAGTACGTCCATGCTTCCAAGATTCTGAATTGATGCGAGACGCTTTACGATCACACCCTTCTCGGACATCGCAAGGGCACCTTTTGATAAGTTCACAGAAAGGATCATCGGCAGAAGTTCAGGTGTCAGGCCAACCGCAAGGGCAACTGAGAAGAGAAGTGAATCTAGTACGCTATGCTTGTACAACGCCATTATGAAGAAGACGAATAGAACTAGAGACAGGGTAACTTGCATTACTAGGTAGCCGAATCTCCTGAGGCCTCTCTCGAACTCCGTTTCAGGCGGCCTTGCGGCGAGCGTCCTCGCAATCTTCCCGTATTCTGTGAAGCTTCCGGTTCTCATCACCACAACAGATGCCGTGCCACTTACAACAGAGGTTCCGAAGAAGATGCAATCGGTACGTTCTGTGCTCGTGGGAGTTTTTATGCTAGATAGTGCGGCCGTCTTCTCGACCGGGAACGATTCTCCGGTCAGTGCTGATTGATCCACGAATAGGTCCTTGGCAGTGATTACTCTCGCGTCTGCAGGGATGATGTCTCCAGCTGAGAGATGCGCTATGTCGCCTGGAACGACTTCTGAAAGGTTGATCTCCTGTCTGATGCCATTCCGAAGAACGGTTGCTGTCGTCGGTACTTTCTGTCGCAGGGTCTCAGCGGCTTGTTCAGCTTTCGATTCCTGATAGAAGTCCAAGAGCACGCTCATTAGCACTATCGCGAAAATGATGGCCGTGTTTGTTATCTCTCCTAGGAAGCCAGAAATCGCTCCTGCGAGGAGAAGTATGATCACTAATGGGCTTCGGAAGTGTAGAAGGAATTCAACGATAGTAGTTCGTTTCTTTCTCTTGGCAATCTCATTGTGGCCGTATATGTTCAAGCGTTTCTGGGCCTCTTCGGAAGTGAGACCTGAATGCGATGTGCCCAACTGGACGAGGGCTGAGTCGATGGGCATAGAAACGAGATCTTCTGCGACGGTCGTTGACTTGGGCCCGCTCGAAGTCATGTGTAGTCACTCCGCGAACAATGCGCTCAGAAGCCTGACTACGCGAGAAGGCTGCTGAACAGGACAAAAGTACTTCATATGAATGTTTCGACGATTTCCGACCTGATCTTTGGGAGAATTCGGTTCAGCGGCGAACACCTGCCGACACCCACCTGATCACAACGGTTGCCACGAATATCACGATGCCCGACAGCACGACTAACGGTCCGGATGGCAGCGCGAAAGAATCAGCCAGTAGAACCCCTGAGCATGAGCTGATTATGCCAAAGATCGAGCTCAGCACGGCGTATCTGAAGAGGCTTGAGCTGACGTTCTTAGCGGTTGCAGCTGGCACTATTACTAGGAAGCCCACCAAGAGGCTTCCCACGATCTTGATTCCTATTGCCACCACGAGCGACACAAGCAGAAGATAGATAAGATTCGTTCTGTGGACATTGATGCCGCTTGATATGGCGAGTTCCTCGGAGATCATCCCTAAGACCAGTTTCTTGTAGACCGCCCTTGTCACGAGGACAGCGAAGATACCCACGACCACTGCAACAACAGTATCTGTCAGACTGACCTTGGTGATGTCGCCGAACAGAGCCTCAAGCAGATCCGGCTGCGGAATGATCAGTATTCCAACCGCAAGTGCCAACGTGAACATAGCGCCGACGATCGCTTCAACAGAAAGGCTTGTGATCCTCTCGACATGCCATACGACTAGTGCGCATCCGAACAGAAATGCGAAAGCCCCTATGAACGGGTAGAAATTGAACAGAATCCCCAACGCGAGGCCTGGCAATGCCACGTGTGATAGCGCGTCACCGACAAGCGCCATTCTCTTCAGGACCATAAGCGATCCTAGATAGCCGGATGACAAGCCAACGAATGCTCCAATCGTCAAGCTAAGCAGCAAAACATCAGTCATCAGCATCACCTTCTCTCTTTGCGCTTCTTCAGTGACGTGCCAGGCCCGTAGATTGCGTGAAGAACTGAAGGTTTAGTTATCTCGTCTGATTCCGCGAAGCAGAGCACCTTCTTGTTCAGCGCCAGCATGTGTTCTGAGTAGTCTCTGATCACGTGCACGTCGTGAGATATGAGAAGCACGGTGATTCCATGCTCATGCTCTAGTGCATTCAGCATCTCGTAGACAGCCTCCTCGCTATCTAAATCAACACCGGTGGTTGGCTCATCGAACAAGAGAACGTTCGGCTCGTCGATGACAGCCCATGCTATCAGCACTCTCTGCAGTTGACCACCTGACAAAACTCCTAGCGCTTTGTCTGAGACAATCTTGGGGTCCAAGCCGACAGCTCGAAGGGATTTCTCGATGCCGGAAGATCTTCTGAATGATAGGAATTCTCTGACAGAAATCGGTATGTCAGTTGCGGACAGTTTCTGGGGCACATAACCTATCTTCACGCCGTGTGCCCATTTGATCTCGCCGGTGTAGGGCACGAGTTTCAGCAGTGCCCTGAACAACATCGTCTTACCCGCGCCGTTTGGTCCCACAATTGCCAAAGTCGTTCCTCGCTTGACTTTGAAGCTGACGTTGTCAAGAATCGTCTGATCCTGAGCTTTCACGCTTAGGTCCGAGACTTCAAGAATGTAATCTTCGTGGCTTCTCATGACGTGTCAACTCACTTCTGGTCGAAGTCGTGACCCACATATTGATATTGCTGAATATTACGGATTCGCATTGCCGTACCAATCGAAGACAACGAGTGCCACTCTATCAAATCTTGACCAAAGATCATTGCAGAAATGTTAATACATTCAAACCCCAGATTCGTGCACGATCACTGAGTAGTTTCGCACATTGGGGGTGTCAGTCGATGAGTGAGAGGAATGACGATGCGAAAAGCCGACCGCCGGAAATGATGGACATTGGATCACTTGACACATACTCGTTGATTGGTCTGTTTCTCGGGATACTCGTCGAGAGGGCCTGGCAGACCATGGGCCTCCGCACAAAACCTGGAACTGACAAGATAGAAACGGATTTTGATCAGGCTAGTGTCGCAATCGACACTGCAGGTTTTCTTACAGAGAAGCTCCAGCCCCGTTTGCCTGACGATGAGAAACGACGATTGGAAGGACTCGTAGCCGATCTCAGATTGAACTATGTCAGACTCGCTAAGGCTTAGTCAGGGCTTCAGGACATGAGCGTGCTTACGTTGCTTCCTAGGACAGTATCCGGGAAGCCCACGCGCCGCCTTGTGGAAAAAGTCTTACCGGAATTCGTCGGAATAGCATTCGGCATGAAGGAGAGACAATCATACTCGACGCACGAGCCCCTCGACATGAGCGTCGTACGAGCAATCGGGTTTAGCAGACTAGGTTGAAGCCGGAGTTCTTCCGTCGAGCTATGAGCCAATCACGGTCGACTCGGGTTGGCTTACATTCGTTTCATCAAATCCCGAAAGGTCCAGATCGATATCGAGAACTCGACTAAGCGTTTCCAAGACTTTCTTCGCCGCCCGAGGGTCCGGATACTCGGGATCTTCGACGCTCGGCTGACTTCTGCCGAAAAGGCATGCTCCCTTGATGCCCCTGAGTTTCGCCAGGCCGAGAACAAGGCCTGAGAAGCCCATGAATGGGCCCTCGTATCCGGTTCCGACGCCATGTCTCTTGAGCTCTTCTATGAGTTCAAGGTCGGTTGCGGCACAGCAGACTTCGCCCTCGCCCACGCCGTATCCTGCTAGCACGAATAGTCGCTTGACGCTGTGCTTCTCGTAAATATCCAAAACTTGTTCGGCGACCTGGTACTGTCCCTGAAAGTTCGCATGATACCCTCTCGTCAGTAGAAGTCGGGGCGAGTCGGAGAGATAGAATTCGATCTTCGGAAGTGCTGCGCCGATCTTCCGGAACCAGATGCCGGGTGTACCAGGGTAGTCCGGATGTGCAGCGTAGGAAGGTTGCGTCTCGTAGATCATCGGGAAATGCGTAGAGTACAGCTCATCAATCAACTTCGGCTGAAGCTTTTTGATCAGATAGTCAACTGCAATTATTCCGATCGACCTCATACCACGGGACGCAACGACCCCAACAAGCTCAGTCATTCCAGATTCCTCCAAGCGCACGCCATCGCAGGTACCGTTAGGTGTACATTTGTTCCTTGGGCGCACGTGATGCCGCAGCTTTGCGGACTTCGTCAATTGTGCGTTGCTCGATCTCTTCCATTCGTCGAATGAACTCTTCGCTCAGCTTTGCCTCCTCGTCCAGCGGTTTCATGTCTATCTCAATGCCGAGCATCTTCGTCAACACCTCCAGCAAAGCTTTCGTGGCCTTCGCGTCAACCACAAACCGACCCGTCGGCGTTGTGTAAGCCGGAGTCTCACTGAGGAGACATACGCTTGGAATGTCTTGAAGCACAGCAAGTCCGAACAACAATCCGTTTGTGCCAGTAATGCTGCCAGTATCCATCGGGACCACACCGAACTGTTTCAATTCCTCAATCAGGGTAGTGTCACCGGCTGCACCGTGAACTGTTGGCGTTTCTACGGGTTTCTCAACAACGTAGGCGGCGGTCGCGAATAACTTCACAACTCCAAGCCTCTTCGCACGGGTTACGATTTCGTTGGCGACTTCGTACTGGCCCTCGGGAGAAACAGCCTGCGTATTACCGGTGAAGATTATGAGATCATTCTTTGACTTTGTGTTCTTGCAGTAGTAGAGTTCGTTCCTCAGGAGTTCGACGGTTCCGTCTTTCCTTATCAGAACATGTGGAGGAAACGCATCCGAATACAATTCCTCGGATAGTTCTCCTCCCAGCTGTTTGACGAGGTAGTCTGCTGATAGTTTCGCGACGCCCGCGGCGCCAGGCAGTCCCGTGACCATGTAAGGGCGCTCGGGATTGATCTCCTTTCGCAGCTTCGATCTCATACGCGATCTCCACCATATTCATGATTGTTCTCTGGGCGAGAGTTCATGATGTATCCTGCCGAACACCTGTATCCTGACGTAACATGTACAAATAGATTCGTGATCCATCGTACGAGCCTGGTGTCATTGTGAACTTGGTCCAAGGCTTTAGTAACGGTTCGCCGATAACAAGATGCCTTCTGACTCTCGCGAGTTGACGAGTTTGGCTAGGAAAGTGAAGCTGACAAGGCAGCTCAATGCTTTCGATGTGACGAACCTTGTCGTTGGTTCAACCATCGGCGCGGACATCTACGTGGCCGCAGCTCTGTGTGCAAGATTACTCGGATCCGCCTCCCTCGTGATTTGGCTAGTTGGCGGTGTCATGGCGATCGTTATCGCGCTATCGTTCGCTCATTGTGCCGCTATCTTGCCAAGGGCCGGCGGGCCATATGCGTATGCGAAGGCAGCGGCGGGCCCGTTCAGCGGGTTCATAGTTGGTTGGGCGTTATTGCTCGCCGAATGGTTCTCTTTGGCTGTCTTCCCTGTCGCATTCACTCAGTACCTCATGGCCTTTGTTCCGGGCTTGAACCCGCTGTCTCAGATACTACTCAAAGCTGCGTTCATGTCGGCTGTTGTCGTGACGAACGTGGTCGGGGTGAAGGCGGCCGGGAAGTTCAATGATTTCTTGACAATCGCAAAAGTAAGCCCTCTACTCCTCCTCATCGGCTTGGGAGTTATCTACATGATCGCGCAGCCTCAAATGACAGTCTCGCACCTCCAACCTTTCCTGGGCGGCGACTCAAACAACATCGGCCAAGTGTTGGTGATTGTCTTCTGGGCCTACGCCGGCTTCGAACTGTCTACCCTCCCCGCTGATGAGATTCAAGATCCAAAGAAGACGATTCCGAGAGCGATCACGGTCGGTATGCTCATCGTTGCAGCGTTCTATATTATCACGAACTTTGTTGTGATTGGCGTGGTGGATCGTGGGAGTCTAGCCTCTTCACAGGCACCGTTGACAGTTGCGGCGGCGAACATACTTAGCCTGTCACCGGTTCTAGCATGGATTGGCAGCCTCGTGGTTGGAATTGGCGCGCTCATTTCGATTATGGGCGCTGACGAATCGGGCACGATAGGGACATCCCGGCTGGCTTTTGCCATGTCAGTTGACGGCTTGCTTCCGCGTGCGTTCAGCAGGTTGCAGAAGAGCTACCGCACGCCGTACGTCGCGCTAGCTGTGGTATGCTCAACAGCGTTCGTTGCAAGCATCATCGGCACATTGCCAGCATTGGTGAACAGCTCGGTCTTTCTGCTGTCATTCGCATATCTCTCAACCGGCATCTCGACATACCTCTTGGAGAGAAAGCATCAAAGACTGACTGAGAAACAGGTAGGGAGACTGCTCATCCCAATGTTAACGATCATATTCTCGCTCGTGTTGATGACGCAAGTCACCGAGCAACAGATACTAGTCTCACTAGTCTTGTTGGCTATCGGCGTTCCAGTGTATACGTTCTTCTCGCCTAAGAAAGAGCTGCAAGAGTTGAAAGAAGCATTCTTGTCCAGAGAGGCGATCCTCGAAAGAACCTACCATCAAGAAGAAGTATTCCTAGCATACGTGATGCGCCGCATCAAACTGCTCATCTACCGCCGCAAAGGGATCCAGAGGGCCTGGATTGTCGAAGAAGAAACGCCCGGCGTTGATGGGGAGAGCCCGAGGCGCTTCACGGAAGAGGATAGAGCCAGGAGTCGATGAGAATCCGCTTGTTCTCATCGTAGTCAAAGCTGTATTGAACTTCTTCCATGAATAGGCCAAATCCTGCGCCAACCGATCCCTAACTTCTGAAAAAGAGACTATCAGCTAGTAATATGCTCAAAATGAGGCGTTTCGGAGGCGCGGTGAAACACGAAAACGAGGGTGTAATACACCCAAGATTCTGGACACGGCAAGAAGCGGCACCC
>Ga0315282_10001039_pt1 | contig 53535 bp, 44 predicted proteins | sample YL17G07_20_MG_FD_203693 | JGI IMG/M metagenome (GOLD analysis project Ga0315282, IMG submission 203693) | Sediment microbial communities from Yellowstone Lake, YNP, Wyoming, USA - YL17G07_20 | ecosystem: Environmental > Aquatic > Freshwater > Lake > Sediment | place: USA: Wyoming | collected...
ACTAATCCACGCATATCAGACTGATTCGTCGTCGAAGCCGCCTGTACCCAAGGCCGCCTTCAAAAGAAATAGGAATGAAGAATCGAAGAAAACCCATTGACAAAGGTCGTTCCATATCAGTGTGCCCCTAAGGGCATCCCATCCTCCATTAGGCGGGGTCCATCGCGAAATCTGGTCACACCGGGCGTTTGCGGGGGTATAATCCCGATATGCAGAAGGAGTTTGCCATCACGGTGGTTCATGATAACTACTCGTGCTGCGAGGGTCTGAAGGCGGCGTGGGGGTTCTCGGCGTTTGTTGGCGGGTTTGAGAAGGGCATTCTCTTCGATACCGGGAGCGACGGGACGCTGCTACTGGAGAATATGGCCAGGCTGAAAATCCCGCCGAGTGATATCGACATCGTGGTACTTTCGCATGTTCATGGCGACCATACCGGCGGGCTAACGGGGCTGCTGAAGGAGAATGCCCGCGTCACGGTTTACCTGCCGCAGTCGTTTCCGACCAAGTTCAAAGAAGTCGTGCAGGGGTACGGAGCAACCGTCATTGAGGTGAGCGAGCCCCGGGTGATTTGCCCCGGTGTGTACACGACAGGGGTCCTGGGCAGACTCGTTCGCGAGCAGGCCCTGGTCGTTCGCACGGAGCGAGGCCTGATTGTGCTGACCGGGTGCAGTCACCCCGGCATCGTCACGATCCTGGAGAAGATCCGCGGCCTGCATGAGGGCAATGTGCTGCTCGTGATGGGCGGATTCCATCTCGAATGGGCCACCGCCGGCAAGGTGCGGAGGATCATCGCCGCCTTCAAGGAGTACGGCGTCCAATACGTCGCACCAACCCACTGCTCGGGCGACAAGACAAGACAGTTGTTTCAGCAGCAGTACGGCGATCGCTACATCGACGCAGGCGTGGGCAAGATCATCTCCTTCGCCGATCTGCGCTGATCGTGCGTCTGCATGAACGCGGTCGGCACACTTGGCGGTCCTGCGATTACGTCTTGCTCGGAGGCTTCGGCTGTACCGGTTTCGGCGGTTGCGCCTGAGGCGGCTGTGGCTGGCCGGGCTGTTGCTCCTGTGTCTTCTGTTGCTGTTGCTGCATTTGCATGAAGACGGTCATGATCTCCGTCAGATGCTGCTTGGGCAGTGCCAGGTCGATGCTCAAGGTGCCATTGGCGGCCCTGCCCGCGATGGCGATATTGCTCTGGCTTTGGACCGCCGTCTTTGGGATTGGGATGGGCATCATCGCCGTGGCCATTTGGAGCACGCGCAGGTAATTGTAGGTGGCAAAGAAGCTGGCTTTCTCCGACCCGGGGATCAGTTGCATCGCCGTCTGGACCTCGCTGGGGACGGGTTGCGTGCCGCCGCCCTTGACCTGGTCGATCAGCTTTTGCACCAGCGGCCCCGGGTCTTTCGCGACCGTGTAGAGCAGCAGGTTGTTGACGACAGCGAACCGGCCCTCCATCCCCTGGCCGTACATGGAAGCCAGCATCTTGCCCTCCGGGGAGTTCGCATCGATCATTTGCACGTTGATCTTGATCGCATCAATCGGCACATCCTTGTATGTCTCCGCCTTTCGCTTGATCTCGAACGTGAATTTCATGCCGAAGTTCTTCATCAAGTCGGCAATCAGGCCGGACTGGAGCATTTTGGGCATCTCGTCCAGCACCCGGTAGAACGCCTGCGGGTCCTTTATGCCCACAACCTCCTGGACCTTGAACGGCGGCTTGGTGTTGAGGTCGGCGGAGAAGGACGCCGCGAACGTTCCGGTAAAACTATTGGTTGCATCCGTCGTCAGTTTCTTCAGGTTGCGGACCTCATCGCTGGCGGGGTCCTTACCCGCAAGCTTGGCGAGCAGATCGATATAGAAGTTGTTGAGCCTGTTCCAGGAAGCGGGGTTTACGGCCGCGATCAGATTCATGATCGCCCCATTCTCCAGGTACTGCATGAACTTGCTGTCCGGCGCGGTGGAGTCCCCCTGGAAGACCTTCGCCATCTCGGAATTAGGCACGGCCCCTGTCACGAACCCTATGCGGACGCCTGTTGCGGTCGGATCGAGCGACAGACTGGCGAACTGCGTCTGCTGCATCAGGGTGTTCAACATCTCCGTGAACATATCCATCATCGCGCCCGTCTGGCCGGGCATGGACTGGCCCTGCTTCTGCGCCGCCTCCAGGCCCTTGCGCGCTTCCTGGAGCTTCTCCTGGATCATGGGCCCGAACATCTTGGAGGCCGTCTGAACGTTGGCGTAGGCCCACACGGGAGCGCTCGAAGAGCGTTTCAACTCCTCGGGGGTGAGTCTCTGGCTCAGGGGGGTGGTTCCGGCTCCTGAGATCCCGCTCTTCATCTCCGTCAGGGCCTGCTGATTGGACGCAATGGTGACCAGGGCGAAGCTGCCGACCTTGACGGCCGCGAGCATCTTCTGCTCCCCCTCGCCGATGCGCGAGATTCCCTGGGCGTCGGGCGGGGTGACATTGGGATTGCCCTTGGTGAACTGGTCGTAGTCGCTGACCGGGATGAGCGCGCCGATCCGGCTCGCACTGGGCGCCTCTCCGCCGGGCATCAGGCCGAAGATGGCGAAGTCGCCCGCCATGTTGATTCCTTTCGGCTCCGCGCTGCCCAGCAGCTTGCCCAATTGCATGGGCGCCAGCATGGAAACGCTCACGGGCACAGGCGACACGCCCGTCAGGAACTGGTCGACCTGGCCCAGGGTCGTGCTGAGCTTGTTGATTCGCAGGCAGAACAGCGAATCGGCGGGGATGACGGAGAGGGGATCGCCGGACGCAGGGCCCGTGCCGCCGGCCGCACCGAAACCGACCGTGCAGAACGCGAGCACCAATGTCCACAACAAGAACGCGTTTTTCACCTGACTCAGTCGTGCCATGGTTCAACCTCCCGAGAATTACGATTTACGATTTTCGATTTACGATTGCAGCGCCTACATGCTAAGTCGTAAATCATAAATCGTCAATCTACAATTTTCCGCCTGTGATCGTGTCCCCCGCTTGGCCTACTGCTTCTTATACCTGCCCATGATCTGTCCCTGCGCGAGGATATGGCCCTCCATGGTCTTGAGCAGGTCCTCCTTGCTCTTGCCCGGCGCCAGGTTCGTCTGCGCGTTGAGCGCGTAGACCTTGAAGAAGTACCGGTGTGTGCCGCTGGGCGGGCAGGGCCCCCCGTAGCCGATCTTGCCGAGACTATTGGTGCCCTGAGTGCCTCCGCGGGGTAGAGTCCTCTCGTTGGGCAGATTCTCAGGTAGATCCCGTATATTCGCCGGCAGGTCGTAGAGCACCCAGTGGACGAAGGTCCCGCGTGGCGCGTCCGGATCGTCCATGATCAGGGCGATGCTCCTCGTGCCTTGCGGAACCGCCTCCCAGCTCAGGGGGGGCGAGATATCCTCGCCGTCACAGGCATACTTCTGCGGAATCATGCCGCCTTCCTTGAACGCGGAACTCAGGACCCGGATCGTCTCGACATCGGTTTCCATCGTCGTTCTGGCCATATCGTTGTCTCCGTTTCTGCAGGACAGGAACCCTATCGTAAGCAGTACAGCGGAATAAAGGACGGCTGGGACTATCCCGCCTGCTCGTGCGTGGCGTTTGATCGTTTCCATCGTGTTACCCCTACCTGATTGGCGGCTTGACAGTCCGTTTCCGGGACAACAGATCGCTGTCCGTGCTTCGACTTTACTCGCAGTGCGGCTCGCGCAGCAAGAGGCTTTCGCGCGGGGCAGATAGGGATTTCCCCTATGGCGGGGAGCGCATTTGCCGGCAGCTCCGAGGATTTGCGAGGCAGTGGCGGCGGTGCGGTTACTTCTTGAATCGCCACATATCGATAGTCATATCCTCGGCGGCCATCCACTCGACGTGCCAGTCGAGGTACAGGGTGTTGCAGCCCTTCTTGTGACGGGCTCTCGCGATGCGCCGGCCGGAGGTGATGTCCTGACTGTCTGACATCGGCATATGGCCGGGATTCCAAACGTCGAGGCGGTAGACGTCCGGGTCGGTTGCCGTTCGGATGATGGCCCGCCAGGGGCCGTTCTCATTATCGACGAGATAGAGCGTCTCGGCCCGGCGGGTGCAGGCCGTCAGGCGCGACGACGTGGTGATTTCCCTGCCCGTTCTGTCGGCGCGGTCCTTGAAATCCCACCCGTTGACGACGTAGCAGACCGTCTGCGCCTTGTCGGGATAACTCGGGCAGCGGTAGATTTCCACCGTGCGATAATCGTTGCCGATGGGCTTCTGGGCGAGAAACGACATGAAGAGCATGTACCATGCGATGTTGCCCGCCGAGCCGCGTGGGATGTACAGGTCCCAGTCGTCCGCATACAGGCTCGCTCCGATTCCGATCTGCCGCAGGTTGCTGCGACAGATTACGTCCTTGCCCTGCTCGCGGGCCTTGTGCAGCACCGGCACGAGAATCGCCATCAGCAACGCGATGATGGCGATGACGACGAGCAGCTCGATCAGCGTGAAGGCGCTGTTGTGTTTCCTCATGGCACCCACAACTCCATCAGGTCTTTCATGCACATCCCCATTATAGCCATTCAGACCCGAAGGACGAAGCGAAATGTCACAGGCCGTGGTTGAGTGTGTGATCAGTCGAGGATGATCTCGTCGAGCGGTCGCTTGGGCACATGGTGGACGCCGTCGCGGTCCCGCCAATACTTGATGTCCCCGCGGGGACCGACCGCATCGATAACCGCCTGTTCTCGCGGCTTGCCCAGGGCGATCACGAGCAGAATTTCGTATCGGGCGGGGATTTGCAGCACCTGGCGCAGCTCTTCGCGATTGATCAGGCCGATCATACATCCGGCCAGTCCTTTCTCCCGTGCTCCGAGAAGGATGCTCTGAGCGGCGATGCCATGATCGCAGCCGAAGGATTTGCTGATCTGCGTGTCGCCGAGAATGATGATGTACGCGGCCGGCCGCTCGCCGGGTGAGGGACCGCCCCAGTCTTTCAGATAAGTTGCCCACGCCAGGTGGCGAAAGATCACGGCGTTCTTCTGCGGCTCGTGCGAAAGGATGTACTTCAGCGGCTGCAGATTCGCCGCCGAGGCCGAAAGCCGTGCGAGGTCCACCAGTCCTTCAAGCGTGCGTCGCTCGACAGGCGCATCCTCGTGAAACCGGCGGCAACTCCGGTTGCTGACGATCAGGTCTCGTATCATGAACGTTCCCTCCACAAAGTTCTTACTGCCGGCGAATTTCGATCACCATTTTCTGTCCCTGCGACAAAGTCACGGGACTGCCGAGCAGGATCTGGACCCGGCCGTCCTGCACTAGCTGCTGGATGTTGACAGGCTTGCTGGCGATCCGGGCCGTCACAGTCACCGCTTTCCAGTCTTGCGGGACGGCGAACGCGAGGTCGTTGAGAGTGAGGCGGCCCCAGCGAAGGTCGAGCTGCTCCTGCTGCGATTGTGCGTCGCGGGTCTGAGCGAACGAGCCCCATCCTTCGGCGGCGGTGAATGCGGCCCGGAAATTGTCAGGCGTGACGCGCGGGGCGAAGCCCATGTGTCCCTTCGGGCCGTGGTACTCGAACCCGGACAGGGCGGTGTAAACGCCCCAGCTCGCCATCGCCCGCGCGTAGTGGTCGCCGCACTCGATCTCGTTGAACGGGTTGTGCTTGGCCGGCTGATACCGGTCCTCGACGCCGCGGCAGATGGCCAGGCCCTCGGTGGTCATGTCCTCCCAGATCATGTTGCCCGCCACCTGGTACTCGATCCCGGTCCAGACTTCCTCGCGATATCGCACGCCGTCGCGCAGGTACTCGCTCTTGGGCCAGGTGCAGGTGAACAGTCCCGCCTCGCCGGGCAGAGCGAACCATCGCTCCGGCGGGTGGGCGACGTTATACGGGCCGACATCGGGCGCCCAGTTGTACTTCCAGACCGCCTTCAGCGCCTGCGAGACGTTCTCCGGCGGATAGATATAGCCGAGTCCGAGTTGATGGGCCCAGCCCTGTCCGAAGAGCTGATCGGACAGGCACCCCTTGCCGTACTGGTCCTTCGGATACTTCGCCAAATCGACGATCTGAATGAAGTACTCGCCGTCCCAGAGCCGCTCGACGCTGAGCCGGCTGCCGCTCTCGAAGATCCGGCGGCACCGGTCGGCGAACTCCTTGTCGCCCATCTCCGTGGCCATCTCCTGCCCGGCCCGCAAAGCCGCCAGGTAGAGCGAGCCGACAAACGTGTTCGGGCCCTGGAAATCGATGTCGTACGTGTTGGGCTGGGCGTTCTCGATCAGGCCGTCGTCGTTGCCGTCCTGCTTGATCGAGAATTCGAGGGCCTTTTTGATTCGCGGCCAGTTGTGCTTGAGGAACGAGTCGTCCGCGGAGCACCGGTGCTCGCGGTAGGCCTTCAGGACCGTGCCGCACTGGCCGTCCGCCGCATATGCGCGATTGCTCCGGAAGCCCACGAGGCCACTGTTCTCATCGAAGCCGGCCCCGAAGTCCTGCATCTCGCGCGCGCTGCGCTCCAGCGCCGGAAAGAGTCTTGCCGGTGCGTGCGCGTAGTTCCACACGTGCGTGCAGGTTCCCTCGCAGCAGCCGACGCCTTCCCACGCCCAGAACCGGCCGCTCTTCCACCACTGGCAGGTCCCCGTGGCGAGATTGCACGCCGTCGAGTGCAGCCGGAACAGCAGCCAGCGGGGCAGAGTGCTGTCCTCGTAGAACGTCTGATGCCATTTCCGCGTGTCACCGGTGAGCCGGTCATGGTTGTCCAGGACGTATTGAGCGACATCGGCGGCGCTTTTGAAACGCGTGGTGTACTCGTGCCCTTGCGCGAAATTCGGGAAGAACCACGCCAGGACGAAGGTGAACGTCTGTGCGGCTCCCGGGGCGAGCTGGACTGCCCCCGTGACGGCAGCGGCACTGCGCCGCTCGGTGACGGGGTAGGTCACGTCTTCCTCCGGGTGCAGCCATTTGGAGACTTTGGCAGCCGACTTGAGGACTGCGCGGGTGTGGGTCGACGGGCCTGCCCTGTTCGCAGACGCCAGCGCCAGCGAGCCGTTGTCCGGCAGCTTGTCGAAGGGGCCGAGATCGCCCTCCTTCGATACGTCGGCCATTTCGATCTCGTCGATATTGATGTGTCCCCACCCGCCGGAGTTGCGGTCCACGATCTCGACGCGGGCCTTCATTCCCTGCAAATCCGCGACGTTCCAGGAGTGCCATTCCAGTTTCTCGTTGTCTTTCCCGGTCGCCGTCCGCACGACTTTGCCTTCGAGGAACAGATTGATGCAGGTTTCGCCGGCGTGACTTCCGCCTCCGATGAGGAAGTTGATGGACTTTCGTTGAATCTCGAACTCCGGCGAGGTGAGCGTGCCCTGCGGGCGGTCACCCCCGAGGAACGTGTTGACGAGTCCCTTGCCGAGGAACCCGGTCACGGCCTGCTGGTTGGGCAGCGTTCCGTGCGCGGGACCGGCGCCGAAAGCTTCGCCTGTAGGCTTCCAGTCGCCGTAGGTGTCGCCTTCGAAGTCGGCCAGAAGGATCGCCGGCCGCGGCCTCTCGACCTCTTCCTTCGGCATCTCCCTGGCTGTGTGAACGATCAATGTGCGATTTCTCTCCGTTGCGATTCGAGTCTGCCGTTGCGCGTGAATCGATGGGGCCGAGTCGAAGCATACGGCGTTCTCCAGCCAGCTCAGAATGCTCACCTGCTGTGCTTTGTCCGAGGTGTTCTTGAGCGTGACGTGAAAGATCGTCGCCGGCAGGGCGGAGTCTTTCGCGTCCAGCGGGATGAACGGCGAGAACGCCTCCAGCTCCGCCTCGATGGGAGAATCCTTCGACGTATACCGCACGAGGCCGATCGGATACTCGCCGGCGAATTCGACGGTCCCGAAGTCCTTGTTCAAGGCGCGCACGGCGGTCTTGCCGTCGGATTCAAGGACCACGGCAAAGCCCGAATCGACGGGCGAGTCGGGCCGGTAGGTGCGATAGTTGTCCCGGCCGTAGCCGCTGAAGACGTGCTTGTTAAAAATCTGCCAGAGTGCGAGAGTGCCGTCGCCGCGAAGGTAGAGTTGCCCCGTCGCGATGCCGCTGACCGGCATACCGATCGTCTCCAGTTCCTCGTCTTTGAACACGGCCCGCTCGCCCCGTTGCGACAGCTTGCTGAGGAAATCCTGCGACAGGTTCTTCTCCGCCGGCACAGGATGCTTGTCCTTCGGCGCCTCCTGCCCCATCGCCGCCGATCCGGCCCACAGCATCACTGCACACGCGACTACCGTCTGGATCATTCCCTGGTTTCTCATCGTCGGCTCCCCTTTCAGCCTGAGTGCATCTGCCAATTCGGATCATGGATCGAGGATTCCGGGTCCAATCCGCAATCATTGATCCGCAATCCGCAATTGAATGGCCAGCAGGGTCGGCTCGACGATGTGCAGGTTGTTCAGCAGCGGCTCGGTGTACTTGATGTCGCCGTACTCGGCCCCGTCGAAGTGATGCTGCTTGCCGACGTGGTTGTTCCAGTCCACGCCCTCGGTCAGGAATCCGGTGTCCCACTGGTGGTGCCGGGCGATGGCCCGCAGAATGGTCAGGCCGTTATCCCTGTACTGGTCGTTGCGCGTGTCCTGCCAGGCCTCGAAGCAGGCCAGCGCCGCCTCGGCGTTCTCCCACATGTAGGACGTGTCCCAACTCTTCTCCATGTAGAGCAGGCCCCTGGTCCGGACGCCGTTGCGGTCGTCGGTCATCTTGAACTGGTCGAGGCCGGCGAGGCATTTGTCGTAGGCGAACGCCCGGATGCTCTCGTCGTTCAGGAGCTTGGCGACCTGACGCAGCGTGCGAAATGCTACGGAGTAGGCGACGTTCTCGTGCTCGTCGTACGTGTCGTGGTTGATGCTGCCGAAGAACCCGCCATTGTCCATGAAGACCTTCACGCTTCGGCGGACATCCTCTCTATAGTCGGCGAGGCCCCGCTGCGTGAGGGCCGCGTCGAGTTGGATGATGAACAGCCCGTCGGCGCTTTTCTCGAAGAGGATGTCCGCGTCGCCGTAAGCGTTCTGAGGATAGTGCTCGCCGGAGGGCTTGCAGCGCCTGGGATACCAGCCGTTCGATGTCGGCTTGACGTTGCGATGAATCCAATCGGCGGTCTTGATCGCGATATTCTGTATCGCGCTCTTGCGAGGCTCATCGAGAACGTCGCTGAACAGCAGAAGCTGATATGCGATCTTGGCCATCGAGCCGGGACAGAACCAGTTGCTCTTGTGCTGGTAATTCAGCCAGAACTGGTTGGTGGTCGTCTCGCGGTAGCCTGTGATAAACCCCGTCTTGTAGTCGATGAATCCGTCCTCCAGGACGTGATCGAGCAGCGACAGGGCCTTCTGCTCCAGGCCGGAGTCCTTGTCGTGGCGGGCGAATCGGTACAGCTCGTACGCGCCGCCGACGGCGTTGGCCGCCCAGCCGGGGCCTTCGAGATTGCCGAAGTCGTGCCAGCCCATGATGTTGCCGTCCTTATCCACGAAGCTGGACTTGGAGCACAGATGGCCCTTGTATTCGGCCATCGTCCGCTCCATCGTGAATCGGACCGAGTCCTTCATCGAGTCGGCGATCCCGTAGTCAGGATCGCCCGGGAGAAAAAAACCGGAGGTCGCCTCCTCCAGCTTGATGTAGTCGAGCCCGAACATGTAGCTCTTGATGGCCTTCTCGTTGGTGCCGACGATCTCGACTCGCAGCACGTGCTGGCCCTTGGATAGCTCGCGGGCGCCCATGTCGAGCACGCCGGTAGTGGTCACGCCACCGTTGTAGAGGTCGATGGGCTGGCCGAGCTTCTCGCCGTCGAGGGAAAGCTGCACGATGCCGTAATCGGGGGCCTTGGTGAGTTGCATCTTGAGCCGATAGGTGCCGGCCTTCTCTACCGGGACCGCCAGATCGAGCGTGTCGCCGGGCTTGGCGTTGATCCACCACAGGTGCGTCTCGCCGCTCCAGCCGGCGCCGAAGGTCGCCATGTCCTGAGGCGCGGCGTCCCCGCCGGTCCTGGCCAGAATCTTCATGTCCTCGCCCTCGAGCACGCCCTTGACTTTGGTCACCTGGATCTCGCCCCAGTATCCTTTGCGCTGATCGAGCGGCGCGGGCTTGTAGGCGTCACTTTGTCCGGCGGCCTGGTACCAGTACACCGTGGCGGCGTAGAGCGTCGGCCGGGCATTCGGGTAGTACTTCTCGATGGATCCTTCGAAGGACTGCTGGAAGGGGATATTGTCCGTGATGTGCCAACGGTTGACGCAGACGTGCCCGCGATTGTTCATGCTGATCGTCTGGTCGTGGTAGCAGTTCTGAAAGAGCGTCGGATTGCACCAGGCATAGCCGAAGTAATCCTCGGAGCCGGTGCCGATGGTCGAGGGGAATTTCTCTCCGTCGACGAAGAACTTCTCGTCGCCCTCGCCCCACCAGCCGCCGCGCGGGTTCCAGACGTGGAGCATGACGCCGCAGAAGCGTCCCGGGCCCTGCGTCTTGAGCAGCGTCCAGTCGATCTTCGCCCGCTCCGGGTCCTCCGGCAGGAATGCGTCGCGATGCCACTTCGCGTGGAACCGCGCGAATCTGCTCACGTCGCCCTTGAGTGGGACGGTGACAACCTCCAGGTTGATCTTGCGGTTTTGTTGCCCATCATTCTTGAGCGTGATCGTCGCCGCCTGTCTGAACGGCATGAACCAGTGGGAGTACCACCAGCCGTCCTCCGTCAGTCCGCTCGGCAGTGAGCTGTACTTGTTGGCGCCGGCCGCCGTGCCGAAGAAATCGCCGAATGGCGCCCACACGCTGGGCTCCTGCTCGCCGTCGAACTGGATCTGGATCGTCCACTCGCGGACGGCGTCGCGATCTTCCGGCGCAAACGGCGGGTCCACTTTCGCCCGGATCGTTTTGATCGCCCGGGGGCCCGGCATGGTTGTGATCCCGGTGCTCTCGCCGCCGGCGGATGCCTGCGGCTTCTGGTTCTCCTCGCCGGGCGTCGGCGGCAATGCCGGGCCAGGATGGCTGAGCAGATCATTTGCCTGATCCAGTGCGGCGTTCTCCTCCGGCGACAGTTGCCGCGTGAACGTCGGTACCTCCGTGCCCTTGGGGTAGGTGGTATACACGAACTGGAAATAGGCGCCCCAGCCCTTGTCGGCCGTGATCTTGCACGACTTCTGATAAGGGATCGGCGTGTAATTGTTCCAGCCCATCGCGACGGTATGAACAAGGGCCGAACGCGTGAAGGGCTCGTTCGTGCGGTCGAAGTAACCGGCGAACGGCAGGTCCACCGTCGGCTCTGTCGCGCCGTCGAGGTAGATGCGGACGTGGCCCTGCTCGGGCTTGGCCGACCAGATGCGCCAGATGCACCCCGGCCCTTCCATCTCGGCGAAGACGAACTGGTCGCCCTCCTTGCGGATGAAGCCGTCGCCGTCCCCGTTGGCATCCCAGCCGATGTACTTGCCGGAGGCCTCATCGTACCGGCTGTCGCGGTCGTAGCTGGACCACTGGGCACACTTCTCGCCCGGCGCCGGCAGCGTCGCCAGCCGCTCAAGATCTGTGAGCCGGTGAATCAGATCGACGTAGGTGAGGCGAGTTGTTGGTTGTCCGTTGTTGGTTGGTTGTGCCCAGCAACTGACAACCAGAAACAAGCAACCAGCAGCCACGAAGGACCTTGCAGCAGTCGTCATCTTCGGCCTCCTTTTCAGAATGACAATTCGTTGTTTGATCTATCGCGAGTGAAACACCCGCCCACAGCCTCCAGCAGCGACCATAAATCGTGCGTGGCGGATTTATCGGCTCGGGTACTTCACGGAACAGCCGTAGGAGGGGGTATTGGGAACATTCACGGGCTGGCCCGATGTCAGCTCGGACAGGACCTTGTCCACGTAATTGATCTTGGCGCCGCCGGCCGTCGGCTTGCCCAGCGGGGCGTTGTCGATCGCGCCATCGTAGACGATCGTGCCCTTGTCGATGACGAACATGTGGGGCGTCGTCACGGCGCCGTAGAGCCGGCCGACTTTGCCCGACCTGTCGTCGAGGATCGGGTACGGCAGCTTGTGCTTCTTGGCAAAGTCCCGATTCGCCTCGACCGTGGTCCCGCTCGTGCTGTTGATCGCCAGCCAGACGACGTTCTTGTCCTTGTACTTGCCCGCCAGGTCGATCATCGTGTGGGCCTTGTCATAATGGTATTGCACGAAGGGGCAATCCATGTTGAACCACTCGAGGACGACGATATTGTCCTTGAGTTTGGCGAGCTTGACGTTCCGGCCGTCGAAGCTGTCGAGCTCGAAGTCCGGAGCGATCCGGCCTTGGCGCTGCGCCTCCTTGATCCTGTCGGGGTTGTCTTTCACAGCCTTCTCCAGTTCCTGCTGCTGCGTCTCCATCTGGCGTAGCTTCGCCTGGAAGGCCTCCTGCTGCCTGCCGATGAGCTTCTCGATTTGTCCGGCGGTCTCCGTGGCCTTTTCTTTGATCGCCGCGGCGTGGATGGCCTTCAGTTGGGCGATCAGGTCCTGATGTGCGGCCTTCATCTCCTCGATCTGCATTTGCAGCTTCTGGGCGAGTTGGCTCTGCTCGGCGCCCGGCCGCTCGACGGTGGGTCTCGGCTTCCGCTCACGCGTGGGGGCCTGCTGATTGTTGTCCGGCTGTCCGAATGTTATTCCGGCCAGCGCTGCGACCGCCAGTAACGCGGCAATGGAAATCGCAATCCGTCTCATGGGGTGTCCTCCCAAACTGACGCTTCGTTTTGAATCATGCATTCCGACCACCAATTCCATATCACGTGCCCACCACTCTATCATCCCGGCGCACAAGTGCAACCCTTGCGATGCCCGGAATTTGCAGGGACTTGGCAGAACGGTCGACGCCTTGTGCAAGGCGTGCAGGATGGGCTTCAGCCCATGCAGATGGTTCTTCTATCGCGGGGAGAGGGCGGCCTTGACTTGGCGCAGGAATGTGGTGATTTCCATTGCGGCGCCGGCGGGGTCGTTCAGGTGGCTCTCCATCATCGCGACGAGCCTGGAGCCGATGATCACGCCGTCGGCCCCCGCGTCGGCGATGGTCCTGGCGTGTTCCGGCGTGCTGACGCCGAATCCGACGCAGACGGGCACCTTCGTCACACGCTTCAACTGCCGAATCAGCTTCGTCACGGTATCAGAGAGCGTCTGGCGGCTGCCCGTGACGCCCAGGAGGGAGACGGTATAGATGAAGCCGGTCGTTTTCGATGCGATCAATCGCATCCGTGCGGGGGCGGTGTTCGGCGTGACCATGAAGACCGTGTCCAGACCGACGGCTCCGGCGGGACCGGCGATCTCGTCGGCGTCGTCGATGCTGCAATCGGCGACCAGCACACTGTTCACGCCTGCGTCGTGGAAATCCCGGAAGAACTTGTCGAGGCCGTACTGGTGGATCAGGTTGAAGTACATCAGAAGGCCGATCGGAATCTCGGAGTATGGAGCGCCTGACGCCCTGAGGTCTTTGATGAATTGCAGCGCCCGGTGCACGGTCATTCCGCTGCGGATCGCGCGGACGTCTGCTTTCTGGATTGTCGGGCCGTCGGCGATCGGGTCCGAGAACGGGATGCCCAACTCGAGGATGTCCGCCCCGGCGTCCACGGCCGACTTGACGACGGAGAGACTTGAGGAGTAATCGGGATCGCCGATCACGAAAAAGGGGATGAGGGCGGCCCTCTTTTGGCTCTTGAGTCCTGCAAAGACCTGCTGATAGCTTTTCATAATCGGTGCTCCATGACGTAGCATGGGCATCTTGCCCATGATCCTAACGGTTGTTCCTTCATGGGCGAGACGCCCATGCTACTTGGTTCTTGCTTTTTCTACGATTCCGACGTCTTTGTCGCCGCGGCCGGAGAGGTTCACTACGGCGATTGTGCCGGGGGCCAGCTTGCCCTTGAGACGCACGAGGTAGGCCAGGGCGTGGGTGCTCTCCAACGCTGGAAGGATGCCTTCCAGTTTCGTGAACAGCCCGAACGTGTCGAGGACTTCGTCATCCTCGGCCGCGACGTACTCGGCCCGGCCGGTGTCCTTGAGGTAGCAGTGCTCAGGCCCGACCGCCGGATAGTCCAGGCCCGCGCTGATCGACTCGGTGTCGAGGACCTGCCCGTTCTCGTCCTGGAGCAGGTAGGCCTTGGCCCCGTGCAGGATGCCGACCCTGCCGGCGGTGAGGCTCGCGGCGTGTTTGCCCGTGTGGATGCCCTTGCCGCCCGCCTCGACGCCGATGAGCTTGACCTCCCTATCGTCGAGGAATCCGGCGAACATGCCGATAGCGTTGCTGCCGCCCCCGACGCACGCGAGCACCATGTCGGGCAGCCGGCCGATCTGGTCGAGGCATTGCTGCCTCGCCTCTCTGCCGATGCAGCTCTGGAAGTGTTTGACAATAGTTGGGTAGGGGTGCGGCCCGGCTGCCGAGCCGAAGAGGTAGAACGTGTCGGTCACGTGGGCCGTCCAGTAGCGAAGGGCGTCGTTGATCGCGTCCTTGAGCGTCCCCGTCCCGCCCTCCACGGAGATCACCTCCGCGCCGCAGAGCTTCATCTTGTGCACGTTGACACTCTGCCGCTCGACATCGGTGACGCCCATGAAGATCTTGGTCTCCATGCCGAGCAGGGCCCCGACCATGGCCGTGGCGAGGCCGTGCTGGCCGGCCCCGGTCTCCGCGATCAGCTTGCTCTTGCCCATATACTTGGCAAGCAGGCCCTGGCCGAGCGTGTTGTTGATCTTGTGCGCGCCGCCGTGCAGGAGGTCCTCCCGCTTGAGATAGACCTGGAAGCCGACGTAGTCGCTGAATCGCTTCGCGTGATACAGCGGGCTGGGCCGACCCGCGTAGTCCCGGTACAACACGTCGAGCTCGGCCACGAACGCCTTGTCCTGGTAGAACCGATAGAAGGCATCCTCCAGCTCTTCGAGCACCGGAATCAACACTTCCGGCACATAGTAACCGCCGTATTGACCAAATCTTCCACTGTACTTCATAACGAGTTTCCTTTGCCGACGCACAGATTTCGGATTGCGGATTTCAAATCTCAGATTTCAGGTCTTCAGATTAGTAGACACGATTCTTTCTGAAATCCGCAATCATCAATCCGCAATCCGCGATCAGATCACGCTCTGAACTGTTGTATGTTATCGAACAGGGCCTTCATTTTCTTATGGTCTTTCTTTCCCGGCCTGGCCTCGACGCCGCTGCACACGTCGATGCCGTACACTCCGAGCGAGATGGCCGCCGCGGCGTTGCCCGGATTGATTCCACCGGCGAGGAACACCCGCCGATCGATATGCCCGATGACGTTCCAATCGAAGGTCAGGCCCGTCCCGCCGTACTTCTTGGGATCGTAGGCGTCCAGGAGAATCGCGTCCGTGAAGTAGCTGTCCACCTGCCGCAGGTCGCTCGCGTCCTTTACCCGCAGGGCCTTCATCAGCTTGGCGCTGTCGCACGCCAGCCAGCGGCAGAAGTCGGGACTCTCGTCGCCGTGCAACTGGATCCAGTCCAACTGGCACCGGCTGGCGATCTCGCGAATCTCCTCGATGGAGCTGTTGACGAACACGCCGACAGTGTCGATGAAGGCCGGGAGCTTGTGCACGATAGCCGTAGCGTCTTCCGGCCGCACGTACCGCGGGCTTTTCGGGCAGAAGTTGAAGCCCAGCAGGTCCGCGCCCATCTCCATCGCCGCCGCCGCGTCGTCGTAATTCGTCAGTCCGCAGATTTTCACTTTTGGTATCAGCATACATTCAGCTCGGGTGCACAAGAACTCATTGACCGTTCGATATCGCGACCAATTTCTCAAGGCAGTGCAGCGCCTTGCCGTTGTCGATTGATGCCGCAGCCAGTGGGATTGCCTGCTCGAAACTGTCGGCCCGCTGGGCCACGACGAGTGCGGCGGCGGAGTTGAGAAGCACGATGTCGCGGCGGGGGCCCCGATCCTTGCCGGCCAGCACGTCCCGGATGACCGCCGCGTTGGCAATCGCGTCGCCGCTTCCGAGGGCATCGATCGAGGCGTTGGCGATCCCATAGTCGGCAGGGTCCAGCTCGAACGACGTGATGTTCCCGTCGCGAAGCTCGATGATCCTGGTTTTGCCGAGAAGGCTGATCTCGTCCATCCCCTGGCCGTGCAGCACCATCGCGCGCCGGGCCCCGAGCATGCGGAGGCTCTCGGCGATGCGTTCGATCAGCTCCGCATCGGCCACGCCCATGACCTGCGCCCGGACACCGGCCGGGTTGGCAAGAGGACCCAGTATATTGAAGGCCGTGCGAAAGTCCAGGCTCTTTCGAATCGGCTGGACGAACCGCATCGCCGGGTGGAACTTCGGGGCGAACATGAAGCCGATGTGTGCCTCGCGAATGCATCGGGCCACGACCTCGGGCCCCGGATCGATGTTGACGCCGAGCTCGGCGAGCACGTCGGCCGAGCCGCAGCGGCTGGTGATGCCCCGGTTGCCGTGCTTGGCGACGTACGCCCCGGCGCCGGCGGCCACGAGTGCGGAGGTGGTGGAAATATTGAATGTCTTGACGACGGCGCCTCCTGTGCCGCAGGTGTCGATCACGTCGTTCATTTCGACCCGCACCGGCACAGCATGATCGCGCAGCGATTGCGCCAATCCGGCGATCTCGCCTGACGTCGCCCGCTTCATTCGCATCATCGCGAGAAAGGCGGCGACCTGCACCTCCGTCACCTGCCCCTCGAAAATAGTGTCCTGCAGGGCCTTGGCCTGGTCGAACGTGAGGTCCTTGCCGTTGAGAATGATCTCCAGGTACTGGGTGATGTTCGCCATGTCTCAGCTCCCTACCGTTTGTTTGCGGGTGACTGCAATTTGAAGCACGTTCTGGATGATCTTGCCGCCGGCGGGCGTCAGGATGCTCTCGGGGTGGAACTGCACGCCGAAGATGGGCCACTGCTTGTGCTCGACAGCCATGACGATGCCCTCGAACTCGCCGGTCTGTTCGAGGCAGTCGGGCAGGCTCAGAGCCGTGAGGCTGTGGTAGCGTCCGGCCTGCAGCGGGTTCTCGACACCGCGAAAGATGCCTTTTTCGTCGTGCGCGATCCGCGAGGGCTTGCCGTGCATGGGCTCGGGGGCGTGGCCGATCCGTCCGCCGAAGTACTGCACGATGGTCTGGTGTCCCAGGCAGACGCCGAAGATCGGCAGCTTGTCCTTGAAGTAGTCCACCGCATCGAGCGACACGCCGGCGGTGTCCGGATTGCCCGGGCCCGGCGAGATCACGAGCAGGTCGGGCGCGAACTCGGCCGCCACGGCCTTCAGGTCCTCGATGCTCGTATCCGCCCGGTACACCCGAGTCTGGCATTGCCGCTTGGCGAAATCGTCCACCAGGTTGTAGGTGAACGAATCGAAATTGTCGATGAACAAAACCTTCTTATTTGCAGCTTCCATTGGACTTCCCTTTATGCCACACCGACACAGTGCGTCTAACCACTCTTGCGAAACTGCCTGGGTGGCAGCGTCAAGGCCGAAGGCCTTGGCGATGGTCGGTTCGCGGGCGTCCCGCCCGCGAACCGAAGGCGAGACGCCTTCGACACGCAACACGGCGAGGGTGCTTCTGCGTCCCGGGAACGCCATCGCCAAGCTGCGCTTGACGCTGCCACCCAGACGCCTATGCCACGCTTGAAAATCTCAGCCATAACAATATCCCGCAATCATTTGCCTTGGATGGCCCGCAGGCACGATCTTGCCTTGTGCTCGGTTTCCTCAAATTCGGTCTTTGGGACGCTGTCGTGGACGATCCCGGCGCCGACGCGGATGTAGGCCGTACGGTCGCGGACCTGAAGGCTGCGGATCGTGATGCAGCTATCGAACTGACCGTCCACAGTCAGGTACATGACCGCGCCGCCGTAGTAGCCGCGCTTATTCTTTTCAAGTTTGCGGATGATCTTCATCGCCTCGATCTTCGGAGCGCCGGTGAGCGTGCCCATGTTCATCGTGGCCAGGTAGGCGCTCAGCGCGTCGAGATCGGGCCGGAGCATGCCCTTGACGTTGCTCACCAGGTGCTGGACCGATTCATATTTCTCCGCCGTCAGCAGCTCGGTGACGACCCGGCTGCCGGGATTTGCGACGCGGGCAATGTCGTTGCGGGCCAGATCGACGAGCATCATGTGCTCGGCCAGTTCCTTGCGGTCCAGCTTCAGCTCCGCCTCGTAGCGGAAGTCGGTGTCCGTATCGATCTGGCCGTCGATGCGGCCGCGGGGCTTGGTGCCGGCAATCGGCCGGATCTCGACTTGTCGCGGCCCGGTCCCGCTGACCCGCAGGTTCAGCTCGGGACTGGAGCCCATCAGAATCGTCTGCTGCGTGTTCAGGTAGAACATGTACGGCGACGGATTCAGCTCGCGCAGACGCTTGTAGACGTCCAGCGGCTCATCGGGACACGGCTCCGTCAGCGTCCGGCTCAGAACCACCTGGAAAATGTCACCGTCGATAATGTGCCGCTTGGCCCGCTTGACCATCTCCTCATATTCAGCCTGGATGGTATCGGTCGAGGCCTGAGGCAGGGGACCCGCGTGTCTGCGTCCCCTCGGCGGATCGAAACGGGCCATGTTGAAGTAGTAGTCGAAGCTGCTCTGGGCCTCGGCGATCACGGCCTCGCGGTCGCCGTTGGTAATCAGGCAGTTGACCACGACGTAACCCTGGTTGCTCTCGTGGTCCATCAGGAAGATGTTGTCGGCGAAGTAAAGCTCGTAGTCGGGGTTGACCAGCAGGTCGTTCTCGCTGGCGGGCAGCTTCTCGAACTGATCGACGAAATCGTAACTCAGCGCTCCGAGCAGGCCGCAGGTGACGCGGAAGGGCTTGCTCGCCAGGCGAAACGCGAACGCCACCGCTCGCAGCACGTCCATCTGGTTCGTCGTTCGCAGCCGGCTCTGCTCATCCATCGTCTCTTCACGCCGCCTGATCCGGCCGGTGATCGCCTCGGTCCCGAACTCGACGGATTCACAGAAGGCGAACCGCTCCCGATGATCGGCCAGGTAGCTCAAGATGCGCCTGCCGGGCTTGCTCAGGGCCTTGATCGTGAACTCGGCGCCGGTGCCGGTGAGGTACAGGGCCGGCCGCGCCGTGCCAAAGCTCAACGCCCGCGTGCCGGCGAGATACTCGCGCGACTCCAGCAGGCAGCAGTTCTTGGCCCGGCCGTAATCGCTCAGCTTCCCGAAGAACTCCAGCGGGTCGCCCATGTCGATCTGCTTGACGACCGGGACAATCTGACCCGGTTCCGCGTTCTCGATGATCTGCCGATAATCTTCCATAACTCATCTCCCGCTGCAACACCTGTCGGGACATGCCTGAGAATACCTGAAAAAAAAGCAGCCTGCCGTTTCCGACAGGCTGCACGATAGATTCAATTTTCGTCCGCGATTTTGTTAAGGCAAAGAAATCGCTCGCCTGCCGGATTTATCCTGCAGGCCACCACCAACCAAAGTACCCGAAGTTGTTCGTACGATTCTGCCTCATAATGACCCTATTAAATCGACCGCCCGTGACTTTGTCAACAGAAAAAATCAGAATTTCTTTACGAAGTTTGAAGTGCGATGTGTGAACTTTGAGGCAGGGAGGCGCCACTTCACACATCAAACATCGAACTTTATACTTCCTGTCACCACTGTGCCTCGATGTAGGGTCCGATAGGGCCTTCGGGTTTCGGCTTGGGTCGCGACTTGAGGATCGCCTCGGCGATGGCGATGTCAGCGGGCCGGGTGATCTTGATGTTGGACGCGTCCGATTCGACGATCGCGACCTTCTGGCCGAGCGCCTCAACGAGAAACGCATCGTCGGTGACTGTGGCCTTGTCGGCATTCCCCAGGTTTTCGTAGGCCTTTCTCAGCAGGGCAGTTTCGAAGACCTGCGGCGTCTGGGCCTCGTAGAGTCCCGCGCGGTCCACGGTCCTGACGATCACGCCGTCTTTGACCTGCTTGAGCGTTGCTGTCACAGGGGCGGCGGGGATCGCGGCGCCGGTCTCCGCGGCCCTGGCGATCACGTTGCCGATCAGCTCGTCCGTCGCGCAGCACCGGCACGCATCGTGGACCGCGACCAGGTCGATGCCCTCCTTGAGCAGCTTGAGCCCTTCGATGACCGTGTCGAATCGCTCGTGGCCGCCGAAGAAGACCTTGACGTTGAAGAACTTGAGGTTCGCCCCCCACTTGACGTTGACAATCTCCTCATCTTCCCGGGAGATTCCGAGGAGGATTTGCCTGACGTCGTCGCGGCTGGAGAACAGCTCGACGCTCCGCACGAATACGGCCCGCCCGGCCACGTCGGTGAACTGCTTCTTCCGCTTGCCCCCGAACCGAGTCCCCGGCCCGGCCGCACAAATGATCGCTGCCACGCTCTTTGCCACCTGCTACTCCTTACTTCCTGAGGGATCTTTGATTTTTGATGTTTGATTTTTGATTGAGGAGGCTGTGTGTCACCCATACATCAACAATCAACAATCAAAAATCAACAATCCACCCAGCCTAGTAGTCGATTCCTTGTCTTGCCGGCACACCCTTTTCGAATGGATGCTTGATGTTCTTCATCTCCGTCACGAGGTCGGCCAGGGCGATCAGCTCCGGCGTCGCGCCTTCGCCGGTGAGGACCAGTTCGACGCCGGGGTCCCTCTGTTCGATCAGACGCTTGACGTCCTCGAATTGGGCCAGACCCTGCGACAGGCAATAGACGATCTCATCGAGGATCAGAACATCGTAAGCCCGCTGCGCCGCCAGCTCCGTCAATCCCGCGAGGGCGTCTTTCACGGCGGACTTCGCCGTCGCCACATCCGGGGCGTAGCGGAGCGAGCGAAACACGTCCCATTGTGTGTCCAGCGCCTCCAGGTGAATCGGCAGGCCTGATTTCTCGACGCCGAGCCGCTCGCCCAATTCCAGTGACGGCGGCTTGAGAAACTGATAGATCAGCACCCTGTTTCCGCGTCCGGCCGCACGCAGCGCCAGCCCGAAGGCCGCTGTCGTCTTGCCCTTGCCGTCACCGGTATAGACCTCGACCAATCCGTTCTCGATCATGGCCCTATCATAAACTCAAGCCCGACGCGCGGAAAACAAAAACACCGCCCACACAATGGTCGTGTACATCTCGTGGGCGAGCATGACTCCATGCGCCGAGCGGCTACGTTCGCCAGGAGAGGGTTTTGGTGAAGCCGTCGAGGTGGGTGTTGCCGTCGATAGCGTGCAGGGTGAACCTGCCACCGGCGCCGGTCAGTTGTGCTTCGACCCAGCCGAGCGGCTCGGCATCGCCGAAGTTGTAGCCGGTCGCCGGGAGATTGATGAGATGAATGCCATCGAGCTCGGAGTAGCTGTACTCGTGCGAGTGGCCGTACACGATGGCCTTGACCTTGGCGATGGGTTTGATGAGGTCGAACAGCCGCTGGACGTCCAGCAGGTCCGAGTCGCCATCGCCGAGCGTATGATGGAAGAAGAGAATGGTCGGCCGGTCGTCGCTCGCTCGAAGATAGTTCCCCAGCCACGTGCGCTGTGCCTTGCCCAGCAGACCCGGCGTCTTCTCCACGTACAGCAGCGAATCGAGCAGAATGAACCGGACGGGTCCGGCGTTGACCGTGACGACGTGCTTGCCCTTGACCGGCTGCCGCTCGCCCGCGGGATTGGCGAACGCACGCAGGAAGTTGTCGCGGTCGTCGTGATTGCCGAGGGCCAGGCAGACCGGCCGGCTCTCCACCACCGGGGCCACCAGCTTTTTGAAATTCTCATAGTCGCCGGCCTGGCCCGTCAGGCGTGCCAGGTCCCCGGTGATGACCAGGCCCTCCGGCAGGTCGGACTTGATCCAGTCGATGACCTTCTGGAAGTTGCGGTAGGGGTAGAAGCCCCGGTAGTTGTTCTGCGGATCGGCCGCAACGTGCGCATCCGATAGAAACGCCCACCGGGCGCGCTCCCGTCCGGCCTCCGCCAAACTGCGATACGGCCCCAGCACAACAGCCCCGCCCGCCGCCGCAAGCCCCGCCCGGATGAATTGCCGCCGGGTCATTCCAAGTCGCAACCCATCAGCCATCAGCACACCCTTTCCACGTCGATCACCATAGATTCCAAGTCGCTCCCTTGTACCGCAAACCCCCGCACTCTGCAAACCCCAAAGCAGCATTGAGCGGTTAACGCGAGATGGAGGGGTTAGTCAAATCCGCACCGTCTCTGGTCCACGGCAGGAAGACCAGTAGGCTTTATCTGCGGAGACAGGGCAGATTGTTCTTGCAAAATACAAATGGAATTGTATTCTGCATGAATATGATCCAACGACAGGCAGCCAACCTGGTCCGGGAGCGTTTGCGGCGGTCGCCCGCCGTCGGGCTGATCGGGCCGCGTCAGTGTGGGAAAACCACCCTGGCCCGATCTTTCGAAGGCAGGTATTTCGCACCAGCGACCAATATGAGATCGATCTGGTCCTGGATTTCGGCACGTCGCTTTGGGCCGTGGAGACGAAGCTGACGGCCAGTCCCTCTTTAGGCGATGTCCAGCGTCTGAATAAGGTCGCCGACCTCATCGGCGCGGACCACCGCATCCTCGTCGCCAAAGTCCCTGAGCCCCTCGAATCCGAGGCCCTCCTCGTCACCGACTTGCCGGGCCTGCTCGACAAGCTGAGCCAGCCTGGCCGATAAGAAAGGGCGAATTATACACCGGCCTGACTTCGTAGATTCAGGGACTTCCAGTCGCACGCCACGCCAGCCCGAACGGCGCCGTCGTCTTCCCCTTGCCGTCACCGGCATAGACCTGAACCAACCCTTTCTCAAGCATGCCCCCCCATCATAATCCCACCCACGGCCCCCAAGAAGAGGAAAACCACCCCCTCCTCTCAAGTCCCCTCCCCCAACGCCGCCCAGACCCCAACCCCAGACGTCTCCCCAAACGGAGAGATTTGCTCACTAAAGATCTGCCCCCTCATTCCTAAATGAACTCGTGCACGAAATCATTATCCGGAGCGTGCCACGGCCACAGCACGGAAGTACCATCGACGACTTGTTGCATAAGATTCTCAAGATATTTCGATAAATGGACTAACGAATTGTCTTTGGTCTTGCGCAGACCTACAGCAAGTCCAAATCCAGCATCTCTGATACCTTCCGGTCTTTGACGAGGGCCTAATCGAGTCATGAATGATCGCGCAAGCATGCCAATCCCTGTATCAATATCCTGAGCAGATCTAGGAAACAGCACGTGTACAAGGCCCTCTAACAAGGAGATCGTCTGATGACCCCCAGAATCCCACCCACTACTAACATCAGAGTCGAAGTATAAGTTTCTTAACACACCAAGCAACTTCCAACTTCGTCTTGCATCATTGGCTTTTATGCGCACCTGTAGAGCATGCGCAGCGCAATTCAATGCCCAACGGCCACCCCAATATTCGCCGCATTTTTCAGAGACCGTCTTTAATTCTACTAGTCTTTCTTCAAGATCTCTTGCTTGATGTTTCGACAGTTTGGCTATCGCAGCCATGTTACAGAGAAGCTCGTTCGCCAAAGCTGCGACGTAATCAACTTGAGGACGCCCGCCCGAACAAGCAAGTGAAGCTTCAGCACTGCACCGTGCAACTCGTGCTGCCTCATTGTGGTCCCCCATTAGGCGGTGGACATAATTGAGTTCATAATAATAGACAGGAAGATATTGTGCAGAAATGCCTTGAGGAGTGATCTCTAATAGATACTTAAGTGCCTTTTGCACTACTCCCTTGGCAGAGCGGCGCCGAAGGAGCTCTGCACGCTTAATTCGCAGATAAATGCGCTCGGTGTCAGCCAGACTATCATTGTCTAATTGCTTGACGACAGTGTTTATTGCTTTAACGAATTTGCGTTCCCTTTGCATTTGAAGAACAGCATCGAAGGTCGTCCGGAGAGAATCTGGAGGCAGTGTAATTGAGGGTCTTGGCGTGTCAATACTGGTCAGTGGTCTTCTTGTTTTGGGCGAGGAGATCCCTTTTCTCCATTCTTCCGCTACCTTCGACATTTCGTTAATAGATAAGTGGCCACGGTCATAATACTTATGACATGGTTTACAGAGAAGAATAATGTTGTCTTCGGTCGTACGCGCCCCAATCTCCAGCGGTATTATGTGTGCTGCATCCAGTTCGGCGCTATTCCCGCAATAGCCACACAAAGTACCATACCTCTTCTGCAATTTCCGTCTCACTGCTCTCGTAAGGCTCCTTTCACGAGGTAAAGGGTCTAATTGTGCAATGATGGAAAGGTAGTCGGACAGGCTGTTTCGAATATCAGTTGTGGATTCGATCCTGAAGCTCTTGGGTGTTGCCATTGCTACAGTCCTAACCATGATTATAGAGTCTCTTTCAGGCGCAAAACACAGACTCCCTCTTTCCATATATATCCGGGCACGGCGTACTCAATTCAAGACCGAAATAAGTAACATATCCCTGGAATGGACTAGGACACTAAAGATGTGACCCTGCGTCCCTCGCGTGATTTCATCGGCGCTACACCTAACAACTGGCGCTTCGGATAGGGCTGATGAAGGCTACGCAAGTCGTTTAAGAGTCTCCTTCTGCATGAACCGCCTGCCGCAATCAGCACATATCTAATCTTCGGACGGAGGTGCTCCACTATGACTTCCGGGTCAATTTCCCTCAGGCGCAGGAGACTTCGCGTGCCATATCTCTTGCGAACTGTCCATCCACTAAGGCGTCGTCCAAGAAGAATGTAATTAGCCTGCCCCTTTGGTCTCGTCCAACCCGTATGAATAGCATTGCATGCCTGGTATATTGTCCCGACTTCCCTACATGCCGGATCCGCGTATGCCACTACTATGGAATCACCAAACTGTTTCTGGATAACTTTCAGCGTAAGACTTATGGCTCTCGATGGACTGTTTCTCGGCGCTGTTGCTGAAGTACCACCTCGACACAGCTGCAGAATCCTGACTTTATGTTTCGCTGCAACCTCTCCAATGGTCCCCCTGCTCATAGAGAAACAGGGTACTCCGAAGGACAGGACGCATGTGAGACGCCCTTCTACGAGCATGCCGAAATGCCACACACCTAGGCCGACGTTACCGAGATGCTCGAATTCCAGCATGAAGGCCTCCGCCTCGGCTCGGCTCACCCTTACTATCTGTGCTGTATGGAGCGACATATGATCACACAGGTTTCTTGCCAATTAGGCGAAAGAGGACGAACAACGCCGCCGTCTGAAGAACTGCGCCTACAAGCTTGGGCCAATGAGTGGTCACTATGTTGGAAAGATAAGGTGGCTCCAGTTTGCTCATATCGATTCCGATGAGAACGCTGGCGATGGAAAACACAAACAAGGCTAGGATGATGAAAATCCAGGCCGCAAAGCTCTCCCTGAGTACGAATGAAATGACTGCCTCTGGTATTAGAAAGCGTGTGTCCGACCTCTGAAGGCTCAGGGAACCGGCGAGATCCTCAGGGTATCGCTTCGGTGTAAATCGCCTTATCACCAGGTTGGCAAACGAATCAACGGGTAATGCCTGATCGTCACCCCATTTCAGGTTGTCAGTCGAATGGACTTGGATTGTTGTACCGCCGCCAGTCCTTCCCTTCTGCCGCGGATACCGGTAGGCGAACTCCAGGGAGTATTCTCTTCCCGGAAGGAAACGAAATCTCCCCGGGTCAAAGACTCGGCGCGGATTCACAGTCTTCCTCCCGGAAACAACCTTACCTTTGACAAATATGGCATCGACCGAAGGATCAGCAAATGCTTGGCGCCCCGCAAGGTCGTCGACCGCTTTCGCCCACGCCGTGTCTCCCGTGTGAAAGGCATCGCTTTCCGCGCAGAATCCATTTGTGACGATCGCATACCATCCGTCCTTTGTTTCCATGGGCTTGCCGGGCGTGAGCCGCGGCAGTCCATGCGTCTGCAGCGACTTGGAGATATCGTTGTTGAATGCAGGTAGGTCCACGGCAAATACATAGTCTGACAGAATTACTGTGAAATAGAGGTGATCTGCGTCTTTGTCTACTTTCCGAAGAACCCCCTTGCGAATGGGTACAAACTCATAGCCTTGCTCGCGGTAACGGTCGATGAAAACGACAATGCAGTCATCACGTTTTTTGACTATGCTTGGGTTTGCGAAGAGAAGCGGGTCCAGATTGTCCTTACCATAGCGATAGTTGTTGCAGGTACCCGCGGGCAAGAAGAGGGTATTGAGAAGGTTGACCCTATGAAGCGGATAGAATCCTGAATTAAAGAGGTATATCATAGTCGACTCCGCGTTCGCGCTGTGAAATACTATGGACGCATCCTGTTTTCGATGGACTGCATGTCAAAGGTCGCGCCGGGTCGATCATCAACCACGACTCGTTCTCCGCTGAACGGTGCACCATGGCCTCACAGTCCATAGCACCATTAGAGCGGTGATCCCCCGGAAATGCAAGTGGGAAACAAGAAAACAGTGGTCGGTTGCCAGTTGTCGGTTCTCAGCTTTCGGTTGTGAATCCCTGGCCCACAGGAGTTTATCAGCGTTTATCGGCGTTCATCAGCGGTTGAGGACCGGGGGTCAAGGGGCGGGGGCAAGAGTCGGGGTCAGGGTTCAGGGATCAGGTGGGGTTCGGAGTCGCGATGCAAGTCCTTGGATTGAAAAGGCTTATGTCTCTCGCAGAGGCGCAGGGACGCTGTGTCGAGAATGCTCTTATTGATTATTGAATGGATAAATGAAATGGCCGACAATGGGACATGGGAGAACCATTCCGGCTGCTCAGGGCCATTTCATTTAACCATTCAAAGACCAACGGATTAGTCTTCTCTGCGTCTCGGCGTCTCTGCGCGCAAATTTGGTGCGCCCAGAGGCCACGTTGTCTTAGAGTGGCGGTGTGCGAAGCACACCCTACTACTCTGACTACCTTAATTTGGTGAACAAAGATGAGTCATCTTGCATAGGATTCCTTTTATAGAGAGGAATTCTATCATGGATGGCACACGCCGCAAGTATACCGTTAGACTGACTCGACAAGCCCGCCAGCGTTTGGAGTCGATCACCCGTAAGGGTTCGGCTCCGGCCAAGAAGATTCTACACGCCCGCGTGCTGCTGATGAGTGATCAGGATCACCCTGGCGGACGCTATCACGACCAGCAGATTGCCGCGATCCTGGGGCTGCACGTCAATACCGTCGCGCGTATCCGAACCCGCTTCGTGCAGCAGGGAGAAGCCCCGGCCTTGAATCGCAAGGTGCGTCTGACGCCGCCGGTTGCGCCCAAGCTGGATGGGCGAGCCGAAGCGACGCTGGTGGCGATCTGCTGCTCGCCGCCGCCCGATGGACAGGTGCGTTGGACGTTGCGTCTATTGCAGCAGGAGATGGTGGGGCGAAAGATCGTCACCAGCATCTGTTGCGAGACGATTCGCAAGACGCTAAAAAAAAACATCTTGCAGCCTTGGCGCAAGCAGCGGTTCTGCATCCCGACAGAGGATGCGGCCCGGTTCGTCGCGCAGATGGAACAGGTGCTGGACGCCTATGCATGGCCGCTGAACGCCGACGAGCCGCTGGTAACGATGGATGAGGCCTGCAAGGAGTTGCACGAGCACGTGCGACCGCCTGTGCCGGTGGCGCCGGGCCGGCCCTGTCGCGAGGATGACAAATACGAGCGGCATGGCACCCGGGCCGTGTTTATATTCTTTGCGCCTCACCTGGGCTGGCGGCGGGTGAGCCTGAGCGAGTATCGCACCCGAGTGGATTGGGCTCATCAGATCAAGCGATTACTGGAGAAGGACTTCCCGCGGGCACGGAAAGTCCATCTGATCTGCGATAACCTCAACACGCACCACATCGGCTCGTTGTACGAAGCCTTCCCCGCCGAGCAGGCGCATCGGTTGGCCCAGCGGCTGAATATCGTGTACACGCCCCGCAACGGCAGTTGGCTCAATGTCGCCGAGATCGAGTTGAGTGTGTTGTCGCGTCAATGCCTGAATCGACGCATCGGTGATGAGCAGACATTGCAGCGCCAGTTGCGGGCTTGGAACGCCACCCGCAACCGGCAGGCCTCCAAGGTGACTTGGCAGTTCACCACCGCCGATGCGAGAATCAAGCTACGTCACCTCTACCCACAGTTTTAGAGTGGGCGGAGTACTACTACTCCGTCCGCCCTAAGTTGGTGGGTGGCTTTCGTCCATCTTGCCAGGAATTCCTGCGTCAGTCCTGCAGGGTACCGGCCGGGCTGGCAAGACCGCCCACCATTTTGGCGTGGACGGAGTACTACTGGCTGTCGCCAAAGCCGGGGGCCGGGTGCCATGGCTACGCTCGCGTAGCCATGCGGAACCTCAGTGCCAAGGACATGCTTACGCGCACGTAAGCATGGCACCCAGCGGCTTTGTGCAGATTTCAAGTTCAACTTGAGATTTGCACACATACTCGCACACATCGCGAACTTGCTTTGTCTGAAGCTGGTCAGCTATCCCCTCGCTTTCCTATCGCCCTATGGGCAGGACCTTCAGCTTGCCCAGACGGTAGCGGCGGTGGGGGTCGGGGGCGGGGAGAGGCAGGGCGATCTTGGGGGTGCCGGTGGGGGTGCCGACGGAGATGTAGACCTCGTATTCGCCGAGCTTCAGGAGGCGCGTGCGCTCATCGGAGGCTAAGGGGAGGTTGAATGTCGCCTTATGGTCTCTGGGCGCGGCTTGGCCGGAGTCGCCGACCGGGAGGTCGCGCATGTTGAGGGCCTCATCGACGAAAACCGCTGCGATTCCGCCTTTGGGGTCTTTGAGCGTCAGGGCGGGATAGCCGCCGGGCAGGCAGGGGGCTGCGCCGGCGTTTTGCCATTTGGTTGCGAACCAGAAGGTCGCGTCGGCGGCGATCTCGCTTGGCCAGGTCGCCTCGATCAGTTGCAGGCGGTAGCCGAGGCGCTGGTTGATCCTGCGGACCAGGTCCTCGTTGGCGGCCAGGAACTCTCGCGGCCACCAGTGGACCGACGCGTAGCTGGCGTGGTACTTCTCGATGGCTTCGAGGTACAGGCTGCCGTCCTTCCAGTAGCCGCGGTCGCGCGACGGGCCGTAATGCTCGCTTTCGAGGATCACCGGAGTCTTCTGCCAGAACAGCGGGGCGAAGTCGGCGCTGAGGTACGCGTTGTTGCCGCCCTGGACGAGGATGCTGTCGTCGCGGAGGGTCAGGCCCTGTTGTCCGGCGTACTCGATGACCTGCCTGCCCCGGCCCTGAGAGGCGAAATCGTCGTTGGCCGCAAGCAGGGTCTTCTTGAAGTGCTTCGTGTGCAGGTCGATGTGCCGGCGGAGGGTCTCGGCGGAGTAGGGCTTCTTCGTGCTCCAGAAGGTATGGCCCTCGCCCCAGACGCCGAAGGAGCCAACGTCGATGAAGGCGACTTCCGGATTGCCGTCGTAGCGGGCGGCGAGAGCGGCGAGGAAGTGATCCAGCTTCTCAAGGAAGACCGGGTCGTCGTAGTCGGGCTCCCAGGCCCGGCCGTTGGGATCGATTCCTTTGCCGCCCGTGAAGAAGTAGCCTTTGGCGCCGGCCAGCCGGACCCATTCCGGCGTCGCATATCGCGGCGAGCCCTCGCTGCACGTGATCCGCAGGGCGATCTGCATGGGGCCCCCCAACGCATAATTCCGCGTTGGGGACCCCATGCCCTTGTCGAGCCACCGCTGGGCGGGCGTATCGAGGACCGACCAGTTGAAGTGGCCCTCCTGCGGCTCGAGGTAGGACCAGGCGATTCGCAGGTAAACCACGCTGACACCCGGGAAATCATCGAGAGTATCGGACGCTTCCAGCTTGCCGCCGTAGTTGAAGGGCGAGTTGTCGTAGTGGTGCAGCACCCACCCCATGCCGGGATTGATCAGGGCCGCACTAGTATCCTGCGGTCGAACCACTGTGGTCTTCTCCCCGGCTCCAAACGCGACTACCGCTGCCAGCCCAGCCAGCACGACAGCCGTGAACCGTTTCCCTGCGCCTGATATGCTCATAGCTCACTCCAGGTCTTGTCCCAACGTTTCGCAGTCTTGCCTCCTGCCGTGCCTTGGACGCACCTTGACCGGCGCGGTCTGGAGGGTGGCCAAGGTGGCCAGTATCGTGCACTGCACAGACCTGTTCAAGAGGTAATTGTGGGAGGAGGGCGGCAAGCAGAACGGGGGGCGGTATTTTTGGCTGACCTGCGGGGGTCCGAACAGCCGATAATTCTTTGTTAGGGCTGATTTTACATCGCTTGCAAAGGCGAGGCTCGGCCGGTAGGATACGGGATTGGGAAACGCTCAACGGAACAGGCAGGATATGGTCAAGACAGGCAAAGACGGCCGTCCCGAGCTTTCCGTGGTTGTGCCCCTGTTGGATGAACAGGAGAATCTGCGGCCGCTGTACAGCCAGATCAAGCAGGCGCTGGACGGCCGCTACAGCTACGAGCTCATCTTTATCGACGACGGCAGTACGGATGCGAGCTTCGGCATTCTGAAGGAGCTGCATGACTCCGACCCCAGAGTCCGGGTCGTTCGCTTCCGCAAGAACTTCGGCCAGACCGCCGCGATGAGCGCCGGTTTTACGCATGCGCGGGGCGATATCGTTGTGGCGATGGACGCGGATCAGCAGAACGACCCCGCAGACATCCCGATGCTCGTAGGCAAGCTCGATGAGGGCTACGATGTGGTCAGCGGCTGGCGCAAGTGCCGGCATGACAAGGTCCTGACCCGGCGGATTCCTTCAACAATGGCCAACTGGCTGATTTCGAGGATCACGCAGGTGAAGCTGCACGACTACGGCTGCACGCTCAAGGCGTACCGGCGGGAAGTGCTGGCCGAGATGCGCCTGTACGGCGAGATGCACCGGTTCATCCCGGCCCTGGCCAGTTGGAGCGGGGCGCGGATCGCCGAGTGCGAGGTCAATCACCGCGCCCGGACGGCCGGCAAGGCGAAATACGGCCTGGGCCGGACCCTCAAGGTCCTGCTGGACCTGATCACCGTCAAGTTCCTCGGCTCATTTTCCACCAAGCCGATTTACGTCTTCGGCGGCCTCGGCCTGTTCACGGCCCTGCTGGCGATCCTCTTTACGTGGCTCCTGGTCTACGAGAAGCTGACGCGGGGCGAGGACATGACCGGCAACCCGCTGCTGATCCTCTCGGCCGTGATGATTATCACCACGGTTCAGTTCATCCTCATGGGCCTGCTCGCCGAGTTGCTCGTGCGCACCTACCATGAATCCCAGAACCGGCCAACGTATGTAATCAGGGAGGTCCTGGAATCGGCCGGTGATGATTGCGGATTGAAGAAGACGCTCGCGGCCGGTCAGCAGACTGCTGCTGGAGACAAGGAATGAGCACAGCTCCGCGAAGAAGAGATAGCAGAAGGCCCAGGACGCAGGATGGGGGGCGGAGAGCGCCATCGTCAAATCCGCGGTCCCCAATCCGTGTTCCGCGATACCTGTGGGTCGCCCTGGCGGTGGCGGTCCTAGTGGGTATCCCGTTCGTCCTCGGGAAGTATTTCGAGTTCAAATGTCCTGATCCCTACGACAGCGGGTGCTACGTGTACTCGGCGAAGCACGTCCTGTCGGGCGCCAGGATCGGCTTTGAGGAGAAGCCCAGCGCCCAGGCGGGCACGCTCTTGATGAACATGCTCGGGGTGAGCCTGTCCGGGTTCAACGAGACCGGCTCCAAGGTGCTCCAGGGCCTGTTTCAAATTGGAGCGTTTGCTTTCCTGTTCCTCACGATCCGCCGGCTCTACGGAACCCTTGCCGCCGTGCTGACCGTCACGATCGCCTCGGTTTACCTCTCTGCGCCGCTGATCGCCAAGTTCGGCAACGTCAAAGAGCAGTTCATGATCGCCTTCATGATCGCGGGGATCTGCTGCTTCGTCTACTATCAGCTCAGCGGTAGGTGGTGGTGGGCCGTGCTTTCCGGGGCGCTCCTGATCTGGGGCCCGATGTTCAAGCAGACGGGCATGTCGGCCATCAGCGCGGTCGGTGTCTTCGTCCTGGCCCAGCCGATCCTGCACCACACTGGCTGGCGGAAAGTCGGCAAAGACTTCCTGCTGCTCGTCGCGGGCACCGCAATCACGATGACGCCCATCGCCATCTGGTATCTGCGCATGGGCACGCCGCTGCACTACTGGCCGTACTCCTTCATCGCCGAGCCGGCGGCCAAGGTCTTCTCGCACGACACGGCGCAATCCGCCGATCCGGAGCAGCACGCGCAGAAACCCGCCGCCGATGAGCAGAAGCCGCGGGGCTTCATCCTCAGCATACTGCCGGGCTACGTCAGCAACAGTTGGGCGGCTCTCGGCGCCGCTCAGAGGAAAGAGGTCGTGTTGCGGGTGCTGCGCTATTACAGCCTGCTGGTCCTTCCGATTGCTCTGGCGCTGGGTGCAATTGCGACTCGGATCGTGGCGGTGCTGCGGCGCAGAGGCAAAGGGGTGAAACCCGATGCGCCGGCCGAGCAGGACCTGGGCAGGCTCGTGCCCCTGTTCGGCGTCTGGTGGTTCCTCGACATGGCCTTCATCTGGGTCAGTCCTCATACCTACGAGCAGTATTTCCTGCCGCTGAATGCCTCCAGCGCCGTGCTTGGCGGCTACCTCGGCGGCGTGTATGCCCACCGATTGCAGACCGACCGCGACAGGACCCGCTGGGTCGTCCTGGGCCTGGTCGGATTGCTCGCGATGCTCGTCATGTCGTGGCACATCTTCTTCGGCATCAAGAAGAGCCCGTACAGCGGCATCGCCTACACGAACCAGCAGACCGGCCAGCCTGAGCGAGCCAGAGGATACCTGCAGAAGTGGCACGAGGTCCGGACGAATCCTCAATATCCATGGGAGCAGATCGGCCGATACGTCCGCGAGCAGTCGCAGCCGACGGACAAGATCTATGTCTGGGGCTGGATTCCGGGCATCTACGTTCAGGCCCAGCGGATGAGCTCGGCCCCCAAGGCGTTCGAGGGGACGATGCACACGCTGCCCGCGAAGGATCTGTCCGACAGGGTCGCCGAGCTGCTCGATGCGTTCGCCAGGGAGCCGCCGAAGTACATCATCGATACGCAGAATCGGCATTTCCCGTGGGACCGCCCGCCGCTCCAATTGTGGCCCAGCATCGTCAACGGGTATCCGCTCCTCGTGAACCCGCCGAACAGCAACGAGCAGATCTGGGCGGCGCTCCTGCAAACCTTCGACGTCCGCTCGGACGACCTGACGAAAGACGGGTTCCTCCGGGCCGACAAGGCGGACGGCATTCGGCGGTACGATGCGGCGTATGAAAAGGCGCTTCGCCAACGGGTCGAGCTGGCGGAGTCGCAGCGCTATGAGGCGCTGCAGCCGTTTCGGTCATACCTGATGAAGAATTACGATATTGCAGGCCGGTTCGGTCCGCACATCCTGTTCAAGCACAAATAGGCCATGGAGGGTCGCTCGCACGTGCCGCAGCTTACCGATGAGCAACTGAGGGACCAGCAGAACCTCTACGACGCCGGCTGGCGCGGCGAGCTTCAGCGGGGCAAGGAGCAGCGGGGCAACCTCCAGGCGAACCTCGAGTTCCTGGCCCGGACGGGCCTGCTCAAGAAAGGCGACCGGATTCTGGAGATCGGCTGCGGGATCGGCACGGTCGTCTTCGAGCTGGCCAAGCAGGGCTACGACGTCCGGGGCGTCGACATCTCGCAGATCGCCATCGAGTACGGCCGGCGCAAGTACGGCGACATCCGGCTGGACGTGCTGGCGGCCGAGGAGCTGGCGTTTGAAGACGCCTCGTTCGATGTCGTGCTCAGCTTCGATCTGTTCGAGCACATCGCACGCATCGACCGGCACGTCGGCGAGGTCCGCCGCGTCCTCAAGGCGGGCGGCTGCTACCTGTTCCAGACGCCCAATCGCTACAGCAACGCGATCTTTGAGACTCTGGCGCACAAGTCCCTGAAGTGGCGGCGCGTGCACCCGTCCCTGCACACGCCCGGTCAGTTGCGGCGGCGCCTCGCTAAGCATGGATTTGAGGTCCGATTTGTCAGGATGAACCCGATGAACGAGTACATGCGCGCCAAGCTCAGGAGGCTGGGCGCCCTGGCGCCTTGGATCGGACGGATCGATTTCAGCCGGCTGCCGCTGGCGCTCCAGACGAACCTGTACGTGATCGCGAAGAGAAAGTAGCACGGGCATCTTGCCCGTGTTTCTCATGGGCGTCTCGCCCATGAAAGCAAATGAGAATGGGCAGGGCCAGGATGGCCCTGCGACCCATGGGCAGGATGCCCATGCTACGGCAAGCCGGCTTCTCTGAGAAGAGGATCGACTGCATTGAAGATATTGATGCTCAATTATGAGTTTCCCCCCGTCGGCGGGGGCGGCGGGCAGGCCCACCTCTCGCTGCTGAGGCAGTACGCCGGCCGCAGCGACCTGCAGGTCGATGTGCTGACGTCCGCGCCGCAGCCGCAGTCGTCCACGGAGCAGTTCGCCCCCAATATCAGGATCTTCAAGGTCGGTATTCACAAGGGGGACCTGCAGTTCTGGCGCAAAAGCGAGGTCATCGAGTGGCTCGCCAGGTCCCGGTTCACCTACCGCAGGCTCGTGAAAAAGGAAGGCTACGACCTGGTCCACGCCTTCTTCGGCTTCCCGTCGGGCTGGCTGTGTCATGCGACCGCCCGGCGGCTGCCGTACGTCATCTCTCTTCGCGGCTCCGACGTTCCCGGCGCCAATGCGAGGTTCCGGTTCGAGTACAAGATCCTGGGCCCGATCGTCTTCAAGCCGGTCTGGAAGGGGGCCGCCGCCCTCGTCGCATGCAGTGAGGGACTGAGAAAGCGGGCGTTGAATTTCCTGCCCTCGGCCCACATCGAGGTGATCCCCAACGGCGTCGATCTCGACCGGTTCCGCCCCGCGTCGAGCAAGCCGACAAAGGAGCGGATGGGGGTCGAGGGTCGGACGCTGCGCCTGCTGACCGTCGGCAGGCTCTCCGCGACGAAGCGGCTGCCCGTGCTGATCGAGACCATGGAGTCCCTCCGCGCCGGCGGGTGCGACGCGCACCTGACCATCGTCGGCGGCGGGGCCCTCCAGGACGACCTTCGCCAGGCGATTCAGGACAAGGGCCTCCAGGAGGCGATCCACATCGCCGGCCGCTGCGAGGGCCAGGAGATGCCCGATATCTACCGGGCCCACGATGTCTTCATCAGCGCCAGCGCCCAGGAAGGGATGAGCAACGCCATGCTTGAAGCCATGGCCTCAGGACTGCCCATCGTGACGACCCGCTGCGAGGGCGTGGACGAGCTGATCTGTGACAACGGCCTGGTGGTTGATGACCCGCGGCCACAGGAGTTGGCCCGGGCCGTCAGTGTCCTGGCCAACGACGCGCAGGCCTGGTCAGGCATGTCCATCGCCGCCCGAAGACAGGCCGAGCGATTCACCTGGCACCGCGTGGCCCACTCCTATTTGGAGTTGTACGCCAGGGTGATATGAAGATCCGCGTGCTACATGTGATCGATCATCTGGGCTACGGCGGCGCGCCTTTCGTCGTCAAGAACATCGTCGAGAGGGTGCCGGCGGACCACGTCGAGAGCACCGTCTGCGCTCTTCGCGCCAATCCGAGATCGATCCCGATCAATGCGCCGACGGTCAGTCTGCACTGCCGAAGGTACAGCCCCGCCGCCGTCCGAGCGATAGCGCGCCTCGCCAGAGAGCAGCACATCGACATCATTCATGCTCACCTCCAGAAAGCGATCATCAGCAGCCTGCTTGCGGTCTCTCTGTGTCCGAGCAAGCTGATTGTTCACGAGCATGGCCCGATCTTCCGCGGCGGGACCGGCTGCATCTATCGTCGGCTCCTGTGGCTGCTGGCGCCGCGCGCCGACGCGATCGTTGCCAACTCGCAGGCGACGAGGTCGGCAATCCAGAAGACCCTGGGCGGGCGCGAAGTCCCCGTGATGGTGGTCCATAACTTCATCGACCTCGGCCGGTTCGATCCGGCGCGTCACGACAGGCAGGCGGCCAGACAGGCGCTGGGCGTCGAGGCGGACGAGTTCGTCGTCGGGTTCGTGGGACGGCTCGACCGGGCTAAGGGGGCGGACCTGCTCGTGGATTCCGCCGCAATCCTCCGCGATGACGACTGTCCCTGTCGGTTTTTCATCCTCGGCGACGGGCCCCAGAGGAGGCATCTGGAGCGCCGTATCCACAAGCGCGGCTTGGATCGTATGGTCGTGCTGGCCGGACTTCGCGAGGACCCGGCGGCCGTCATGCGGGCGTTTGACGCCGCGGTTGTTCCGAGCCGGCGAGAAGCGTTCGGCATCGCCGCCCTGGAGTTGATGCGCATGAAAGTGCCGGTGATCGTGTCGCCGGTCGGCGGCCTGCCCGAGCTCATCCGGCAGGGACAGACCGGGATCGTGCTTCCGCGCCTGGACCCGGGGGAAATCGCCGGGGCGGTCCAGAGGCTCATGCGGGACGGCGATCTGAGAAAGAGGCTTGCCGACGATGCCTTTGAGTTCGCCGGCTCGTTCGGCGGCGCCGACCAGGTGGAACAAATCGTGACGCTGTATGAGAGACTGGTGTGATGGGGTTCCGTGACCATGCACAACGATGAACGACGGCCGAGCGGAGAGTGCACGGGTGCAAGTGCGGCCGTGTACGAAAAGTCGCACCGCGAGATCTTCAATCCGATCGAGCAGCAGCGGCTGCACAATACCCTGCGCGAAGCTGTGAATGCGGTACGGACGGGCTCGAAGCCCCTGGAGGCCCTCGACTACGGCTGCGGCTCCGGCAATCTGACCCGCCACCTGATTGAGCTTGGTGCTCGCGTCGTCTCGGCGGATGTCGCCGACGACTACCTCAAGGCCGTCGAGAGAGAGTTCGCCGGGACCGGCGCCTCGCGCACGAGGAAGGTCAACGGAGCGGACCTGTCGAGTCTCTCCGATGCGTCCTTCGATCTGGTCGCCACGTACTCCGTGCTGCACCACGTTCCGGACTACCTGCATATTGTCGAGGAGTTTTGTCGTGTGACACGCCCGGGCGGCGTCATCTACATCGATCATGAGGTGATCTCTGAGTACTGGCAGCGGCCGCCGCGCTACGTGGAGTTCCTCACGAAAGCGCGTCCCCGTGTGGACTGGCGGCGATTCTTTTCCCTGCTGCTGGACGTCAAGGGCTATATCCACATCGTGCGGAGGCTGGCGAATCCGCGCTACAAGCGCGAAGGCGACATTCACGTCTGGCCGGACGATCATATCGAGTGGGACCGAATCGAGCAGACGCTGTCCTCGCGCGGATTCGAGACGGTGCTTCGCGCCGATTACCTGCTCTGCAAGGCGATCTACGATCTGGACGTATACAACGAATACAAGGACCGCTGCGCCGATGAGCGGGTACTGATTGCCAGGAAGGGACTGTGGACGCGCCTGTCTGACGCGAAGGAGATCATGACATGACCGATGACCACAATACGACAGAGGGCTTCTTCGATCATCTGCAAAAGGCCGGTGGGCCGACCCGGCTGGGTGCATGGTTCGTGCGTCTCTCATCGCGTCGGATCCTCGCGTTTGCCGATCCGGCGCCGGGCAGCAGCGTGCTGGAGATCGGTCCCGGCCGGGGCGAGCTGGCCGCGCTGTGCCTCGACCGGAAGCTGGACTATCACGCCGTCGAGCCGAATCCCGGTCTGGCCGATGCGCTCCGGGCCAGGGGCGTGAACGTCGTCTGCTCGCTCGTGCCTCCTCTGCCCGACCTCGGCCGCAAGTTCGACCTCGTCCTCATGGTCAACGTCATGGAGCACATGAACGGACTGGAGCAGGCCCTCGATGTCGCCCGGCAGGTCAGACGTGTCCTGAACCCGGGCGGCAAGTTCCTGATCCATTCGCCCGACTACCTGAGCTGGCGCCGGCAGTTCTTCAACTGCGACTTCTCGCACAACTACGTGACTACGCGCCGCCGGCTGGATCAGCTCCTGGTGGATGCGGGATACGAGGATATCCGCAGTGGCTACGTGAGCGGCCCATTGCGCGGACCGGCGTGCCACGTCGCGTCCGGGATCGCCTCCCGCCTGCCCTTCGGCGCCCTCGACGCCCTGTTCCCGTATTGCCCCGTGTGCAGCAGGTTGTACAAGCTGCAGCTCACGTTCTCGCGCCGGGTGCTGATCACGGGCACGAACAAGACTTAGTAGACCTTTTTCAGCCTTGAGCTGCGGGACCGCCGCATGTCGATTCGCACCAGACAGATCATCAAGCTCGTTCTCCGAATGCTCGTGACGGTTCTGCTGCTGATTTGGGCCTTTTCGCAGGTGGACCTCGGGCAATTCCGGCAGACGGTCCGGACGGCGCGATGGCAGTACCTCCTCGGCGTCTGGGCGACGACCGCCGCCTTCTTCTGGGTGCAGTCGGTCGCCCTGCAGTCGATCCTGAAGAAACAGGACTGCCGGGTGGGCGTCAATACGCTTTTCGGCGCCAGCTCTGTGACGGCCCTGTACAGCCTGTTCCTGCCGGGATTCCTCAGCTCCGGCGTCAAGTGGTACATCCTCAAGCGCTACACCGGCAAGGGCAGCAATGTCCTGAGCAGCATGCTGTACAACCAGGTGGCGCTGATGGTCGTGATGATGGTCATCGGCCTGGCGGGACTGATCTTCACAAACCCGGCGCAGGCCGCCTCGCCGGACGCGCAGCCGTCCCGATTCCTGCCGCTCACCTGCGGCGTGATTCTCGTCCTGCTCATGCTGGTGTCGGTCCTTGCGGTGAACGACCGGACCGGCGGGATCGTCGTGCGTCTGCTGGCCGCAGCGCTGAGGCCTCTGCCCCAGGCCGCGAGGGAGAAGGGCCTCACCGTCCTGGCGCAGATCGAAACCTTCCAGACCGCAGGGTGGCGGTTCCACATGACCATCGCGCTGATCAACGCCGTCGATGGATTTCTGGTCGGCTTCCTGATGTACCTGTCGGCGGCCCTGGCGGCGCATGTCGCCGTCCCTCCGGGCGTGCTGATCTGGCTGTGCGCCATGATCTACGTGCTCGGCCGGTTGCCCATCTCCATCGCCAATCTCGGCGTGCGGGAGGCGACCCTGGTGACTCTCCTGGCCGGCTACGGGGTCGAGGAATCCGCGGCCCTGCTCATGTCCATGATCCTGTTCTCCTCGCTGATCTTCATGGCCGCCGTAGGCGTCTCCTACCAGCTCTACTGGGCCGTCCGCTCGAAGAGACCGGACGGGCCCGAGGAGTCTCAACTCTCCTGACGGATGTCCTGTCGCCCCGATGCACGCGATGGGACAGAACCAGGATTCTGCCCTTGAAGGGACGGATTCTTGCTTTGGCGGAGCGGCGTCAGCGGTATAATGGGCTGGCGGGCAGGCACGACGTTCCGCCGCAAGGGTGGACAGGCGCCGCCGATCGATGGGCGATGTGATTTGGAGGCAGGAAACATGGGAGCGACAGGTCGAGCATCTCTTGTGGGGGCGTTGTGTGGCATTCTCTGGTTTGCCGCGGCCGGGATGAGCGGCGAGCATCTCTGGAGCTTCGATGAGGACCAGGGGACCCTCGCCGGCGACAGTCTGGGCGGCCTGTCCGGCTCCGTGCACGGGGCCCAGTGGACGGTGGGCCAGCGAGGGTCCGCGTTGCAGTTCGACGGCGTGGACGATTACGTGGCCCTGCCGGACAATGATCCTGTCTGGCTGCCGGACGGCGATTTCACGGTCGCGTTCTGGGTGTACTTCGATCGCGACGTGGGCTCGTCCGTGCCCGAGAGCGAGGTGCTCGTGGACCTCAACCACGGCGCCAGCAGCGACCCATCGAACGAGCTGGGCACCAATATCCAGAGGCGCGGCGACACGGGACGGATCGCTTTCCAGATGACGACGATCCGCAATCCGGACGAGGATCTGTACTCGCGCACGATCCCCGCCAAGGGCAAGTGGTATCACGTCACGGCCGTGCGGCAGGGGACCCTGCAGAAGATCTATGTCGACGGCGAGTTGGACGCGTATCGCGCCTGCTCGTCGACTCCGGTGGACTTCACCGGCGGCTATGACGATGACAAGGTCAATGTCGGACGGTACACCGCTGCGATAGGCGGGCCCCGCTATCATTTCCAGGGCAAGCTCGACGAGCTGATGATCTCGGACAGGGCACTGTCGCCTGCGGAGATCAAGCAGCTTTTCCAGGGCGACATGCCGGCGAACAACTGGTACGTCGATGCGGCCAAAGGCAGTGATGCGAACAGAGGCCGCAGTCCGCAGGAGACGCTGGCCACGATCCAGAAGACCATCAGCTTGGCGAGGAACGGCGATGTCGTCAACGTATATCCCGGCGTGTACGAGGAGGAGGTCTACTTTGCCGGCAAGGCGATCACCGTCCAGAGCATCGGCGATGCGGCCATCCTGCAAGCGCCGGATCGGTTCGCGGTCTCGTTCTACATGGGCGAGGGGCCAGGCTCCATCCTGCGGAACTTCGTCATCGCCAACAGCTACATTGGCATCTTCTCTTCGCATAGCTCTCCAACCATCACCAATGTCACCGTCACCGGCAATGTGTCCGGGCTGGAGGCGTACGGCCGGGCGCTGCCCCGCATCAGCAACAGCATCTTCTGGGGCAACGCCGAGAGCGACCTCTACGGCTGCCAGCCCCTCTACAGTTGCATCGAGCGCAACGACAACGGGCAGGGCAACTTCAGCGACGATCCGCTGTTCGTGGACCCCGAAAACGGCGACTACCACGTCCGCAGCGCGCGGGGCCGATACTGGCCCGAGCACGAGGTCTGGGTGCTCGACGAGGTCACGAGTCCCTGCGTCGATGCGGGCGACCCGACGGCCGATTTCTCCTGCGAGCCCAAGCCCAACGGCGGCCGGCTGAACGTCGGGGCCCACGGCGGCACCGCCTACGCCGAAATGAGCGATCCGCCGTTCACCGGCGACATCAACGGCGACGGTGTCTTCGATGAAAGCGATTACTCGCTCTTCATGGGCCTCTGGGAGCAGCATAACAGGCCCCAGTCCCCCGTGACCCCCGGCCGCCGCCGCTGACCAGCCCGCGATCCGTCGGCACGCTCGGCAGTGCAAGGGCAAGATGCCTTCGCCGCAAGTCCGGCTGATCTCGCAGGGTGCGCCATGCTCGTCGTCTCTCTGGCTCCGGGGCGGACGACAGTCAGCTCCGAGTGCCTTGTGCCGGGCAACACTCAATAGGGTCGGACTGTCGTATGATAATGGCATGCGACCCGCGGCCGGGCCCGTGAGATGGCTCTCATACCGATTCCACATGAGTCTCTCGCAACGTGTCATCAACCTTGGGATGGCAGCGGCAAGCGCCGGCCTGCCGATGGCTTGCCCATCCGCCATCGGCAAAGCCTTCGGCCTTGCCGATGCCACCCGGAAATGCAGAAAACTCGGCCGCAATCGGTGTCAGAGCGGCGGCGGACGCCGGCCGTTGGCTTTGTTTCGCACCGCCGCTCCGCTGCACCGCCAGCTTCGCCTCATTCACTACGATCCCCGACGTTGACCTTGTCTCGCACACTGCGCTCGTAGGGATGGCGGAAGGCACGTTGGAACCGTCAATCGCGAAGTCTGAAGCTGGAGGAGTCGAACCCGGGTCTTCCTGCCTTGAGACTCCCATCGTCGCTTGGCTTTGTTCTGCGCAATCGCTGGCGTTTGTAGTGACGCCGTCAGGCGTTTCCTCACCAGGGCTCGCGTCGCCGCTTTCGTAGGCTGTGCCGTGCACACCATCCCCTGGCGGCGATTGGCTTTGTTTTGCGGAACTGGTCACGAAACCCCGGTCGGCGGGTGGCTGTGTCGCGGGCGTCCCGCCCGCGATCCGAAGCCCGCCCTCGACTTCGATCCAGGGGCGGGACGCCTTCGACACGTTTGCACCTTTGCCGGGTTCCTGGTCTTGTGTACGCTGGAGTTTTTGAAGCTCGTTCATGGTCCTGTACAGGCTGCTCTCGATCCGGCGCTCGTACATCAGCAGCCGGTCGAGGACCCTGCTGTTGGCGAAGTCCCTGACGACAGTTTGCGCCAGTGCCGGATCGCCGTCGCAGCCGCCGGACTCGCCCTTGTCCTGCTCTTTGCCCCGCAGCGACCGCGTGAACATCGCCAGCGGGCTCGATGTCTCCTTCGCCAGCAGGGCGTCGAACGCCTCATTCTGGAGTCGTTCCGCCCGCCTGAGCCGCCAGGCGAGGCTGACGATCCGCTCGGTGAGCCTGGACTGCATCACCCCAGCCGGGTTCAGCTCCCAGAACAACTCCTCCCGATACTGGTTGAATTCCTTCTGGTCCTCGCCCCGAATGACATCGCATTGGGCCGACAGGCCGTGCTTGACGGCATTCTGCGCTACGGCCGCCTTCCCCTCCGCCGTACGGGGCCCCGTGGACTTCTGCGCGTTGAGACGATTGGCGACGATGCGTGCTTCGCTGCTCATGACTCGGCCCTCCAAATCTATGATTTACCATTTCCGATTCACGATTGAGTTGCATGATTAGCATACAGCCTTCATCCATTGCTTGTCAAACACAATATGGAATTATGCCCATATTTTTCTGCGGGCCTTGTGACACAGATAAACCCTTATCACTCAAGCACTTACAACTGACAACCGACAACTGACTACTGGCAACTGCCTTTTTTGGCCACAGAGGACACCGAGCACACGGAGATTGAGTGGCCGACTCGCACAAAGGCACCAAACCCTGAATAGTGAACTGTGAAGACACGGCCCCCGGCCCCCACGAAAGCGGGAATCCACGCAGATCGCCTTGCCACGCCAAGTCCTTTTGGTTATCCTTAGAGTGTTTGTGGTTGTCCCTAGTGCTCAGAGGAAAGCCTCCAGTTAGGCGTCACCACAGAATGATCTGGGGTTTCACGGATGGCGGATAGGTGTGCGTATTGCGGAAAGCCGGTTGGCTATAAGGAGCGGGAACACGTCGTCCCAAGATGCCTCTATCCAAAATCCAAAGCGGGATCGAAAGTGCAGCGCATTACTGTGCCGACCTGTCGTGACTGTAATGCTGGCTGGGCAGATGATGAGGCACATTTTCGAAACGTGATAAACATAGCTGGTGATGCTAATCAATCAGCCTTGGAACTCTGGCAGACCACGACCCGCAGCTTCGATAAACCAGATGGAAAGCGACGTGCAGTAGACCTCTTGGAGCAGCTTCACACAGTCTCGGTGAATGGTAAAGACCGCTTCATGATATTCCCGGGTGAAGATGATCGCGTGATTCGGGTGGTTCGCAAGGTAGTCCGTGGTCTGTGCCATTTTCATCAGGTTGCCACGGCTGTGGATGATCGGCGGGTCTGGGCTGATGTACTGAAGTACCGGATTCCCAGTGAGTTCCTTCAAGAAATGCCCATTCTGCAGCGAGAGTCTGATGTATTCCAGTACCGCTACGGTGTGTTGAATCAGGTTGGCATACATTCAGTGTGGGTGCTAACCTTCTTTGAAAGGACAACGTTCATCAGTGCTGTTGTAGACACGGAGGGAGGTCTTCCTTGGATGAATGTGAGAAGTCGCCAATCAGCAGAAAAGTAGATATGAAAAAGCGCGTATTCTATAGCTTTCATTACGAAGACGATTGCGCAAGGGCTGCGCAGGTGAGAAACATCGGCGTAGTAGAAGGAAATCGTCCGGCCTCAGACAATGATTGGCAGACTATTACGAGAGGCGGCGATAGGGCCATAGAAAAGTGGATACACGATCAATTGGATGGATGTTGTTGTACGATCGTTCTTATCGGGGAACATACAGCTCAGAGAAAATGGGTTCGTTATGAGATTGGGGAGTCATGGAAAGCCGGCAAAGGTGTCTTCGGCATCTATATCCACAGGCTGAAGAATCTCAAGGGTAAACAGGGGGTTAAAGGCAAGAACCCGTTCAATCACATCAAAGTACCGAGAGTCCTTGGCCAATCCAATTTGGCGGATATTGTTGAAGCATATGCCCCGCCGCATCGCGACAGCAAAAGAGTGTACGAGCACATAAGTGACAGTATATCGGACTGGATTGATGAGGCCATATCTATCCGGACGGGCTGGGGCTGGCGTGCCTGCGATTTTGTGAGGACATTGCTAAGTGAGGAAGCGGACCCGGATCTAGATTAGGGCGGGGGCGCTGGGTGGAGCCCACCCTGCTGTTTAACTGAGTGAGGTGAGAACAGAGTGCTGTCCGAACACCGTTGGGCTTTGGCATAGTTGACGAAGTCCGCTGTTGTGCAGACAAGGAAAGAGTATGACCAGAGAACGGAAAAAGCGACCGTGTCAGAAACTCTACATTGACTCCGAAGGGGTCAAACGAGGCTACTACGTCTATCTGCACAAAGACCGAGCCACAGGCGAGATCTTCTATGTGGGAAAAGGAAGCGGAAACCGGGCCTACGACACTAGTTCGAGGAGCTCAAGGTGGCGGGAAAGGGTGAGATCTCTTCCGGGCGGCTGGGATGTTGAGATAGTGAGCCAGGACATGAGCGAGCTTGAAGCTTTTGAACTCGAGGCAGAGCTGGTTGATAGATATCGCGAAGCAGAAGCTGATGGAAAGGAGATAGCGAATGTCGGTTCAGGCGGGGAAAGCACGCTCTCATCCTGGTTGAGTTGTAGTTTTGATGATCGTGGCTGGTCAGCGGCCTACTCGAACGCGCGCGTGTTCAAGAACTTCTCTCGCGATGAAGAGGAGACCCTTTGTAAGGACTTCGACGAAACACTGGAGCCTCTTTGCCGTGAGATCGCGTCATTTAGAGAGAAAGCGGAGGAAGCGATGCACGAGAAAATCCAGAATCACGCCGATGACCTGGATTTCTTCGCCTTCAACCTCCGGGATGGAGTCTCCGACTTCTTGCGTCGACGTTTGTCATGGAAGGACCTAGCACTCTTTGTTGAACAGATGATCGAAGACATTGAAAGTGACCTCGAAGCTGTGCCTTCACGCTATGGAAAAACGCTGACGCTTTACAGGGGCTTGTTGGGGGTCGCGACGTCCTTTCTGAGCAAGATCGACTCAGGAAATAGAAAGGAAGCCGAGGCCGAGGCTGACCGAGTAGCCAGCCAAGGTGGGAGGGGCTTGGCGTCGCAGCCTGATTCGTGACTAGTGCGTAGCGGTGGGCGGAGACCACATTGCTTCTGGAGACAAGTCGATGACGGCGAGGGGATGGGTGGGGTGGGTGTTGCGGGTGACGGGGGGGACGATGCTCTTTGCGCTGGTGTTCGTGGTCTGTCCGTTCGGGTGGATGCGGGCGATCCATGGTCGGATGGGGATGGGCGAGCTTGGGTACACGCCGCTGCTGAGCTACCTGATCCGGACGCTGTCGGCGATGTATGCGATCCTGGGGGCGCTGGCCCTGTTCGTCTCGCGCGACGTGGAGCGGTACGGGCCGGTGATCCGGCTGCTCGCGTGGATCGGAATCCTCGGCGGCGCGGGCGTCACGGCCCTCGACGCCGGGCTTGGCCTGCCGGCGTTCTGGACCGCGACGGAAGGCCCGCTCACCGTCGCCCTCGGCGCAGTCCTCCTCGCCCTCCTCGCCAGACTACCGAAGGCCGCGGCACAGGGGAATTGAAGAACCCGGAACACTTCTGAACAACGAATCACACGAATCCGGGGAGAATTCTTTGCTCCCATTGGCGTTATTCGTGCCATTCGTGGTGTGAAAACTATCGCGAGAGTGTCGGTGGAGCTGCAATTGGCACGACGGTGCGCAGGTAAGGGGAGCCGAATTTCTCCGGCTCCCCCGGCAGGAGCGAGCAGCCGCTCTGTTCCTGTCAAACAGGCCGGCTTGTATCCCTCAGTGCCGGCCTGCCTCCCCATGGCTCATCGCACTGCAAGAGCGGGCCAAATCTGGCCCCGCCTTCCGGGCCGGCGCAACCATCCAGATACGCAAAGGAGATAGCTGCCATCGACATTTACTGAGCGCCGGCTACGGCTGAGTCGGAACGTAGTCCGGCGGCGTGCCCGGGTCCGTCGGCACCGGAGCCACGTCGGTCGGCACCTCGTAGAATCGCAGTTGAGCGATCCGGACCCCGTTGTCGTCGTAGTCCCAGAGATACGTGCTCAACCGGTCGTCGAACAGCGGCAGCCTCAGGTACTCCCAGGTCAGCGTCTCGAAGTTGTAGACCCAGGCATAGAGATAGAGCAATTGCTCGGTGACATTCTGGAACTTGTTGTTGCCCGGCCCGGTGTCGCGCGTCATCGTGATGGCGTTGTCCGTTGCGGCGTACTCGTTGCCGTATTCGTCGATGCCGACGGTCATCATCACGATGCTGCCGCCGGGCTTGCCGCGCAGCCGCAGATACACGGAATACTCGCTGGTGGTCACCTGGTCGTCCGGGGTTTCATCGACGTCGGGATTGGGAAGCTGGAACTCGGCCCTGCCATCCGTGCCGTCATAGTCCACTACGGTGAACTCCCCCTCGCGCAGGTAGATTCGCGTCTTGCCATCCAGCTTGACGAAGATTCTGTGACCATCGTTGGCGTAGTCGGCCGGCTCGACGCCCTTTTCCTTGGCCATGCCGATCAGGTTGAGGTTGAAGTGCGGCCCGCTGGGGCAGCCGTTGCCCGTCTGCGTCTGCTCGGCCAGAGCCATCATGGACACCACCGACACGATCGTTGCGGCGGCGAGCACACCTATCACTGTTCTACTTCTCATTTTTCATCTCCCCTTTTTCGAAAGGATCAACTTAGCGTTGCCCTCCCGTGGCCCCTCATCGCACGGCAAGCCTCCCTCGATGCCGTGCTCTCCTCACCTGCTGCACGCCAAGTTACTCCATCTGCACCTCCTTCCTTGGGCAGGGGCCTCGTGCGTGCGCACTTGTTCCGCGGCGCCGCACGCAACCCCATTGAAACGACGCCTCTATGTCCTCTTCATCTGCCGGTGCACGGAAAGATGCGCATCCGCACAACACCATCACGGACGAACCAGCCGCCCCATTTGCCCCACACGGCCTCCGAACCGGTCTGTAACCTGCCGGTCCCGAGTCATGTCGCGACCTGTTATTATGGGACCTGGCGCGGCGAAGTCAAGAAGAAAAGGCCGCGCGACTGCGTTTTTTTCGGACTCTGGAGCCTGCCGAGAAAAGCACAGATGTCCGAAAATTTGTCCACCCGGACGCATCCGGGAGCGGCTGAATGACGGTCGCAGCGCTAAAGCCGCCGGGCTTTCGTGTCGATAAGGGTGAATAGCGGATTGTCCCGCGGTGCGTGTGGGTCTCTGCCGTTTGAGCGGCGCTCCGGTTTGTCATCGCGGGCAAGGTATCCTGACGCAGGTGTCGAGCCCAGATCAGGGCAGAAGTTTTGAGTGGACTTGATGTCGGAGAAGTCTTATGGCAGTCTGCGAATTGTCACAGGGCGTGGTGGTAGCGGATCCGGCCGGCAAGTCTAATGTCGACGAGGACCTGCGGGAAGTCGCCCAGGTTGTGCGAGAGCGAGGCAAATGCGATGTGGTCCTGGACTTCGCCAATGTGGATTTCCTGAATACGAGTCACCTGACCAGCCTGCTGCAACTGCGAAAAGTGCTCACTGACAGCGGCTCGCGTCTGGTGTTCTGCAACATCAATCGCCCGATCCAGGGCATCCTGTCCATCACGGGGTTGGACAACGTTTTCCAGATCGCCGGCGACCGGCCCGATGCCCTCGATCTGCTCCAGGCCGCTCCCGCCACGCCGTAATCCTCATACAGGCGCCAGGTCCACATCCGGTAAACGGCGACCTTCCGGACTCACGAACCCTGGCCGTCATCCGGTTGTCTACCAGTCATGAGCAGATTCCTATTGCGTTGGGGCAGACAAAATTGTAGGCTTTGGAGGCGAGTCTACAATTTTGTTGACCGGGCTGGGAGGTCCGGGAGAAAGGCAAGGCATGAAGACGAAATTTGCGGCGGAAGTGCAGTTGTTGAGCGATGTGGCCAAGGCGCTGGCCGAGTCGCTGCACCTGGAAGAAACGCTGACGAGCATCTTACGCTCGCTGGACACGCATCTGCGGCTGCGGCGGGGAACGATCACGCTGCTGGACCCGGAAACGGAGATGATCCACATCAAGGTGGCGCACGGACTGAGCGAGCGGTCGAAGAGCCGCGGCAGCTACAGGATCGGCGAAGGGATCACCGGCCGCGTCGTCCAGACCGGCGAGGCGATCGTCGTGCCCGACATCGCCAGAGACCCGCGATTCCTGCACAGAACCAAGGCGCGCAAGGTCGGCGACGGCCGGAAGATCGCGTTCTTCTGCGTGCCGATCAAGCTGGAGGGCAAGACGGTCGGGGCCCTGAGCGTGGACCGGCAGGCCGGCCGAGGCGATGACTTCGATGCAAGCCTGCGGCTGCTCCGCATCATCTCCACGATGGTCGCCCAGGCGATCAAACTGAACAAGCTCGTCGAGTCGGAGCGCAAGCTCCTGCAGGACGAGAACATCCGGCTGCGGGGAGAACTCAAGACGCGGTTCGACGTGCACAACATGGTCGGCGCGAGCAACGCGATGCGCGAGGTGTACCGGCTGATCGAGCAGGTGGCCGACAGCAACGCGACGGTGCTCATTCGCGGCGAGAGCGGCACCGGCAAGGACCTCGTCGCCCACGCCATCCACTACAACAGCCTGCGGGCGGACAAGCCGTTCATCAAGGTCAACTGCACCGCCATGCCCGAGACGCTGCTCGAAAGCGAGCTGTTCGGCCACGAAAAAGGAGCCTTCACCGGGGCCGTCGAGCGTAAGCTCGGCCGCTTCGAGCGGGCCCACGGCGGAACGATCTTCCTTGACGAGATCGGCGACTTCCCCCCGAACCTGCAAGTCAAGCTCCTGCGGGTCATCCAGTTCCGGGAATTCGAGCGCGTCGGCGGCGTCGATACGATCAAGGCCAACGTCCGCATTCTCGTCGCCACGCACAAGGACCTGGAAAAGCAGATCCAAGAGGACGAATTCCGCGAGGACCTGTACTACCGGATCAACGTCTTCCCGATCTTTCTGCCGCCGCTGCGGGAGCGCAAGGACGACATCATGCTCCTGGCCGACCATTTTCTGGAACGGTACAGCGCCGAGAACGGCAAGCGAATCACGCGAATCTCCACGCCGGCGATCGAGATGCTCACGCGCTACCACTGGCCGGGAAATATCCGCGAGCTGGAGAACTGCATCGAGCGGGCGGTCCTGCTGTGCGAGGACGACGTGATCCGCAGCGAGCACCTGCCGCCGTCATTGCAGATGATTCGCAAGGACGACACGAGCATCAAAGCGTCGTTCGCCGAGATCGTCGCCAACAAGGAGCGCGAGTTGATCGTCGACGCCCTGAAGAAGTGCGGCGGCCAGCAGCGCAAGGCCGCCAAAGAGCTCGGCCTCACCGAGCGAATCCTCGGCTACAAGATCAAGAAATACGGCATCCTGCCCAAGTACATCTGACCGACGGGCCTGGCGATTGCAGAACCGGCGGCCTGCGGCAGGCGCGGCTCTTGACGACACTACAGAATTGTAGGCGAGATGGGCTATGTCCACTTTTATGTAGGTGACGGGGTTCTCTGCGTCCGTCACTCACCCGCTCCTAAGTCCTTTTCCACGCGACAATTGCTGTCTCCACGTCGTGTGTGACGGTCATGGCACGCGGTTTGCTCCTGTTCCGTTGTTTGAGCTCGACGACCTGATGCGCCGTGCAAAGGCGTTTGAGCGGCTGGTGACCGGTCGCGAGAGAGAGTGAGAGAATCCGGCGTGGCAGGTCGTGGGCGCGGTGGCCGATATGATCGCAGGAATGAAGGGAGGTACACTTGATGTCACGTAAGTGGTTGTGGGCCGTTGGTTGCGCAGCGGCGGGTGTGGTGTTCGAGGGGGCCTATGCGACCCCGACGACGCATGTCTGGTCTCCTTCCACGGACGTCCAGCCGTTCAAGGTATGGCACCTCACGGCCGATTTCTATGTCCCTGCGGAGCGCGACGGCCAGGGAAATCGCCCGGCTCCGGTCACCAATCTCGGCCTGACGGTAGGGGTCTTGCCTTACAAGAACCTGAATGCGGAAGTGGGCTTCGATCTGATCGGCGGCTTTGGCGAACTGGATGACAATCCTCTTTATTTCAACGCGAAGGTCGGTATTCCCGAGGGCGCGTATGGAAAGGCGTTCCCCGCCCTGGCCGTAGGTGTCTTCGGCGTGGGGACCAAAGCGGACAAGACGGACTTCGATATCGTATATGGCAAGGCAGCCAAGACGGTTTCCCTTGGCGAGTTCAATGTCGGCCGCTTCTCTCTGGGCTGCTTCACCGGGAATCCGGACCTCCTCACCCACAGTGGCAAGAAGGACAACGATGGAATCCTGGTTGCCTGGGAGCGCACCATGACGGAGATCTCCGACAAGCTCTGGGTGTGTGTGGATTACCAGGGGTCCCAGTCCTCTTTCGGGGCCTTGAACTTCGGTTTCTCCTGGAAGTTCGCCGACAATGTCTCCGCCATCTTCGGCTACGACATCTACAACGACCGCGATCTGGCGAATACCTACACGGTTCAGATCGATATCGATTTCTGATAAACGTGATTTCTAATATCCACTAATGCAGGCGTCCTGCTCCGCAGGACATTACGCGAAACCGCCGTAAGGTTGGGGCAATGCGCCGAGGGAAGATTCTGTGCGCGGTCGGGGTGGGGAGCGGGACGAACGGCAGGCATACGAGGGCAAGAGGGCGCCGAGCTCATGAGTGTTTCGGTCAAGTGATACGAGATGGCATTCAGGCAGTGGGAGTGACAGAAATGGAAACAAAGGTCATTGTAGACACAATGTGGGTATTGATCACGGCGATGCTCGTGTTCTTCATGAACCTCGGCTTTGCCGCGGTGGAGTCCGGATTCGCCCGGGCCAAGAACACGGTGAACATCATGTCGAAGAACTTCATCGTGTTCGGGATTTCTTCCATCGGGTTTCTGATCCTTGGCTGGGGCCTGATGTTCGGGGACGGCAACGGATTTCTCGGAATGCAGGGCCTGTTCTTCGCGGGCGGGGCGGACAACTCGCCGGCCATGAACGATGCGTACCGGGGCATCCCCATTGAAGTGAACCTGCTGAAGAAGGTGCGGCTCGAGATTGCCGTCAACGAGAACTCCGCGGAGAAGACCGTCAATGCCATCGTCGAGGGCGCTCGCACGGGACAGATCGGGGACGGGAAGATTTTCGTCACTGACCTGCCGGAGTGCATTCGAATCCGCACGGGCGAGCGCGGCAGTGCCGCCATCGGTTTCTTCCCTACCTTTAGGCCATCACTTCTTGTGTCCTCCGGGCCGGAAGCGGGTCCTGCGGATATCCGCAGGACCCGGTCTTTGCGGGACCTCCTTTCGCAGAGCGGCGGTAACTACAAAAATGTATACCAACCCTAGAGGTTCCACAAAAATGTAAACACAACAGAAGAACGAATCGGAGGTGAGAACGCCTGTAAGTAGCTGTGGCGGCGGCAGTTGCGAGAAACAAACGGCCGCCGGCGGGTCTGGCATGCCATTTGTATTGATGTATCTGCGTGATGGTCAATGTCTCTGTCCGGCGTTGCATCGCCGGGCGGAAGGGGAACAAGGTACACAGTCGGCCTATGATACAAGGGGACACGAGTATGATGGCAACACGGAGATGGTCTGTCCTGTCGGGGGGCGGGATGGGGAAGATAGTGCCGGTGGCACTCGGTTTGTTGCTCCTTGCGGGCGCCGTGGATTGCGCTCGCGCGGGCGACCGGGTTCAGGCGGTGGTTGGCGCATCGGCCCAGCCGAAGGTGGACACGGGCGATACGGCGTGGGTGCTTGTCAGTGCGGCACTGGTCATGCTCATGACGCCGGGACTGGCGTTCTTCTATGGCGGGCTCGTCCGCCGCAAGAACATGCTCTCTGTGCTCATGCAGTGTCTGATGATCCTGTGCCTGATCAGCCTGCAATGGGTCGTGCTCGGGTACAGCCTGTCGTTCGCGCCCGGCAGCAGCTTCATCGGGGGGCTGAAGTGGCTGTTCCTCAACGGCGTGGGTCTGACCCCGAACGCGGACTACGCCGGCACGATCCCGCACGAAGTCTTCATGATGTTCCAGATGATGTTCGCCGTGATTACACCGGCGCTGATCATCGGGGCCTTCGCCGAGCGGATGAAGTTCTCTGCATTGTGCGTGTTCATGCTGCTGTGGGCGACGTTCGTGTACGATCCCGTGGCGCACTGGGTGTGGGGCGTCGGCGGTTTTCTGAGGCAGTGGGGCGCGATCGACTTCGCCGGCGGCACGGTGGTGCACATCAACGCAGGCATGACGGCCTTGGCGGCGGCCCTGGTTCTTGGCCGACGGCAGGGATATCCGGACGGCATCTCGCCGCCGCACAACCTGCCATTTGCCGTGCTCGGCGCCGCTCTGCTGTGGTTCGGCTGGTTCGGATTCAACGCGGGCAGCGCCCTGGGCGCGGGGGGCTTGGCCGGCAGCGCGTTCACAGTGACGCACATCGCGGCGTCGGCGGCCGGGGTGACCTGGGCATTGCTGGACTGGCTCAAGCACAAGAAGCCCACGACGCTGGGCATGATCACCGGCATGGTGGCGGGACTCGTGTCGATTACGCCGGCCTCCGGGTTCGTGACCCCGGTCGGCGCGATCTGGATCGGCCTCGGGGCTGGAGTGATTCCCTGGTTGGCCGTGACGTACGTCAAGGGGGCGCTAGGCTACGACGACGCGCTGGATGCCTTCGGCGTGCACGGCATCGGCGGCATCTGGGGCGCGATCGCCACGGGCCTGTTCGCCACGAAGTCCGTCAATCCGGCTGGCGCCGACGGCCTGCTCTATGGCAACCCGATCCTGTTCTGGATTCAACTCAAGGCCGTGTTTATCACGGTCGTGTACTCGCTCACGCTCGGCTTCGTCCTGCTCAAGATCGTCGATACTCTCATGGGCCTGCGGGTCAGCGAGCACGAGGAGCGCGTGGGCCTGGACCTGACGCTGCATCGTGAAGCCGCGTACACCGTGATCGACTAAACGAGAAAACGTCGTCGAGCGGTTATGGTTACGATGCTCGTTTGTAGTGTGCCCGTAAGGGCATAGTAGCACGGGCATCTTGCTCGTGACCCAGAATCATGGGCGGGACATCCATGCTGCTGGAAACGCTTTACGGCGTCACTACGAACGGGAACGAGCCGCACAACCGACGGACGAGTCACAACAGAAGGATTCACCTATGAAATATATCATCGGCATCATTCAGCCTGATCGGCTGGACGAGGTTTTGAAACGCCTGACGGGCGAGGAGGTGCACCTCGTGACGGTCTCCAACGTGGTCGGCCGCGGCCGGCAGAAGGGCGTGGCTGAAGTGTATCGCAGCCACAAGGAGCAGGGCAGTCTGCTCAAGAAGGTCAAGCTCGAGATCGCAGTCAACGAGGCCTTCGTGGAGAAGACGGTCAAGGCCATCACCGAGGGCGCACGCTCCGGCCAGATCGGCGACGGCAAGATCTTCATTCTCGATCTGCAAGAATGTGTCCGCATTCGCACCGGCGAACGCGGCGGCGAGGCCATCGGATAATCGCCCGCTCCGAGGGGTGCGGTCGGTATTCGGTGGCGGATTCCGACCACACCCGATGGAAGGACGCCCCCCCGTTGCCTGTTTTCTGTCGCCCCTACGGGGCTTGCGGATATCATTCGCTATCGGTACCCACCGTTGAAACGGTGGGCTATGATCGATCGCCCCTGTGGGGCGGGTGGGGCCGACACAAGAGCATTGGGGTGCCAGGCCAAGTCCGTAGGACGACAGAGACTAGCCCAGCGATTTATCAGCCATTTTGTAGGACGTGTTTGTTTGTCCTCCCCGAGACTCTGTCAGCGGTTGTACTGTCTGGGGACCGGCAGTTGGTCTAGTTAAATATGGCGG
>Ga0315282_10001040_pt1 | contig 53511 bp, 52 predicted proteins | sample YL17G07_20_MG_FD_203693 | JGI IMG/M metagenome (GOLD analysis project Ga0315282, IMG submission 203693) | Sediment microbial communities from Yellowstone Lake, YNP, Wyoming, USA - YL17G07_20 | ecosystem: Environmental > Aquatic > Freshwater > Lake > Sediment | place: USA: Wyoming | collected...
TACTTCAATTTTCTCTCCCGGAATAAAGCGATCCTCTGCTCTGACCGACTGGAAAAGGAGGCCCAGCCGGTTGTGGATGTTTGGGTTCCAGAGGGGACGCCCGAGGACTTCGCATACAGAAAAAAGCGCACCCTGCCTTTCCCCAAATACCTCGAGGAGAAGGGCATGAAAATCATCCCCTTCTCCAAGGAGGAGCAGGAGAACTTCGCCCCCAATTACCTCCTGGTACAGGAAAACTATCTGGTGGGAGTGAGCAAGGCGGGTGAGGATTTCTGGAACAGGATCAGGAGGGAGGGAGTGGACGCTCACCCCCTGAACTTCGATGCCCTCACTGGAGGATACGGAGGGCCTCACTGCATGAGCCAGGTAATCCTCCGGAAATAACGAGCTTTAAGGGTAAAGCACCCTGTGCAAAAAAGCCTCCAGAACGCGGGAGGCTTTTTTGATGGAGTGAATTTCCACGAATTCGTCCGGCTGGTGAGCCTGGAAAATGCTCCCTGGCCCAAAGATCACAAAGGGTGGGTGGTTTACGGGAAAAAGCGTGGGCAAATCCGTACAGAAGGTCACGGCACCAGGGCTGGGCTCATCGCCGGTTGAGGCCCTGAATGCCTCGAGGAATTCCCTAATCAAGGGGTCATTGAGGGAGGAAAGCAAAGCGGGCTTGTAGGAAATCGTCTCCCAGGTAAAGCTTGCCCCAGGGAGAATGTTACGCCCCAGGTCCTCCATGATTGAGATGACTTCTTTTTTCTGTTCCTCACTGATGAGCCGGAAATCGAGCTCAGCAGCACAGGCTTCCGGGACGATGTTCGGCTGCCTGCCACCCTGAATTTTCCCTACGTTGAGGGTTGGTCTTCCCATCACCGGGGAAGAAGAAAGCCCTTGCAATCTCTTTTCTAACTCCAAAAGGAAGCGAGCCTGGGCCAGGACGGCGTTTATCCCCTTTTCCGGAGTGGAACCATGAGCCTCCCGTCCTTTGAAGTGAGTCCTCACCCAGAATTCGCTCTTTTCTCCGACCATGGGCCTGGCGTCTGTAGGCTCAGTCACAATCACAAACGCTACCTCTTCAAGCAGGCCCACGCTCCTGAAGGCTTCCGCCCCTCTGTACCTGTCTTCCTCGTCCGCCGACAAAAGCAACTTGAGGGAATACTTTGGTCGGCCCTTAAGGGAAATTCTGAAAAAGAGGTCTAAAAGGACGGCAACTCCGGCTTTCATGTCGCAGGCTCCCAATCCGAAAACCTTATCTTCCTCTTCCAGGGGCGCAAATGGGTCGCGCGACCAAGTACCGAGGGGGGCAACAGTGTCCAGGTGCCCGGAAAGGACAATTGCCTCAGGAGACTCCCCGGGAAGACAGGAGCAAAAGGAAGGCCGATCGGGAGCAAAATAAATCAATTTGCCGGGGATACCCTCTCGGGAAAATAATTTTAGGAGGTATTCGCATATTTTCCGTTCTCGTCCGGGAGGGTTGCTGGAGTCGATGCGGATTAGTTCCTTAAGAAGCTCCAGAGAGCTCGCTTTTGTCATTAAGGCCTCATGGACAGCACTTTATCCACAGCGAAGGGCACCAGATGGACGCAACAGTCCCGGTGCACCTTCTCCCTGTAAAGGTTGAGACCTTCGGGGGTGTTAAAGTCCACCCCGCTGAGTTTGAAGCAGTTCAAAGAGCCGAAAGCCTCTCTGAAAGCACTGACGAGCTCCTGGGTCTTCTGGTAACAGGTATCCTTGCTTTCTTTAGCCTCGTTTCTGCCAAAAATCAGTCCCAAAGCCATAATTCCTCCACTTAAGGCGCCGCAAATGTTTTTCGTGCGGGAAAAACCACCTCCAAACCCCGTGGCGATCCTGGGTATGACCGGACTCTGGATACCAAAAAACTTCGTCAGAGCCAGAATTGTGGATTCAGCACAGTTAAGGCCACCGTCAAAAAGGGACTGAGCGTAGTCCTGGATTTCTGACATTCTATTTCCCTCCAAAAGTAATCTCTCAGGAACACTATTTTAGCGGAATTTTGAGATATTTTCCTGAATCGAGAAAGGGTCCCCATTTCCCGGAAACGAAAAAACTTGCCATCACTGGAGCTTTAAAGCGCTTCGAGTAGATCCCTTCCAAAAGCGAAGGAGATTTAAAAGAAGGCGAGTAAAACGAGTTGTCCTTTTTTCGAGGTTCTGAAGGAAAGAAAAAATTAAAAAGATTTCAAAAAGTTGCCATCAATTCTATGGGGCCTGGTAGAAAAAATTTAAATTATTTTAGGGAACTACTTGACAAACATCAGTTCGATTTTCTAAAATGCAATTGTAGTTGCACCGAAGTAATGGCCTCTCCCGCCTGCTTCGGTCTACCGCCTGAGAGCCAGGAGAGACACTCTTGGCTCTCATTTTAATTCCCATTAAAATGAACCCATGGAGGAACTGGCGCTTCTTCTGGAAAAGGTGGGGAGCACTAACAGGACTTCCCAGAAGGTGGAACTGGTTTCCGAATTCCTTGAAACCAGGGATCTGGATGAGCTGAGCCTGGCATCCCAGTACCTTTGCGGGAGACCTCTTCCCCTGGGACACCCTCTATCCTTGAACGTTGGCTGGAGCCTCGTCCTGGAAACCCTTTCGGAACTCAAGATAATCGGGTCAGGCTGGCAGTCAGTTTACCGCCAATTTGGCGATCTCGGCCAGACGGTTTTTCATTTGCTTGAAGGTCAGCCTCCCCCAAAAAATCCAGGGATTTCTCTGACAGAACTTAAAACCGCTTTTGAGGAAATCGCTCGTACCTCAGGTAAGGATTCCCGGGCGAGAAAGAAAGAGGTGCTCCTGAAGATTTTCGGGCGCTCGAGCCCGCTGGCGACAAAGTATTTAATCCGCCTGATTTTGGGAGACCTGCGAATAGGCCTCAGGGAAAGCCTGGTGGAAAATTCCATCGCCAGAGCTTTCTCCGCCAGCCTTCGCTCCGTGAGGGAAGCTAACCTGCTTTTAAGCGACATTGGAGAGGTAGCCCTCATGGCCAAAAAGGGAACTCTGATGAAAGCTATCCTCAAACCGGGGAGACCCTTCCGCTTTATGCTCGCTGAAAGCATTTCCGAAAGCACAGAGCTTTTTCGCTCCGGAGGGAAAACTTACCTCGCGGAGGACAAATACGACGGCATCCGCGCTCAGCTTCATGTGAGCGAGAGCAATGTTCTAATTTATTCCAGAAACCTCGAGGAAATAGGCCGGCATTTCCCCGAATTAAAGCGGGCCTCTTTTTTCACCCACCATCAGGCAATTCTGGACGGGGAAATCGTGGCTTTCAGGGAAAAAATTCTCCCCTTTGCGCTTCTTCAGCAGAGGCTGCACAGGGTTAATCCTGATAGCATAAAGGGCGACATTCCTGTGGCTTTCTTCGCCTTTGACCTGCTGTTTCTGGATGGTCAGGAGCTCATGCACTTTCCTTTAAGAAAGAGGCGCGAGCTGCTGGAAACTCTTTCTTTTCCGCAGCCGATCACGCTTGCCCATCAGGTAAAAGCCTCGAGCCCTCAGGAGATAGAGAGCGCCTTTGCCGCGTCTAAAATGAGGGGAAACGAGGGATTGGTGATCAAGGACCCGGAGTCCCGCTACAGTCCTGGAAAAAGGGGGAAACAGTGGCTGAAGTACAAAAAAGAGCTTACAACCCTTGACTGCGTTGTGGTGGCTGTGGAGTGGGGCCACGGCAAAAGAGCAGGCCTGCTCTCTGATTACACCTTCGCTGTCCGGGGAAAAGAGGGCGAGCTTTTGACCATAGGCAAAGCGTTTTCCGGGTTAAGCGACGAGGAAATCAAAGAGCTGACCGCATGGTTTAAGAAGCATGCCTTGAAAGATGAAGGATGGCGAATCCTGGTGGAGCCTCAAGTTGTAGTGGAGGTGGCTTTTAATCAGATCCAGAAAAGCTCAAGGCACAAAAGCGGATATGCCCTCCGTTTCCCGCGCATAAAAAGGATCAGGGAGGACAAGTCCCTGAATGAGATCAATACCATTGCTGATGTGGAGAAAATCTGCATTGAAGGAGGAAAAAAATGAAGCTGGAAGAGTTCAGGCAATTCAGGGAACAAATGAACTCTAAAATCCTTGAGGAAGGAACGCTGGAGGTAAAAAGGTTCTTCCACTTGGACTCCGACGTTTACAAAGATGGGGCGCTTCCTGCCAGGGTTAAGGAGCTCTTAGGGCTTGTGGCTTCCCTGGTCCTCCGCTGCAACGACTGCGTCCTCTACCACCTGATTCAGTGCCATAAAGCTGGAATCACTGATCAGGAGATCTGGGAGGCCTGGAGTGTGGCCTTAATCGTCGGTGGCTCTATAGTAATTCCCCATCTGCGGGTGGCTGTGGACATGTGGGAGAAGGTTAAAACCGAGGGTTAAAGGAAGTCGGTTGACTCGCTGGCCCTCCTCCCTTTTCTTTCCTTCAGCGAAAAACCGAGAAGCACCTTTTCCAAATCGCAGGGTAGTTTCCTTATCCGGCGTCCAGTGGCCTGAGCTATGGCATTTGCCAGAGCAGCGGCCAGTAACTCGTTGGTGGGTTCGCCCAGGCTCTTAGCGCCATAAGGGCCATGAGGGTCGGGATTCTCCACAATTATCGGGACAACATCCGGCATATCTGCGGAAGTGGGAATGAGGTAGGTGTCAAAATTAACTGTCCTGGTTTGGCCTTCCCGGATGTCCACCTCCTCCAGAAGGCCATATCCCAACCCCATCAACACACCTCCGTAAATCTGCCCCTCGGTGGTAGCGGTGTTGATGGCTTTTCCCATATCGTGGGCGGCTGCCACCTTGAGGACCTTCACTTTTCCGGTCTCCGTATCCACCTCAACCTCCACGGCCTGGCAGCCATAAACGTAAGTAAAATAAGCATCCCCCTGCCCTGTTTCCTCGTCCCAGGTGACGCGCGGGGCAACAAACGTGCCGTAAGCCATCAGGTGCTGCCCGCTTTTGTAAACTTCCTGCACAGCCTGAGCAAAGCTCAGGGAATTCTCGGGGTGGCCTTTCAGAAAGAACACCCCCTCCCCCACTTCAACCTCCTCACTGGAAACCCCGAAAAACAAAGCCGCCCCTTTTATCAGCTTTTCCTTCAGGGAGATGGCCGCATTGCGCACGGCGTTTCCTCCCATCAGGGTAGAACGAGAAGCAACAGCGGGCCCGGCATCAGGGACAAGGGCCGTGTCCACAGCGTTCACAGTTATGGCTGACACAGGAACACCTAACTCCTCGGCCACAATCTGGCTTAAAACGGTCTTCAATCCACCTCCGTTATCGGAAACTCCAGTTGAGACGTAAATTGTGCCCTCGGGCTGAGCAGAAACCAGCGCGTTTGCGTAATCCAGGCCTTCTGCTCCCAGGCTGCAGCCTCTGAAAGAAACGGCGAAGCCCACACCCCTCTTAAAAGGTCCTTCAGTTTTCTTTTCCTTGACTTTTTTGTGATAATCAATTGCCTCAAGGGCCTTTTCCATGACCTCGTTGAGGGAAACCACGTGATCATCCAGCCTTTGCCCGGTCGCGGTGACCGAACCCTGATGGAGGAGATTGATTTTTCTCAGGTCGGCCGGGTCCATGCCCAGTTCCTGCGCCAGTTCGTCCATCAAGGACTCCACGGCAAAAATTACCTGGGGAGAACCGAAACCCCTCATGGCACCCGTATAGGTGTTGTTGGTATAAACTGAAAGGACATCGGTCTTCACGTGAGGTATTTCGTAAGGTCCGGTCGCCTGAACCGTTGAGCGCCACGTGACAAAGGGGCTTTGAGAAGCGTAAGCGCCAGCATCCGCTACTATGTATATCTCCATGGCCTTCAGCTTTCCGTCCCTGGTCGCCCCAACTTTGTAGCGCATGTAATAAGGGTGCCTTTTATAGCTCTCAATGAAGGATTCCTCCCTGGAGTTCACCATCTTCACTGGCCTTCCGGTCTTCAGTGCCAGAAGGGCAGCCCTGGCCGCCATCAGGTACATCACCTCATCCTTACCGCCAAAGGAACCCCCGAGAGTGCTCTGAGTAATCTGGACGCGATTCAGTTCCAGCCCCAGAGCTCGTGCCACCATCTTTCTTGCGGAAAAGGGGTTCTGGATAGAGCCCAGAATGTGAACTCCCTGACCTTCAGGGGTTGGCAGGGCAATACAAGCTTCGGGCTCAATGTAGGAATGCTCAACAAACTGGGTGCAATACTCCCTTTCTATCACCACTTCCGATTGGGTGAACCCTTCTTCTACCTTTCCTTTCCTCACCCTGTGGTGGTTGACAATATTATCAGGCCTTTCCGGATGGATCACGGGGGCCCCGTGCTCGAGAGCTTCCAGGGGATTAAAGAGGGCAGGAAGGGGTTCATATTCCACCTCTATCAATTTAAGGGCGACCTCGGCGATTTCCTCGCTTAGAGCGGCCACCAGAGCTACGCCATCCCCCAGGTAACGGACTCTGTCCTCGCAAAGGACATACTGATCCTCGATCACAGCGCCGATTCTCTTGCTTCCTGAAACTTCCGCATAGGTGAGAACTGCGAGCACGCCTTTAAGCTTCCGGGCTTTCTCGACGCTTATCCTCTTGATTATGGCGTGGGGGTGGCCCGCGCGCAGCACCCTGCCGTAGATCATATCCGGGAAAGAATAATCGGCGGCATATTTTTCTTTTCCGGTGACCTTGGCTAGCGCGTCAACTCTCAATTGAGGGGTACGCACCACTTTCAGGCTCATTTTTATGGGCCTCTAAGGGCTTTCTTCACTGTCTCAGGAAGGACAGGGATCCAACGGAACCTGATCCCCGTAGCGTCCTTGAGGGCATTCACGATCGCCGGGGCAACGCCGATCATGGTCATCTCCCCTACCCCTTTGGCCCCGAAGGGGCCGGCAGGATCGGAAACCTCCACAATAATCGACTTGACTATTGGAGGAATGTCCCTGGCTGTGGGAATGATATATGTTCCTAAGTTGGGAGTTTTAATTATTCCGTTTTCCAGTACAAAGTCCTCCAGAAGGGCAAAACCTATGCCCATCATCACGCCGCCCCCAATTTGTCCTTCCACGATGTCCGGGTTTATCGCCTTGCCCATGTCGGTGGAGCCGATAACGCTCTGGACCTGAATTGTTCCCAGTATCGGGTCCACCTCAAGCTCCACAATGTCGGTAGTATAGCCATAGCTTTGATGGGGGATGCATTTGCCGTCCGGGCCAAAGGGGGTGGTGGGCCTCACAGTTTGGGTGCGGTACAGGAACTCGGCACGGACTGTGCCGCTCTTACCGGATTTTATCTGGGCCTTAAGGTCCTCCACGGCCTCGATAATTGCCCTTCCAGTGACAAAAACCGAGCGGGAGGCGGAGTTGGAGCCCCCGCTGTAAGCGTAAGCTGTGTCCGGCCTCTCGAAAATGACTACCTCAGGGGGAATATCTGCGGCTTCGGCTGCAATCTGGCAGAGAGCGGTCCTGATCCCCTGTCCCGAGTCCGTAGAGCCCACCTTTATCCTGAGCTCTTCGATTTTTCCTGCAGGAGAAACCCTGGCCTCAAGGACCACATGGGACTGGTCGTCAAAGCCGAAGCTGTAGCCCACGTTCTTGTACACACAGGCCACTCCCCTTCCCCAGAGCTTTCCCGGAGGGGGAGCCTTCGGCGGAGGAGCGTTCCAGCGATCGTTCTTGTATTCCCATCCTGCTTCAAGTGCTGCTCGGCGCAGGGTTTCTTTAATCCCCACTCCCGGGGTGATGGGGTATCCGGTAGGCAGAATGGAGCCCTCATCCAGAAGGTTTTTCATCCGGAAGTCCACGGGGTCCATTTTCAGAGCGCGGCAGGCCTCATCAATCAAGGATTCGTAAAGCAGGGGAACCTGGGCAGAGCCAAAGCCCCTCATGGCCATGGTCATAATGTTGTTGGTGTAAACTGTGCGCCCTCTGACGCGCACGTTAGGAATATCGTAAGGGCCGCTGGCATAGGAAACCGCGTTCCCCAGGACCACAATGGAGGTGGAAGCGTAGGCGCCAGCATCAGTAATCAGGTCAATATCCATAGCGGTGACCTTCCCGTCCCGGCGCAGAGCAATTTTTCCTTTCATATAGAAGGGGTGCCTTTTTCCGTGTCCCCTGATGGACTCCTCGCGAGTGTAAACTAACTTCACGGGCTTTCTCAGGTAATAAGCACCAAGGGCCGTTAGAATCTGCAGGGATATGTCCTCCCGCCCCCCAAAAGTCCCACCTGCTTCCATCAAAATTTCTCGAACCTGGTTTTCTTGAAGCCCGAGGGCATGGGCAATTTGCCTGATGTCATCGTGAATCCACTGGGTAGCCACGTAAACCGTGACCCTGCCCTGCTCGTCAATTAACCCCACCGCTGCCTCAGGTTGGAGGAAGGCGTGCTCGTTGAAGGGAGTAAAAAACTCCTGCTCCATGACCAGGTCAGCCTCCTGAAATGCCCTTTCCACATCCCCGTGATTCAAGAAGTATTCCTTGAGCAAGTTGCTTCCGTTTTCCTCGTGGACTAAAGGAGCACCTGAATTTAAAGCCTCAACCGGGTTAAAAACTCCTAAAAGAGGCTCGTAATCAACTTCTATTAAGTCCCTGGCGACTTCCGCCGCGTAGGGGGTCTCAGCTATCACCAGGGCTACAGGGTCTCCTACCGAGCGCACTTTTCTGGAGGCCAGGACCTGCTGATCGTAAATGTATATCCCGTACTCGTTCACAGGGACGTCTTTATGGGTGAGCACCGCTTTCACCCCGGGCACCTGTTCTGCCCTTGAGGTGTCAATCCGTTTGAGGAGGGCGTGGGGGTAGGCTGAAAAAAGGACTTTAGCGTGAAGCATCTCGGGGAAATTGAGGTCTCCTGGAAAAAGGGCCTTGCCTGTTACCTTACTTGCTGCATCAACGCGGGCCAGCGGTTGACCCACATACTTAAAATCAGTCATCAATAAATCCTCCCTTGGAGGTTTCTGCCCTTGATTTTATAAACTGGGGAGGGGGAAGGCAATAGATTGTATAAGTTCCCCACATGCGATACGCTTTCGCCCCCTAAATTTCTCCAGGTAACCCTTGGAGTCTCCGCAGGAAATGCTGTGGCTCTTTCCCTCGCTGGTCGTAAATACCAGGCGCAGGATCTCACTTACACTTTTAGCCATTTTCCTTTCTCCTTTTTTTCAGGTAAGCGGAGGAGAAGCGGAGCAAAAGCGAAGTTAACCCCCTCTTAACCCTTAACCCCCTTCACTACCACCTTTCTTTATGCCAAATATTCCTACTATTGTCATGCCAGCTACTTCGCCGGCCTTAAAGCCTAAAATTGCGCTTCCCTGCTCAGTATCCCTGCGCGGGAGCTGGGCCACGGGAGCCTTAGTGGAAAAATGTATGATTGCAAGACCTGACCCCAGATGTCCAACACTTTTTATTTATATTAAAAAGGGCTCGAACACTATGAAAATGCCCCAAAAATTTGACACCCCAATTTTATTTGTTCTATCCTACCGACCATGTTGCAAAGACAGAGGCACTGCGCTACTTTGCTTGCTTTTTTGACGCTTTTGCTGCTTTTTTGGAGCGCCAAAGCCTGGGCAGTCCCGGTAATTCGGTTGCCGGAACCTGACTTTGTTAGGGCCGGTGAATACGAGCTGACCGATACAGTTACCCCTTTTTCTCAAACACTTACCGTTACTTCAGGCCCGAGCGAAGATACGCTCACGCCCTCTGTAGCCCTGCCTAATGAGAAGTTAGAAAAGGTCCTGGAGGAGCTGGAAAAGGACCCTTACGTGGACGAGGAGATCAGCTCCACTTATCACCCCGAGGGCTGCTTCGACTTCGTCTCCGAGGTTTACCAGAAGGCCGGTCTGGAAGTTTCCGAGGTCCTGGACAGGTCGGTTCTCAGGGTCCGGCCCTCGGACGGGGATTTGCTGAAAATCACGAACTCCGTATTCTACGGCCTGCCTCATTGGGGAATTTACTATGACGGTATCGTCTATCATAACTGGGGGTTCTTCAGGGCGGAGCCTTTCCAGTATTTTCTTGAAAGATATGCCCTGCCCCTTTCGCCCTGCGTTATTTATCACCCCATCTTCAAAAACCCAAGCTCTTTAACCTCTCAATTTCGCTGATTGGCTTGCTGAGCTCGGCCGAGAAAGACCTGCACGCTCCATCCTGTGTAGAGACGATCACCGAGCCTTTTGCACAAGGCCTCCCTTTAAGGTGTGGGGCGTCAAAAATTCCCTTTTCCACAGTTTGAGCCAGGACTTCCACATCAGTAAAAGGGTCCTCGGAATCCCTGCCCAAAGACCTGATGGCCTCAAGCAGAGCGCGGGCCTCCTCGAGAAGCTCGGTTTTTCTTCTGATGACCCTTTCATCTAAAGAAAGGGAGGGCAACCCGTTCCTCAAATTGTGCAGAACGCCTCGCGCTATTTTCGCGCTCTCTATCAGTTCATCGGGCCTGACAGCGTGATCAGCCTCGCAAAACCCCACAACGTGGACGATCTGTGGCCTCAATTCCCAGGAAATGGCAGTGGAGGCCGCAAGTTGACCCTTAGCGGCGTGGGGATCAGGGGAAAAGTGGGCAAGGCCCGCTCTGACCATGTGAATTATGCGGAAATTCTCGGACTTCAGGCTTTCCACCAGTTCCTTCTGAGCAAGCATCTTGCCTAAGTCAAAGCAGGGGAGCGTTTCCGGAGGAGTATTAAACATGTACTGGATAACGAAGACCTCCACTCCCATTTTTCTGGCAACGTAAGCGTTAAGATAGGCATCGGCTACCGCCACAGCATCAGGAGCGTATCTCAAGGACCACTGGTGGGGGTCATTGATCTCCAGGGGAATTTTTCTTTCCCCATACCACCTGATCGTCTCCAGGTTTTCCTTTATCGCCTCCCTGAGGGGACGTTTTGAGCGGCCATCGAGCTCGGAATACCAGAAAAGCGGGACTGCCCCAAACGCGTTGTTAATTAACCTCACCGTCATCTCAGCCCAGCGCATCAAATCCCTGGTGCCCGCGTAACAGCGCAATAGGGGGTAATTGCCGCAACGAGTGGCTTCATAAATTCTCCTCAGATCATCCTCTTTTCGCAGGGGAACGCCCCCCGCGCCATCAAGGTGGTGGTCCATTTCCTCAGGGCGGAAGAAGCTCTCCTGAGCGTTTTGATCGGGTCCCAGGGAGATAATGTCCACGACCCCTGCTTCCGCAATTTTCCTCGCACCTTCAACGGTCGCTTCCAGGTCCGGTAAGCCGAAATGGTGCCTGATCAGAGGAAGAGGAGCGCAGTACCTTACCCGCTCTTCGAGGCTTTGAGGAGGCATGGTAGCCGCCCCTCTTACCTCTTCCCCGGAGAGAAATGCTTTCAGCTCCTCTACCGGTTCCAGCCCGGAGAAAACTTTCTGAAAAATCCCCTGTTTTTTTGCCAGCTCGGCTACCGGAGGCGTGCCGCCGAAGAGGAACAGCTTTTCTGAAAGGCCAAATGCATGAATCAACTCTTTCAATTCTTGAAAAAGGTTCAGGGCACTTTCCGGAGAAAGACGATAGCTCACAGCGATAATATCCGCGTTTTCTCTCGAAGCGGCTTCCAAAAGTTTGGAAACGGGGACAGCAACGCCCAGATTTATCGTGGTATGTCCCGTCTCCTCCGCCAGCCGTAAAAAGTTCAAAAGCCCCGCGATGTGGACGTCGTTGCCGAGGGCCGCTCCTACTATTTTCATTTACCAGAACCCTCCGTGCTCAACAAGCATCAGCAGTTGGTCTGCTGTCAAATCCTGGATCCCGAGTTTTTCCACAGTTCTCCCCTGCTCCCAGTAATCGGTCTGGTGCAGCACACAGGCCAGATGAATAATCGCCAGGATCGTTGGCACTTCCACCTGGAATTTCTCCCCCAGCGAGGCTATGGGAACCAGGCTCATGGGGACATCCTCCGTAATATACCTTGTCTGTAGCGTAGGAGGAGCATTGATACCGTAGTAGCCGGAGTTGTTCTGCATGGCCTCGAACAAGTTGCTTCCAGTGGCGTCGTAGGCGACTTCCAGCCACTCTACTGCAGATATTGCGTTCACCTTAAGCGCCTTAGCTACCTCCAGGCGTTCCCGGTCTATGGCTTCCAGGATCCGGGAAACAGTGGGAGAGTTTCCCTCGATGTAATACTGAAACTCCCCTCTCTCGTTCTCTATGCGGGCAGCGTTGAGTATGGTCAAAGCGGGATGAAAGACAGAGCCGATGTTGTCCAGGCTTGTTTTGAGGACATTCTCAGCCTTCACGAATTCCGGGAAAGCCTGCCTGATCAATTGAAGCGACTTGTCAGTATCGGTCTTCGGCAGGGCAGCTACCGGAATCGAGTTTTTTATCCTGTAAATGTGAACCTGAGCTGGGTTCAGGGCTCGAGAAGCATAAATGAATGTCTGGGCCTCGGCCACTATCACATCAGCCCTACAGCCCTCCTCCCTGAGCACGTTTCGGAATTCAATCGCTCCGCCGGTTCGTCCGGGGTTCAAGAGCACAATCTGGCCGTCCTCAAGGTAAGTAGCGACCTTTTGGGCGATAAAGCGGTGACCATTTGCAGGAACGACCACCATCAGGACATCAACATTCTTAATTGCCTCTTCAGGGTCGGTGGTGGCTACAGAAATTGGCGCAAACCCTTCCACCTGTCCCGTAACCTCAATTCCTCCTCGGGCGATCACGGGATTCAGGCGTGGCTGGCTGCGATTATACAGCTTGACCTCAAACCCCTTGAGGACCAGATGGGCGGCCATTGCCAGGCCACCATTTCCCGCTCCCAGAACGCAAAATATTGGCTTTGTCATATTTCCCCCTTTTAATAGGAAATTGAATCGTTCCTTTTAAAATAAGACGTTAATCCGGGACGTCTTTATCGAATATAAGCTGGAAGCTTTTTAAAAGTTAAAGCTCCACCTTCTTTTCCTGATAAGCTTCCTTGCCCTTCTGAACGAACCCTTGCGTTTCCTTTTTTATGGTCTCGGGAATCTTTTCTGCTTTTTCCTTCAGTTCCAGAAACTTATCTTTAAGCATCTCCCTGGTTTCTTCACCGGTCTGGGGGGCAAACAAAAGTGCCAGTCCTGCACCTATAAGCCCTCCCACTATGAAACCGATAACGAATTCGCTTTTGCTTGACATATTAAAACACCCCCGTTTTAGGATTAATTTATTATCCCCGATTGATCGCGTAATGGCAACCTTGGGACTTTAAAAATTGGGCCCGATTGTTTAGAATGCCTACATTGGACGAAAAATGAAGAAATTGATAATTACCGAGAAACCGAGCGTCGCCCAGAGCATTGCCAAAAGCCTTGGTGGTTTTAAGCGCAAGGAGGACTGTCTGGAAAGCAGGGATTATCTAATTACCTGGGCCTTAGGGCACCTTGTCACCCTGCAGGAGCCGGAGGATTACGATAAAAAGTTCAGGTTCTGGACCCTGCAGCACCTGCCAATCATCCCTGAGAGCTTCAAACTCAAAGTGATCAAGAGGTCCTCCAACCGCTTCCGGGCAATTTCCAGGCTCCTTCATATGAAAGAAGTTGAAGCGGTGATCAACGCCTGTGATGCTGGCCGAGAGGGCGAGCTCATCTTCCGCTACATCTACGAGAAGGCTGAGGCAAACAAGCCCATTTGGCGCCTCTGGCTTTCTTCTATGACTGAGAGCGCTATCCAGGATGGGTTTCAAAAGTTGAGGCCCGGCTCAGAGTTGGAGCTCCTGGCGCAGGCCGCGAAGTGCCGGGCAGAGAGCGATTGGCTTGTGGGCATCAACGCCACCAGAGCCTTCACGCGCCGATTTGGGACATTGCTTTCCGTGGGCAGAGTGCAAACACCTACCCTGGCCATCCTTGTAAGGAGAGAGCAGGAAATCCAGGCCTTCGTTCCTGAAAAGTACTTCGAGCTTGTGGCAACTTTCAGAGCACAGGAAGGAGCCTACAAGGGCAAATGGTTTTCTAAGGACCGAGACCGCTTTTCCACGCGAGAGGAGGCAGAGAAAATCCTCCTGAAGGTTGAGGGAAAAAAGGGCAGGATAGCCCTTCTGGAGAAGAAGGAATTCAGGCAGCTTCCCCCTCTTTTATTTGACCTCACCGAGCTTCAGCGGGAGGCCAACAAGAGGTACGGCTTCACTGCCCGCAGGACCCTGAACGCTGCCCAAAACCTTTATGAGGAGCACAAACTGATCACCTACCCGCGCACGGATTGCCAGTACCTCGGTTCGGATATGGTCCCCCAGCTTAAGGAGATAATTGCCAGCATCAATTTGCCACCCTGGGACAGTCACGCCTCAACGCTTTTGGGCCTCAATCGCCTCCCTTTGAGCAAAAGGATAATTGACGATTCCCGTCTTACTGATCACCACGCAATCATTCCTACGCCCGTTAAACCTGACCTGAAGGCGCTTTCCGCAGATGAAAGCAAGGTCTATGACCTGGTAGTGAGGAGGTTCCTCTCGGTCTTCTTTCCTCAAGCCGTCTGGGAGATAACCAGAGTGATTACCGAGGTCGAGAAGGAAACCTTCAAGACCGAGGGTAGAAGGCTCGTCGAGGCGGGATGGCTTTCTATTTACGAAATCCCTCAATCGAGCCTGTTACCGGAACTGCGCCAGGAGGAGAAGGTGTTCACAGAAGAAACGGGGGTTTTAGAGAAGGAAACCTCTCCTCCTCCGAGGTATACCGACGCCTCGTTGTTGTCGGCAATGGAGGGAGCGGGAAAACTCCTGGAGGAAGAGGAACTCAGGCAGGCTATGAAGGACAGGGGGCTGGGAACGCCGGCCACCAGGGCAGCGATCATCGAGCGTCTGGTAGAGGTGGAATACCTGGAGCGCGAGGGCAAAGCGCTCATCCCCACCTCCAAAGGGATAGAACTCATTAAGATAATAGAATCCATCCCCATAAACGAGCTGGTCTCCCCGGAGTTGACCGGGGAATGGGAGTGGAAATTAATGACAATGGAAAAAGGAGAGCTTCCCCGAGATCAATTTATGAACGGGATTATCACTTTAACGAGGGAAATCGTGGAGAAGGTCAAAAGCATAACCCAGGAAAAGACCTCCTCCATGAAGGATGCTACTTCCCGGGTAATCGGCCACTGTCCCCTGTGCGGGGGGGAAATAAAGGAAAATAGGGCTGCCTTTTCCTGCAGCAACTGGAAAACCGGCTGCAAATTCGTCATCTGGAAGAAAATAGCCGGGAAAACTATTACCAGAAAGCAAGCCCAGGAGCTCATTGAGAAGGGGATAACCGGGGTTCTCTCCGGTTTTAAGTCCAAAAAGGGTAAAACGTTCCGGGCCATCCTGAAAATGGAAAACGGCGCGGTGACGCTCAAGTTTCCTCAGAACAGCAAACCGGTCCCAAAGAAAGAGGAAAATCCCAAATGACAGCCCTTCAAATAATTATTCTGGGAGTTGTCCAGGGGCTGACGGAATTTCTGCCCATTTCCTCCTCTGCTCACCTGGTGCTTTTGCCGTACTTTCTGAAATGGGATTATCCTCCCGTAGCCCTCAGCGCGGTTCTCCATTTTGGCACCTTCCTCGCTTTATGCGCCTACTTTTTCCAGGACATAGTAATGCTCTTCAAAGGTTTTTACTCGGGCCTTAGAAAGAGCACGGGGCGTTCCTGGGAGGAAAAACTGTACGGGCGTCTTTTCTGGCTTATCGTGGTAGGCACCGTGCCCGCGGTTACCACTGCCCTTTTATTTAAAGGGCAGATCGAGGGCTCCTTCAGCACCGCCACCGCTCCTGCGATTTTCCTCCTTTTGACCGGGGTGCTCCTCGCTTTAACGGATACCTTTTCCAACCCCAGCAAGAACATCTCAACCCTCAATTACCCAAAGGCCTTTACCGTGGGCATTTTCCAGGCGTTTTCCCTGTTTCCAGGAATTTCCCGCTCCGGGGCCACTATCTCTGGAGGATTGATTTTCGGGCTGAAAAGGGACGAGGCCGCACGATTTTCCTTCCTCCTTTCCCTGCCTGTGGTCCTCGGCGCCACAATTCTGGAAATGTCCTCTCTTTCCTGGAAGGGCCTGAGCCTGTGGCATTTCCTTCTGGGCATGATTTTCTCTTTTGTAGTGGGGATTTTGTGTATCCATTATTTCCTGAAATTCCTGAAGCGCAGCCGCCTGATTTGGTTTGCCGTTTACTGCTGGATTGTGGGGCTAATGGCCCTTTTAAAAATTTTCGTATTTTAAGGAGGAAGGAATGAGAATTTTTATCTCCGCTGATCTTGAAGGGATTTCTGGATTGGTCTCCTGGGACCAGATGGCTGAGAACAGCCCTGAATACGCCAAGGCCGTGGACTTAATGCTCAAGGAAGTGAACGCCGCCGTGGAAGGAGCGGTAAAAGGAGGAGCAACTGAAGTAGTTGTGAACGACTCTCACGGCTACATGAGGAATTTACCCGCCGAGGGCCTGCACCCGAAGGCCAACCTGATCTCCGGTCACCTGAAGCCCCTTTCTATGGTTCAGGGGGTCGAAGGCTCTGACCTCGTTTTCTTTATAGGCTACCACGCAGGCGTGGGAACCAAAGCGGGAATCTGCGACCATTCATATTCCTCAGGATCGGTGTTCCAGTTAAAGTTCAACGGGCAAGCTTTCAGCGAAACTGCCATAAATGCAGCGGTTTGCGGCCATTTTGGCGTTCCCGTGGCCCTGGTTACGGGAGACCTGGAGACCGTTAACCAGGCTAAAGCGCTTCTTCCGGACGCTTTGACCGTGATTACCAAAACAGGGATTTCTCGGTTTGCAGCTTACTTGCGCCACCCCCAGGAAGTGCGCGCTGAGATCGTTTCAAAGGCTCAAATGGCAGTAAAGGAAGCGCACAGATTTCAGCCTTTCAGGATACAGACGCCGGTTGTCATGGAAATAACCTTCGTTCATAGCGCCAAGGCAGACCTGGTGGAACTCGTCCCGGGGACCGAGCGCCTGGATGGCAGGACCATCCGGTTTAAAGGAGAAAATGCTCTGGAAGTTTATCGCGCGCTTCAGGCGTTCCTGTCCCTCGCTCGATCGATCACTTAGACCGAAAGGGATTCGGCTTCTTCCTCAATTTCCTTTTACCTTCCAAAAAATTTACACAATTGGGGAATAAAAATTAACGTAAAATTGTAAATATTTTTGGGAGAGATCAAGATGAAAAGGAGCCGGGAACCAGTATATACAATCTCGGTAGCAGCTCGCCTGGTGGGCGTCAGGCCTCGAACTCTTCGCCTTTACGAGGAGATGGGCCTGGTCTGCCCCCAGAGACGGGTTACCGGCCATCGCCTTTACAGCCAGGAGGAAGTTGAGCGCCTCATTTTCATCCGCCACCTCTCTGAGGGAAGGAGGATCAACCTGGCAGGCATCAAGTTCCTTCTGGAACTGGTGGAAAGGCTCCAGATCGAGCTTGACTCTCTCCTGGAGTTAGATTTTGAAAAAAGGAGGGATGAGCTATGACCAGCATTATGAGATGGGATCCATTTGCTGAGCTGGCTTCCTTCAGGGAGGCGATGAACAAGCTCTTCGAGGATGCGTTCTCTCGCAGGTCCCTTTTGCCGGAAGCAACCGTAGAAACTGTCTGGACTCCTGCCGTTGACGTGTACGAGACCGAGGATGAGGTAGTGGTCAAGACAATGCTTCCCGGGCTGAAAAAGGAGGACCTTGAGGTAACCTTCTCTGACGACATCCTCACCATCAAAGGCGAAACCAAGCGAGAATCCGAGACCAAGAAGCGCAATTACTACCACAAGGAACTGGCTTATGGCCAGTTCGTCCGCTCCATGGCTTTACCGGTCTCGGTCAAAGCCGAGGAGGCCAAAGCCGAATTCAAGGACGGCATCCTTGAGGTTCACATCCCGAAGACCGAGGAAGCCAAGCCCAAAGTTCACAAGCTGGAAATTAAATAAGCCTTTCGAGGCTGGGGAGGAAACTCCCCAGCCTCGCTCGGCCCATTTTAAGGAAAAGAAATGGAGTTTAAGGATTACTACAAAATACTGGGAGTTCCCCGGGACGCTGATGAGAAAACCATCAAAAGGGTTTATCGGGAGTTAGCCAAAAAATACCACCCCGATCTCAACCCGGGAAACAAAGCAATCGAAGAAAAGTTCCGGGAAATTAACGAAGCGTACGAGGTGCTCTCTAACCCGGAGAAAAGGGCCAAGTACGATCAGCTCGGTGCCAACTGGGAGGAGCTCTCTCAGAAAGTTAAGTACACCGGGCGCGAGGCTCCCTTTGGTTTTGATTTCGACCTCGGCAACGCGCCATTTTCGGAGTTCTTTCAGGTATTTTTCGGCAACGGCGGTTTCCACATCCCCGGATTTTCTCAGGTGAAATCAAGAAGAGTTAAAAAGGGAGAGGACGTCTTTGCCAGCGTGGAGATTTCCCTGGAGGAGGCTTTCAGGGGATCCACGCGGACAATTGAATTCCAAATGGGAGGAAGAAAGAGGACCCTGGAGGTAAAAATCCCCGCCGGCATAGAGAGCGGGACGAAAATCAGGCTGCGCGGGCAAGGACATCCCGGCCCTCCCGGTGGGCAAGCTGGCGATATGTACCTTGAGGTGAAAATTCTCCCTCACCCTTATTTCCAGCTCAAGGGAAAGGACGTTTACCTTGATGTTCCCATCACGCTCACCGAGGCCGTTCTTGGGACAAAAATTGAGGTTTCCAGCCTCAAAGGCAAAGTGCTTCTGACAATTCCTCCAGAGACCCAAAACGGCACAACTTTCAGGCTGAAGTCTCTGGGAATGCTCCCTTCCGGGGACCAATATGTAAGGGTGAACGTAATTCTTCCTCAAAACTTATCCCCTGAAGAAAAAAAGCTCTTTGAGGAGCTTAAAAAATATGAAAAAACAAATCCCAGGACCCGCATGGGCCTTTCATAAAGGAGCAAGATATGAAAATGGAGAAATTCACCATAAAAGCGCAAGAGGCGCTAGAAGAAGCTCGGGCGATTGCTGAGAGCAGGAATCATCAGACGCTGGAGCCGGAGCACCTTCTCTACGCTCTGCTCAAGCAAACGGACGGCGTAGTTCCACCGCTTTTGGGGAAACTGGGAGTAAGTTTACCGGGCTTATCCAGCCGCCTGGAAAGCGAGCTGGATTCGCTGCCTAAAGTTTATGGAGTTTCCCAGATGTATCTGGGAGCAAGGCTGAGAAACCTGCTTCAGAGGGCAGAAAAAGAGGCTGATCAGCTCAAGGACGAGTACGTCTCCGCCGAGCATTTCCTCCTGGCAATGTGTGAGGACAGCACCCTTAACAGGATCTTTCAACCTTCTGGTATTACCCGGGAAAATATCCTTAAGGCGCTGGCCCAGATCAGGGGCAGCCACAGGATAACCGACCAAACTCCTGAAGAAAAGTACCAGGCTCTGGAAAAGTACGGCCGAGATCTCACAGAGCTGGCGAGAAAGGGCAAACTTGACCCGGTCATCGGCCGGGATGAAGAAATTCGCCGGGTCATTCAGGTGCTTTCCAGAAGGACCAAGAACAACCCTGTTCTGATCGGAGAGCCCGGTGTGGGAAAAACAGCCATAGTGGAGGGGCTGGCCCAGAGGATAGCCTCAGGTGATGTCCCGGAAGGGCTCAAAAATAAAAGGATAATCGCCCTGGATATTGGAGCTCTGGTTGCAGGATCCAAGTTCCGAGGAGAATTTGAGGAACGCCTGAAAGCAGTCCTGAAAGAGGTGATTTCAAGCGAGGGCAACATCGTACTTTTCATTGACGAGCTTCATACTCTTGTAGGCGCAGGGGCTGCCGAGGGGGCGGTGGACGCTTCCAACATGCTTAAGCCCGCTTTAGCCAGAGGGGAGCTCAGGGCAATCGGTGCCACCACCATGGATGAGTACCGCAAGAGAATTGAAAAGGACCCCGCTTTAGAACGGCGTTTCCAGCCGGTTCTGGTGGGCGAGCCCACAGTAGAGGACACGATCGCCATCCTTCGAGGGCTTAAGGAGCGCTATGAGGTGTACCACGGCGTAAAAATTAAGGACGCAGCCCTTGTGGCAGCAGCAGTTCTATCGAACCGCTACATTTCAGATCGTTTTCTGCCGGACAAGGCTATTGATCTCGTGGACGAGGCCGCAGCCAAACTGAGAATGGAAATTGACAGCCTTCCCACGGAGCTGGACGAGGTGGAAAGAAAGCTCAGGCAGCTGGAGATTGAGCGCCAGGCAGTAAGGAAGGAAAAGGATCAGTCCTCAGTAATGCACCTGGAAAAAATCGAGGATGAGATAAAGGAGCTCAAGGAAAAAGCCCTCAATATGCGCGCTCAGTGGCAGGCAGAAAAAGAGATCCTCAACCGCATTCGGGAAGTAAAGGAAAAAATTGAGCAAACACGCACTGAGGAGCAGCAGGCGGAGCTCAAGGGCGATTGGGACAGAGCTGCCGAGCTCAGGTTTGGTGTCAGGCTTTCCCTGCAAAAGGAACTGGAGGAACTGAATAACAGGTTGGGGGAAGTGCAAAAGGACAAAAGGATGCTTAAAGAAGAGGTGGACGAGGAGGACATCGCGGAAATAGTCTCAAAATGGACCGGTATCCCGGTCACTCGCCTGATAGAAGGAGAAATGCAGAAGCTGGTTACCATGGAAGAAAGGCTACGCCAGCGCGTTGTCGGGCAGGAAGAAGCCATTGTAGCTGTTTCCAACGCAGTGCGCCGCGCTCGTTCCGGGCTATCAGACCCGAACCGTCCCATTGGCTCCTTTATCTTCATGGGGCCCACCGGCGTGGGGAAGACAGAACTTGCCCGCGCCCTGGCCGAGTTTCTGTTCGACGACGAAAGGGCTCTGGTGAGGCTCGATATGTCCGAATACATGGAGAAGCACACCGTTTCCCGGTTGATCGGAGCTCCCCCTGGATACGTGGGTTACGAGGAAGGTGGCCAGCTGACTGAGGCTATCCGCCGGCGCCCGTATTCTGTAATCCTCTTCGACGAAATTGAAAAAGCCCACCCGGATGTTTTCAACGTCCTCCTGCAAATTTTGGACGACGGCCGTTTGACCGACGGCCAGGGAAGGACAGTGGACTTTAAGAACACGGTAATCATTATGACCTCAAACATCGGCAGCCAGTACATTCAGGACCTGAACGAAGACCCTGAGGAGATGCGCAGGAAGGTCACAGAGGCACTGCGCTCTTACTTCAGGCCAGAATTCCTCAACCGGGTGGACGAGGTTATCATCTTCAACCGCCTGGGGAAAGAGGAGATCAAAAAGATCGTGGACATTCAGCTTAAGCGCGTGAGGGAAAGAATGGAGGTCAGAGGCATTCACCTGGAGGTTACAGAAAAAGGCAGGGAGCTTTTGGCAAATTTGGGCTTCGATCAGGTTTTCGGAGCTCGGCCACTCAAGAGGGCCATTCAGAGAGAAATCCTGGACAAGCTGGCTTTAAAATTGCTACAGGGAGAGTTTATGAAAGGAGACACAATCATCGTGGATGTTCTGGGAGAAAGCCTGGATTTCAGAAAGAAACCAACGGAAAGTTAGGGCCTACTCGCCAACCACGGTAACCATGACCTGACGACGACGGGGCCCGTCCAACTCCAGAAAAAATATGCTTTGCCAGGTCCCCAGGTCCAGGCTACCCTCAGAAACTGGCAAGGTGCGCGAATTCCCGATGATCAGAGATTTCAAGTGCGAATGGGCATTGGCCCCGTGGCTCCACCCCCCTTTGGGAATCCAGGAATTCAGAAGCCGGAGGAAATCCTGAACGAGGCTGGGCTCATTTTCGTTCACTACGATTGCGGAGGTGGTATGGCCTGAGTGGACGTGGCAGATCCCGTTTCTCACTTTACTCGCTCTGACGACCTTTTCCACGAGGTCCGTAACGTCCACGAGCTCCTGCGGTTGCAAAGTGCTCAAAAAGAAAGACGATTTATAGATCACCTGTTTCTCCTTTCCCTCAGAACATATCGTAGTCGCCGGAAGTGATGTACCAGTTGTCAAAGCGAGAAAGCTCGCTTTTTTCCAGGCTACCATCAGGGGAAATAGCGATGACCGACTGATGCTTGGAGCGCAGGCGAAACCCCAGCTTTTTGAAAGCAGAAATGTAAGGAGAATGGGGCACAAACCATGAAGCCACGATGGCCGCCTTCTGAAATTTAAAGAGTTCAAGGAGCATGGTCAGGAAAACCCGGGCTGTTGCCTCATTCCAACCCTCAACGAAAAACTCCCCTATGGAACCCAGAGGGTACTGAAGCTGCACCAGGCGGATCACGGCTACACCGGCGATGCGTGCTTCCTGCTTCAGAAAATAGGCCTGGTACTCCCCTGAGGGATGTTCCAGGTATCTCCAGTTCATGTACTGGCTCGTTCGGTCCACCATGATGGGAAAGCGGTCGCGGAGGGATTTCCAGAAGTTGTCATAGGTCGAATCGAACCTTTCCACCTTCTCCAGGCGAAAACGTTGGTCTTTTTTCCCGGTCCCCCAGAAATAAAGACCAAGTAAAGGAGTAGCAGTTTTCCCCAGAATGGAGCACAGGAGGGGGTTTTTTAAGCGCGCTTTAAGGGCAGAAGAAAGGTCCAGCACCTTAATGTAACGGTGAATACGCCCCACGTCCTGCCAGCCTAACTTTTTCACATAGGCCTCATAGGAGTTCCGATTGGGAAAGCCGTAAAAGAGCGGGGCCTTTCGACGCTCTCCCTCTTCCAGGGTCAAGAAGGCCAGCTTTTTGAAGATTCCCTTTCCTCGAAACTTGAGGTCGGTCATGGTATCGACTGACTGGGCGCCCAGAAACTCCCGCGAACCGCACTTCATGGGGACGAAAAAGAGGGCCTCCTGTCCGATTACCCTGTGCTCGTGGTGCGCCAGGGCGATGATCGGAGGAGCAAAAGGGCCTCTTTCGTATTCCCATTGCCACTCAGAAAAATTCCTGGGGATTTTGGGAAAAACGGAATGGAATAAGGACAAGATCTGCTCTTCTTCCCCTTTTTTATAAAGACCGAACTCAATTTCTTCCATCTCAACTCCTTAAAATGTCCTGCGGACGGGAACCGTTGCCTCCGGCTCTTTAACTTGGGTTCTCATAAGTATAAAATATAGTGAAATTCCAGGAAAAAAGAAATGAAAATTCCTGACTATCATGTGCATCCTGATTTTAGTTTTGACGCCCGGGGTTCCATCAGAGACTACGCTCAGGCCGCGGTAGCCAAGGGCCTCGAGGAAATCTGCTTTACGACCCACCTCGACCTCGACCCTGTCCGGGCTCCCAGGGAGGGCTGGGTGAAGGTTAACGGGGCAAAAATGCCCAACACCGATCCCGGCTGGGTCAAAAGCTACCTTGAGGAAATTGAGGAAGCTCAAGAGCTATTCTCAAAAGCTCCTTTGAGGATCAAGGCGGGCCTTGAAGTGGACTATTTTCCGGAAGTTGAGGTTCTCCTTGAGCCCTTCCTCTCCTTCCCCTGGGATTTCCTTCTGGCCTCGGTGCATTGCATAAACCACCTGGCAGTGGCCGGTGAGAAAGAAGGGGCGCAATTGCTCTCCGTTATGAGCCCCGCGCAGGTGGCCCGGGAGTTCGCGGACCAAGCAAAGAGAGCCATTGTTTCAGGCTTTTTCAATGGCCTTGCCCACCTTGACTACTTCAAAAGGCTCCGCAGGCCGGGCTTCAAGGAAAAATTCCTCAACGCTTTAAAGCCTTATCTTGAGGAAATCCTTGTCCTTTTAAAGGAGAAGAGGATGGCCCTGGAGATAAACACCAGGGGAATAACGAAATACGGGCTGAGGGAGCCCTTTCCTGGCCCGGATATTATTTCCCTCGCAGTTTCACTGGGCCTGGAGGTAATCACCCTGGGATCGGACAGCCATAACCCCTATGAGCTCGCCCAGGACTTTGGCGAAGGTGTTTCTTTAGCCACCAAGGCTGGATTAAATAAAGTTTACACATTCAAAGGAGGAAAAATTGAGAGAGCTTTCCCTATCACCGAAGTTGACCCTATCTACGCTCCCTACCCCGCTTGAGAAGCTCGAGACCCTCAGCGCGGAGCTCGGGCTGGAGCTTTACATAAAAAGGGATGACCTCACCAGCTCCGCCGGGGGAGGGAACAAGGTAAGGAAACTGGAATACCTGCTTGCCGACGCCCTTTATCAGGGCGCTAAGACCGTTTTGACAATCGGAGCGGTGCAATCCAACCACTGTCGCCAGACCGCTCTTCTGGGAGCAAAGTTAGGGCTTCAGGTTCATCTCGTCCTCGTCGGGCAAATGCCGGAGCAGACTCAGGGAAACATCCTGCTTGATAGCCTGGCCGGGGCACACCTGCACTTCGCCTCCGGTGGCCGGGAGGCAGGGGAAGTGGTCCTATCCCGCCTGTTTGAGGATTTGAAAGCCAAAGGTGCCGCTCCTTACATCATTCCTTACGGAGGCTCAAACGAAATTGGTGCCCAGGGCTACATCTCTGCCTGGATGGAGCTGGAAAAGCAGAGCAGGGAAATAGGTATCGACTTCGACTTCCTGGTGCTTCCGGTTTCCTCTGGCGGCACAATGGCCGGCGTCCTCATCGGAGAGGCACTAACTAAAGCAAAGGTACAGACCGTAGGGATAAGCGTGGGCCCAACCCGGGAAGAATTGAGGCTGAACCTCAAAACCCTAATTGAAAGCACCCTTATTCGCCTGGGACTCGACATTGAAACTCCAGAATTTCAACTCCGGGACGAGTTCGTGGGCAAAGGTTACGCTGTCTTCGACGAGGAAACAAGGACGGCCATCGAAACCGTGGCCAGAAAAGAGGGTTTGCTTCTTGACCCCGTCTATACGGGTAAGGCTTTCCGGGGGCTTCTGACGCTGGCCAGACGAAAAGAAATTGGTGGCAGAGTGCTCTTCTGGCACACGGGCGGGCTGCCGGCCCTTTACGCTTATGCTTCATATTTTTGAAAGTCGGCACTTTTCCTATACTATAAGGAAAGGCTAAGAGTATGAGAAAATTTTTTTCCGCCACTCCGGAGGAAATCTTCAGGGGAGAGACAACGGATATTTATTTCCAGCGTGCGCTGGAAATTTTGAAGGCGAAAAACCTCGATAGGACTGAGGTCCTTGCGGAAATTTTCCCCACAGGAGAGGGCTTGCTCTGTGGCATCGAGGAAATTCGACAGCTCCTTGAAGGGAAACCGCTGGAGGTCTGGGCGCAGAAGGAGGGAACTCCCTTCAGGGCCCAGGACACTCTTGTGCGCATCATCGGGCCTTACGGGGAATTTGGAATCTATGAGACCACCATGCTGGGGATTCTGGCCTCCTCATCCGGATGGGCAACAGCTGCCAGGCAATGTCGCCAGGCTGCCGGAAACAAGCCGGTAATTTCCTTCGGAGCAAGGCATATCCATCCAGCGGTGGTCCCGGTGATGGATAGGGCAGCTTTCATCGGAGGAGCAGACGGCGTGAGCTCGGTTTTGGGGGCAAAGCTTTTGAGAATAAAGCCCTCAGGCACTATGCCCCATGCCCTAATCCTGATTATGGGAGACACAGTTCAAGCGGCGTGGGCCTTTGAGGAGATTGTGGAACCCGATGTTCCCAGGGTGATTTTGATCGATACCTTCCACGATGAGGCTGAGGAGGCCCTTAGAGTAGCTGAAGCGCTCAAAGATAAGCTCTACGGTGTGCGTCTGGATACTCCCAGAGAAAGGGGTGGGGTCACTCCTGACCTCGTAAAGGAGGTTCGTGCGCGCCTGGATCAAGCAGGCTTTCACTACGTAAAGATTTTCGTTTCCGGAGGCCTGAACCCCGAAAAAATAAGCGCTCTCTCAGATGTAGGAGCCGACGCCTTTGGCGTGGGCTCCTACATCTCTTCTGCCCGGCCCATCGAGATGACCATGGATCTGAAATCCGTAAGGGGCAAACCCCTGGCCAAGAGAGGAAGGATTCCTGGCCCTATTGAAAATCCGCTTTTGGAACGCATATTATGACCACTTTTGATTACCTTAGCCTGATTCTCTGGGTTTTTCTCATACTGGCGCTTTTTGTCCCTGTTTTCCGTCAGCGCATGCGCCAGGTGGAAAGGTACAGGGTAATCAAGCAGCTGGAAACGAAAAGGGGCTCGCGGGTGATCACCCTCATTCATCGTCAGGAAGCTCTTTCCTTTTTCGGGATTCCATTTTTCCGCTACATCGACATTGAGGACTCAGAACAAATTTTGCGGGCCATCCGCCTCACCCCGGACAAAATGCCCATAGACCTCATCGTGCATACGCCTGGAGGGTTAGTCCTTGCGGCAGAGCAGATCGCTCACGCCCTTAAAAGGCACGCCAGCAAAGTTACCGTTATGGTTCCCCACTATGCCATGTCCGGAGGAACGATGATCGCCCTTGCTTGTGACGAACTGGTCATGGACGAGAACGCGGTCCTGGGACCGGTGGATCCCCAGCTGGAAAGGGGCTACGGGATTTCCGTCCCGGCAACAAGCGTGCTTAAGGTACTAACACAGAAAAGCCTCAGTGAGCTGGACGACAACACGCTGGTTATGGCGGATCTGGCAGCCAAGGCGGTTTCTCAGGTAAAAAATTTCGTCAGGTGGCTCCTGGAAGACAAAACCTCCTCTGAGGAAGCGGAAAAGATTGCCTCGCTTTTGGCAGAAGGGAAGTGGACGCACGACGCCCCTTTGAGCGTCGAGGCTCTCCAGGAAATCGGCCTGGCGGTAAAGACCGGGCTCCCGGCGGAGGTTTACAGGCTGATGGACCTCTACCCTCAGCCGGCTGGGCGCAGGCCCTCTGTCCAGTACGTTCCCCTCCCTTACGGAGGAAAGGAGCCCAAAAAGAGAAAATGATGCTGGGACTGATTTCCATCCAGGGAAAGCCTCTCTCCAGAGCAAAACTCAACCAAGTTGATGGGAAACTTAAGGCCGTCTTTTTTGATTACTGGGAGACGATCGTGGAGGAAACCGAGCAGGGATTAGCCCGGATGGAGAGAATAGGCCAGGAGCTTTGCGATTTTGAGGCATTCCGGAGAATTGACCGCAAGCAACTGGAGGAAGCCTTAGAGCGCAGGTGGCGCTCGGTTTCAGTCCTTCTGGCCAATCAACCTTTCGAGGTGCCGCTTCCTTCTTTCTTTCAGGGCCTGTTAGAGGACCTCGCCCTGACTTCCTTCGGGGAGGAAATTCTGGATCGGATGGTTTCCTTCGTGGCGCAAAAAATTCACGAGAGATCCATTTTGATCCCCGGAGCGCTCGACTTTCTGAAATTCTTGAAAGAGAAGGGGCTGAAAATCGGGCTGATCTCTAACACTCAGTTCCCACAAAAATATGTAGAGGAGAGCATGAAAAAATTGGGACTGCTCCCCTACTTTGATGTCCTGGTCCTTTCCTCTGAGGTCTCCTGGCGTAAGCCATATCCGGAGATCTTCAGGGAGGGGCTGCGCAAGTTGAACGTGCGCCCCGAAAACGCCATACACTTCGGGGATAGCCTTTATTACGACGTAGAAGGGGCCAAGAAGGCTGGAATTCTCCCTGTACAGGTACTTGCCAGCCGATTTCGCCCATCGGAGCAGGGAGAAATTGCCATTTATGACTGGCATGCTGCCCGAGCCCTTTTCTCTCGTCTTTTAGGTTAGGAGCGGCTCTTCAGAAAAGCTGCGAAAACCTCTTTTCCGGGGAAAAACGCCCCGGTTCCCAGGTTTTCCTCGATGCGCAGCAGCTGGTTGTATTTTGCTACCCTCTCCGAGCGCGCGGGGGCTCCGGTCTTTATCAGGCCCACGTTCATAGCCACGACCAAATCAGAAATGAAAGTGTCCTCGGTCTCCCCCGAGCGGTGGGAGATTACGGATCCATAACCGTGGCGCCTGGCCATCTGGACGACATTTATGGTCTCTGTAAGCGTCCCGATCTGGTTCAATTTTATGAGGATGGCGTTGGCCACACCTTTCTCGATGCCCATTTTCAGGCGATCGGGGCTGGTCACGAAGATGTCGTCCCCCACAAGCATGCATTGCTGTCCCAGGACTCCGGTCAGTTCCTGCCATCCTTCCCAGTCGTCCTCGGCCAGCCCGTCCTCAATCAAAATAATGGGATAGCGGGATACCAGGTCCCGATAATAACCCACCATTTCACGGGAGGAGAGCCTCCTGCTCTCTGCCTTGATGAAGTAGTGCCCTTCCTCGAAGAACTCGGAAGCGGCAGAGTCAATACCCAGAAGAACGTCCTCCCCAGGCTTCCACCCTGCTTGTTCGATGGCGTCCACGATGACTTTCAGAGCATCCTCGTTGGAGCTCAGGTTGGGCGCGAATCCTCCCTCGTCGCCGACTGAGGTGAGGAGCTTTTTTGCCTTGAGCACGGCCTTGAGCGAGTGGTAGACCTCGCTACCGATGCGCAGGGCTTCCCGGAAGGAGTTTCCGCCAACCGGGAGGATCATGAATTCCTGGATGTCCACGTTGTTGTCCGCGTGTTTGCCGCCGTTGAGGATGTTCATGCAGGGGACCGGCAGAGTGCAACCACTAATACCTCCCAGGTAGATATGGAGCGGGATACCAAGGTAATTAGAAGCAGCACTGGCTATGGCCATAGAGACCCCGAGCGTGGCGTTCGCGCCCAGGTTGCTTTTGTTGGGGGTGTCGTCGAGCTCGATCATGGCCCGATCGACCTCTGCCTGCTGAAAAGGGCTCATTCCCTCAATGACCGGAAAAATCTTTTCCTGGATATTTTTAATGGCTTTGAGCACACCTTTCCCCTGGAACCTCGACTTGTCCCCGTCCCTCAACTCCAGGGCCTCGTGCGTCCCGGTCGAGGCTCCGGAAGGGACAATGGCCCTGCCCACAGTCCCGTCAAGGAGCTGCACTTCCACTTCCACGGTGGGGTTGCCCCGGGAATCCAGAACTTCTCTCGCTTTAATGCTTTCAATTACGTCCATTTTTTCACCTCACTCTGACCCTGCTTGGTCTGGCATCACCTTAAAGAACTTTCGAAGGGACCGTCAGACATTAATCAGTCCTTTTATTATCCTTATAACCTCAGGAATTTTAAAGAGCCGCCGGTCAAATAGCAAGAAAAGTGGATCTTCAGCTGAAAACCTCACAGCCCTGACTTTAAAGAGGATGAGGCGACAATCGCTTTCCTGAGAGCTGGGAACCACAGGAAGGTTTCCTCGTTAGAGAAAGAATCCTAAAAATAATCGAAGACAGGCCGGATCCAAGCTCCGAGAAAGCAAATGGCCAGAGACCTAAAAATTCAGCTAAGCAGAAACTAAGTTCTCAGAGCGCGTCAGAAAAATTGGAAGGCAACTTTAATTGCGCGAGAAAAACTCGAAGGCAAAGGGTACCTTCAAAAAGGGAGAGGGCAACCAGCTTCCCGGATTATCAGAGCTCCAGCTTTGCCTGAACTGCTATTTTTGCAGGAAAATCCCCAAACAACCTGTCGTTATTTTGCAGTCAGGCTTTTAGAAAAATGACCTATTCTGTAAACTCCGCGAGAGGGACAAAATCAAAACCCCTCTCCCTGATAGAGTAAATAACATCTTCCAGGATCTGGTAAGTGTAGGGACTTGCCACATGGCAAAGAACGATCATTCCATCCTGCAGGTTGGAGAGAATCCTGTTTTTCACCCAATCCGGGTCATGGTCCTCCTGCCAGTCCAGGGAATCCAGAGTCCAGTAGATGCTCCAGTAGCCCTCGCTTGCAGCTATCTCCAGAATTCTTTGATCCCGATCGCCGTAAGGGGGGCGGAAGAAAGGCTTGGTGCTTTTCCCTGTGAGCTCCAGGATCCTACTTTCCACGGTTTGCAGCTCAAATATTACCTCCTCATCGGAGAGCTCGGTTAAGTGCGGGTGGTTCTGAGTGTGATTGCCGATCCTGAAGCCCAGCTCGGCTATCCTTTTGACATCCTCCGGGTTCTGCTCAGCCCAGGCTCCAGTAATAAAAAATGTAGCCGGCACTTTCTGGCGGAGAAGAATTTCCAGAATTTCGTCAATATGACCTCTCCCTGCTCCGGCATCAAAAGTCAAGCTCACGCGGTTTTTCCCTGCTTTTCCTGAGGAGATTTCCTGAGGCGGGAGAACCACTGAGGAAGAAGGGCTGGGAGAAAAAGAAGGGGAGAAGCTGGGGGCAGTGCTCCCTTGCTCGCTCGTTTCTACAGGAGGAAGCGTTAATAAGGGATTGGAGGGCTCCGAGCTCGAGGTGCTGCTCTGGAAAGAGCTTTCGGTGCTGGCTGAAGGCAGTGGAGTCAGGCAGCCGCTAGCCAGGGAAAGAACAAGTAGCAATAGGACTATAAAAAATTTTCTCACGGGAAGATTATAGCAACTTTCTCAATGCAGTATTCCTTGAAGTTTAAGGAATGGTCTATAATATAAAAAAACAGGAGGGCTTGAAAGATGGACATAAGCGTTGTGGTGGACAGCGTGGCCGACCTTCCTGAGGACCTCGTGGCCAGACACGGGTTTTCTCTGGTGCATTTTCCCGTTCATTTCGGAGAGAGGACATACCTGGACAAGTTGGACCTCAGCTCAAAGGAGTTCTTCCGGCTCTTGAGGGAAAGAAAAGAGACCCCCAGGACCTCCGCGCCTTCAGCGGGCGTCTACCTGGAAGTCTTCCGAAGGCTCGTGGAAATGGGAAAGTCCATCCTTGCGCTGACCATCACCTCCAGGCACTCCGCGGCCTATCAATCGGCCCTCCTCGCCAAGAGCATGTTAAACGAGGGCGAAATAGAAGTGATGGACACAGGAAATGTCTCCATGGGAATTGGGCTTTTAGCAATTAAGGCCGCGGAAATGATTAAGAACAGGTTCAGCAAGGAGGAGATATTCGCCAGAATAAGGGAGCTAATTCCCCAGGTGCAGGTTCTGGCAATGATCCCTGATATAACTTATATGGTAAAAGGTGGTAGGATTTCCGCTCCCGCAGCCAAGATTGCCAGCATTCTGAACATCAAGCCAATCATCCGCATCAGAAGGGGAGTGATCGAACTTGTGAGCAGGGTTTCCGGGTATAATGCGGCCATTCAAAAGCTGATCTCCAAAGTCAAAAGCGCAGTCGGGGAAAAAACTTGCCGCCTGGCGGTAATGCATGCGGACGTCCTTGAGGAGGCCCTTGAGCTCAAAGCTCAGTTAAGCGTCCTTCCGCATGAAGGGGAAATTGCCATCTCCGAGGTTGGGCCTGCGCTGGGAACTCATTCCGGGCCGGGAGCCCTGGCGGTTGCCTTCCACTCTGTATAAATTTTTTTATCCTGTTAGAATATGCTTTCAGCATGTCGGGCTCTGAAGGCGAAACTACTGTTCTACAACAGGGATACTTTCAGAGAGTATTCTCTTCTCTGAAAAACAGGGATTACCGCCTTTACTGGATTGGTCAGTCCATTTCCCTCATTGGCACGTGGATGCAATCCACTGCTCAGGGGTGGCTGATTCTGGAGATGACAAATTCCTCCTTTTACCTGGGGGTTGTGTCCGCTTTGGGAATGCTTCCAGTACTGTTCTTCTCCCTCTTTGGAGGGGCGATTGCAGATCGGGTGCCCAAGAGAAAATTGCTCCTTTTTACCCAAACATCTCTGGCCATCCCGGCGCTTATTTTAGGAGTTTTGGTTTTAACCAACAGGGTGGAAATCTGGCACGTGATGCTCCTGGCGTTCTTTTTGGGTCTGATGAACGCCATTGATGCTCCCACCAGACAGTCGTTCATCATTGAGCTCGTAGGCAAAGACCTTCTGATGAACGCCATCGGGCTGAACTCCATTTCCTTCAACATTGCCCGCATTTTAGGGCCAGTAGTGGCGGGAATCTTAATCGCGGCCGTTGGTCTCCCCTATTGTTTCATCATCAATGGGCTGAGCTTTTTTGCCACGATCATAGCTTTGCTTCTATTGCGCATTCCCGATGTGGCGAGGGCCTCTAAAGAGGATATACTCCAGAGTGTCAAGGACGGCCTGCGCTTTGTGCGCACGAGGCTGGATATCTTCTCCCTATTAGCAATCGTGGCTTCCTCCTCGATTTTTGCCTTCTCTTACACTACCCTGATGCCTATTTTTGCCAGGGATGTTCTTCAAAGCGGAGCCACGGGCCTGGGTGGTTTAATGTCAGCGGTGGGGGTAGGAGCGCTTCTGGGGGCTTTGAATGTAGCCGCATTGAGCACCAGGGGGAGAGGGGCAAGAGTGGCTTTCATTGCCAACCTGGCCCTTTCTATTTCACTTATGCTTTTTTCTTTCTCCCGCTGGTACTGGCTCTCCACCATTTTCCTGGCAGGGGTTGGCTTCTCCATGATCATCCAGAACACGACCATCAACAACCTCATCCAGACAAACACCCCCGATCACATGAGGGGAAGGGTGATGGGGCTTTACAGCGTCACTTTTATGGGATTGGCTCCCATTGGAAGCCTGCTCGCCGGAACTATTGCTCAGTTTATCGGGGCGCCGATCGCCGTTTTAATTGGAGCCCTAGTGAATGCCGCCGTGGTTATTCTGCTTTTCCGCCTGCGGCCGGAGATGAAGTCCCTGTCTTGAAAAACTTTCGCCAGGTTCCCTTTCTGAAATAGTAGTAAACGAAACCCGCCCTAATTGACCAGTCGAAAGCGGTAGCCAGCCAAACTCCCGCCAAGCCCAATCCCACGGGAAAAGCTAAAATATAGACCAGAAGAAGTCTTCCTACCACCACTCCGGCGATTGTTGCCTTCAGGGGACTTTTTGTATCGCCTGCTCCCCTAAGCGCCCCGGAGAGAATCATCAGCACCGCAAGGCCCGGTTGCTCAAGCCCTCCCAGGCGGATTGCAATTCCTGCCTGGGCAATCACCTCCGGGGTTCCACCAAAAAGCATGGCAATCCTATCACCAGCCAAAAGGAAAAGGAGCCCGAAGGCGGAAAGAACAAAAAGGCCAAACCTGGTTGTACGCCATACACTCCTTTCCGTCAGACCTGGCTCTCCCGCACCCAGGAATTGTCCTGCCAGGGTGGTAGAGGCAACTGCAAATCCCCATCCGGGCATATAGGAGAGTGATTCTATACTTAAGGCCACCTGATGCGCGGCAAGGGCAATTTCTCCCAGAGCAGAGACGAACCTCATAAAAACTACCTGTGCTCCTCGAAAGACCAGAGCCTCCCAGAAAGCCGGCGCTGTTAGGCTTAACATTTCTGAAAAGTAGGGACGGTACACGCGAAATCGGGAAAGTGAGAAGTAAAATTCGCCCTTGCCCTTAAAAGCCAAAACAATCACGCTTAGAGAGCTCAGGACTGTAGCAATGACAGTAGCCCAGGCTGCGCCTTTTAATCCGTAGGCAGGGCAGACCCCCCAGCCAAAAATAAGAAAGAAAGCCAGAACGATGTGCAGGAGGTTACCAAAACCAGTGATAATCATGGGCGTGCGCGTGTCTCCCGAGCCTCTCAACGCACCAAAAAGGACCAGAGCGGGAAAGGTAAAAAAATTGACCAGAATTATCAGACGGAAATAATAATTGCCCAGAAGAAGCGCCTCTCCGGAAAGGCCCATCAGAGAGAGAATCCAGGGGCTGAGAAAGAAACCTGAGAGGCCAACGGCAAGTCCTGAAATAAGAGCGAGAAAGAGAGCCTGCCCGAGATAAAGGCGGGCATTTTCAAATTTTCTTGCTCCCCAGGAGCGGGCAATAAGGGAGGTGGAGGAGATGGTGAGAGCCGAAAAAAGGGAGGTAATGACGCTGTTGATGAACACTCCCATTGCCACCGCCGCCAGGGCCGCGGAGTCCCTTAGCCAGCCCACCATCAGGGTATCAGTAAAAGAAACGGCGGTGAGAAGCACATTTTCTACCACCGCGGGGGTGGCCAGGGAGACAATTACCCTATCCAGTTCTTTGCTGGTTGAGGGAGAAGGAGGAGGGGAATTACTCAAGTGCTATTCCTGATTGTGGTAAACCTGGACTCTGTTCTTACCCGCGCTTTTTGCCTGGTACATAGCGGCATCGGCTTCCCGGATCAGCTGCTCCAGGTCCTTTCCGCTTTCCCCCTCATAACAGGAAACGCCAATGGAGACGGTAAAAGGAAGTGTCTCCTCTACTCGACGCCTCACTCTCTCTGCCAGGCAATGTGCCCCGCTCAGGTCAGTTTCCACCATAAGAACGACGAATTCCTCTCCCCCGAAACGGGCTAATAGATCGATTTGCCTGCAGTTGCTCCTCAGAGTATTTGCCAGACCCTTAAGTGCCTGGTCTCCCGCAAGATGCCCGAAAGTATCGTTGTAGCGCTTGAAGTCGTCAATATCTAACAGGGAAACGGATAACGGGTGTCCAAAACGCTCTGCTCTCTTCAATTCCTTGAGAGCGGATTCCAGGAAGAAACGGCGGTTATAAAGGCCGGTGAGGTAATCGGTAATTGCCAGTTGAAGGGTCCTTTCATAGAGAATTGAGTTGTACAGAGCAAGAGAGATCTGGTCTGCGAGTCTCACGATTAGAGATTGCCTGTCCGGGTCGAAAAAGCCCTTCTGATCGCTTTCGATGTCCAGAACCCCTATTATTTTTCCTTCAGCCTTGAGGGGAATGGTCATCTCGCATACTGTGCCTGCTGCTCCGGTTATGTAATTAGGATTCTTGCTCACATCTTCCACAACCTGTATTTCCCCTGTGGAGGCAGCCCTGCCCGTGATACCCTTGCCCAGTGGAATCTCCATGCCGGAGACCTCGTAGGAGTGACCTCTCTGGGCGCGAACGCGGAGGGCCTGTTCCTTATCATCAATGATGAGGATAGAGGCGGTGTAAACCCCAGCCACAGAGGCCAGGGAGTCCAGAATCAGGTTCAGGGTCTGGTCCAGTTCCAGCTGAGAACCGATCACATTTGCCGCCTTGAGAAGAAGAGAGAGGTCCTCAGTGCGCCTTACCAGCTCCTGACGCAGCAGGAAAAAGGCCAGGAGATAGGTCACTGCCATCACCAGAGGGTTAGCTCTTTCGGGGTCTGCTTTAACGTTGGTGGCGCAAAAAACCAGAAGGTAGCCGGGCTGCCAATCTCTAAGTTTAAGGGTGTAAATGATTACCGGGCCGGGGGCTTCCTGAGGAGCAAAATTCTTCCAATCTTTTTCCTTTATTGTCCCCTGCTCCCCCGCTGATCTCAGAAGCTCCTCCTCGCTGATCTCTCTGGGAACAAGCGCCGGGGGAAAGCCGGGAGAAACCAAAGGGGTTAAGCTCTTTCCCTTCTTCAAAAGAAGCAAAAAACGATCGGAGCCAAGAATGGCTTTTGCCTGAGGTGAAATTTCCTCCCACAGGAAAAAACGGTCCCCCCATTTTTGAATAAGCTCATAGGGGATCTGAGCCGGCAGTAAATCTTCCTCCCGTTTCATAAAATCCTCCACCTACATTTTTAGCTTTTGGCCTCAAAGCAGTATCCTTGCGTCCACAACCACAAGGCCCTGTTCGTAAAGCATTACTGGGTTGGCATCCAGCTCCTTAATTTCGGGGAAATCCACCACTAACTGTGAAAGGCGAGAGAGGGCTTCGGCCAGAGCATCTATGTCCTTGGACTTCTGACCCCTCACTCCCTTGATGATAGGAGAGGCCTGAATTTCCAGCGCCATACTCCTGGCCTCTTCCACCGTAACCGGGGCCACGCGGAAGGTCACGTCCTTCAGTACCTCCACGAAAATGCCTCCCAGGCCGAACATCACCACCTGTTGGAACTGGGGGTCGCGGATTGCCCCGAATATCACCTCGGTTCCTCCGGGGGAGGCCATTTTTTGAACCAGCACTCCCACAATTCGGACGTCGGATTTGTAGCTTCTGGCGTTAGCCACGATCTCGTTAAAGGCGGCCTTAACCTCCTGATCGTTCTTGAGGTTCACCTTCACTCCCCTAGCCTCAGTCTTGTGGACGATATCAGGAGAAGAAATTTTCAGTACCACGGGGTAGCCGATCTGGTCTGCAGCTTTCACCGCTTCTTCAGCATCTGCCGCAAGGATGCTTGAGGCTAAAGGCAAGCCGTAGGCTTTGAAAATCTGGCCTGCTTCGTATTCCATCAAAGCAGTGCGTCCCTCACTTTTAATTTTATCCAGTATTTCCCTTACTTTCTCCCTGCCTACTTGATGGGGCTCAAACTGCGCGTTTTTCCTTTCCAGGTACTTCCCATAATAGCGCAGGGAGCCCAAAGCGCTGAGTGCGTCGTCAGGGTCGAAATAGGTGGGAATCCCCCTGTTTTTAAGCCACTCTCCAGCTTTAAGGCAGCGTTCTCCTCCGATAAAGGAGACCACGATGGGTTTGACCGCTCCCGCCTCAACATAGGCCTGGTAAAGACCTTCGGCGATGTTCTGGGGGTCAGTGATCGAGGTCTCGCAGTAAAGCACTGCCGCACCGTCCGTCCAGGGATGGCTCAGAGCGTCCATGAGGCAACCATGATACCAGGGCCTGTCGGCCATTCCGGTCATATCTACAGGGTTGCGAGGGCTACCAAAATCAGGCATCCACTTCCGGAAGAGCTCTTTTAAATCGTCAGGTGGGTCATTTAGGGGAATACCGTGTCTCTCCGCAGCATCTGTGGCAAGCACTCCTGCGCCACCGCCGTTAGTAATCACAGCTATGTGGTCGCCCTTGAGGGGTTTCATCATGGAAAGAGCAATGGAGCGTACGAAAAGTTCATCCAGGCTTCGTGCGGGTACAATACCGTATTGGTCAAAAGCTGTAGTGTAAACTTTGCTGGAACCGGCCAGGGAGCCAGTGTGGGAAGCCGTAGCCAGCTCTCCCCTTTGAGATACTCCTGCTTTCAGGGCGATTATCGGCTTGTGGCTTCTTTTTGCGGCATCAAGAAATTTCCTTCCGTCTTTGACTCCCTCGATGTAGAGGCTGATGGCCTGCGTGTGAGGATCCTCGTTCAGGGCGTCTATGAAATCAGCGAAGTCCAGATCGGCCATGTTTCCAATCGAGATCATGTGGGAGATACCAATCTTGTTGATCCAGGTCATGCCGTCCAGGGCGATAAGCAGAGCGCCGCTCTGGGAAACAAGGCCAATGCTTCCCGGATAAGGAAGGTAGGGGCCAAAGGAGGCGTTGGCCTTGGCCGGGTTGTTGAGGATTCCCACGATGTTGGGACCTACGACGAGCATGTTGTACCTGTGGGCAATATTGACCAGCTCCTCTTCAAGGTCTCTTCTTCCCACCTCCCCAAAGCCCGAAGTAATTACGGCTACAACCTTTACGCCTTTTTTGCCGGCGTCCTCAGTCGCCTGTAGGGCCACGGCCACGGGAACAGTAAGCACGGCAAGATCAACCTCTTCGGGAATTTCTGTTGCGGCCTTGTAGCACTTGAGGCCGAGGATTTCATCAGCATTGGGGTTAACGGGAAAGACTTTGCCCTCGAACTTGGAGTCCAGAAGTCCTTTGACAACCATATATCCGATGGAGCCTTCTTTGCGTGATGCGCCGATTACCGCAATGGAGCGGGGATTAAAAATTGCTTCTAATTTCACGAGCTCATCCTCCAGTATTTGGTTTTTTAATGGTCAATCATTGGTATTATAAAACTAATTCTCACCTTGGAAAGTCTTTTCCAGGGAAGTAAGAACTGTTCTTTCGGCTCAAAAAATGATCCCATCAGCGATTATTTCTGCTTTCGATCTCCTTTCTCCAGGCTCAAATTGGCGGTGGAAAACTCTCATAGATAAGTAGCAATTAAGGATATATTCGAACAATTCGATATAGTTTTTCTAATCTACCTGAGATATTAACTAAGATCTTATTTTCCGGGAGCTAAATTATAGCAAAAAGAAGCAAGGAAATAAAATGAAAAAAAGAGAGCCAGTTTTCAATAATTAGCAAGAGAGCGCGCCTTTTCAGGATTTTTTTGGCGCCTTACCCTTTCCTATTCAGATGCTCCTTTCTGATGGCACCATTGTCGGATGAAACAGGAAGTCCGAGCTTCTCTACGGCTTTAATGCCAGCGAGGCTTTAGGGAAGAAGCTTCAGGAGCTAATCTTCCCTGAGGATGAAAGGGAAAAGTCTCTGGCACTCCTTAAGGTTGCCCAATCCCTTGAGGAGCCGATAGTTTCCCAGTCCTACACAATCCAGACCAAAAGTGGGGAAAGGCAGCGCGTTTCCTCGTATGTACTCCGCTCCCGGTCGGGGGAGATTTTCGGGGAGATCTCCGATCAAGGAATCGGAATACCCGAGGAAGAGATCCCTAACCTGTTCCAGCCCTTCTACCATCCGCAGAATGGTTCTCGGCGCGCTTATGCCGGAACAGGGCTTGGCCTCTACGCCTCCAAGAAAATCATGGATGCCCACGGGGGAAAAATAAACCTCCAGAGTGAGCCCCGAAAGGGAACAACGTTCACTCTGACTTTTCCCAGAGCAATAAATTAAATTTAACTTCTCCTCTTGACAAAAGTTTCCCCATTCATTAAATTGTCAATATGACAATTTGGTTGAATGACATTAAAATTAATACGAAACCCGGTGCTCCCCCGGCCTATCTTCAATTGGCGGATCTTCTTACATTTCTAATTCAATCGAGGAAAATTGCTCCGGACGAGAAGCTCCCCTCCGTAAGAGATGTTTCGGCCAAAATAGGTGTCAATAGGGGCACAGTCCTGGCCGCTTACAGGCAGCTTGCAGAGAGGGGCCTCGTGGAAATGCACGTTGGGCAGGGAACCCAGGTAAAAGGGGCTTCGCGCCCCGGGAGTGCAAAAGAGGAGCCTCCAGAGCTCCCCTCCCAGGCTCAGGCCTATCGCAAAAAAATCCCCTCACTTAACTGGTTTCCTCGTGCCGCGGAGATCCCCTTCTCCCTGGCCGTACCTGAGAAGAGCCTCATTCCTCAAGAGGAAATAACGAAAACTATGAAAAAACTTCTCGATCAGGAAGCGCTGGAGCTCCTCTCTTATGGCCCGGCCAAGGGAGACGCTGGCTTCAGGGAGGCTTACGCCGGTTACCTTAAAAGCAAGGGGATGCCCATCAACGATGACTGGATCCTTCCCACAAGCGGCGCCACTCAGGCCTTCGACCTGGTCGCCAAAATCCTTAACCCCGGAGACCTGATCTTCCTGGAAGAGCCTCTCTATTCCGGCACCCTGAGGTCCTTTTACCTGTGGCCTTTTGAGACTGAGAGCTTATCCATGGAGAAGGACGGGATAAGCACCGAGCAGCTACAGAGGTTTCTGAATCAGGGAAGGATTCCTCGCCTGGTCATTCTCACACCGGATTTTCAAAATCCCACAGGAGCTACCCTTTCTTTGAAAAAGAGGGAGGAGATTGCCTGGCTGGCCAGAAAGTACGACTTCCTGATTTTTGAGGATGCCGTTTTCTCAGAGCTCTACTACGAGAAGCCCTTGCCTTCGCTTTTATCCCTGGCTCCAGAAAGGGTCATCCGCACCGATAGCTTCTCCAAGATCCTGGCCCCTGGCCTGCGCCTGGGGACGGTAGTCGCTCACCCCAAAATCCTGGAGTACCTCATCCCCATCAAACAAGCCACGGACTATCAGACTCCTCTTCTAAGTCAGGCTACCCTTCGCGAGCTCATCAATTCGGGTTTCTGGCCCAAGCACCTGGAGCACATTCGCTCCCGGTACCGCACAAAAAAGGATGCACTCGAGGAATCCCTTAAACCCTTAGAAGGAAAGGTCTTCTCCTGGAAAACTCCCGTGGGGGGCTTCTTCTTCTGGCTGGAAATTTTATCCGGAGTTGATGCTCAGGAACTTCTTTTAGCTTCCTCCTCTCGAGGGGTTTCCTTTGTGCCAGGAGCGCTTTTTTCCACCCGACCCGAACACCGTCACTTCCTGCGCATTTCCATTTCCAGTATTCCTCTGGAGAAATTCCACGAGGGCATCGGTATTTTGGGGCAGTTAAGCGAGGAGTTCTCTTTAGAGCTCGCTCCCTCGGTACCATTAATTTAAAGAAAGGAAAAAATATGAAGTCCAATGTGAAAAGGTTAGCTTTAATCGCCATGCTGGCTGTTTTCACTTTCCTTGCCACCCTCATCCACGTCAACACGGGCCCCAGCTCCTATTTCAACTTAAGCGAGGCCATGGTGTACACGAGCGCCCTGCTTTTTGGGCCTGCGGTGGGGGCTTTATCGGGCGGAATTGGCGCAGCGCTGGCAGATATGCTCCTGGGTTTCGCGCTTCCCTGGGCTCCCATTTCCTTTTTAATCAAAGGGATGGAAGGTTTGATCGTAGGGGCTCTTTCCTCCCTGCGCTGGAAAAACAGGCTCCTCGGGGACATAGTTTCTTCTTTGGCAGCTTTCCCAGTGATGATTGCAGGTTACACTATTTCAGTGGGATTGATTTATGGCTGGCCTGCTTCCCTCGTGGAGTTCTTTACAGACATAGTTCAATGCCCCGCAGGGCTGATCATCGCTATTCCCCTAACCTACGCCCTCCGCAAAATCAGGGTTTCAGAGAGGTGGTGAGCGTGGGTTTGAAAATGGTGGCCAGGGACTGGCCCTTCCTTCTGCACCCCAGTCTCACCGTGCTCCTTACGGCATCCCATGAAGGAAAGGAGACCATCACCCCCGTCGCCTGGATAATGCCCTTAAGCGGGGAACCCCCTCTTGTAGCTGTGGCTTTAAAGCAAACGCGGTTCGCTTATGAGCTCTTGAGGAAATCCGGGGAGTTCGCCATAAACGTCCCCACCCTGGATCAGGCAGATAAAGTCTGGGCCTGCGGCACGACTTCGGGAAGGGACTCCGACAAGTTTGCACTCACGGGTTTCCAAAGGCTTCAAGCGGAAAAGATAAGGGTTCCTCTGATCCAGGAATGCGCAGCTTTCCTGGAGTGCCGGCTCTTTGCCGATCAGGTCTTCGGGGACCATCACCTGATCGCGGGAGAGGTCCTTCTGGCAAAGGTGAAGGAGGAGCTCTTCGATAAAAGCTTCCATGAAAAATTTTCCCCCTGCCTGCACCTGCGCAAGAACCTGTTTTTGAACGCGGATTGGAAAAGCCTGAAAGAGATATGAAATCCCTCCTTGCCACCTCAACCTTTTTTATGAGCCCTGTGTGGTCTAAGGGTCAGGGATGTTATTTGATCTCTGAGGAAGGGAAGCGCTACCTCGACCTGGAATCAGGAATCTGGTGCGCGATCTTTGGCCACGGCGACCCCGGCCTGGCCGAAGCTTTGAAGAAACAGGCGGAAAACATTGCTCATTGTGGCTCCCTTTATCTTTCTCGCGCTGCCATTCAGGTTACGGAAACCCTGCTTTCCATTACACCTCCTCAATTCTCTTCGGTTGTCTGGTTAGCCTCTGGCTCCGAAGCGATGGACTGGGCAATGCAGATCGCCCGCCTGGCTACGGGTAAAAGAAAGTTTTTAGTCCTCGACTGTGGCTTCCTGGGCTCCACGGACCTCCCGTTCAGGGGCTCGCATCCTAAAAAGGAGGATCCAGATTTCACCTTTCTGAATACCAGCAAGTACTTTTTAAACGGCGATCTCGACCTGGAGATTGACGGGGAAACGGAAAAACATATCAACTACCTTCTTAAGGAGAGCGATTTCGCAGCTTTAGTCATAGAGGCCATCCCGGTCTCAGGAGGGATTAACTTCCTCTCCCGGAGTTTTCTCAGGGCCCTGGAGGAAGCTTGCCGAAAAAACGGAGTTCTTTTCATACTGGATGAGGTCTCCTGCGGGATGGGTCGCACAGGGAAGTGGTTTGGATTTCAGTGGTTCGACCTGGAACCGGACATCACGGTCCTGGGAAAAGCGCTGGGAGCTGGATACCCGGTGTCCGCAGTTCTTATGAAAGAAAGGGTAGCCAAGGAGGTCGAGGGTAGAATTGGCCGAGTGCAGTCCCACCAGAATGACCCCCTGGGAGCTGCGGCAGCTCGCTATGTGATCAACCGCTTGAAATCCGAGGGATTTCCGGAAATGGTCCAAGAAAAGGGAGAGTTCCTACTTAAAGGGCTTGAGAACCTTGAAAGTGCCTTCCCCTTCCTCTCTCACGCGCGAGGTCTGGGCTTGCTGGCCGCTCTCCAGGTTTTAGACGACGAAGGAAAGCCCTCAAAGGAACGAACGGAGTATTTCCAGAGCAGGGCCCTGGAGTTTAGCATCCTTTTGGGAGCAAAGCCCGCTTTAGGGCTCTTAAGATTCCTTCCTCCTTACATCATCAGCTTCGAGGAGATAGAGTGCGCTCTGAAAGCGCTCAAAGAGATAGCAGAAACAGTTCTCTGAGACTAAAAGTGTCAGATCAAGAGCCTCCTTGACTAAAAAGGGCGAGGAATCCCCTAAAGGTCATCTAATTTGCCCACCCTTTTAAGCAAGGAGAAAGAAAAAACCTGGCGAAAATGTGCCCCGCCAGGCCTCGATGGTTAAGAAATCACGCAGCCTGTTCCAGGGGGCTTTGAGATTTAAAATAAACAGAGGCGCTAAAACCTTTCCAAATGGGGTGGCTGAGGGGACTTGAACCCCCAACACCTGGATCCACAGTCCAGTGCTCTAACCAATTGAGCTACAGCCACCAGGTCAGCTGAATTTTAGCACTTCCTTCCCTTCTAGTCATCATTTCTCTTACGGCAAACAGACTCTATAAGTCAAAAGTTCTGTCTAACTTAATTGAAAAAAATTTTTTGCCAAACCCCTTTATTTTTTCCACAAAGGATATAAAATAACTTGTTTTTTAAAGAAGGAGGAAAACAAAGAGCAAAATTGAAGATCGCCATAGTTTACAGCCCCCCTCGAGAAGGGGAAGAATCGGAGGAATACGACCCTCCTGAACACGCTGAGCGCATTGCTTTAGCCATTTTCAGGAACAATCACCAGCCTTTGATCTTCACTGATCTGGAAGTTTTCGCAAAACCGGAAATTTTGAAGGAAAGCGGAGTGGAATTGGTCTTCAATATCGCCGAGGGGACAATTGGCATGAAAGACAGGGAAGCCCTGATCCCCGCCCTGTGCACCACTCAGGGAATAAAATATCTGGGAACAGGCGTTCTTGGTTCAGCCATTTGCCTTGACAAGGGGATGACCAACACGGTACTTAAAGCCCAAGGCGTTCCAGTCCTGGAATGGGTGGTAGTGGAAAAAGCAACCGATCTGAAAGAACTGGAAATTCCTCTCCCGGCAATCGTGAAATACAACAGTGAAGGTTCCAGCATGGGGATAGGCCTGCTTTCTGTCTGTTACACCCGTGAGGAAGTCATCGATCAGGCTAACCAGCTTTATAGAAAATTGCCCGAACCCATCATCGTGCAGAAATTTATTCTGGGAAGAGAAGTCAACGCCGGTCTCATAGGGAACCCCCCTGATTGGCTGGAATTGGGAGCTATAGCCCTCGAATGCCGCAACCCCTGGAACATAACCATGGAGAGGTCTTTTGGCAAAGCAGGGATTGACTCCTGCTATAAGGAAAAGGAATTCTACGGAAGGGCAATGGAGCTCACAAAAAAGATATTTCAGGTATTGCGACTCAGCGACATGGTCAGAGTGGACTTCAAGGTCTGGGAAAAGGAACTTTACGCTATCGACGTAAATCAGTATCCCGCCCTGGCAGAAGGTAGAATGTTCTCCCGCCTGGCAGCTTCAATGGGCCTTAGTTACGATCAGATGATCGGAAAAATCATTGAAGCGGGGATAAAGAGGCTATTCCCGGAGATGGTTCAGAGAAAACAGGAAGAGTGGAGCAGGGTCTCCCTGGAAGCGGTGGCACCTGTTTAAAGCTCCTAAAGCCCCTCTTCCTCTTGAGAGATAACCTCCCAGGCTTCCTCTTTTAAGGACACCGGGACCAGAATCTCAATCACGCTTAAAGGCCCGAGGGTGAAGCCGTAAATTTTCCCCAGGGCCTCTCCTTTTTCCAGCACTGGTATCCCGGCATCCTCCAACTTGCTTTTCACCAGGGAAGCCTCAAAGGGGTCCTCTGATCGAAAGACGACTACCCACCCTTCATTCATTCTCTTCAGCTCATCAGGTAGAAGGACGTTACTCCAGCTTGGCCCCGCATGATTGGCAGAAACGGTCACCGGGCTTAATTGAGGCACCGCAGGCAGGGCATTTCAGGCCAGGGACTGCACCAGGTGCAGTTGCAGAGAAGGCGCGAGGATGGGTGTTTTCGTCAATGGATATCAGCAACTGCAAGATTCCCGCCATCGCCAGAAGGCCAGCCCAGCTGGCGATCCCTCCAATCAATATTCCCACGAAGAGGACCCAGCGCATCCCTGCCATAGCCCCCGGCCCCATGGGCTCCATTATTCCGGACCCGTAATATGTGTACCAGCCATTATAGGGAGAGGCAACAACAATAATGGCAAACACCACACATAGGACCAGGGTCAGCCAGGCCAGAACCTGCAAAACCCCAGAAACGAAGTGGTAAAGACTAAACCTCATTTAAAACACCTCCTTCACTTGTGTCTATTTTAGCAAAAATAATGCCTTACCCGATACCTCAAGCTATAATTGTCTTGAGGTGAAAGCGTGAAATTTATCTGGATAGTTTTATGGCTTCTCGTGGGGCTCTGGGCAGCAGCTCTGAGAAAGCAAAGGTCCTTTTGGGGGGTTCTCCTTCACGCCCTTCTTGGCCCATTCGGGATTCTTCTTTTTGCCCTAATTCCTGAGAAGAAAAAACCCGCCCCGCCGCAGGCCAACGAGGAAACTCACGATACCTCAAAAGCTGAGGGACCGGCAGAGGAAGAAAAGGGCAAGGAAGGTTAAGGGAGGAGCGAGAAAATGGACATCTGGTCTGGGCCCTGGCCCTGGATAATCATCGCTTTGATTTTCGTGGCTTTAGTAATCCGAGCCGCTGTCATCGGGAAAAGGATCCGAAAGAAAAGAGGGGGGAAGGACTAATTTCCCCTTAAATTCCTCAGCAGGAGGTCGGGGCTCTGGCTGGGGTCGAGCAAGATGGAGTTGTGCCAGATTTTTTGAGCTTGTGGGACAAGCTCAGGTCGAACAACCACTACGGCTGATTCAAAGCCCCCTTTTAAAAGCACCTGAAAGGCATAAGTCCAACCTTCTTTGTAAATAAATTCCAGAGGGCCCAGCTCGTCTATAATTAAAAGTTCCGTAGGAACCGACCTTTCCAGAACCATGTTTCCCCAGAAAAACGCTTCTGGATTGAATTTCCAGGAAGGCAATTCTGGAAATTCAATCCCCTCCCCCCGGCGAGAAGCCAAAAGCATGGATTCGGCCCTTTGCAGGTTCAGAGAGATTATGGCCACCTTCTGGGAACCTTCAAAAACGGGAAGAGAAAGCAGGCCCGAGATCTTGATTTTTCTCTTTTGAGCATCCAGGTATAGTTTCAAGCAGAATGTGGTCTTTCCGGAATGGAAAGACCCGGAGAGCAAGTAGATTCTATTTTTAAACTCGGCTCGTTCCATTTTCCAGATAAATAAGAGGGCGCCCACTTTTAGAGTCCACTTCAAGTTTCACTCCGTAAACCGCGGAAAGAACTTCCCTTTGGAAAACCTGGCGAACTTCTCCAAAAGCCAGGCTTTTCCCATTAGAGATTATCAGCACCCTGTCAGCCACCAAAGTGGCTGAATTGGGATCGTGCGTGGTAAAAACGATAGTCTTTCCTCTCTTCTTCAAATCCAGAAGGATGTCCAGGAGCCTCTTTTGGTTCTTTAAGTCCAGGTGAGCCAGGGGTTCATCCAGAAGAAAAATTCTGGGGTTCTGGGCAATGGTGCGAGCAATAATCACCAGTTGTCTTTCTCCGCCGCTTAAAGCAGTCAGGTATCTGTTGTAGAGGGACTCCATTCCTGTAGCTTTGAGAGCTTCAAAAGCCACCTCCAGGTCCTTTTTCCCGGGGGCCTCGAGCGGTCGCAGATAAGGAGCTCTGCCCATGAGCACGTATTCTAATACGGTGAATTGGAAAGCCACCCTTTCTTCCTGGCGAGCTAAAGCCAGGATCAGGCTCAATTCCTTTCGGGAATACGAGGAAGCCGGCCGCTCGAAGAAGTAAATGTCACCCCTTTCCGGCCTGAGCTCCCTCAAAAGGAGATGCAGGAAAGTCGTCTTCCCGGAGCCGTTTGGTCCCAGGATGGCCAGGATTTCCCCCTCCCTCACTTCTAAAGAGAGGTCCTGGAGCACAGGTCGGTCCTTCTCATAGGAAAAAAATAGATTTGACGCGCAGAGAGCCCTCATCCCGCCCTCCTCTGGGGCAAGGAGAGAAAAATCAGAAAGAGCACGGCGCCCAGGAGCGATGTGAGTATCCCCAGGGGAATTTCACCTGCCAGAGCCGTCCTGGCCACGGTATCGCAGATCAAACCGAAAGCCCCTCCTAAAAGAAGAGAAGAAGGCAGGGCAAACTGAGCGTTGGCTCCGGAGATTCTTCTGGCGATGTGGGGAATAATTAAACCGATCCAGCTAACAATGCCCGAGATGGAAACCATAGCGGCTACGGGAATCACGGCCAGGAGCAGGACGAGGATTCTCTCTCGGGAAACCTTAACTCCCAGAGAAAAGGCCGTGCTTTCCTCTAAGGTCAAAAGATTGATCCTCCACCTGAAGCTAAAAAGCACGGCTAAACAGAGGAGGACGGGGAAAAAAATGAAAATAACCTGGGACCAAGAGCTCCCCCAGAGCCCGCCCAGGAGCCAGAAAGTAATTTCGGGAAGCTGTTTTAAGGGATCGGCCAGATACTTCAAGACCCCCACGCCCGCTGAGAAGAAAGCAGAAATAGCAATGCCTGCCAGAATGAGACGAAGAACCCATCCGCCGTAGCGCAGTTTCCGCGCCAGAAAAACGGAGAGAAACAATCCCAGAAGGGAGAAGAGGGAGGCCGCAACTTCGGCGACAATCAAGGAGCTGCCGAAAAATATGATAGCTAAAGCAGCGCCGAAGGCTGCCCCCTGGGAAACGCCCAGAAAGCCAGGTTCCACCAGGGGATTCTGAAAAATCATCTGGAGGACGAAACCAGAGGCCGAAAGGCTCATTCCCAGAAGCATCGCCAGGATCAGACGGGGAAGTCGGTAATTCAAGGTTAGGTTTTGAAATAATGGGTCGCTTAAGTCCCCAGGAGAAAGGAAGCCCAAAGCTGGATAACGGCCTATGCCTAAAGATAAAAGGAATAAGCCGAGGAGAAGGAATAAAAGGAAAAATAGCCTCCAATTTCTCTTTCTCCTTTGGGAAATTACAGTGCTGGTAAAGGAAGCGTTCAGTCGAGATCCCCTTTCAACTCGGGAAGCATTTTTTCTGTGTAGGTCTGGGCATCAATTCTATAAAGCTTCAAAAAGAAATCCGCGGCTTCCTTTTTTATGTCTAAATCGGAGAAAATTTGGGGATATGTTTTCTCTGCTATCCAGAGGAGGCCTAAAACCCAGCGGGGGTCAGGCTGATCCCAGGAATAAAAGTCTCCCGGAAAGCCAAAAAGGTTCCCCTTAGTGGCGGAAAGGCCCTGCCATTTAGCATCGGCACGCAGCTTCTGACATACCACTCTGGAATCCCCACCGTAATAAACGATGAAGATACGCTCTGGATTCCAGACCGCTATCTGTTCGAAGTTGACCATGGACCAGCCGCCACCTTTTACTTCTTCCCAAACCGGTTTTCCTCCAGCCATTCGGGCAAGTTCGGTTTGAATCCAATCCGCCGGAGGTACGCTCACGGATGAGGTTCCTCCTTTTTCCGAGTACTGGGCCACGAGCAGGGAGAGCTTCTTCTCCTGGGAAGAGACCCTGTTCTCCACGAGGGAGATTTTCTCCTGGTAATAACTTTCAATTTCCTTTGCCCTCTGAGGGTTGCCCAGAATGGCACCGATGGTATGAATGTCCTTAAGGAACTGCTCCACTGTCTCCATATCCAGGTAAACCACCCGCACTCCCAGATTTTCCAGGGAGCGGCCAGTTTTGGAGGCTAAATAACTCTTCATTACCACTAAATCGGGCTTTAAGGCCAATATTTGCTCCGGGCTTACTTCGTAGTCCAGAGTTTTCTTGGCAGAAAAGGAGGGGTCAACCAGAGGGAGGAAACGGGCAGGATCGTTTATCCCTCCTCCGCTGTAGGCAAATATCCTCTCTCTGGCCTCCGGAAAGAGATAGAAGGCGTCAAGGAGCATAAAGGAAGCCTTGCCGGCGATCACGATGCGCTCGGGGATTCTCTCCAGCTTGACAGATCGGTTGAGGGCATCAGTAATGGTAATATTGGAATTAGATGGCGGGGTGCTTCTCGCCTGGCAAGAGGTTATAAGAAAAATAGAAATTAGCATAATGGCGACTGCTACCAAAAATCTTCTCAAAGTGAGCCCTCCCTTTGCAAAATTATAGTTCGAATTATAACCATCTTATTGCAAAACTCAAGGGAAAGTTGTATTTTCTGGTAAATTTGAACTCATGAGGGCCCCTATGGGATTAGCAAAAAGCATACTGGAGTCGATAAAAAGGGACGCTGAGGTTCAGGAAATCAGGATTGGTATTTTCTGGACCGCCGTCTGGAGCGCGCAGTGCGGGCTGGCTTTGACTCTCAGGCCGGAGTTTGAACACAAGCCCGCAGTTGGGGAAGCCGGGAAGCTCAGGAGGAAGTCCGCACTCGGAATCTGCCAGTTATGGAACTCTTCTTTGTTGAGCGAACGATCGTTAGGAATTGCAGCCATAAATTCCCTGATCGATGTCTCGGGGAACCACCTAAAGGACCTGGACGCCGCGGACTACCTCATGGAATCAGGAAAGGGGAAGAATATTGCCATGGTGGGGCACTTTCCCTTCGTTCCGGCACTCAGAAAAATCGCCAGCAAGCTCTGGGTTCTGGAGCTGGAGCCGGGCCCTGAGGACCTTCCTTCCTCCGCCGCTCCTGAAATCATTCCTCAAGCGGATATCGTGGCAATTACGGGCTCAGCGATCATCAATGGCACGATGGATCAGCTTCTCAAGCTGGCTTCACCTCAAAGCCTGGTTATGGTCATGGGGCCTTCGGCACCTCTTTCCCCTGTCTGGTTCGATTTCGGCGTGGATATTGTCTCCTCGAGCATAGTTCTGGACCCGCCACGGGTCCTGGAGTGCCTTTCACAAGGGGGAAACTTGCACCAGATAGTCCGCTCGGGCATAAGAAAGGTGAGCATCCTCAAAAAATAGGGACTGTCCCTATTTTTTACACGGCGCCAGAAGCTCAAATATTTCGAAAAACTTAGTCTTCGGGGAAGCCATTGCACCCCCCTTTGCTCAACCATTTCTCCTGGAAAAAAGTCCAGTTTTCAGGATATTATAGGACTAATCTTGCTAATACTGGTGGGGATGCCGCCATTAAGGCAATTAAATCTTCCTCGCTCTCTATTTGAGGGATAATATGCTGTACTGATACTAAGGGGAGGGATTTGAGAAATGGCTCTAAAGCCGCCCAGAAAGTTTGTGTGTACGGTCAGAGACCTGATCTACTGGCTTTATGCCCAGCTTATCGCCAACTCCGCAGGCTTCGGAGATAATTACGCTTTCCTAATGTCGCGCTTCAAGAAACTCAAATCGAGAGAGATGAAATGGTCATCGAATCTGCGCGACCACATGAAGGAATGGGACAAGGGCAAGGTCTGCGTTTACTGCGGTTCCGATAAGTATCTTTCCCTTGACCACATTATCCCCGTCTCCCGGGCCGGAGTGGATCCACGGGTAAATACGCTCCTGGAATCCACCGACAACTGCGTCTGGGCCTGCCGCGCCTGCAATTCACAAAAGGGGGGCAGGGATATTTTCGAATGGTACGGCGCAGAAAGGATAGACGAGATTCCCAGGCTCGTCCTCTCGAAATTCCTGAAGCTGGCATACAGACTGCACGAAACTCAGGGAACCCTTGATCTTTGCGACCCCAATATGGATGGCGTCCTGGATATTTACGATCTGGGCGTGGTGATCACTGATCTGATCATGAGAAAAAGCGGCAAAAAATAGGGACTGTCCCTATTTTTTACTGTGTAAAATAGAGCTAAGGAAGGGAAACGTGAACCAGGAGCTAAATTTCGAGCTTATCCTGATCGTCCTCTTCACGGCATTTTCCATAATTCGCATTAACTATAATTTGAAAGCGAGGCGGGCTGGTTATAGAACCGTTATCGAGGAAAGCAAATTATATTCCATCTTGCTTTCGATTTTCATTTGCTATGAGGTATTCACACTTTTCCTCTATCTTCTCTTTCCACAGACCCTCTCCTGGGGCGAACTGAACCTGCCATACTGGCTACGCTGGGCAGGACCTTTCTTCGGCTTTTGCTCACTGGCCTTGTTCGTCTGGGTGCACAAAAACCTGGGCGCCAACTTCTCCCGAAAAATAAGAATCGCGGAGGAACAGAGGATAGTTACCTCAGGGCCTTATCGTTTTCTCCGCCACCCGATGTACGCGGCTTTTTATCTTTTGCACCTGGCGATGTTCTTCCTGACGAGCAACTGGTTTCTGGGGGCGAGCTGGACTGTTTTCTTGACGGTCATAATTTTCATGCGGATCAATCGGGAAGAAAAACTTCTAATTGAAAAATTCAAAGAGGAGTACCTGTTTTATATGCAGAGGACTGGAAGGTTCATTCCCGTGTTCTGGAAAAGAAAAAAGAAGGCGGAAGGGCTGACATCGAAGGACGCGCTTTGAGCTTAGAAAAACCAGCCTGTCCCCTTTTTTGTCTTCGGAAAATGGGTTAGAGTATTCAAAAAGTTAAGGGAGAGGATTATGGGAGACAGAAAAAGAGAGCTTTCGAAGAAAATAATCGCAGCGGCCCTGGTGATAGTTTTGATGACAGTGATTGCCTACGTGGCAGTCTTGGGGCTCAACCCAAAGGAAAAAGCCAATATTTCGGTGAGCTCTCCCCTACCCAACGAGAAGGTGGCTATTCCGTTTAAAGTAAAAGGGGAAGCCAGAGTGTTCGAGAATACCGTTCTTGTCCGGCTAAAGGACGAAAGTAGCCAGGTCCTTTTCTTCGCGCCTTTTACCGCTCAGGCGCCAGAAGCAGGAAGCTTCGGGCCCTTCGAAGCGGTAATCGACAAATTAGAGAAAGCGCCCTCGGGAGAGAGGGTTTTCCTGGAGGTCTTCTGGACTTCTCCCAAGGATGGATCCGAGCTGGATTTAGTCTCCCTCCCGCTGAGACTGGAAAAAGCGGCGAGCATTCCCTGATCAAAAAATAGGGACTGTCCCTATTTTTCTGTGATAAAATCGGGGGCTATGAGATTTACCTTTTTCTCAAATTTGCGTTCAGCAGGAAAGTTTGAACCCCGTTGAAGAATAATCCACGGGTTTTGAGCCATCTTCTGATGACTTTGACCATCATTTTCTGGTCGAACGCCTTCATCGCCATCAAATTCGGCCTGAGGGAGCTTTCTCCCCTCGGTCTTACAGCCTTGCGCTTCATCCTGGCTTCGGCATTCTTCTTGATTGCCTTACTTTTATTCCCTAAAAGCAGGATTCCCACCTCGAAGGAGCTTCCTCTCCTTTTGGTCCTGGCATTGCTGGGAGGGGCCTCCTACCATATCCTCCTCAATTACGGAGAACAGTTCGTCCCGGCAGGGACGGCCAGCCTGATCATCGGCTCAAGTCCCATCTTTACCGCCATTCTGGCTTCCATTTTCTTAAAAGAGAAATTGGGAAGCCTCGGAATCCTGGGGATCGCCATTTCTTTCTCCGGGCTCTTCCTGATCTCCTGGCAAGGCACCCCTAATGGTCTGGGAATGGGAGCCTGGCAGGGCTTCCTGGCGATTTTGGGAGCATCCATAAGCTGGTCCTCCTACCCCATCCTGGCAAAAAGAATTGTGGCTAATAGGGGCCCACTTTTCGTAAGCGCCTATACTCATTTTCTGGCCTTACCCTTCCTCCTCGTTTTCACCAGTGGCTCCTTTTATGCAAAGCTCCCCTCCCTGGGCGCGCAGGTTTGGATAGCTGTCCTATTCCTGGCCATTTTCTGCACTTTTTTAGGCTACATCTTCTACAACCGGGCTCTTCCCATTCTGGGTGCCACCGCCACTTCCACCTACAGCTATCTTGTTCCGGTTCTGGCGCTTTTCTTCAGCTGGCTTATCCTGAAAGAGCAGATCAACTGGTTCATTGCGCTGGGAGCAATGCTCGTGATCTCTGGAGTGGCTATCACAAACTGGGCTCTGCAGTTTCGGAATCGTCCCCCTGCTGAGGTGGCAAATAAGGGCAAAATTCTCAAAAAGGAGGGGCTCCCAACGGATGAAGCCCGGAGCCGGCTAGACTCTTCTTAATTACCAAGAAAACAAAAATAGAAAAGGGCAAAAATTGTCCTTAGAAGAAATTATTCACCTCTATACAGGTAGCGAAATCCATTAGCTTGAAAATAGAGATGAAGCAAGACATTGATAAAATCTTTGGGGAATCCTCTGAGTGCAGCAGAAAAGAATATCGTGAAAGATCCTAATGTCCTGAAAAGCTTATTCTGGGTACAGATCGCCTGAGGGTTTAAATCTTTTTCACATTGGCTGCCTGAGGACCTTTGGGCCCCTCCACGATGTCAAATTCGACCAGGTCGCCAGGTTCGAGGGTCCTGCGCCCCTCCATTTTGATTGCCGTGTGATGGACGAAGACGTCCTTTCCACCCTCTACCTCGATGAAGCCATAGCCCTTCTGGTCGCTGAACCACTTAATTTTACCTTTAGCCATCCAATTTTCCTCCAAAACTTCCTAAGACTTTCTTTCAAGTGAGCTTGAAAGATAATTTACTGTAAATCCTTGTCTGCTGCTTGTAAAGTACCTGGGTGAGTTTTCGGACCTACCTCTGCGAGGCCGGGTAAGAGAGTAAAACTCTATCATTCCATTAGAAATGCCCTTAAGAGACAAGATTGAGGGAAACGGGTAAAATTATTTTGCTGGAAAGCCAACCTCTGGCAGGGAGAGGAGAATTCCTCTCTCTTTATTTTCCATAAAGCTCTTATAATGAAGGCGGCTCCCGGGGAGACCACTAATAATGTCATCTGGCTTTTTAAGAAGGGCGAAAATCAAAGAACTATTTTTGGCGGGCCCAGGGAGACTCGAACTCCCAACCATCGGATTAGAAGTCCGATGCTCTGTCCTCTTGAGCTATGGGCCCGAACTGGAGCCAATTAGCTGTCACGATGTTTTCCTTGAAACCGACGGATGTTCAAAATAGTCTCCCGAAGGAGCCACTCAAATTATATAGGTTTTCTTCAAAAAATGGCAGTAGAATTAAAAACTTTGTTTTTTTCTTAAAGTTTTTTGCGTGTGGAAGGGGGTAAGGAAGATGAAAAAGAGCTCTTTTAGCCAAACGAGAAGCACCCTATATAAGACGGCCAGGATTTTGGGGGATATCCAGGCAATATCTGGAGGAAAAGCAGGAAAGCGAATTATCCGGCGTCTTGCAGGAAGAGCAACAGGAAGACTTTTGGGAAAGATCTTCAGGTAGGGAAACGCTGGAAAAAATCAGGCGATCACATTAAATCGGGTCTCTTTCCCTAAAGAGCACAACTTAAGCCTTTTAGCCTTTTAAGGGAAAGAAGAACTCTTTAATTGGAAGAAGAAACCCATACCGAAAACCTGATTCCGGGGGATTTCTTTCTCCGGGGGAGAATTACCGTCTCTAAAGTAGCATAGAGTTGGGCCTCGGGAGCTTCTCGGGCGAGGCGGTAGGCCAGCTCTTTGGGGACATAGCCCAGTAATCCGGAGCATTCCTTCCCCTTTTCGTCCTTCCAGTGGCCGATCACTTCCACGGCGTTTTTGTCGTAAGGGTTCAAAGGATCGCGCTTGAGCTCTAAGGAGCGCTCTTTCCCGTAAGCGAAGGATAGTGCGTTCTCCCGCGCACTGTCGAAGGAAATCCCGGCTACCTCAATTCCCTGGGCGAGGAACTCAGCTCCTTCAGGTGCAGGTTGGCGTAGGCGCACCCAGTGTGGGGGATCCCCGGGGAAGCGGAACTCATAATCGAACGGCGGAACCTCCTCCGGGGAGA
>Ga0315282_10001041_pt1 | contig 53501 bp, 40 predicted proteins | sample YL17G07_20_MG_FD_203693 | JGI IMG/M metagenome (GOLD analysis project Ga0315282, IMG submission 203693) | Sediment microbial communities from Yellowstone Lake, YNP, Wyoming, USA - YL17G07_20 | ecosystem: Environmental > Aquatic > Freshwater > Lake > Sediment | place: USA: Wyoming | collected...
ATCGCTTTTTGAACTCTTCCCATTTGTCGGGGTCGTGGCTGAACCATTTTCTCAATTCGTCGCTTGGGCCGATTTCTTTTAGCCACAGATCCACTTTGGCATCCTGCTTCTTGAGCCCGCGCGGCCAGAGTCGGTCCACCAGGATTCGCGTTCCGTCCTCTTTGGCCGCCGCCTCATAGATTCGTTTGATGCGGATCATGTCCACACCCTCCCCCAGAAGTAAGAAAACTTCTGTGCGCCCACAAGGGGTGACGCGAGAAACAGCTCAGTGTTCTTCTTTGTGCGCGGGCGCGTTTTCGGCATCGTGAAGATGCCCCTCTTCCGCGCTCGTAGCCGCCTGGTAGATTCCTTCAACGTAATGCACAAAGGTGACATAGGCGCGCACGTATTGGCGTCCGGCTTCGACATCGTTCCTGTCAAACTTCTTCTTCGCCCGAGCCTGCTCAAAGCGTTCCTGAAGACCGCCTTGAATGGTATCCATCAGCAGCTTGAGCAAGGGCTTGACATCACCCGTCTCCAGCGCCTTGTCGGCGGCCGGAATGGCAGGCCCGAGGTCGGCGCCGGCGGGTTTCAGGCCGGTGTAAGGCGCTCCTTCGCCCGCGCGATGAATCCGAACGAGCGTTTCGAAGAAATACATGTCGGCAAGTTCCGCGGCCGCGGGACCGAGCTTGCGGACCGCGAGAGTTTTCTCGAACGCCTTCTTGATTTCCGCCTCGTCCTTCTTCTGCACCCAGATCAGAACGAGATTGACGTTGCCGGTTTCGAGCGCCTTTTTTGCGGCGGTGACCACGGGCCCACCGAGAGTGTCGCAATGTGCGAGCGCTCGACCCGGACCGGACAGCAAGGTCAAGACCGCAAAAACCAAGATCGCCAACGCCGTGACAGTTCCGGATTTGCTCATGGCAGCTCCCTCCTCGAGGGAGACGTGTCGTCATCCCCCCCCGCTTGCTTCGTTTGTGTTCATACATCAGAGAATCGGCCCGACTCAGGAGAGCGTCGAGTGAACAGGGGGATTCGGGATCGTAGCGGGCGATGCCGACGCTCAGCGACAACTTCCAGGGGCGATGCCCTTTGGCATTAAAGGCCTCCACACTCTCCTGCAATCGAGCGGCAAGGGCCTCGGGGCCGGCCGATGAGGCCTCGACGGCCAGAACGGCAAACTCATCGCCGGCGATCCGGCCGATGATATCGGATTCGCGAAAGGTGCTCTTGAGGACCTGGGCCGTCGCGATCAGCACCTGATCGCCTTCTGCGTGACCCAGATTGTCGTTGGTGCTCTTCAAGCCATCGAGACCGCAAAAGACCAGCAGCAGCCCTTTCTTGGTGCGGTCGGCCAGTTTCAACTGCTGCTCGGCCAACAGGAGAAATCCCCGGCGATTGTCCAGGCCCGTCAGGTCATCCATGAGCGACAGGGTGCGCAGTGCCTGCTCGGCCCGGTGGAGCTCGGTGATGTCCTCGATTGCGCCGTCGAAAAACTCGATCTCGCCGGTCGGGCCACGGACCACCCGAGCGCTGACGGCTCCCCAAATCGGGGTGCCGTCCTTCTTCTTCAATCGCAGTGCCACTCGCGAGACGCTTCCTTCGGCGATCAATCGGCCGGAGAAAGCTTTGCATTCCGCCGGATCCACATAGCGGTCGGAGACAGTGGTCCCGAGGAATTCCTCGACGGATTCGTAACCGAAGATGCGCGCGTGGGCCGGATTGACCATCACGAAACGACCCTGGGGCCCCGGGGTTCTGCGGTAGAGGCCCAGCGGCAGATTGTGAATCATTGTGCGGTAGCGCTCCTCGGATTGCTGGAGCGCCTCTTCCACGCGGAGGCGTTCGGAGATTCGTTGCTTCATTCCCCATGCCCCCGCTCCGATCCCGACAAGTCCCAGCAACCAGAGAAAACCGTGAGCTCCCACCAGGGTCCATTTCTGGGGCCGCGCGATGGCCAGAAGCGGAGTCATCGGCACCGAAACACTGATTCCCCCGAGAACATCTCCCTCCCGGTAGCCCCGCGTCGCGTGGCATTTCAGACAGGCTTTCTCCACAGAAAGGGGGCGCATCAAACGCAGGTAGGGCTGGCCATTCAGCGGCTCCAGCGAGCTGACTTCCATCGTGCCGCGCTCGAAGGCCCGGAGCGCTTTGGATTCCCATGGGTCCGCGGCATTCCCCTGATAGAGGGGTTTGAGGCTGGCAAGGTGTCCTAAGGCACCCGATTCGCTGGCCCCCATTTCATAGATCTGGCGACTGAAGTAGGCGGGGTTCACCAACGTCAGCAGCCGGCCGGAAGAGGTGCGCACATCGCGATCGGCCGCCAGAAGATAGGGGTTCGGTGGGGTTGCCTCGGTCACCGGAACATAGACCCCGCCATGGTCGGCATTCCAGCGGCGGTAGAGGACATCTTTTTCAAAAGCGACCCGGGCCTGAGTGCGCGCCTGCTCCAGAGTCTCCGCCCACTCCTCGTGCAGGTTCCAGGCCAATGACGCTGCGACAATCAACGTCCAGACAGTAACCAGGGCCCAGACGTAGCGCCTCAGACCAAGGGCAGGAGAAGGGTCTGGAAAGGACTCGTTCATGGGCCTGCCGTTTCGCCGCCTTCAACGGGGCGCTCACGGTTTTTCGCGCGGGATGGCGTTCCCGGATACTTTCGGTTCCGTTGGCTGAGCGACGGCCGCGGACTCAGCGGTTTCTCCGCCGCCGCGCCGCTTGAGCAGGTCCTCGATGGCACTCTTGATGGCGTCTTCGGCCAGGACCGAACAGTGCACCTTGATCGGCGGCAATTCGAGCTCCCTGGCGATTTCGATGTTCTTGATCTTCAGGGCCTCGTCGAGGGTCTTGCCTTTGAGCCATTCGGTGGCCAGGCTGGCGGTGGCGATGGCGCTGCCGCAGCCAAACGTTTTGAACCGAGAGTCCTCGATGACGCCCTGGGCGTTGACCTTGATCTGCAACTGCATGACGTCGCCACAGGCGGGAGAGCCGACGATGCCGGTGCCCACGTTCTCTTCGCCTTCGGGGAAGGTACCGACGTTCTTGGGGTTCTGGAACAGTTCGATGACTTTCTGCGAATACACGGCAGCGCCTCCCGCTCAGGACGAATGCGGCCCGTGATTGTGGTGGCCGTGCTCGCCCCAGTCCACGGTACTGAGATCAATGCCCTTCCGCGCCATGTCGTAAAGGGGGGACATTTCGCGCAGCCGGTTGACCACTTTCACGACTTTCTCGCTGACATAGTCCACTTCTTCTTCGGTGTTGAAGCGGCCGAGACCGAAGCGAATGGATGAATGGGCCAGCTCCAGCGGCACGCCCAGCGCCCGAAGCACGTAAGAGGGCTCGAGCGTGGCCGACGTGCAGGCCGAACCGCTGGACACCGCCACGTCGTCAATGCCCATCATCAGCGATTCGCCCTCGATATAGGCGAAGCTGATGTTCAGGCAATTGGGCAGGCGGTGTTCAAGACTGCCATTGACATAGACCTCGTCGAGGTGGCTGAGGAGATAGCTCTGGAGCGTGTCGCGGAGGGTGGCGAGACGGCGACTTTCCTGGGGCATTTCGGCCTGGCAAATCTCGCTGGCCTTGCCGAGGCCGACGATGCCGGGCACGTTCAGGGTTCCCGATCGCATGCCGCGTTCGTGGCCGCCGCCGTCTATGACGGGAAGGAGCTTCACGCGCGGCTTGCGCCGGCGGACATAGAGAGCGCCGATCCCTTTTGGCCCGTACATTTTGTGGGCCGAGATGGACAGCAGGTCAATCCCCAGCGCCTGGACGTCCACGGGCACCTTGCCCGACGCCTGAACTGCATCGCAGTGGAACACGATGCCGCGCTCCTTGGCGATCTGGCCGATCCGTGCGATGGGGTGGATCACGCCGATCTCGTTGTTGGCAAACATGATCGTGATGAGAACGGTCTTGTCGGTGAGGGCTTCAACCAGCCGGGCGGGGTCCACGCGGCCGTCGCGCTCGACCGGCAGATAAGTGACCGCGCAACCCTGGCTTTCGAGCCGTTTGCAGCTGTCGAGGACCGCTTTGTGCTCGGTCACGCAGGTGATGATGTGATTGCCTTTTTCGGCGTGAGCCCACGCCACGCCCTTGATGGCCAGGTTGTCCGACTCGGTCGCCCCACTGGTGAAGATGATCTCTTCGGGCTCGGCGTTGATCAGGCCGGCGATTTGCTCGCGTGCGATTTTGACGGCTTCCTCAGCTCGCCAGCCAAATTGATGAGTACGACTGGCGGCGTTGCCGAACTCCTCGCAAAAGTAGGGTTTCATCGTCTCGAAAACCCTTGGGTCAACGGGCGTTGTGGCGTGGTTATCCATGTAGATTGCGCGTTTCATCGAGCTGATCCGCCTCCCGCTGTTTTCGCGATAAACCGTACGATTTGGGAATTCCTTCGCCCACCTCAAAGTTCAATTTAATGATTATCAGTAATGTCCCTCCGTTGCAAGCCCGTTATTGCCGGTTTGGGGCAGGGAGGATTGTGCCCGTGCAGGCTCGCCACCGCGCGATGATGCAAGCATAATGGAATCAGCATTCGACACGAGCCCTATGGGGGCGGAGACAGGTTGTATCCGCCAACGTAAGGAGGCGGAGGCGATCGCCGTACAGTCAGTCCGACTCTCTCCGCCTCCTTCCGTCGGCGGCTACAAGTCAGCGCGGCAGACCCGCGGTAGCCAGGCTCCACCGAAAAAGATGGACGCGCGCCTTGACGATATGATAGTTGGGTTGCTCGAGAAATAGCAGCGACGTCTTGCCGTCGCCATCAGGAGTGTGAGACACAGTGGGGACCGCCGTCCGGCCGACGCCGCCAACGAGCGCGTGAAGTGAAACGGCACCCGGCGGGACGCGCGGAGGAGGGGGATGATGAGCAAGTTTCGCGTGATGATCGTGGACGATGAGGAAGATGTCCGGACCATTCTCCGGCTCGCCCTGAGTCCAAAGTATGAAGTGGTCGAAGCGAACGACGGACTGGATGTGCTGGACAAGCTCGAGCGCGCCGAACCGGATTTCCTCGTCCTCGATGTGATGATGCCCCTGATGGACGGCTTCGAGACGTGCCGCGCCATCCGCAAGAATCCCCGATTCCATGACATCCCCGTTCTGTTCCTGTCGGCTCAGCGCACGACCGAGGCGATCAAGCAAGGCTATGGAGCGGGAGCCAATCTCTATCTGACGAAACCGTTTGAGCCGGATCGGTTGGTCAAGAATGTGGACTATGCCTTGGAGCAGAGCCGCGCCAAGCCGCGCCCCAAACGCTACCCACTCGAGCAGGTTGTCGGCATGGGGCCCAAGGCAACGGCACCGGCGCAGGCCGTCGTCCGGCCGGCCGAGGCGCCGGAACCGCCGCGCCCAGAGACCCCTGAGCCGCCTTTGGACAAAGCTTCGGAACCGGCGCCATCGGAGACGCCCCCTCCGCCGCCCCCTCGCGCGCCGGCACCGCTCCGTCCCCGGGTCATGGTCGTGGACGACGACACCGACCTGTTGAATATTCTTTCCATCGCGCTGGGCGCGGACTTCGAAGTGACGACCGCCCGGAACGGCATTGAAGCGGTCGAGCGGATCGTTCTCTACGAACCCGACCTGATCGTGCTCGATGCGATGCTGCCAAAGATGAGCGGGTATCAGCTGTGCACCTCGCTGAGGCAAAACCAGAACTACTGCCAGACGCCGATCGTGTTTGTCTCGGCCAAGTCGTCACAGCGCGATCAGGACTATTGCCGGCGCTTGGGGGCCAACGACTTTGTGGCCAAGCCCTTCGATCCGGAGGCGCTCCGGGAACGGCTGCTGGCGTTCACCGCTCTGCCGGGCTTCGCGGTGAATCCCAAGAAACTGACTCTGGCCGAAACTCGGCAACATGCGAGAGGGGCCGTGGAATGGGCCGATGAGGCCGAACGTCACGCCCGCCGACGGGCGCCGGACCTGCAGGACTTTATTGACCGCGAAATGCGCCCGTGATGTCTCCGTAAAGGTTCGTTGTTCGCGCTTCAGCGGTTTTCCCTTCCGCTCGAAAGGCGGAACTCCGAACGGGTTCTCGACCGCGAAATGCCCAGGGTGTTCCCTGCCGACCGCCCGCGCCGAACGTCCTTGCCAAAATGCGATTCGTTCTATAAGGAATTCTCTCAGGCGCGGTCGGACGATTTTCTTCCCGCGCGTGCGAAGGATCTTCGGAGTCCGAGTTCGGCGTGAAGTGCCGCACCCACCAATCCATTCACCGGCGAAGGTGGAACCGGGGCGTCCGTTTGACGGGTTTCACAACAAGCCGATACGTCAACCCGCAGCGACCGCCGCGGTGTTGCCGAACGCGGGCCGGTCGTCTGGGAATCGCCCTCTGCCTGGTTGCTTTCGCGATCGGAACGGCAGCCGCGCAGGAAGCGACCCACTGGTTCTACCTGTCCGATGGATCCAGCGTGCCACTTCACTGGCGGCGCGACCAGATGGTGATCGAGACATCCTCGAGCATCGCGCCTGCCGCTTTCTCCGCAATCATCGGTCAGCACATGGAGCGCGGCGCGGCGCGTTCGATGGAGTCCCTCGGACGGGAGGGTCGCGCGTTCGTGCTCGACCTGGCGACCTCCTTTTCGGCCGACGCGTGGACGACACGGGCGAGCCGGCTGAGATCCGACCCGGCGATTCACCGCGTCTACCCGACTTTTGTCCATCCGCCGTTCAGCGAAAGGATCACCCTGAACGATGAGATCGTTGTGTGTTTGCGTGACGGCGCGACATCGGAAGCGCTGCCGCGCCAGGCGGACCGCTTCGCTTTGCGCCTGGTGGAACGCGATCGCCGCGATCCACGAATCGCGGTGCTCAACGTTGAGCCTCCCGAGCCATTCGCGGCGCTCGACGCGGCCAACGCGCTTTTTCGTTCCGGTGCGGTGGCCTGGGCCGAGCCGAATTTCGTGGTTGAGGTGCGCCGCGCTTTCATACCCAACGATCCTTTTTTCCCCTGGCAGTGGCATTTGAACAATACCGGCCAGTCGGGCGGGCGCCCCGACGCCGACATTGACGCTCCCGAGGCGTGGGACCTCACGCTGGGTTCGCCGAACATCACGATCGCCATCGTGGATGACGGGATGAACATTGATCATCCCGACCTGCGCGCGAACGTGTTCGTCAACCCGGGCGAGATCCCGGGCAACGGTATTGACGACGACCACAACGGCTATGTGGATGACGTCAACGGCTGGGATTTCTATGGCAGCGGCCCTCCCAACTACATCGCGGATAATAACCCGCGGCCCGACGGGCCGGCGGACAACCATTCGACTCCTTGCGCGGGAATGGCCGCCGCGGTGGGCAACAATGGAGAGGGGGTCGCGGGTGTGGCCCCGCACTGCAAGACTCTCCCCTGCCGCATGCTGGGCGCCTCACCTCAAGTGCCGGTCTCCCGCATTGCCGAAGCGATCCGCTATGCCGCCACGCTGGCCGATGTGATCTCGATGAGCTGGGAGCTCTCGTTGCCGAACGACGTCGTTGGCAGCAGCATCCAATATGCCGTCACCTCGGGCCGACACGGATTGGGGTGCGTGCTGGTTGCGGCCACCGGGAACGAATCCCAAACGAATTGGATCGGGTTTCCGGCCAGCCATCCGGACGTACTGGCCATCGGCGCCAGCACAATCATGGACGTTCGCGCGGGCTACAGCAACTACACCACCGGCTATGGGGTCTTTCTGTTGGCCCCGAGCAGTGACGTCAACTGGGTCAAGCCCGTGTACACCTTGAGCGCGAGCGGCGGCTACGATTGGTTCGCGGGAACCTCGGCCGCCACGCCGGAAGCGGCCGGCGTCGCGGCGCTGGTTCTGTCGGTCAATCCGAACCTCACTCACACGCAGGTCGCCGCGGCGCTGGGCGACAGCGCCGACAAGATAGATCCGGCGGGCGCACAATACGATGCGAGCGGTTACAGCAATGCGTACGGCTATGGCCGGGTGAACGCCTATCGCGCGGCGGTCGAAGTGACGCCCGACCTGGCGGCGAGCTCGTTCGATTTTCAACCGCAGACGGTTCCGCCAAGCGGAACGCTGACATTTTCGGGCAGCGTTCGAAACCTCGGGCACGGCGCCAGTTCGCCCTGCTGGTTGGAATTCTGGCTGTCGAACAACACGACGTTCCAGACACTCGATGGGTTGGTCTGCAATTCGGTTCTGCTTCCCTCGATTCCGCCGGGCGGCGAATTTCGGTTCGAACCGGTGGCGGGACAATTGCTCGGCGGCGTTGGAGACGGCCTCTATCGCCTCGGCATCGTGATTGATCGCCCCAATCAATTGGTCGAGCTCAGCAAGTCCAATAACCGACTCTACCGGGCGGACCGCTTTCTCCAGGTCGGAGCCGGCTCAACCAATGTGGACCTGCGGGTGGAGGGGTTCGATTTTCCGCCGCCGTCGGTTTCAGGGGGCGATCGAATCTGGCTGAGGGGGCGTGTGGTCAATCGCGGCGCGCAGATGAGCCGCGGCGTGTGGACGGAATTCTGGGCGTCGTCCCATCCGGTGGGCGGGACGTTGGATCACCAGGTGTGCGCGCCGGCACTGATCGGGCCGCTTGGGCCGGGCGAAGCGTTCGACCTCGCGACACTCAACCGGACGGTCTTTGGCCCAAGCCAAGGTTTGCCGAAGGGACGATACCGATTCGGCGTGGTCGTGGACCGCGCCGGGGCCCAAATCGAAACGAACAAGAGCAACAACACGGTCTTTCGGTTGGACAAATGGCTGAACGTGGGCGGTGTGGCCAACGTACGGGCGTGGGGGCTGTATCGGTAGGAACCTGGAACGCCGGCGGCCTTGCCGGTGCGTTTCACCTCTATGAGCTACAGAAATCTATTGTCATCCGGATCGCGCGGCAACATAATTACAGCTCTGCGATGGGGTAGCCCAAGCGATGCAAATCATAGGTCAAGCGTTCAGTTGAACAGGCTGTGGTTTCTCAATTCGCTCGCAGGAGGTGAATGATGTATTGCCGCACCACATTGTCGGTAGTGCTGATTCTGGTTGGCAGCTCGCTTCGCCCTGCCACGGCCGACCGGCCAAGCCGACAGGAGGTTCAGCAGCCCAAGGAGACGCTCGAACGAATCCTCAACCAGAACATCGTTCCGTTCTGGTACCCGCAAGTGATGGATCGCGAGAATGGGGGTTACCGGCTGAATCATGACGTGGAGGGGAAGTATCTCGGCCCTTCCAAAAAGGCCCTGGTGACGCAGGCGCGGATGGTCTGGTTCTTCTCGCGATTGTATAATTCCCCATACGGCAAGAAGGAATATCTGGAAGCGGCCCGTCACGGCTATGAGTTCCTGCGTGACAAAATGTGGGACAAGGAATTCGGCGGCTTTTACTCCGATATCAAGCCGGCGGGCGACGCTCCCACCACAACGATCAAGCACATGTATGCGCAGGGGTTCGGACTGCATGCCCTGACGGAATATGCCAAGGCATCGGGCGATCCGGCGGCGATGGAACTGGCGCGCAAGCTGTACAACACGATGGAATACCGCGCTTACGACCGCAAATACGGCGGCTATCGGGAGTTCTTCCAACGCGACTGGTCCGCGCCGTCGGCCAATGCCGTGAGCTTCATGGGGACGGGCCCCGATCTGAAGCTCTATAACACCCACCTTCATCTCATGGAACCGGTGACGACCTACTACCTCGCGACGCGCGACCCGGGGGTGCGGCAGCGGTTGATCGAATTGATCTTCATCAACAGCAATGCCATCGTGCGCAAGGGAATCGGGGCCTGCTCGGACCGACACTATCTCGATTGGTCGCCCGTTTTGGAGCCCCGGTACTACCGCGCCTCCTACGGCCATGATCTCGAGAATATCTGGCTCCTGATGGATGCCTGCGATGCCGCCGCGATTCCCAACACGCCGATGATGGATCTCTATCGCGCTTTTTTTGATTATGCCCTGAAGTACGGCTTCGATGAGAAAAACGGCGGGTTCTATTACACGGGCCCCTTCAAGAAACCCGCCGACCAACGCAGCAAATCGTGGTGGGTGCAGGCCGAAGCGCTCGTCAGCGCGCTGCGGATGTACCAGGCGACCGACGATCGGAAGTATTACGATTGCTTCACCAAAACGCTCGACTGGGTTTCCAACCATCAGGTGGATTGGAAAAACGGCGACTGGTTTGCCGAGGTGGCCGAGGACGGGAAGCCCGGTGGGGCGAAGGCCGGGCCGTGGAAGGCGGCTTACCACAACGGGCGCGCCGTGCTCGAATGTCTGAGGATCCTGGAAACATTTGGCGAGAAGTAAGACGAAATGGCACGAGAGGATCGGTGGTGGGCCGACGGGCGACGGTTTCTCCTCCTCGCCTGTCGAGTGTTGTGGCGGGAACTGAACTATTATTCCGCGCAATCGCCGCATGAGTTGACCATCCGCTATCTGGAGCAAGGGTTGCACAAAACGCCCGATCGTTTGCGCGCTGCACTCCAAGAGCAGATTGACGCCGCGTCCGACCACGACTTCGATGCCCTCCCGCTGGGCTATGGACTGTGCAGCAACGGGATCGTAGGGCTGCGCCCGCGCTCGGTTCCGCTGGTTGTTCCGCGTGCTCACGATTGCATCACGTTTCTGCTCGGCAGCAAAGAGCGCTACCGCGAGTATTTCGACCAGCGTCCCGGCACCTACTGGTACACCCCCGGGTGGATCGAGTGCACGGAGATGCCCGGACCCGAGCATCGCGAAAAAACGTATCGGGCCTACTGCGAGAAGTACGGCGAGGAGAACGCCCTCTATCTGATGGAGTGCATGGAAGACTGGTATCGCAAATACAACAACGTCGCTTATGTAGACCTGGGCAGCGTATACACCGCGTCGTTCAAGCAATTTGCCCGGCGCTGTGCGGAAGGGCTCGGTTGGAATTACGACGAGCTGCGGGGCGATCCGGCGTTGGTCCAACGGCTCGTTGACGGGCGGTGGAACGAAGAGGATTTCCTGGTCGTTCACCCGGGGCAGGAGATCGTGGCGGACGTCAATAGTCCGGGCGTGATCCGCGCAAAGTAGGACAGGTTGCCAATCTGCCCTACTTGGCTTCGAGGGGCGGCGCGATGGGCGCGGTGGAGACCACCCAGCGCGGGTCCTTCGTCGAGGGAGTCATCGAGTCGCCCAGGATACCGTGGTTGTTGTGGCCCGAATGGTCGAAGGCCACCGGGCACGGGGGCGAAGTGACGCCGGTCTCCGAAGGATCGTCAAACGTCCAATAGCCGACCAGCCCCGGTTCATCGCCGCGCAACGAAACGTTCATGTTGGTGAGGATGTCGGTCTGCGTCCGGGCGCGGTTCCAAAGCCTCACCTCGTCAATTTGTCCGGCGAAAAAGCGCGGGCGGAACAACGAATTCGTCCCTACCTTCACGGTAAAAGGAACGTCGGCGATCAGCCGGTCGAAGCCGATCGAGCCGGTCAGAACCCCGTCGAGATAGACCGCCACCTGTTTTCCGTCATCCACGCCGGCCACGTGATGCCAGACGTTGGGCTCCAGTTTGGTTTTGCCCAGAGCGGGCCACCACCCCTGGGCGCCGCAGCATCCCGCCGATCCGTCGCTGACCATGAAGCAGATGGTTTGGCTGGTCAGCCGCAGCTCATAGGCGTTCTGATTGCCGTTGGCATTTCCCTTGCCCAGAACGGGGTGCTCGCCGGGGACAGTCGAGGGTTTGATCCACGCCTCCACGGTTACCGCCGTACTCAGGCGCAGTTCAGGCGCGTTGCCCATGTCAACGGAGTCGTCCGTCCCGTCGAATTCGAGGGCGTAGTTCTGGACCGGGCGCTTGGGCTCTTCGGGAGCGGAAACGGTGATCGGCGCCCCCGAAACCAGCCAGAGCGGGTCGCCCATGTTGCCATAGGCGGCATCGCCCAGCTGAGCGTGAGCCCGCGAAGGCGAAAGATCGCGCGTGATCTTGCCGCCACCTTCGTCAAATCGCCAGTAGCCAACGAGGCCGGGCGTGTTCGGCGCAATGGTACAATGCAACGTATCGCGAATTTCCCGGTCGGTCCGAGCGACGTTCCAAACCCGCAATTCGTCCAGCTCGCCTGAGAAAGATGCCCCGGCGACCCCGACGCCCAGTTTCAGGGGCAAGCCCGGTTGAGCGGGTTTGCCGGCCGACAGTTTGACGACCTCCTTCCCGTCCACGCCAACGGAGGCTTCGTCGCCGTTATAAGCCACGACAACGTGTTGCCACGCATTGGGTTGAAGGGCCGGCTGGGCGCTGGTCGCATTCTTTGACCCGTCCTTTCCGATGCCCAAAGTCATGCGGCCATCCTCCAAAACGCCCACGCGCAGGTCACGATCATTGGGCGAGCCTTCGAGCACGAACAGGCCTCCACGCACCTGGGGCGAAGCCGGGCGAACCCACGCTTCAACCATCACGGACGCGGCCGAACGCAAAGCCGGGAGCGGCCCGGATTGAACCTGTTCGCCGCGCCCGCTGAACCAGAGCGAATGCCCCGCCAGCGCCGGTTTGTCGAGGCCGTCAATGGGGCAGTCCGAGCGAAGCCACGTCGGGTATTCGGCGGACTGGTCGGGCTTGGAACCGAACTGGGCGTCATGACCATGGCCCGTGAGATCCTTTGCCACCGTGCCGTTGCCCTCATCGAAATTCCAATAGGCCTCCAGACCGGGAGCGTCGCGTGGAATGGACCGATGCATGTTCGCGGCGATCTCTTCGGTGCTGCGCGCAACCTTCCAAATCCGCACTTCGTCAATCTGGCCGCGAAAGTTTGCGCGCGCCCCACCCATTGCCAGGGGATTGCCGCCGATAAACGCCCCCAAGAAGTCGGTCTGCCAGTCAATGGGGACGGTGGCGCTGGTTTGAGCCACCAACGCACCGTCGGCGTAAAGGAGGAGCCGGCCGGTGTCGAAAACCGCCGCCACATGGTGCCAGCCGTCGGTGGTCACCTTCCGGCCGCTGTGGGCGGTGAAGCCGGGGGTTTGGGGCTGGATGACGCCCAGCACAAACGCATTGCGGTCCCAGAGATAGCGCAAAGACTTGTCATAGCCCACCGCCGCATGGACGAAGATGACACCCGTACTCCAGACCGGGTGGGTGGGTACCGGTTTGACCCAGGCCTCGAGACAAGCGCCCTTGGGTGAGTCGCCGGAAAACCACCTGCCCGTGCGGAGGCAATCGTCCTGGCCGTCCAACCACAGCGCATAGCCGACTTGTTTGGGCGACGACGGTGAAGGTGCCGGCGGCGAAGCGGCCTTCTGGCAGCTGGAGGTCAGTGTGACGAGGCCGAAGAGAAGAATTCCCACCGGAAAGTGAAGCGCTCTTGTCATATTTCGTTTCTCCTGCGATATGGGTTTAGCGCTCGCTGGTTTAGCCTGGCTTTCTGTTAGTCCCCCGACGAGGCTCGAGAATAGCCCAGCCGTTCAGTGCTGGGAAGAAGAGCGCCCCACGTTCGGCCAAGTCCCGTAAGGACGACTGAAATCCGAGCGCTCGCCCCCGTTGTCAGTTGTCGGTTGTCCGTTTTTCATTTTTCATTCTCCCGCCTCTCACTTCTCACTTCGGCTCCACCGGCGGCAGGAGCGGCTCGGGCGAGATCCGCTGACGCACCCAGAGGTTCGACGTGACCACCCCGAACGGGTTCTCGTGCGGGGGACGTCCGACGAACTTTGCCGACGTCTCACCCAACACGGCCAACACTTCGGGCGTCGTCCAGTCGTGTTGACCTGCGTCGGAGATGTACACGCCGTAAGATCCGTCGTCCAAGGCAAAAACCGCTTCTCCCGCCAGGTCGGTGACCAGCCGGGTGCAGAATGTGTTCTGTTTCAAGTCGCGGATAATGATAATGGCCTGCGCAAGCCGCGAGCCGCTGGCATCCACCAATTCCACCGCAACCTTTTCCTTGCCGGTTCCCGGCCACATTTCGCCCGTGACATCGGCGGCCAGCGAGGGGACCAGGCTGAAGGCTTGCCGGAACACGACGTAACGGCCGAGTATCCGCAGGATCGCCGCGCTGTTGTGGAAGCGATAACGCAACCGCTCCCGCAGCGCGGCAGGCTCGCCGGCCAGAGGGCGAAGGCAGAACACCTCGCCAAAGTCTAGCGAAGGCGTGACCCACGCGCTTCGAAGCGGGAACGGTTCGGCGCGGAAATCCTGGCGAAGCATGACCGCCTGATCCTCCATCCCGGGGTCGGCGATCACGATTTCGTCGGTGGGCAGCGGACGATAGGTCGCCTGCTCGAACCGCACGTCGCGACAATTGCGGAAGTACCAAACCAGAGGCCAGGAGGCCTCTCCCTGCACCACCACGGACGCGGGCGGCACTTCGCCCGAAGACATCTGTTTCACCAGCTTTCGGGCAAGGCTCTGGGTTTCGTAGGTCGTGTGATTGTAGATGGCGAGTTCGGCCGGATCGGTCGGGTGAGCGAAACAGAGCACATAGGTTTGCCAGCCGTTCCAAACGAGCAAGGCCCCCAACAATGCCGTGACAAAACCGCGGCGCCACCGGCCGACAGCGGCCTCGCCCCATTCGTTCCAGAGCAGCGCGGCGAGCAGCCACAACGGCAGCATGACATGGAGGGCGAGCCAGGGCACTTTCTCGCCGGCATAGGCGTAGAAGAGATAGGACGTGGCCAGCCAAAAGATGAACCACCCCCGCACGAGGCGGCCCTGGCGGAGCGATCGGATCGTCCAGATCATGCCCCAATAGCCGACACTGGCCGCCCCGAACAGTTCGCCGATTGTGCGCAGGTGGAGATAGGGCCAACCGTTCGACAGCTGCTCGGTCAACCAATGGTAAACGGTGCGACGGGCGGGCTCGAAGAGGGTTGCGGACGGCGCGGGGGTCTGTTCCCCAATATGCCAAAAGGAGCTGCCCCAAACCCCGATGCCCGCGACCAGCCACAAGCCCAGTTCCCAACGGCGCGCCCACAGGTTTCGCAGCCAGTCGCGAAGGAGCGCCAACAAAATGATTCCCAGCGCGGGAAGCTCGTAGAGGGCGATCTGAGGCGCATAGACGTGAAAGACGTTGCCCAGCCGCTCGCTGGCATGTTCGCCCCACCAGTAGGCGACCGCCTGCCGCAGCAGCGTCAAAACGGGTTTGGGCTGGGTCAGGCAAATCGAATAGGTGAAACACAAGACGGCGATCGCGAAGGCCAGGCCGGCGATCACCCAATAGCGGTCGCAGTAACACCGCTCATAGAGTCGGAAGATCAGTCCGATGCGGCCGGGGTTCTCGCGCAACGCCCGCAAAACCATGTGGAGCAGCATGGCGGTTGACACCACCCCGATCAGCCACAAGGGCACGGCCCACCGCCCCAGCGGCAGACACGGCCGGATGTAGAAGGCGTAAGTCCACGCCACAACGCACCAGAAGACCAAACTGATATTCAGCAGTCTCAAGAAATGGACCGCTCGCTCACCGGGCGTCGGCGCGAACCGATCATCCAGCGAAAGCCTTTGCTGAGCCGCGATTCGAGGATCGTCGAGTCCGATCCAAAGGAGGGCGAAACCGATTTGCGAGGCCATCAGGAAAACGACGTTCTCCTTGACGGCGATCAGCAGGGCCAGGCTGACCGGCCAGAAAATCAGCGGCCAGACCTTCGCCGTCTTCAGCGCGCAGGCAATCGAGACGAGGTTGAGCATGGTCAACATAAGAAACAGGACGTCATTCCGAATGAACCGTGAATAATAACAGAGATTGGGCGAGAGCAGAAGCAGCAAGAGAGCGAGGTCGGTTCCGCGCCGTCCGAGCCATGGTCGCAGCACCAAAAGGAGCGGAAAGAGAAGCAGGCCACTGAAGAGAGGGACCTGTCGCAGCGTAAGCTCGTCGTCGCCGAAGAGCCGAAAGATCCCTCCCGTCACTTCGATCAGCGTGGGACCGTGGAGGATGGGGTCATATTCGTACAGGCCGTACTTGCCGAAAAACCAGCTGTAATAGCCAAACAGGCTTTCGTCGTGGTGGAGAGGCTTCGCCGCCAGCCGGCATCCACGACTGGCGAGCAGGACCGCGATGAACAGCACGGTCAGGAGAAGACGTGCGAGGGCGCGGGCGGGGCTGGGCGGAGGGGTCTCGATCATCGTTGCCCTCCTTCGGCCGGCTTCTCCTCGCGCCTCGTGAAAGTGATCGCGTAAAGGATGGTCCCGCCGCTGCGGAACGCCTCCTGGCCAAGCAGATCGAACTTTTGGAGTCCTTCGGCGGGGTACATCAGGCGCTCCAGCCAGCCGACGGCGACGTAGTCCACCCGGTTGGCCGCCAGCAGATCGGCCGCTCGCGGCAGCGAGGTGGTGGTGAAGAGTTCCTCAACCATTTGCCGACGGGCGGTTACGATTTCGGAACCGAAACCTTCGCGCCAGCTGGTTTCATGCTGCCACCAGCCCAGCAGGCTCATCACGCCGCCGATGGCCGCAAAGCGCCCGACCGCCGAATAGCCCCAACCCGTTGCTTCGGCTACGGTCGTGTAAGGCGACGCGTGGTCGCGCAACCAGAGGCCCGCGCGATAGTCGTCGGCGACTCCCGGCAGCGATTCGAGATACTTCAGGCCGTCGAGTGTGGGTTGGCTGTCAAAACCGATTTCGAGTTTCTTATAGTCGCGGATGCGGGTCGTCCAGGCAAACAGCGGATAGAGCGAGCCGATCGCGACCAGCAGCAGAATCAACAACAATGCCGAGATTCGCCGGAGTAATCGGTGGGGCGCGGTTCGACCTCCCCACAGCGCCGAGCAGGCTCCCACCGCGCCCAAGGCCGCCACGGGCCAGAGACAATAGTAGACTTTGAAGATGGTGTTGATCCGCTCGTCGTGGCCGCTGAAGTTGTCGTTGTAGTAGAACCATTCGCACAGGAAGCTCGCGAGCACGGCGAGCCAGGCCAGGATCGCCACCAGTTCGAGTCGGTCGTGGCGGCGACGGCGAAATGCACTCGGAGCGAGCGCCACCAGCGCGAAAGCCAGAATCCCGACCAGCCCTCTCTGCCCGTGAACGTAGACCAAAAGACCGACCGCCAGTGCGATCGCCAAGTGGGCCATCTTTCGGTCGCGTGGGACGGAGCGGGCTCGTTTCGCCATCCCCCACAGTTGCCACGCGAAGTAGGGCAGAAGAAAAAGGCCGAAGTAGAACAGCCAGTTGGAAATCGGGCTGCGAAGCGCCGTCGGCACCAACGCCAGCGGGGACTCGAACGCCACTCGCGGCGGGAACCACTGGAGCACGGTCAGGCGCAATGTTTTGGGCGGAATAAAGTAGATACTGAAGAAAAGAAAGAGAACTCGCAGGGCCAAAAGGAAGGTCAGGCCGAGAATAAACAAGCCCAACAGCGAGCGCCCCCAGGCCGGCCAACGGCGAAATCCCCGCGCGAACGGCAGCGCGAAGGCGGCCAGAAACAGTCCCACGAAACAATCCCACGAGTTGGTCGCATAGAGCAACCCGGCGCCGAACGCCAGCGCCAGCCACTGGGCCAGCCGCCCCATCACGGCCTCGCGCGCCCAAAACGTCTCACGCTGGCCGGCCCGCCAGAGCGCCGCAATGATCAAGAGGAAACCCAGGAAAACCGGATGGGCCGAAAAATGCGGATGTAGATCGCCCAGAATGAAACTGAACGAGGGGAATTCGTTGATTTCGCTTCCCCGGATCAGCCCCATCGCGCCCCAGGCCATGGCCCGTGAGGCTTCCCAGAAATCAACCTGCGGGACGAAGTGGCCCTCCTGGAGCCAACTCTCGATCAGCTGGGCCAGCGGTTTGAGATTGCCGCCGCACACCACCAGCCATGCCAGGATCAGCCCCAATCCGACGCTTCGAAAGAGATGGTAGCCAAGCGAAACGGAAAGGGTCAGGGCCAGCGCGACGATCATCGCCAGCGCCACGTTATAGGCGATGTTCGGAGGCGTCGCCGTCAGCTTGGCCAGGGTCGCCCAGGCCAGATGGCCGTAGTAGTAATAGTTCGTGGGAAAGCCCGCCAGCCAGGGGTCGAGAGGCGGAAAGCTCACTTGCCGAAAGAAGGACGACAGCAGCGTGAAGTCCGACCACTTTTCGGCGCCCCACCAGTTGGGATCAAAGGCGATGGCGGGGACGCGCGAGCGAATCAGTTCGGCCCCGATTCCTCCGCCCCAGAACACGAGTTCGAGAACCACCAGAATGCCCCACCGTCGCCGAAAGAACGACCCGTAGTCGTGCCGGTCGCGCACCAGCACGAGGGCGTTGACCACCCCCAGGGCGGCAACCACCATCACGATGGTCGTCCGCGTGTGAAGAACCGGTGCGAAGCAGATCAGCCAGCTGAGATACGTGGGAAGGAAAAGGCCGGCGAGTTTGGCCAGCGCCAAGCCGCGGTCCCGCAAATGGCGCGCGAGACGAAAGCACAGCGGGAAGTGGAGCCACCCGAGCAGGTCGAGCACAGCCAGCCAGATCAGCAGCGGTTTCAGCAAGTACCATTCCTCGAGGGATTCCGTCTTTTCGCGGCGCCTCAACGTGTCGTTGGCGCAGACTCTGGGGCGGAGGGCGCGCCAAGATCAAGTGAGTTTTGGCGTTGACAGCCGTCGGTCTTCTCCGATTGTATCCCTCGAAACCCAATGAAGGAGGAGAAGATCATGTCGCTGTCGAAAATCGCCGTCGCGGTTGGTTTCATTCTCCTATTGGCCGGATCGAGCTTCGCCTGGGACGCCGCCAATCCGCCGCCCAAGGCGCCGGGACGGAATCCGGCGGGCGCCATGTGGCTGTCCATCGCCCACCCGGCGCTGGGCGAGCTCTACAACGCCGGCTGGGGCTGGTCCAAAGTGAACGAAAAGAAGTTCTGGATGGGGTTCATCCCCTTCTACGGCTGGCCCGGCTATCTCCAAGTCCGGTCGGCCATCGAAGCCCGGCACGGCAAGACTTGGTGAGACGGGTGTTGCATCCGGGGTCGGAATGGTTGTGGCCGTGGCCGGTCGTCGAGCACGAGCAAGCGAGGCGACCGGAAAGATAAGCCTTTGTTGCCCGCGTGTGGCAATCGGATGAGGAAAAAACAAGATCTCTGACACGGAGGAAAGGATACAATGGCTGCTGAGCAAAAGCACGAAATGCGGTTGAAGATTCTGGCCGAGCAGGCGGACCGGGCGCGTGCCGCGTTGTTTTTCGCCGGACGGGCGCGCATCCGTTCCATCTACCTCGGCAGTCTGACCATGGTGGTCCTGCTGTTGCTGGGTTACACCCGATACCTGCCGATGGCGGCGATGGCCCTGCCCTTCGCGGCCGTGTTCCTGGTGGTGTTGCAGGGCTATTTCTCCCACCGGGTCAACTTTGCGCGCACTTGCGTGGCCGAACTGGAGGCCAAGATCAACGCCGACCTGGGCGAAACGCTTCTGATCACCGAGGCGCTCGAATCGAAGGACCTCGGACCGCTGGGTGAGTCGCATTTTCTGGGGATCTGCCCGAGCAATCTGCGCGGGATTTTCAGCATCCTGAGCATCCACTACCTCGTCATCGGTCTGGGCATGTTCATCGCCGGCTTGTTCCGAACCCACTATATCCTGTCGCAGCCCGACCTGCGACCGGTCGAGCGATTCGGCGACATCTATGCACCGGTACTGTTCATTTGGGCGGTGGCCAATATTCTCTACCTCATCTGGTTCTCCTGGGGCGAGGCCGAAAAAGGCGTCATCGCCGCGATCCGGAAACAGTTTCAGCCGAAAGGCGAGTGAGGGATGGGTGCTTCTCCCCGAATTGGGAGAAGGCTCCCCTTCCCCAGACAATCGGCGTAGGTGTTCAACGCGCTTTCCGGCCTTTGTCCTGTGTTAGTCCTTACGGGACTACCACAAAGCCGCGCGAAACAATGGGGCTGAGCACATACCGCCAATCTCAGGAGATGTATCCCTGAGGGGATCACGCACCGCCTGGCGGCTTGACACCGTGTGTGTTTGCCGCGATGATAAGTGGCGCATGAGATGCAAAGCGGTGTCGCGCCGCCGCACTCCTAAGAGCGTCTGGAATAAAGACTTAACCGCAGAGAACGCGGAGGAACGCAGAGAAAAACCCTCGCATCAATTTCTGTCTCTTGAAGCCTCTCCGCGTTTCTCCGCGCCCTCTGCGGTTTGTTTTTTTGAGCCTCTAACCCAGAGATGCCAACGCGTGGAACCGGCCAATCTGTTTCGCGGTATTCGTGCCATTATCTTTGATCTCGATGGAACACTAGTTCTGACCGACCGGTTGAAGTTCGAGTCCTACCGGCGTGTCGCCCTGCATTGGGACAAGACCCTCAAATACGATTTCTACCGGGGGCTGATCGGCAAATCGCGCCGCGAAACCTCGGAGCGCATTGTCGAGCATCTCGGGCTGAGCGTGCCGTGGTCCGAGCTGGCGACGGTGCGCGAACAGGAATATCAGAAGCTGATGGTCGAGGCCCGAATTCCCATCATCCGGCCGGCGCTGCATTTCTTGAAAGCCATTCCCCGGCCGCGCTACCGCATCGGTCTGGTGTCGAGCTCCTCGATGGATCGAATCGAGTGGGCGCTCAACGGGACGCGGCTGCGAAAGTATTTCGACAGCGTCGTGTCGGGCGAAAACCTGCCCAACAAACCCGAACCCGACCTCTACCTGGCGGCCATCGAGCTGGCCTCGGCCACGCCCTGGGACTGTGTGGTGATCGAGGATTCCGAATCGGGCGTGATTGGCGCGGTGCGGGCCGGAGCGCGCACCGTGGCCGTCCCCAACGAAGCCACTCGCGAGCAGGATTTCTCCCGTGCCCACCTGCGCGTTGATTCGCTGGAACACCTCATCCCGTTTCTGTAGAGAAAACGGAGCGCCCGCGGCCTCGACGGTGCTCTGACGCGCCGGACAGGTCAGACGAGTCGGACGGACCAGGCGGGTCCGACAGAGCGGACGCGTCGGACCTACGGGGGCAAATAGTCTTTCAAAATTCTCCAGACCTCGTGCAAATCCCTGGCCATCCGGAAACACATCTGGCGCACGCCGGCCTCGTCAATGTTTCCGCCCTCCACGCCGATGGCCGCCAGGCCCGCGGTTCGGGCAGATCCCACGTCGGAGGCGCTGTCGCCGACGACGACAAAGTGGGCGGAAAGTTCGGATCGCAAGCCGAGCGCCCGCGCGGTCTCAAGGTAGATGTTCGGCCAGGGCTTGGCAATGGCATCGCCCATGGTTCCCGCGCGGCCTTTCTCGACCCGCTGGCCGGCAGTGATCAGGCCATCGAGGAACTCGAGCGGATCGCCGAGGTTCATCTTCCGAAACGCTTCCTCGACCTCCGGCCATGCTTTGTAGTACAAGCCCGAAGTCACCATCGCTATTTTCACACCACGTCCGCGAAGCTCCAGAAGCAGTTCTTTCAGACCGGCGGCCGGCTCATAGGGGCTTTTCCCTTTGCTGCGCAGCGCCGCACCGATGGCTTCCATCTCGTCGTCGGACTTCGTGATTCGATCATAAACCCTGCGCGCTCCTTCGGCGCTGCCGTGCGGAAAGAACTTGGCCCGACAATAGGCCAGATGTTCCGGAACCGTGCGACCGGACACGTGGGGCATGTCGTCCAGCTCGAAACTCTCCCGCGCGGGAAGGTTCTCTCGCTGGCGCATCTCATTCGTCACGGCGAGGATCACGGCAATCCAAAGCGGCTCGCTCTTCACGCACGTTCCGTCGAGATCGAACAGGACCGCCTTCAGCGGAGCCTGGATGGTCACCGGCAGGAGGGCAAAGCGCGGCGGATTGACGCCCATGTTCGAACACAACATGATCTCCGTCTGATCGCCGCGGGAGATGAACACGAATTCGCCGCCGCGATTCCGTGCCAGCACCGTGACGCCGTTCCGGCCCACTTCCAAATGCCCCTGGCCGGGAATGAGACAAGTTTTCAGCGGAATGATGGCCGTTGCGTCTTCGATGACGCCGATCCCGGGGATCGCCAACGGCGGTTGGGCGGGCTGGTCGCTTTGAAAGGGCGTACTCATTTAGCTCAACGCCTTCTTCTCTGCCGGTCTTCCTGTCGCGCTCCTCGAAGAGAGTAATTCCCCCGCTCATTCTGTAAAGCGTTTTCGTTTCGCGCGTTGAAAACCCACGCTTCATCGCTTCCCGGCCTCGCATTCGAGCTCGCGGTTGAAGATCGGCTTGAAATCAAGACACGGAATTCGCGGATCGCGCGGATTCGGGTTTTTCAGATCCGTGCCATCCGTGTCCGGCCTTGAGTCGCTACTCATCGGCATCCTCTTTGTCGGATTGGTGCAAAGGTACGAAAACCCCGTGTCGAAATCAAGAGACAACTAAGAGTGCCTAAAACAAAGACTTAACCGCAGAGAACGCGGAGGAACGCAGAGAAAAACTCTCGCCTCAATTCTGTCTCTTGAAGCCTCTCCGCGTCTCTCCGCGCCCTCTGCAGTTTATTTTTTTTAGAGCCTCTAAGAATCACGCTGAGGAGGGACAAGGCGTTGAGTCTTTCAGCTGCTTCGCACCAGGATCAAGTCCTTCTTCAAATCGAGCGTCTGCTATTGGTTGCGTTGTGCTTTTGCGATTTCCTGTTGGTGTCGGTGCAGGCGGGAGCACTGTGGCTTGACAATGCCCGGTTCTTCTGCCAAACATGTTTCGGAGAGGAGCAAGGTGATCCGGTTTCGTGGAATTCCAGAACGCACAAGACGCCGTGAACCCTGCCAATAAGCGCCGCGGGTGGTTTTGGGCGGCCTGCCTGTTGCCGCTGGCGGTTTCCATCCTGTTCGCCCAGCACCACATGGATTCGCCCAACGTTTCGTCTCGGATGGACACGATCCAAAGCCTGGTCGAGCAGCACAGCTTCTGCATTGATCAGTCGCTGCGCACCTTCAATGTTGACGTGGTCAAGATTGACGGCCGGTTCTATTCCGACAAACCGCCGCTCCTGTCGGTTCTCGGGGCGGGGATTTATTGGCCGTTTCATGCGATGTTCGGACTGTCGTTTGCCGACCACGCGCCGTGGCTGTATCACATCCTGACCGTGCTGCTGGTCGGCGTCCCGCTGGCCGTCGGCTTGTGGCTCCTGGGACGATGCCTCTTCCTGGCGGGACTCAGCCCGAATGCGATGACGACAACGATTTTCCTCGCGGGGATGGGAACACTGTTCCTGCCTTACGCGGTGACATTCAACAATCACGTGCCGGCGGCCACGGCCATCGCGGCGGGATTCTATTTCCTTCTTCGAGCCGAAAGCGATCCCGCGCGGGCGGCGGTGTGGTCCGCAGCGGCGGGGGCGATCGGCGGGCTGGCGTTCAATTTCGACCTCGTTCCGGGAGGGACGGCGTTGGCCGGTTTTGCGGTTTTGGCTCTCTTGCGCGGAAAGCGCTGGGGCGATCTTCTCGCCTATGGCGCCGGTGCGAGCGGGCCGTTCGTCCTCTACTTCTTCCTCAACTGGCTGGTTACGCGCGACTTCACGCCGATCTATCTCCACCCGGACTACTACAACTACCCGGGGTCCGTTCTTCTTTCGTATGATGCGCTCAAACGCCCCTACGGCAAGACGTTTGCGGGCCAGCTGTTCCACATGCTCTTCGGCTATCGGGGGTTGTTCTCCTACTCCCCGATTCTGATCTTCGGACTCGTCGAGAGCGTGAGGCAGGCCGCGCGCGGCGGCCGCTTCCGACCCCATGCTGTGGTTGCCCTCGCGATCCCGATCGTTTCGGCCATCTCGTATGCCACGCAAACCGGCGGCATGGCGGGCGGCAGCTATGGGATGCGGTGGCTTCTGCCGGCCACGCCGCTATTCGCCTTCTTCATGGGACTTGCGATAGCAGGACTGGCCGCGCGTTGGTCACGGGGGCTTTTTCACGCCAGCGTCGCCTTCTCCATCGCCGTTGCGGTGATCGGCGTGCCGCGACCGTGGAGCTCGAACATCCGCAGCCCGCTCACGTTTCTCGACAACCTCGCCTACTTCGGGCAGACGCTCTGGCCGCCGGCCAGGCCGTTTATCTATTGGATCATCGAAACGACGTCGCTCGAAAAAGGATATGCCTACCTCGAGATCGGCCGCTGGCACATGAACAACGGCTTCTATCCCGCCGCCCTCAGCGACCTCGAACGCGCGCGTGCGCTCGACCCCCAGCGCGCCAACCTCGTTGATTACTACCTGGGCATCTGCTACAGTGCGGCGGGAAGTCCCGAGGTGGCCGCGGGCGTGTGGGAGCGCTTGCTCAAGAACGAGCCGGACAATACCGGCGCGTGGAACAACTATGCCCGCACGCTCCAGCAATTGAAGCTGCCGGCCAGCGCGCTGAAGGCTTTCCAGAAGTCGCTCGAAATTGATCCCAACAATGTCCTGACGCTGAAGGGCATCGGCCGGTTTTATCTCGACGCGGGCAAGCGCGATGAGGCGGTGAGATACTGGGAGCGAGCGCTCGAACTCGACCCCAATCAGGCGGACTTGCGTGTGCAACTGGCCGAGGTCTATTGGCAAAACGGCAACAAGACCAAGGCGCTTGAGCAGCGGCGCCAGCTCGAACGCCTCCGGCCCCGTGACACTACGGTCCAAGAGGCCATTCGCCGGCTGGAGAGTGGCAACGCATCAACCTCTTCCACCGCGGCTCGAACAAGGAAGTGAGGATGAAAGAGGCAGACTAAAAGTCTGGACTCCGAACTGAATGGCTTATTCGTCCGCGGGTTTCGCCGGGCGTTCGCGGCTGATCGCGGCGAGAATAAGTGCCCCGGTCGTCGCCAGGACCACAATCACCTCGGCGAGCCAGCCCACGATCGGTGTCAGGAATCCCAGCTCGATTGCGATCCCCCCAACGCAGAGAGCGCGTGGACTGGGTGCATCTTCGGGACCGCTCACCTCGCCCGTCAACCTCGTTCCGAGCGCGTGATACACCAGGGTTCGCGAAACCACCAAAACCAACCACAGTGCGATCAGTAACAGAACGCCCAGAATGCCGGCCACCTTGGTCTTGATGAGCGCCACGCCAATGATCCACGCCAGGATGAAATTGACCAGACCGACGAAAAACGACTTGACCGGTGAGGCCGCAAGGATGGTTCGCCCTTTGCAAAAGAGAGCCGGCTTCAGCTCGCTGGCGCACAGATTGAAGGCCACCATCGCCGCTTTGTAGATCGCCATCAAAACGAGGATCAGCAGCAGGATGGACGATCCGAGCAGCCAGCGACGCGCGTCTTCTCCTCGTGCCGCCTCCCCTGCCCACGCCGGGTGACTCAGCGCTGCCAAAACCAGCAAAACAGACCCGATTCGGAAAGTCTCCAGTTTCACTCTCATGATTTTTCCACCTTTCGTGCCTGAAAGAAGTTGAAAACAATCATCAACAGGGCCGCGGTTGCCGCCGTCAGTCCCATCCAGATCGCGTTGGGGGAGCTTTGGACATTCTCAAGCGAGGCCCAAGCGGCGGGGATCGCCGTGAGCACGTCGTTGCCCATGGCCGCAAAGTCCGCCGCGATTGCCGAGAACATCTCGCCGATTGCGCCCGTCGCCGCGACCAGCCAGTCATAGACAATCTCGCTGCCGCCCAGGACCGCCGGCAAGATCACCATCGCGGCCACCGCGGCGATGATTAGCTCGATCCCTCTCGGGGAAGTCTCGATGACCGGCGGCTCGGCGGCCACCCGCGCCATGACGCGCTCGGTAAAGTCGGGACCCGGCGAGGCGGGCTTGAGGCTTCTCGCCCACCGGTCAACGGCGCTCATCTCGTCGAACTGCCGACGGCATTCGTCGCATTCCGCGAGATGGCATTCAAGCGCATGCTGTTCTTCGTCGGCCAATTCGCCGTCGAGGCGATCCTCCATGATTTCCCTGGCTTCGTGACCGTTCATTGGCGTTCCCTCAGAAACTCGACTTTCGACCTGCGACCTTCGACTTTCGACTTGAAACTTTTGACCTTCGACTCGCGACCTTTCACTTTTCCCTTTTTCCTTTTGACTTTTTCCTTTTGACTTCTGCACCGCTTCAAACCGACTCCTTCAATCGTTGCCGCAGGGTTTCGCGGGCGCGGTGGAGCGCGACCCGGACCGCACCGCACGTCATCCCGACCGTTTGGGCAATCTCGGCGATGCCCATCCCTTCCTGATAGAAGAGAGTAAAAATCATGGCGGCGCGGGCGGTCAGCGTCTCGACGGCGTGGGCGAGGCGTCTGCCCTGCTCGCCGGTGATGGCCTGGTCGGCCGGCGAGGCGGTGGTCGCCGCCACGGCCCGCTCCGGATGACCGTCCTCCTCGGCGCCTTCGATGCTGAGAATCGTCGCGCGCGGGCGGCGCAGGGCATTGAGCGCCAGGTTGCGCGCGATGCTGAAGAGCCACGTTCGAAACGTCCACCGCTCGTCGTAGCTGGCCAGATGCCGCCAGGCGCGGACGAACGTCTCCTGCGCCACGTCCTCGGCTTCCTCGCGGTGCCGGACCATGCGGAGAAGAAACGTGAACAAGCGGTCCTGGTAGAGCTCAACAATCCGGCGAAACGCCTCAGGGTCGCCTCCGCGGGCGGCGGCGACCCATTGGCGTTCGCGCACGCTATCGGTTCCGCTCTCGACGGGGGCCGGCACGCCCACTGTCTACGCCTTTCCGCTCAACGATCGGTTGAGCGATTGGATCTTCACTCCAAAAGCCCCGGCTCTCACCATTGCGCAGGAGCCGGCGGCGGAGTCTGGCCCTGGCCTTGCCCCTGGCCCACACGCGCGCCCCCCATGGCTTTGCGTTGCCGGTCTTCGGCGATCTTCTGGCGCAGGAAGTCTCCGGCATCGGCCGTCTTCACCTGGGCCTTGACCTCAACGACGGCCCCGCGCTGAGCCGCGGTCGCCTGGTTGGCAATCTCGGCCAGCTTGGGGACTTTGTCCTGAATCTGACCCAGGGCAATCACACCCCGTGCGATGTCGAGCCACTTGGCGGCCATGGCCTGGGAATCGGCCTCGACCTGGACAATCACGGAAATGGCCGTCGGACCGTCGAGCACCTCCAGGACAGCCGACTTGAGATTGCGAATCCCGGGCTGACCGGCGATATTGCCCGGCAAAGTCGCGGGACGCAGCGCCACGACCATCGCGACGGGACTCGTGGGAGCGGCGCTCAAATAAGCCTGGACCGTTGCGTTCTGGGCCAGCGAAGGCCCTTTTCCCGCGAAGGAATTCAACGCCGATTCCACCGCGGCGTTGTTGCCGACGGCCAACAGGTTATCGCTGAGGAACGCGAGATAGTTCGTGGTTCCTTTGTTCTCGTCGAGGAACGAGATCACTTTGCCCGCCGGTTTGGTGATTTCGGTATAGCCCGGGTTCATCTTGAGGAAGCCCTCGATGCGTTGGCGATCCCAACGGCCCTTGAGAAAGAGGCACCCCTCGTTGTTCTGGGCGATTTTGCCGGAGGCGGCAACGATGCTGATGTCATCGGGCAGCCGGATGCCGGTGAACTGCTCGATGGCGACCAGTCTCATCGAGGTATTCTGGTCGAACAAGGTGGGACGGAGATCCTGATAGAGCTTCGATTTGAGGATCTGGCCCACGTCCACATAGATGAACGCTTCGTGCGTCGCGGGGGCCAGTTTGGCGTAATCGGCCGGTCCGGCGACCCCCACCCGCCCGACCACCAGCAGAAATGCCGCCACACCGACCAGGGTCCAAATCCTTCGTTTGCCGCTCTCTCTCATGAAAGTCTCTCCTTCCGCGATCTGATGGGGCCGCTGTCGTTGGCCTCCTATTCATGCTATACAGACCCGCGAGGCAAAAGTTACACCGGCCCGCGAGGAATATTCGGTAGTGAGAATGGGAATTCGAGGCAAGGACTGAGTGGCGCAGGCTTGTCGTGGCGCAGGCTGTTAGCCCGCGAGAAAAGAAGAACACAGCCTGACAGGCTGCGCCACTTGCTGCCCTACTTGGCGATGGATTGGGCCGGCTTTGGTGCGGGTGCGGCGGTCCGGGCGGTTCCCGTGCTCACCGTCGGCAAGGGTCGCGGCGTAACCACCTTCACCGGCGGGGGAATGGCCGGCAAAAGGCCTCCCCCTCCGATGTTATACTTGGCCCCCCGCTTCGGGCTCGGCTTCTGGACGCCTCCCTTTTCGGCCTTGGCAAATTCCTCGGTCACGCCCTTCTGATCCCAAACACCGCTGATCAGCTCGCCGCCGGTATGGAGAAGCCGGAACATCCCGCCTTCGCCGCCCAAGGTGACTTTCCCGCTTCCGTTGGCCGTGACCATGAGTCGGTCGCCCTTGATCTCGACGTTCAACGGCGAGCCGGTCATCCGGGTCGTGCCGCGGAACTTGTCCCATTGCACCCCGTCCCTCTGGAGCGACTTGGTAAACGTGGTAGCGGGATCGAGCACGACCGACGTGCCCTTGTCGGCCCAGAGCATCCCCTCACCGGAAAACTGCACGCTGCAATCGCCTTGAATCCGGATTTCGCCTCTCCCAAAAGCCCACAAGGCCGGAATCCCCACTCGCGTGTCTTTGGGCACAAGTCCGACATAGGTCACGGCGCCCTCGGGGGGCGGCGTCGCCTTGAAGACGGGCCTCACCGGCGGCGGCTGGGGAGGGCCATCGGGCAAGCCTATCAGAACGGAAGGGGCCACGGGGATGGTCGTTCCCACCGCCTGGGGTGAGACAACCGGCAGGGCCGCGACGGGCGCCACCGGCACGGTGGACGTTGAGTCGGCCGCCCAGGTCGGGCCGGCCAGCACTCCCAGGATCATCAAACCGAACACCCCTGACAGGATCCACTGCGCCCGGTGATTTCGCATGGTGAAATCTCCCTCTCTGCGCTTGACTTTGCGGTCCGGACCGACCAAAAAACCAACTTCAAATGCGAATGGCCGGAATTCGGCTGCAATTAACCAGCGAATCGGTCGGCTTGCAACTGAAAACTCGCAGACGGAGGCCGCAATCGTGGCGGAAAAGGAATTTGCGCAGAAACTGACTCCCAAGTCGCAGGACTTCTCCCAATGGTATGTGGAGGTCGTCCTCCGCGCGGCGTTGGCCGACTACACCGACATCAAAGGCTGCATGGTCATTCGGCCCTACGGCTACACGCTCTGGGAAAACATGCGCGACGCTCTGGATCGGCGGATCAAGGCAACGGGTCACGAAAACGCCTATTTCCCGCTGTTCGTTCCCGAAAGCCTGCTCAAGCTGGAGGCCGAGCACGTCCAGGGTTTCGCCCCCGAGTGCGCCTGGGTCACCTATGCGGGCAACGATGAGCTGGAGGAACGGCTGGCCATCCGCCCGACGTCGGAGGCCATCATCGGCAGCATTTACGCCAAGTGGATTCAATCCTATCGCGACCTGCCGGTGCTCATCAACCAGTGGGCCAACGTGGTGCGATGGGAGAAGCGGACCAGGCTCTTTCTGCGGACCTCGGAGTTTCTCTGGCAGGAGGGCCACACCTGCCACCGGACGTTCGAGGAGGCGCAGGAAGAGACCCTGAAAATACTCGGCGTCTATCGCGAATTCATCGAGACGGAGCTGGCGATCCCCGTTCTGGTGGGCCAGAAGAGCGAAAGCGAAAAGTTCGCGGGCGCCCAGACGACTTATACGGTCGAGGCACTGATGGCCGATGGTCTGGCGCTGCAGGCAGGCACGTCGCACAACCTCGGCCAGCACTTCGCCAAGGTGTTCAACATCAAGTTCCTCGACGAGGATAACGTCGAGAAATATGTCTGGCAAACGTCGTGGGGGGTCTCCACGCGCCTGATCGGCGGCATTGTCATGGTTCACGGCGATGACAACGGGCTGATTCTGCCGCCGCGAGTGGCGCCCTGCCAGGCGGTGGTCATTCCGGTCTATACGACCGAAAACCGCGAGGCGGTGGCCGAACGCGCAAAAGCGTTGCACGCGGCGCTCGTGGAGGCGGGAGTCCGGGCGCGGGTGGATCTCGACCCAACGAAGAGCCCCGGCTGGAAATACAACGAGTGGGACCTGCGGGGTGTGCCGCTGCGGATTGAGATCGGTCCCAAGGACATCGCGAAGAATCAGGTCTGCATAGCCCGACGCGACGTTAGCGATCGCGCTCAGAAAAAGGCGTTTGTCGCCCAGGACACGATGGTGGAAACGGTGCGCCGATTGCTCGTGGAGATCCAGACGGCGATGTTCGAGCGGGCGCGCGAGTTTCGCGATCGCAACACCCACGCCGTCACCCGCTACGATCAGTTCCGCGAGATCATCGAGGCCGAGCGCGGTTTTGTGGTCGGGCCGTGGGCCGGAACCGCCGACGACGAAGCCCGGATCAAAGAGGACACCAAAGCCACGTTGCGCTGCATGCCGCTGGAGCCGCCCCAGTCGGTCGGGCCGTGCTTCTTCACCGGACAACCGGCCCAACGACTCGCCTACTTTGCGCGGGCGTATTAGGTGGTGGCGCGTCGCCAAGAAAATCCCCCGGAACAAGGTCCGTCTCGTTCCGGGGGACGTAAGCCGCGTTCTCACTGGAGGCTAGGTCATGATGGAACGCGGCGTCGAAAGCTAAGGAAAGAGGAACGCATACATCCGCGCGGTTGAGTCTCGTTCGTCGTGTGTTTGGGAGACTACTGGGAAAGCGATTTCAGTCCGTCCAAAGGAGCGACAAGATGGAGACAAAAGGTGATCGTCGTGAGTTTTTCAAGCAGGCTTCGGTGTTGGCGGTGGGTCTGGCAGCCGCCGGAGGTGGGCTCGGTCTGCGGCAGGCGGAGGCGGTTTCTCCCTTTGAGCGGAGGGTCCCCTCGCGACTCAAACTGAGCATGGCCGCCTATTCGTTCCGGCAATACCTGACCGCCAAAGAGAACCCCATGACCTTGTTGGACTTCGTTGATCTGTGCGCGGATTTGCGGCTCGATGGAACGGAACTGACCTGCTATTACTTTCCGAAGAAGGTTACGTCCGAGTATCTCGCGCAGCTCAAGCGGCGGGCTTTCTTCCAGGGATTGGATATTTCGGGGACGGCAGTGGCCAACCATTTCACGCTGCCGCCGGGCAGCGAGCGCGACGACCAGATCGCTTACGTGAAGCAGTGGGTTGACTACGCTGAGGCCATGGGGGCGAGAACCATCCGGGTCTACTCGGGCAGTGTGCCGAAAGGCGGCACGCTCGAAGAGGCACAGAACTGGTGTGCGGAGTGTTTCAAGGAAACGTGCGCCTACGCCGGCGAGAAGGGTGTTTTCCTGGCGCTGGAGAATCACGGCGGGATCAGCGTGAATGCCGACCTGATGCTGGCGTTGGTCGAGAAGGTGAACTCGCCCTGGTTCGGCCTTCTCCTGGACACGGGCAATTTCCGGACCAAAGACCCGTACAAAGACATGGAGCGCGTGGCGCCGTATGTCGTCACTGTGCAGTGTAAGACGGACCTGACGCCTGAAGGCGGCAAGAGCCAACCGATGGATTACGAACGGGTGGTGGGGATTTTGCGCGCGGCCAAGTTTAGCGGCTATCTTGCGTTGGAATATGAGGCCCGGGAAGATCCCAAGACGGGCGCGCCGAAGGCCATTGAGGCGATGCGTGCGGCGGTGGCGAAAGCCTAGCACCGAATATGTAGAGTACGGCCAGCTTGCTGCCGCTGTGATTCCGAAAAGGTAGAAAAGCAAAGATGTCGTGGAGCGGATTGGGAATCTGTTGTGCGTTGGCTTATCTGATCGGAGCGATCCCGTTCAGTTGGCTATTTGTGCGCGTGCTGAAGGGAGTTGATCTGCGAACGGTCGGCAGCGGGAACCTCGGTTCGACCAATGCGATGCGGGTATTGGGGGTTCGGTGGGGGTTGGTCATCCAGGTGCTCGATATTCTGAAAGGCTGGGTACCGGTGTATGCGGCAGGTTACTTCAAGATCGAGGCGATGGAGGTGCTGTGGACGGGCGAAGAGAATATCAATTATGTCCTCAACGCTCCCTTGCTCTTCGAGCACGCCACACTCCTGATCGGCCTTTGCGCTGTCCTCGGCCACATGTTTCCCATTTATATGAAGTTCCGGGGCGGGAAAGGGGTCAACACGAGCCTTGGGGTGTTCCTCGCGCTGGCGCCGAAAGCAGCGCTCTTCGCGCTGGCCGTGGGATTGGCGGTCCTGGCCTTGACGCGGTATGTTTCGCTATGCTCGATCACGGGAGCGATCCTATTCCCGATCGCGGTGTACTTTTTCTATCGCGCACAGACGGCGCTGCTGGTGGTTGCGGTGGCCACAGCGGTGCTGATTGTCTGCCTTCATCGCTCAAATATTCGGCGACTTCTGGCCGGGACCGAGTCGCGTCTGGGCAAGAAGACCGCCACGGAGGAGTGGGGTGAACAAAAACCAGGTTCAACGCAATCCTGAACGAATTGCCGTTCTGGGCGCAGGAACGTGGGGCTGCACCCTGGCCGTCCTGCTCGACCGGCACGGCTACAAGGTCCACCTCTGGGACTTCGATCCCAAGGTCGTCGAAGCGCTGGCCAGGACGCGCGTCCCCCGAAACCTGGCCCACCTGCGTCTGCCCGAGAGAGTCATTCTCTCGAGCGACGTCGCGGTCGCCACCGAGGGAGCGACCGTGGTGGTTCTGGTCGTTCCGTCGGTGGGCATGCGTTCGACCACCGAAAGCCTGGGGCAGGCCAGTCCCGACGACGGAAAACGGATTTACGTCATCGGCACGAAGGGACTCGAGAACCGAACGCACTACACCATGTCGCAGGTGGTGGTGGAGGTTCTGGGCGAGTCGGTGCGCGAGCGGCTGGGTGTGCTGTCGGGCCCCAGCCATGCCGAAGAAGTCTCGCGTCAGATGGCGACGACGGTGACCGCGGCCTCGACCCATCCGGAGACGGCGCGCCGCATCCAGGCCATCTTCTTCAACACCACCTTTCGCGTCTATACGCTGAACGACGTCCTGGGCGTCGAGTTCGGCGCGGCGGTCAAGAACGTCATCGCCATCGCGGCGGGGATTTGCGACGGGCTGGGGATGGGCGACAATGCCAAGGCCGCGCTGATCACGCGCGGGCTGGCCGAGATGATGCGCCTGGGACGGGTGCTGGGCATCCGCGAGCAAACGTTGGCGGGGCTTTCGGGCATGGGCGACCTGATCGTCACCACCATCAGCCACCACAGCCGCAACCGCAATTTCGGCGAGCTGCTCGCCCAGGGCCTGACCTCCCAGCAAGCCGCCGAGGCCATCGGCATGGTGGTCGAGGGCGTCCCGACGGCGGCGGTGGTGTGCGATCTGGCCCGCCATCACAACATTGAAATGCCGATCAGCGAAGCGGTCTACTCGGTTCTCTACGAAGCCAAACCGGTCTTGCAGGCGGTGAAGGAATTGCTGGAGAGGGAACCGAAGGCGGAAGTGTATTAAAGAAAAGGATGAAGGATGAACAAAAGCAAAAACCGAAGGTATATACCGCGCCAGAAGTGACGGGCTAGCCGGCTATGCCAAACATGCGATGTAATCGCCTGCAGGGAGCTCGTGCTATCGGACTACACTTGCGGAAATCAATGGGCGGGAACAAGTTGCCTTAGAGTGCCTAAAACCAAGACTTAACCGCAGAGAACGCGGAGGAACGCAGAGAAAAACTCTCGCCTCAATTCTGTCTCTTGAAACCTCTCCGCGTTTCTCCGCGCCCTCTGCGGTTTCTTTTTTTAGAGCCTCTTAATTCATCCTTCATCCTTCCGCCTTCATCCTTCTCTTTATTCCGCTTTTTCTTCTTTGCGTTTGGCGGCTTCTTCGACGAGCTTGGTCTGAATCTCGCCGGAGACTCGCTCGTAGTGCGAGAAGGTAATCTCGTAGCTGCCGCGCGCCTGGGTCATCGAGCGCAGGTCCTGCGTGTAGGTGACCATTTCGGCCAACGGGACCTGTGCTTTGACGATGACTTTGCGTCCGCGCGACTCGGTCCCGAGGATCCGTCCGCGCCGCCCGCTGAGATCGCCCATGATGTCGCCCATGTTGGCCTCGGGCACCGTGATCGTGACGTTGTAGATCGGTTCGAGGACGATGGGATTGCACTTCTGCGCGATTTCGCGGAAGGCCATGATCGAGGCGATCTTGAAGGCCATATCCGACGAATCCACCTCGTGATACTTGCCGTCGAAGCAGACGGCCCTGATGTCCACGGCCCGGTAGCCGGCGACTGGACCGCGATCCAGCGCTTCGAGCAGGCCCTTTTCGACCGAGGGTTTGAACTTGGTCGGGATGTTGCCGCCGACGACCTCCCATTCGAACTCGAACTGCGAGCCTTCGGGCATGGGTTCGAGCCGGATATGGACTTCGGCAAACTGGCCGCGGCCGCCGGTCTGCTTTTTGTGGCGATAGACCCCCTCGCCCTTCCGGGTGATGGTTTCGTGATAAGGGACCCGCGGCGGCCCGAGTTCCACTTCGATCTTGGACATGGTGCGCATGCGGGAGACGGCCATGTCGAGATGGGTGTCGCCCATACCGGAGATGATGGTCTGGCGGATTTCGGGATCGCGCCGGAGGCTCAGCGTCGGGTCCTGTTCCGTCAGCCGGTGCATGGCCATGCCGACCTTTTCCTCGTCGGCCTTGCTCTTGGTGACGACGGCCATCGAGAACGTCCGCGAGGGCAGGACGGTCGGCTCATAGATGACCTGATTATCGGCCGCGCAGAGCGTATCGGAGGTCGCGGTGGCCGAGAGTTTGGCCACGGCGCCGATATCGCCGGCGTTGAGCTTGTGGACGTCTTCCTGTTTCTTGCCGCGGACAATCAGCAGGTGGCCGATGCGCTCTTCCTTCCGCTGGATGGGGTTGTAGACGGTGGAATCGCTGCTCAAGCTTCCCGAAAGAATCTTAAAGAAACTCAACCGCCCGGCATAGTCGTCCGAGACGGTCTTGAACACGTAGGCCGCCAAGGGTCCGTCGGAGCTGATCGGCCGCTCGACCGGCTCCTCGCTGTCCACCTTGTGGGCCGGCAGGGCTTTCCGCTCGCTGGGCGCGGGGACGCTGGAAACGATGAAATCCAGCAACGGGTTCAGCCCGAGCCCCTTGAGGGGAGAACCGCACAGCACGGGCAGGAAGCGCCGTTCGAGGAAGGCCAGTTTCAAGCCGCGGAGGATCTCGTCTTCGGTCAGGGGCTGATCTTCGAGGAACTTTTCGGTCAGCGCGTCATCGCCTTCGGCGGCCGCCTCGATCAGCGCGGCCCGAGCGGCCTTGGCGGCCTCGACCAGGTCCGCGGGAATCTCGGCATACTGCACCTTTTCGGTCGGAACCTCGCGCAGCAATTTCATGCGCATCAGATCCACCACGCCCGAGAAAGAGGCTTCGCGTCCCACCGGCAAAGTCAGGGGAACGCAATTGACCCCCAGGATGTTCTTGAGGCTGGTCAGCGCTTTTGGGAAATCGGCCCGTTCCTTGTCGAGCTTGTTCACGAAGGCAAACCGGGGCAGCTCGTATTCGTCGGCCAATTCCCAGAGGAGTTCGGTTCCGACTTCGGCCCCCGACACGCCGTCCACGATCAGCAGGACGGTGTCGGAGACTCGAACGCCGTTTTTGATCTCGCCGATGAAGTCGCGATAGCCGGGCAAATCCAGCAGGTTGATTTTGCAGCCGCCATACTCGACCGGCAGAATGGACGTATTGATCGAAGTCCGGCGACGAATCTCTTCGGGGTCGTAGTCGGACATTGAGTTGCCCTCGTCCACCCGCAACAGGCGGTCGGTGACCTTGAGGTGGTGAAGGAGGGCTTCGGCCAGGCTGGTCTTGCCGGCGCTGGTATGGCCGCCCAGGGCCACATTCCGGATTTGGGACGTCGGGTATTCTTTCAAGGGTTCCACTCCTTAAGGCCCACACGGGGCTGATCTGCCGTGCCACGGATCCAGCTATGGAACGCCCGGAAGGGGCGCTAGCCTGCGATTTCGTAAGGCCCATCCGAGACGGCCGCCCGAGGCCATCGCTTCGCGCCCGTCGGTAGTCGCGGTCTCCAATCGGCAATCCAAAATCGAAAATCCAAAATCCAGAATCCACCCGGGTCAAGCGACGACGTCTTGCGCTTGTTGGGCTTTCCGGCGGCGCCACTCGTGATATTCATAGACGACCGGCGTGGCGACGCAGTCGGAAGAATACGTCCCCGTGATAATTCCGATGGTCAAGGTCAGCGCCAGCCCGCGCAGTCCGGGTCCGCCCAGGACCAGCATAATCCAGGTTGTGAACAAGGTGCACAAGGAGGTGATCGTCGTTCGGTTCAGCGAGATGGTGATGCTGTGGTTGAGCATCTCCCGATAGGACATCCCATAGGTGTTCCGGATCGTCTCACGAATTCGGTCGTAGATCACGATGGTGTCGTTGGCCGAATACCCGATCAGGATCAGCAAGCCGGCCACGACATCGAGCGTGATTTCCTGATTAAAGAACGTGAGGACCCCCAGAGTCAGGAGCGTGTCGTGCATCAGACTGACAATGGCTCCGACACCAAAGATCAATTCGAATCGGAACCAGAGATAGATCATGATGCCGATCCAGGAGAGGAGAACGGCAATGATGGCCTGCCGGACGAACCCCGCGCCGACCTCGCTGCTGATGCTCGTGGCACTGCCCACCCCGGCGTTGCCGGCGCCGTAGTGGTCTGCAAAGGCCTTGTCGAGCAGCTGTCTTGCCTGTTGCGGGTCCAGGTCGCCGGTAGGGACGCGCACGATATAGCGGTCCTCGCCGCGCACATGCTGGACAATCGGCGGGGGCAACTCTCGGCTCACCGCGCTCTTGATCTCGTCCTCCGACGTGGGTTTCTGAAACGTCACGTCGGCCAGCATTCCACCGGTGAACTCAACACCGGGCCGGAAGCCGCCTTTCGCGATCGCCGTTCCAATCCCGACGGCCAAGATGGCACCGGAAATGGCATAGAACCAGTAGCGATATCCCATCACGTCAATCTTGGGATTGCGGAACATGACGAGTTTGCCGGTGCTGAGATCGTTCCGCCACTGCACCCAGAGATCAATCAGGATGTGGGTGCAGAACAATCCCGTGAACAACGTGGCGAAAATACCGAAGGTGGTCGTCAGAGCGAAGCCATACACGGAACCCGTGCCAAACTGCAAAAGCACAAGAGTGGTGACCAGGGTGGTGAGGTTGGAGTCGAAAATGACCGAGAAAGCCCGCTGAAATCCGCGCGAGATGGCCATTTTCAGCCCCCGCGCCGTGGCTTTTTCCTCGCGGATTCGCTCGTAGATCAGAACGTTGGCGTCCACGGCCATACCGATCGTCAGCAGGATGCCGCCGATGCCTGAGAGGGTCAACGTGGCGCGCGAGAGAATCAGGATCGTCAGGATCAACAGGACGTTGATGACCAGCGCGACGATCGCGATGGCACCCGCGGTGCTGTAATAGCCGATCATGAACACCACGACGGCCAGTGTGCCGATCACCAGCGCGTTGACTCCCTTGCGGATCGAATCGGTCCCCAGCGTGGCCTCGACGATGTAGCTGTTGGTGACCTTGACCGGGGGCAGTGCGCCGGCCTTGAGCACCAGCGCCAGGTCCATCGCTGCGTTCTGGGTGAAACTGCCCGTGATTTCCGCCTGACCGTTGGGAATCACGCCCTGGATAATCGGGGCCGAATAAACGAAACCGTCGAGGATGATCGCCAGCTGTTCCTTCAAGTGCTGGCGGGTGATCTCGCGGAATTCGAGGCCCCCCTGGCGATCGAACTGAAGGCTGATCTGCCAGGGGCTGCTGCCCACGCTGGCGGAATTCATGACCACACGGGCGTCGCGGAGTCGCTCGCCGGTGATCTCCACCCGGTCACTCAGCAGGAAAGGCATGTAGATGGTGGTGTGCCGCTCATCGCCGCGCTGGCCCGCCTCGCCGGGCAGGAGGACGTAACCGGCCGGGATTTCAGCGTCCTTTTTCAGCAGGAGCGGATCGGGCAGTTTCTTGTACTTGGCGATGTAGTCGCAGACTTCCTTGTACTTGTCGGGGTCGAACAGATTGACCACGTCCGCCTCGCTGTTTTTCCGCAGGACCCGGAATTCCAGGTGGGCGGGCTTGATGACGTTCCGGACAACGGCGTCGGGGTCGGCCACACCGGGCATTTGCACGCGAATGCTGGTATTGCCCTGCTTGACCACGATCGGCTGGGTCAGCCCCAGGTTGTCCACGCGTTGGCGGATCACTTTGAGGGCGGCATCAATGGCTTGCGTTTTGACAAGCCGGCTTTCCTCCGGGCGCAGGGTCAGAACCAATTTTTGCCCTCGCTCAAAGGCGGCGCTGTCCCAGGGCTCGAAGCGGTCTTTATAACCGTCGAGGATGGTATTGGCCACCCGTGCATCGGCGGGACGGGAAAGCGTGATCGCCAGGGAGTTTCCTTGGGGGTTGGTTTCGATGTTGGCGGCGATGCGCTCGCGCCGCAGATCGGTTTCGATGGTCCGGCTCAATTCAGAGAGACGGTTGCGAATCGTGGCCGCCTCATCGAGCATGATGGTGATGTCGGTTCCACCTTCAAGGTCCAGGCCGAACCGGACGGGAAGGGCGCCCAGAGGCAACCCTCGGATTTCGATGGCGTGCAGATCTTTCGAGTACTGCTCGGCGGCCGCCTTGTCGCTCTCGGACGGTACGGGGACCTTCGTTTTGAAGATGATCACGCGGGCCGAGGGAAAGCAGTAGTAGAGCGAGATAATGACCACAAAGACCACTACCAACGATCGCCACAGTAACTTCTGTTGCATGATTCTCCCTCTTATCCTGGGGCGGGCCGGTTGCCCGTGACAGTCATGATCGGCGGGATGCCCAAGCCACCCTGGCTACTTTTTGTCGTTCGAGCCGCTTTCTTTTGGCGCCGCTTCGGCGGCTTTCTTGCCCTTCTTCTCGATCGTCGAAATGGCGTTGCGCGAGAATTCAATCCGCACGCCCTTGCCGACGTCAACCGTGACGGTTTTGTTGGTCTCGTCCACGGCAGACACGGTTCCGTGGATTCCACCGATGGTGATAATCCGGTTGCCCCTTTCGAGCGCGGAGAGCAGTTTCTCTTTCTGTGCCTGTTCCCGCCTCTGGGGCCGGATGATCATCATCCAAAAGAGAACGCCGATGATCAGGAAAAGCATGACCGTCTGGGACATCGGAAACGCCTGGGGCTCATTGGTCCCGGCGGCCATCACCAGCTGTGTCCACTCCATCATCTAAACTGCCTGTGGGATGAACCGGGGATCACCCGATCATCATCCGTCGCGGAGCACAAAACAATCCGGGGCGCACGAACCGGCGTTCCGCGTTCGCCGCCACCCGAGCCGACAGCGCCGCCTCTGCCTTGTTTTCAAGGACTTGCGCGCCGGGGTTTGACCCGCTTCGGAACGACCAGCTCGTCATCGAATGAACGGGAACCAGACGACTGCATTGGCTCTGTCCTTCTCCCCCGCGGCACAAGAGCCAGATGGCTAACATCGCCCCCCCTCGCTTGTCAAACACAAACCTTTGCCCGACGAGCGCGGCAGGAACTCCCAAAAATCACTCCCGAGGGGCAGAACGTCATATTCCCCCGACCAACGAGAATCGGCCAGGATCAACTTCTTCTCTGAATCGGATGTCTGCTTCGGCTGGTGGCGTGATTTTTGGGAGTTCCTGTGAGCGCGCGTGGCGTAGGCTGTTAGCCTGCGTGACAACAATCACAGCCTAACAGGCTGCGCCACTTTCAACGGGTCACTCCCTTATTTTGTCGGCGGTTTCGACTCGGCCCGCAGGCGTTGGACGAGGCCCGTGAAGCGGCGTTGGGTCTTGTCGTTTCGGACGGCCATGCCGAGGGCCTGCTTCGTGCCCACGATGCAAACGAGACGCCGCGCTCGCGTCACGCCCGTGTAGATCAGGTTTCGCTGAAGCATGATGTAGTGCTGCGTGTGAACGGGCATGACCACGGCGGGATATTCGCTCCCCTGGGACTTGTGGATCGAGATCGCGTAGCTGAGCTGGAGTTCGTCCAGCTCGCTGAAATCGTATTCGACGATCCGCCCATCGAAGTTGACCCGGACGCGCTGATTTTCGCGATCGAGCGTGACGATTCGCCCGATGTCGCCGTTGAAGACGTCCTTCTCATAGTTATTCCGGATCTGCATGACCTTGTCGCCCATTTTGAGTTTCTTGGCGCCGACGATGACGTAGTTGGGCGATGGATTGAGCAACTCCTGGAGCTCCGCGTTGAGATGGGTGGTCCCCAGCAGGCCGCGATGCATCGGCGTGATGACCTGGACGTCGCTGATCGGGTCGAGGCCGAAGCGCGCGGGGATGCGCTGCTTGACCATTTCCTTGATCGCCGCGACGGCCTGTTCGGGGTCCTTGCGGTCCACAAAATAGAAGTCGCCCGCGCCCTGGCTGTCTCCGGCGCTCAGCATCGGGAATTCGCCCTGGTTGATCCGGTGGGCGTTGGTCACGATGCGGCTGCGCTGGGCCTGACGAAAGACCTCGGTGAGCCGCACGACCGGGATCACGCCCGACTCGATCATGTCGCCCAGGAAATTGCCGGGGCCGACCGACGGCAATTGATCGGCGTCGCCGACGAAAATGAGCGAGGTCGTGGGGCGAACCGCGCGCAGAAAATGGTGGGCCAGCGGCACGTCCATCATCGAGCATTCGTCCACGATGACCAGGTCGGCACGCAGCGGATGTTCCTCGTCCATGGAGAACCCACCGCGGTCGGGTTTGTACTTGAGGAGGCGATGGAGCGTGGCGGCGTCCATGCGGGTCGTTTCGGAGAGACGATTGGCGGCGCGACCGGTCGGGGCAGCCAGCAGGATGCTGAGTCCCTTGGAGCGCAGGATTTCGATCACGCCGCGAACGAGCGTGGTCTTGCCGGTGCCGGGACCGCCGGTGATGATCATCACGCCGCCGCGAAGAGCCTGGGCGAGGGCCTCGCGCTGGAGCGGCGCGAAGGTGAAGTGAAAGCGCTGCTCGAACTGGGCGATCTCGCCTTCGACATTCATTTGCGGATAGGGTTTTGGCGCCGCCACGAGCCGGCTGAGCATCTGGGCGACGGCAACCTCGTAACGCCACATCCAGTCGAGGTAGCAGGCTTTCGTTCCGTCGGGCAGCGATTCGAGGTGCAACTGCTGGTTGTCGTGGAGGCGGCGCAGGGCGGAGTTGATCTTGTCAGGGGTGACGCCCAGCATTTCGGTCGCGCGCACGACCAGATCTTCGTAAGGACAGAAGGAGTGGCCGTCTTCGGTCATCTCCTGGAGAATGTGAACCAGGCCGGCCTCGACGCGCTGGGGCGAATCGTGGGCGATGCCGAGCTTGGTCGCGACCGAGTCGGCGGTCTTGAAGCCGACGCCTTGGACGTCGAGCGCGACCTGGAACGGATTACGCGTGAGCGTGGTCAGGGCTTCGTGGCCATACTGCTTGAAGATGCGGCGGGTGAACGTGAGCGAGATGCCGTGTTCCTGGCAAAAGAGGGCCAGGCCGCGCATCTGGCGCTGTTCCTGCCAGGCGCGGGCGACCATCTCGACGCGCTTTTCGCCCAGGCCGGAGACTTCGCGCAATCGCTCGGGCGACGTCTCGAGAATGTTCAGGACTTCGAGTCCAAACTTCTGCACGATCCGATGCGCGTAAGCCTCGCCAATCCCTTTGATCAGGCCCGAGCCAAGATATTTCTCGAGTCCCTTGATCGTGACGGGCATGCGGGGACTGAAGCTTTCGACAGCGAACTGGCGGCCGAACTTCTTGTTCATCGTCCAGCGACCGCGCAGTTCGAGCGTTTCGCCGAGATTCGCACCGACGAGGCTGCCGATGATCGTGACGGGCTTGGGTTCGTGTTCGACCGAGAGGCGGGCAACGGTGTAAAAGTTCTCGGGGTTGAAGAACGTGATTCGTTCGAGAACCCCGACAAGCGAGGCCGTCTCGCCTGCCGCGCCCGGAGCCGCCGATGAGGTTTTTGGTTCGGCGGTGGGGGCGGCCGGGACGTCCAGAGGCAACGAGGCGCCGGATTTCTCGCGTTCGATCTTCACGTCGCGGCAGTGTAGCGGGCCGCGACGATTTTTCAAGCAGTTTTCGAGTTGACACGGAAGGGGCTAAGCGCGTTTTCTAGGGATGATCGGGTCGGAAAGTTCAGAGGGCACGAGAGGCGGGACGGCGATGGTTGTGGTGCCCCACTGGCGCTTTGAGCAAAAGGCAGGAAAACAGGGGTTCGCACGGATCGCCGGTATTGACGAGGCGGGCCGGGGACCTTTGGCGGGGCCGGTGGTGGCCGCCGCGGTCGTTTTCGCGCCGGGCTTCCGGATGAAAGGTCTGGCCGACTCCAAGCAGCTCTCGGCGAAACGGCGTGAGGAACTCTCGCAGCGAATCCGCGAGAGGGCGTTGGCCGTGGGCGTCGGCATTGCCTCGGCCGAGGAGATTGATCGCCTGAACATCCTGGCGGCGACGCATCTGGCCGCGCAAAGAGCCGTGAAGGCGCTGGGCCTCGCGCCCGATTATCTGATCACCGACTGTCTAAAACTGGAGGGGATCGAGACGCCGGTCGAGGCGGTGGTTGGCGGCGATCAGCTGTGTGCGTCGGTGGCGGCGGCTTCGATCATCGCCAAGGTCGAGCGCGACCGACTGATGTGCGGTTATGACGACGATTTCCCCGGCTATGGGTTTTCGAGCCACAAGGGCTATGGAACGGAGGCCCATCTTGATGCGCTGCGGACGCTTGGGCCGACGACGATCCACCGCCTGACGTTTCGCGGCGTGGCGTGGTTTGAAAGCGAGTTGCGCCACTCGAAGACGTTTGAGCAGTTGGCCGAGGCGGTCACGGCGATGGAAAACGAGAAGACGGCGCGGGCGCTTCGAGTGGCGATCGGGCAAGCGCGCGTGAGGTTGCCGGAGCGAGAGCAAAGCGAGCTCGAGGCGCTTTTCAAGTCGCGGCTGGCCCGGCTGAAACTCGCAGGCTGATGCGAACGGAAACGCCGGCGGCCTCGCCGGTGCTCTAAAACGCTGACGGCGGAGTGCCCCGGGGCATAAGAGCCGGCGAACGTTTGAAAAAGCAACGCTCCCAGGCACCGGCGAGGCCGCCGGCGTTCCGTCAAGCGGCTACAACCAAAGAATAGCCATGAAATGGTCGCTACGACGCAAACGCACGGGGGAAACCGGCGAGCAAATCGCCGCGCGCTATCTTTTCAAGAAGGGCTTCCGGCTGCTCGAACACAACTACACCTGCGAAGTCGGCGAGATTGACCTCATCGCCGAAGATCGCGGCACCGTGGTTTTCATCGAGGTCAAAACGCGCAAGTCGCTGACCGCCGGGACGCCCGAAGAGGCAGTCAATCGCGACAAGCAGCGCAGAATCGTCCGCGCGGCCAACTGGTATCTTCAGCCCTGGAACCGCTGGCCGCAGCGCATTCGTTTCGATGTGGTGGGGATTGAACTTGATGAAAACGATGGCGTGATTGAAATTCGCCACACGCCCGGGGCGTTTGAGGCGGAGTGAAGAAAGAAGGCAAAAGAACGGGAACCACAGATTCCACAGATTCCGCAGATTTCGCAGATTAAAGCCCTTTTCAAAATCTGTGAAACCTCTGCAATCGGTGGTTCCGATCTTTACTCGCACAAAAGGAGAAGAGCGACATGGGCAAGGTGGGGTTGTTCGTCATCGGGAGTGTGCTGGCGGGGTTGTTGCCGTGGAACTGGGGAAAGGGGCCGGCGCCGTTGGTTTCGCGCGGCAAGTCGGCGTATACGATTGTAGTCAGCGAGTCGTGCTCGCCGTCGGAGCGACATGCGGCCGAGGAGCTAAGCCGGTTCATCAACGAGATTTCGGGCGCGACGCTGCCGATCAAGACCGACGCCGAGCAGGTCGCCCCGCCGCTCGTCTGTATCGGCGAAAGCAAACGCCTGGCCAACATGGGCGCCGACATCAAATTGGACGGGCTGGGCAAAGAGGGTTTCGTCATCCGCACGACGCCGCGCGGGCTGGTCATCGCGGGCGGACGCGAGCGCGGCACGCTCTACGGCGTCTATACGTTCCTCGAAGATAAACTGGGATGTCGGTGGTTCACGGCCGATTGCAACCGGATTCCGACCAAGCGAACGATTCGCCTCGGCAAGCTCGATCGCCGCGTCGTTCCCGCCCTCGAATATCGCGACACCGATTATCCCAACACCTCTGATCGCGATTGGGCTGTGCGCAACAAGATGAATGGACAACATGATCCGAACGGTCCCGAGCGCGGCGACAACATCAAGTATGGTCCGTTCGTTCACACGTTTGCCTCGTTGGTCCCGCCCGACCGATATTTTGACAAGCACCCGGAGTATTTCTCGCTGGTCAAGGGCAAGCGGCTGAGGGAGCGCAATCAGCCGTGCCTGACCAATCCCGACGTCCTGCGGATCGCCAAGCAGCAGCTGCGCGAATGGATCCAGAAGCGTCCCGACGCAACGATTTTCTCCGTCTCGCAAAACGACTGGTACAACTACTGCGAGTGCACGACCTGCACGGCGCTGGCCGAGCGCGAGGGAAGCCAATGCGGCCCGCTGCTGGCCTTTGTCAACGCGCTGGCCGAGGATATCGAGAAAGACTACCCCGACAAGATCGTGGATACGCTGGCCTATCAATACACGCGCAAGCCACCCAAGACGATTCGCCCGCGGCCGAACGTGTGTGTGCGGCTGTGCTCGATTGAGTGCTGCTTCGTTCATCCGCTGGCAACCGACGATTTCAACGCTTCGTTTCGCGATGACATCCAGGGGTGGTCGAAGATCTGCAAGCGACTGTACATCTGGGATTACGTGATCAACTACGCGCACACGATCATGCCGTTTCCGAATCTCTATGTGCTGAAGCCCAACGTTGACTTCTTCATTCAAAACGGCGTAAAGGGAATCTACGAGGAGGCGTGCTACTACACGCGAGGGGCGGAGATGGCCGAGCTGCGTTCGTACATCATGGCCAAGACGCTCTGGGATCCGACGTATAAGACCGATCAGGCGATTCGAGAGTTCACCGATGCGTACTATGAACAAGCCGCGCCTTACATCCGCCGTTACATCAGGTTGATGCACGATTCCACCCAAGCCACCACGGAGCACATTCGCATCTATTCGCCGCCGACGGCGAAGTACTTGAATATTGCGGTTCTCGACAAGGCCGCGGCGCTTTTTGATCGCGCAGAAAAGAAGGTGGCCAAGAATCCCACGGCCCTTCGTCGCGTCGAAACGGCGCGGCTGCCGATCCTGTACACGCGGATCGCGCTGGCACTCAGGCCGCGGAGCGATGCCGAGAAGTTGAGCCGCGAAAAGCTGCCGGCACTCATCAACCGGTTCGAGCGAATCGCGCGCGAGGCCAAAGTGACGCGCCTGCGCGAAGGGGGACCACAGGCGTCGCTGGATGCGTGGCTGACAGTGGTGAAGGCGGCGGCGGAAAAACTGCCGGCCACCAGTTCCAGGAACCAAAGATGAACTCGGGCCCCCGAAACCGGGGTTCGGACCGCAAGGTTTCGGTCCTGAAACGGGGGACCGAACCGTTCGCTTCATCGCCGTGGGGGGAGCACCGCTTCTAGTGGGCTAGATTTTACAGCGATTCCTTCTTGGTGAAGTTTCTTCGTTCGCCCAGGAGGTCGTTCTCCTTCATACTGTAGTATGTCGCCAGCGACTCGTCCTGCGGCTGGGGTTGGATCTTATCGAGTATCGGCATGGTCTGCTCGAATAGGACCCAACCATATTGGAGCGCCCGTCTGTAAACGTCAATCACCTCGTCAAACTCGGGATAGATCGAATATTCCAGGTTTGCCACGATCGCACCGTCGTCGATACCGGATGTGATCTCGTGAATTGTGACGCCATGTTTCGATTCATTGTTTTTGAGCGCCCAGTTGATGGGCGAAACCCCGCGGTAGCGCGGAAGAGGAGCGTTGTGAAGATTGAGTATCCGTGTGCACTTCGCGATGAACCACGGCTTGATGATCTTGTCGTAGAACACCGAGAACGCCAGGTCAACTTGCCAGTCGTCGTTCTTGACGCCGGGAATGTCCTTGTAATGGCCCGAGTCCACACACGGGACGTGGTTCGCTGTTGCCCAGGCCCGGAGCGAAGCGGTCCATGTTGGCTCGGGGATCACGGGAACGATCCGGACAAGCTCGTACTCAGGGTGTTTGAGGAACCAGTCCGCGATCCGGATGGCCAGAGTGCCTTTGCCGAGGACAATTGTGCGTCGTCGCATCCGCTCCTTCACCTTTTCCTGTATTGCACGATACGCAAATGGCCTGGGTGCCGGCCTTGCCGATCTACGCCGTGACCTTTATTGGGCAAGCGGTGAGCGTCAAGAGGGAACCGCTCGTGCCGGTCAAAGCAGGTCGCCTTGGACGTTGGGGCGAAAGGCACGAAAGAACGGCGGTCAGAGTTGGACCGCTTCGCCGTGGTTTTTGATCGAGCGGTCGGCGGCTTCGAGAATGCGAATCACCTCCAGGCCGACCTCTCCGTTGGTCAGCGGGGGGCGGCCCGACTCGATACAATCGAAGAAGTGGCCGACGACGCGGCTGAGCGCCTCGACGTTCTCGAGGCGCGGGGCGTGCATGTCGCCGGTTCGATATTGAATCAGCGTTTTGTAGATTTCGCCCTTGTCAGGCCGGCCGTTCGGCGACGGACGCACCGTGACACCGCTGTCATAGACCTTGATTTTCTCGGACGGCTCGATGTCGTTCCAGAGCAGCATCTTGCGGCTGCCGCCCACGAGCATCTGGCGGACCTTGACCGGCGCGAGCCAGTTGACGTGGAAGTGGGCCAGCATGTTGCCGGGATAATAGAGCGTGACGTAAGCGACGTCCTGGATTTTGTTGCTGATATGGCAGGCGCCAACGGCCGAGACGCGCTCGGGCGTTTGGCCGAGAAGGTAGTTGGCGATCGAGATGTCGTGGGGGCCAAGGTCCCAGACCACGTTGATGTCGTGCTGGAAGAGGCCGAGATTCACGCGGACCGAATCGAGATAGTAGATTTCGCCGAGTTCGCCCGAGACGACGATCTCGCGCATTTTTTCAACCGCCGCCGTAAAGAGGAAGGTATGGTCCACCATGAGGACACGGCGGCACTTTTCGGCCAGCGCGATCAGCTTGCGGGCCGAAGCCGCGGAGCCGGTCATCGGCTTTTCGACCAGGACGTGCTTGCCCGCCTTGAGCGCCGCGCCGGCAATGGCAAAATGCGTTTCGACGGGCGTGGCCACCAAAACGGCGTCCACCTCGCGATCATCGAGCACCTGGCGATGGTCGGACACAACCTTGACGCCCGGATAACGCCGGCTGATCCCTTCGAGCCGCGCCGGGTTGACGTCGCAAACATAGCGCACGGCGGCGCGCGGCTCGTCGTGCAGGTTGCGAATGAGGTTCGGACCCCAATAGCCGCAGCCGATGACAGCGGTCCGAATCACCTCTGCTGCTTCCTCCATTCAGTAGTGATGGTTCAGATAGCCCCGATCCAGCGGCCCACGAGAGGTCCATTGCAGTCCAACGGGATCAGAGCAATCGTGCGGTCGGTCGGGTTGCCTGTCAATAAGAGTTTTGATGCGGGAATCAACGGGGAACTTGGGCTGGAAGCGAAAGATCTTATCGCCGCCAGCGGTGGAGGACGAGGTTGGGCTCCTGGTCGGTCAGTCGCCGGCCCGAAGGGTCGAGCACGATTGGCTCAGACTTGCTCAAATCGCCGTCCGCCGGCGCACCCATGAACACGACCGTCTTTCCGTCAGGGGACAAATCCAAAGGGCTGCGGACAGAACAGGGAAATACCAGCCTCATGGCAGGACGGCCGTCGGCCACCGAAGAATAAAGCCCATATTCCCTTCCTCGCGAGGCGGAATAAAGTATGGTGTTGTCCGGCGTCCAGAGGGGGTGCTCACAGCCGGACAACCCCGCGGGAGTAACGCGGCGGGGCCTTCCCCCGGTCCGATCTATGACGTAAAGCTGGCCAAAAGCTTTTCTGTCGTACGTGGCGGTAAAAGCGATCCGCTTGCCGTCGGGCGACCAGGCCGGTGGGCTTTCGCGGGTGGGCCGCCAGTCCTCTTCGGCGATTCGGCGAACGGCATCGGTGGCCAGATCAACGACCGACAAGCTAAAGCCCTTGCAATCCGCTTCCCATTGGTGCATCAGAACGTCCGCGCTGGCGTCATAAAATGCGATCTCGGAGCCGTCGGGCGAGAATTCAGGATAGATGTTGTACCGCCCGTTGGAAACGATCCGTCGGCCGCGGCCCGTCTGCAAATCCACAAGAACGATCTCGGTAAAATTGCGTTGCGACCGAGCGGTGAGCGAAGAGCCAGCGGTGATCGCGGCCAGCTGCTGCGTCCGCGGGCAGACGGCGAGCTGCGCAAAACGGTCCCTCATCAGGAGCTTCTCCTGGTCATCCGACAGAACGCGCGTCAGCTCGCCGCTCTGAAGATTATACCGGCAAAGGTGCAGGGTGGGGCTCGAATCGTTCCTCTTCTTACCGAAAAGGTAGGCACGATCCCCAAGCACACAGAAATCCTGCACCACACCCACGTCAACTCGGAAATCCGCGCTCAAGGCCACGACGGACAAACAAACCCAGGCTCCTAGAACCGTGAAAAACCGCCTCACAAATCCGCGCATAGCCGTTCTCCTCCCCGCCCTCGAAATCCCGGGGCGGCTTTCATTGAACGGGACAAGGATAATACTGAATCAGGTGCACTACTCTCTCTCCGTTCGTCACGAGCGCGACGTGTTGCTGCAACATGGCCGTTCCCCACCGGAAAGGATTTATGCCGCCACCGTATTCCCAGACATCCGATCCTCCGAGGCAGGTGCTGGTATGGTTGCAGTACCCCCCCATGATGACCACGCCGCGCCGCTGAAGCGCCGAGGTGTCCAGCGGTATACTCGGGGGGATGTTCGGGTCTGGGTCCGCTTGATATATTCTCACCGGTGTTCCGGGATACCACGGTGGACCGCCGTCGCCGACGGTTCCATTATAGGCGTGCCGGGCCGCTCGCTCAGCACGCTCCATAGGCCCACAAGCGAGGCGGTCGGGCGAGCAGGAGCGCGAGAGCCGCCGCAACCGCCAACCCCACAGTCACCAGGAGGAGTTTGACTCGTTTGGCTCTCATGGCTGTTTGTCCTTTTCATTCATTCCCCGCAGCCGCATGGTGGCCAGAAGGGCGGGCTGCGAATCGGGCCAGAGGCTTGACCGGATCACGTTTTCATAGGCCAGGCGGGCCTCGTCGCGTTTCCCCAGCTCGTAGAGCGTGTGGGCCTTGATCAGCCAAAGATCGCTGTAGGCCGACGCATACTCGATGCTGCCGATGGTTGGGGGCGGGAATTTCTGAATGTTCGCGTCGAGAAAAGCCACGGCCTCTTCGCGGCGTTTCCCCCAGCGCAGGGCTTCGGCGACCTGCGCCGCGGCTTTCATGGATTCGATCGGGTTCTTGGCCCGCTCCAGGCGTTGCATCGCCAAAGCTCGGGCTTCGTCATAGCGCCGCGTTTGATAGGTATGGTAGGCGGCCAGCTCCGCGGCGGCATGGAGAGCCGGCGTGCTGTCAATATCGAGAGCCACAAGACGCGTCCAACAGTCCCTTGCCAGCCAGATCGCACCAGTCCGTTTGTGGAGGTCCGCTTCCATCTCGAGCGCGCGCAGGCCGATCGGCGACCCTGCGCCGTTGACCTCCACGATTTTCCGCGCCAACCCTACCGCCTTGCCAAACTCTCGTTTCCTGGCCAGCGATTCGGCCGCCTCCAACGCGCGGCTGTCGCCTGGCGTTACGACCTGGCCGGACGTCTGTTCGACAGGCACCGGCCAAACCAGCGGCTTTCTCAGACAATTCAATCCGCCCACCCCATCGGGCATCAGGATGTCTATTGAACGCTCGGGTCGCGCCTGCCACATGCCGTCAATGATATACTTAAACGTGAGCGGCCTCGATGCCTCGATGAAGGCGCGCCATTTCGTCCGCTCCACTTTGAGCATGTTAAACTGTCCCTGCCGCCAATCGTTGAAGTCTCCCGCCACGTTCACCCATTTTGTCTTGGGAGGCGCGGTGACCTCGAAATACTCCAACGGCGGAAGATCCCGCCCGTATGCTCCACTACCCACGTCCACGATACTGTTCGCGCCGCCATGCCCGTCATCCGCCATGCAGTCGTTCCTGGGATCGGTGAGCCACCGAACACTGCCGGCGACGTCACGACAAACAAACTTGTAGTAATGCCGCCCGTCGGGCAACGCGACCCGCGCGCGCCATGTTCCCCCTTCGAGCGCCATCGGCGTGGCCGTGGTGCTCCAGTCGTTAAAAGAACCGGCCACAAAGGCTTGATCGAGTGGAAAGGTCGCCGCGCCTGAAGCGAGTTCGAACACGGTCTCGCCCAGCGCAGGACACGACAGGACCAAGAGAACCGCCACGCCCGCGACGCACCGGAGGTATTTCATGGTTGCACCTCGCGCTATTGCTCGGCTCAGATAATCACAACGGCCAATCAACTCTCCCTTATTGTAGGGATACGCATAGCCCAGGACGTATCTCGCGCCAAGAGTTTTTTGCGAGGTCACAACAAGAATTTCGGGTTCTGTACCGCAGCAGAAACAATCGGCGGTTTTGGCATCAGCGTGCCGGTTGCTGGGCGGCGGGCAGGGTGACCGGCATGGGCAGCCGGTCGGGTTCGAGGATGAAGCAGAGGCGGGCCTCCTGTAAGGGTGGAGCAGCGGGCTGAAGCGCCGGCGCCCCTCCTGCAACCCCCGACCCGCCCGGGCTCGTGGCGCCGTCGCCCATTTGACGGTTCTGGCCATAGGCCCTATAGTTGCCGCCCAGCCCGGACTGAACGTTTTGAACCGGCGCGGCCTGAGGTTGTTCGCTCTGGCGAAGCTGCGACTGCGCCCCAGCCGCCGGCCGCCGAGTGGGTACCGCTCGGTTGTAGCGCTGTTGCTGCTGGTTTTGGAGATTCGCTACCTGCGTCGGTGAGGGGGTCTGGACGAAGAAGTTCGAGAAAAGCGACTCACGATTGTTCGCCAGGCCTTTTTCGTCCATGCGTTGGACGACGACATTGCGTGGGGTGTTCTGGATATTGAAGACCGGTCGGCCCGCGGCTTGGGCTTGGCGGGTTCCGCCGCCCCGTCTGGCCGCCGCCTGGCCCAGACTCGTGTCCGCCGGTATCGCGAGCGTGTTGGCGATGGCGACCATGCGTTTCTGGTTCACGGTGTTGAGCAAGCCGTCGCCGTTGGCGGCGGGGAGCACACATTCGACCAGGAGCGCCCGGCGCTCGCCCGGCATGACGGTGATTTCCTGCGAATCGGTGATTCGGCCGCCGAACTCCCCGATCAGCTGGCCGAAGGAAGCGACGGCACGTTGGCGGAACGCGGTCCAGGTTGTCTCGGCGACGTTCTGGCGAATCTCCTGATCGGCCGGTGGCCGGGCCAGTTGAATTTCGCTGATCTGATTTCGCTCGGTGGTCTGACCACGGACCGGGGCCGAGGTCTCGAGCGCGAACCAGTCGAGCTGCTCCGCGGGCGCCAGACCATATCCGCCATATGCCAGCTGTCCGGCAAGATCTCCGGCCTTTTCCCGGACAGCTGGCCCGCCTCCTGGCGAAACTCCTGCTGCCGCCGGAATTGATTTCATCAGCGGGCCACTCTTGGGGGACACGTCCGCTCCACCCTTGGTCGCCGCAATGGTGGCTGCTTTCGGTTCTATGGCGCCAGGTTCGGTCGGCGGTACGGCCGCTGGTTGAGCGGCCGGCGCCGGGGCAACGACGGCGGGAGCGGCGGACATACCGGCGAACCCAGGCGGCGCGGCGGGCAGGGGTGCCCGCAACTCGTCGGCCGCCGTCGCAGCCGAAGCTGGAATCGGAGCGACGCGAACGCCGAGTTCGGCCAGCTGAGGGAGGCGTTCCGGCGCGGACTTCTGGTCGGCGCCAGCCTTCCCGTACACATAGAGGGACACGTCGCCTGCGCCTTCCTCTTTCTTGCGTTCTGTCTCTTGAGCCGCCGCCTCAACTTTTTCAGCGGCGATGCCCCTGGAAATCATCGGCGGAGTGGACGCCGCCTTGAGGGCCACGCCATCAGTCTTTCCAAGTGGGGCCGCGAAAGATCCGTCCTTAAGTCCTAATTCCGCCCCTTTCTTTTCAGCGACCGCCGGAACGGATGCTGCAGGTACGGCGGGTGCCGGGGGAGTTGCCGGTCGCTCCGCCAACGCGGGCATCTTAGGCATCCTATAAGAATCGCCATCGGTCTCGGCCACCGCGGGCGCGGTCGGGGCTGCTTCGCGTGCTGATTGGGAGGCCAATTCATCCGGCTGAACGCGCAATTGCGGACGCAAATCCAGATAGACTTTGAGGCCGATCGCCGCAATCGCCACCACCGCCGCGAGCTCGAGCACCCTGAAGACGGGCCGGCGGAACCACACCGCGACGACCTTGGCCGGCACCGGTTCGGCCACGACCGGCTTGGCCTCCATCTCGTCGCGGAGCGTGGCCAGCACGTTTTCGCGAACGCTCGAGGGACAGCGTCGCCGGGGCATTTCGGCCAGCAACGCTTCGAGCCGCCGCTCCTCGGGCGAGGGTGTCATCGGCTCACCGCCCTCGTCGTTCATCTTTTTGCGTTCGTCAGACATTGGTACCTTCTCCGAGTTCCCGGAGATAATCCCCCATGCGGTTCTTGAGAGCCCGCCGCGCGCGAAAGATCCGCGATTTCACGGTGCCGAGCGCTTCGCGTGTAACCACGGCGATCTCCTCGTAGCTCAGCCCTTCGATGAAGCGCAGCACGATGACCTCGCGAAATTCGGGTTCGATTTCGAGCAGCTTGCGCTCGATCACCTCGGCCATTTCGCTGCCCGCGGCAATGCGCCTCGGATTGGGCGCCGGATCGGCGACCGACTGGATGGGCGATGGCGCTTCGGGATCGTCGGGATCCTCGAGTGGATCGGTCACGTCGTAGCCCTGGCGTTTCTGGCGGCTCCACAGATTCTTGGCCGTATTGACCGTGATGCGGTAGAGCCAGGTCGAAAGCCTCGATTCCCCCCGATAGGCCTTGAGGTATCGAAAGAACGCCAGGAACACCTCCTGCGTGACGTCCGCCGCGTCGTCCTCGTTGCCGACCAGGCGGAAAGCGGCCGAGTAGACCTGATCCTGGTAGCGGAGGATCAGTCGGTCGAAGGCGCCCAGGTCCCCATCCCGCGCCCGCTCGATCTCTTGTTGCTCGTCACCGTTCTGAACGTCTGCGGCGGCGACTGGCTTCATCTGAATCATGAGACAATGAGGTAGCGAAAAAAGTTCATGTGCGCAACACGATTCTGTGCGAAAAGACTGTTTCGGAGGACACGTGGTTTGCTGGTTTTGGCTCGAATCCAAAGAAGGAGCCCGAGATTTCATGGCGTCCTTGCGGGCTTCAGGTAAAGCCACAAGCCCGTAACCCCAAGTTTCACGGATGGCAGAGGTTAAAAGCAAGGAGCAATTCCGTCCACGCAGGCACACGGAGTTGCCTGGAGCAGCATAGCCGCAACCAAACGAGGCCGCAGGCTGCAGGCTGTAGGCTGCAGGCCGAAAAACCCCCTTCGCGAAAGCTTCGTAGAACATTTTACAAAACATCTTATGCGCCATGTTTAGGAGAAACCTTCGCAAGAAAACAAGAAATTGGAGGATAGAGGATAGTAGTACGAATCTCCTCGCTTCGTATCCCTTGGTGTAGCTTCGTGGACGCAAAAAGCTTTTGCTTCCTCGTTAAGCTGTACTACTCTATCCGGGAAATCTGCGGTTGCGATGTTTTTCGCTTTTGGTTGCGGCCACAGGTCGTGCAATGAAATCTTCACAATCTGCGGTTTCATCCTTTCTCAGGAGGTGGGCCATGAAGCAGGCGGCCGAAACCTTGACGCACTGCGTTCGAGTC
>Ga0315282_10001042_pt1 | contig 53501 bp, 41 predicted proteins | sample YL17G07_20_MG_FD_203693 | JGI IMG/M metagenome (GOLD analysis project Ga0315282, IMG submission 203693) | Sediment microbial communities from Yellowstone Lake, YNP, Wyoming, USA - YL17G07_20 | ecosystem: Environmental > Aquatic > Freshwater > Lake > Sediment | place: USA: Wyoming | collected...
TTTCCTTTACAGAAAAGCCCGCGAGCGTGAAAGGCTTCGCCTTGCGGCTGCCGCAGTCGAAGGGCATACCACGGGATGTCATACTCAAGTTCTAACCTGCCATTCGTGTTAAAAGATCGGTGACAATATCTCATCCCAAGCAGCGGGATCCGAGCATATGAAAAAGCGCACGGGCTGAAGCCCGTGCCCACTTGAGATCTCTGATGGTAACGTGCAGTGGGGACGGGCTTTAGCCCGTCCTGCAGTCAGCTGCTCCGTCTATTTTCAAAGCGGGCACCGAATTCGGCTTCTTGAGGCTCACTTGTCTTCCTTCTTCTTGATCTGAATCGACTGCTGAAGCGAGAGCCCTTCTTTGACAGTGTAGTCGGGCGGGATCTGGAAGAGGGTTGGATCCGGCTCCGCGCGCCTGATATTCGTCAACTGGTACACGTTGTCCCCAGACCTGGGATCACTGTGTACTGACTTGACAATGACGCCCAGCTCAGGAGAAACCCAGGTCTCCGAAACGATCTCAATCGGAGTGTCGTTCCCGATCGCGCCGGCCGGAATTGTTTCGACCACACGCGTGCCTTCAGCCTGGACCCCTTCGATCGACTGCATGCCCAGCGACTCCCTGCGGATGTTTGATCCGGACTCGGGTTTGACAGTAGTCACAATCCGGGCCTCTTTTTCCGTATCAGCCGAGGCTTTGCGCTCGACCATGACTGCGCTGGCATTTACGCCATCGACGATTATCTGTTTGCCGACGATTGCTACCTGCCCTGGGATCTTTCCTTTTTCAGATAAAGCGGATAGAGAGACCTGCGCCTTTGCGGCCGTGTGTTCGTCGGGATTGAGGATGTACGTCACTCCAGCGACCGGATCGTTGATCATGATGGTCTTGCGCTCAGGCTGCGACGATGCGTATGCACCGATCACGTTGATACTCTGTTCCCGGCGCGTTCGCCCTTCGGAATCCCGACACATGAAGCCTGTGTTCTTGCGATAGATGCGCTGCCCGTTCCCCAAGATCTGAGTGAATTCTGTGACCGTGTCCGCCGAAAATGGCGCTCCCTTGATCATCTTGGTTTCAAAACCCATTTCCGAGCCGACAAAGGTAAACGTGGAACCTCCAGATTGAAGGTCTCCCGCACCTTCAAGGTGAATTACCAAGCGCGGCTGTGCCGCAGTCGCCACCTTCTGATCCGTTCCTGTTTGAGCAAACGCGTACGCGCCGGCAGCGAGTGCGATCGTCAGGCTGAGGGCCGTTCTCCAAAATCTCTGTGTCTTCATAGATCTCCTCTTCCAGACAGTATGTCTGACATTATCCTATTCCTATCTCTTAGAGTGCATAGCAGATGAAACGAACCTTGGATCCGAGTCGCTCAGGAAGCGGATGGCGCGGGCCACTCCGTCCTGACTGATCAGGACCTGGGCAGCGACAGGCTTGCTTAATCGCTCCTGGTTAACAGGAAGCCCGTATGAGGCAAGGACGGTTCTTGGCAGCAGCACGCGAATCAACTGCCCGCTTTCTATCGAAAAAAGCTCCGACTCGGGCGTGAGCAGAATAAAATCCGTTCCCATTTCATCCGCCGGCTGGCTCTCCGGGTGAGCGGGACGCCCGGTGACGCTCTTCGCGGCCGCAGGCTTGGCGCTCGATGCGACTTGGACTGGTGCACTGCCTTCTCCGGCAGTCGCAGGCGCAGGGGGCGTCACAGTCTGCATGGGAACCTCCCGCGCCGCTTCGTTCCTCGCCCGGATTTCCCCTCGGTTTCTGTCGGGGCCGGAGAAATGGAGCAGCCGAAAAGCAGCCACCCCAATCACGGTTATGACCAGAGCCGCAGCGATGCTCCAATACGCGGAAGACAGCGTTCGCCGGACCGGCTGTGGCGCGGCAGCGGGGGTCACACGGATCCAGCGCGAGCGAAAAGCCGAGAGGATAGCTGTCTCAACGTGAGCCGACGCATCGCCGCCGTCTGCTCGAGCGTGCTTGAGCAGCGCGGTCAGTGCCCGCTCGTCGGCAAGGCGCGCTGCGCAGCGAGAGCAGGAGCCGGAGTGATCGAGCGCGCGCAGACGCATAGTCTCATCCTGCAGCCCATCCCTGGCCAAATCAGTAATCAAGGCTTCAAAAGTCTGACAATTCATGGCGTGCATCCCGCAGGCGCAATCCCTGCTGTTTGGGAGTCCTTTCGTGTCTTCTTGCGCAGCTTGTGCAGCAGGAGCGAGCGGGCCCGGTGCAGCCGCGAGCGAACTGTGCCCTCCGGGCATCCGATCACCCGTGCCGCTTCCTCGTATTTCAGCTCCTCGAGCTCGCAAAGAACCACGACTTCGCGATAGCGCAGCGGAAGTGCCGCGATGGCACGGTGCAGTGAGTCTTTTATCTCCTGCTGCGTGATGTCACCCAGGGGATCGGACGGTCGGCTCATCTCTTCGTGGGGACCCCGGTTTTCTTCCTCCGAATTCTCGGCGATGGGCGCGAAGATGCGTTCCCGGCTCATCCGACGCAAAAGGTGGTTCCGCGCGATTCCATACACGTAAGACGAAAACGATCCCAGGGCCGGATTGAAGCGCGAAGCGCTGTCGATCAGCGAAAGAAAAACCTCCTGTGTGACGTCCTCGGCTATGGATGCCGAGCCGCTGAAGCGTAACGAGAAACGATAGATATTTCCCTGCCAACGTCGATAAAGGCTCACAAATGCAGACTCTTCTCCGGCCATTGCCAGCTTGAACAGTTCGCAATCCGCCACGTCTTCCAGAGCCATGTCCGACTTTCCGGGCCGGAGCCCGCACACCTATTAGTTCACTCCAAAGGGCCGGTTCGTTCCATTTTTTTTCTGCTTGATTCTCCAAGAGCAGCATGGATTCAGCAACTTCCGCTGAACGGATTCATGGCCACGGTTTCTCTTGGAACGTGGCGCCAAAGCGCTGGCTTTAAAGCGACAGCGCGTCTCCTCACTTCGAAATCATCTCGGGTCTGCGCTTTGTGGATCTATGCAAACAGACATAAGCCGCACCGAAAAACACTGCCGTTGCGGCAACCTTTCGCGGGTTCATGACGGAATCACGAAGAGCTTCGCAGGTCTCAGATTTCCAAAACCAGGGCCAGTGCCTGAGCGATCTCACCCATCTGTTTTTCCTCCATTCGGCCCAACCTGCGCACAAACCTTTCTTGAGCGAGAGAGCGCACCTGAAATGCATCAGCGGCCGAGGACTTCTCCAGTCCGTTTTGTGGGGACGGCTCGACCGGCACCATCCAGTGGGCGATGCTGTAACGGTCTTTCCAATCGGTCAGCGGGACAACAACCTTCAAGGGGAGAACCCCGATCGCATCGCTACTAATAATGACGGCAGGGCGGGTTTTCTTGATTTCAGCTCCGATGGTGGGATCGAGGTTAATGAGCCAGATCTCACCTCGAGTCATCTAACCTCCTCCGCATCCAAGGCGGTGAAGGCCGTGAGGTCCGCGTCGCTCATGTAATCGGCGAGCAATGCCTGCGCCGCGAAGGCCAAGTCCCTGCGCTTGCGCTCAGCCAGTTGCGCATCGAGCATTTCCCGCACGACTTCGGACAGACTACGATGTTCCCGGCGGGCAATCTCTTCCAACTTATCGTGCTGCTCGGGATCGAGCAGCAACTGTGTTCTTTGATATCGAAGTGAGCCCATGTAGCACCATTGCGATGTAACAATGCTACATCACATTATGCACAATTCTCGGGAGTTTGCAACCCTGACTGGGAGGGGACCGAACCGATCCCGGGGTCGGAGGAAGCTTCGGTTGGAGATGCGGGATGGCCTCAGTGGATTCCCCGGAACTTGGACTGCAGGATGGCGATCTTCTCCTGAAGTGTAGGCTCCGGCATTTTGGGTTCCGGATCCGCCTTTGGATTACTCGAAAGTCTCGCCGGGTTTCTCCATCGAGCGTTGTTTCGCCTGCGCGAGCGATAGTTCGCGCGTTCAGGGCGGTGGACAGGCTGGGCCTGATCAGCTTCCCCTGGTGGATACGCGGTTCCGGGCGCGACTGCTGCAGTCTCGACCGATCCGCCTGCGGCTGCGGCCGTCGCAGTGGAATCCTTGGCGGCCGGGCCGCGTCGGCGCGGCTTCTTTCGTCGCCTCGGGATTGCCGGAAGCAGAGCTTTCATCGACAAGCCGATGCGCTTAGTCTCAACCTCGACAGAGATGACCTTCACTTGGACCAGGTCGCCGACCTTGACCGCTTCGCGCGGATCGCGGATAAAGCGGTTCGACATTTGACTGAGATGAACCAGGCCGTCCTGATGGATGCCGATGTCGACGAATGCTCCGAAGTTGGTGACGTTCGTGACGGTTCCTTCGAGTGTCATGCCTTCCTTCAGATCGGCGATGTCTCTGATCCCGGCGTGGAACCGCGGAGGCGCATAAATCCCGCGCGGATCCCTTCCGGGTGCGAGCAACTCCTCGCGCAGGAACTCAAGCGTGGGAATTCCGACCGTGTCGGTAACGTATTCTTCGAGCTTGAGCGACGAGATCAATTCACGGTTTCCGATCAGATCTGCGACGCTGACATTGCATCCGGCGGCCATTCTTTCCACGATGGGGTAGTGTTCGGGATGGATCCAGGAGCGGTCCAAGGGAGCTTCGCCGTTCGGAATGCGCAGAAAGGCCGATGCCTGCTGATAGGCAATCTGATCCATGCCCTGCACCGACATGAGTGCAGCGCGTGAAGGAAACGGTCCGTTGGCGCTGCGATGCGTGACGATTCTCCGCGCCAGCCGGTCGCTGATTCCGGAAATGTAACGTAGCATCGAGAAGCTTGCGGTATTTAGATCCGCGCCGACCCGGTTGACGCAGGATTGCACGGTCTGAACCAGGCGCCTGTGGAGCTCCTTCTGATCGACATCGTGTTGGTACTGCCCGACTCCGATAAGCTTGGGATCGATCTTCACCAGCTCGGCTAGCGGATCCTGCAGGCGCCGGGCCATGCTGACGGCCGATCGTGTAGCAACAGGCAGATCCGGCAATTCCTCCCGCCCGATGCGCGAGGAGGAGTACACCCCCACTCCCGCGTCGTTCACCGTGGCCACCATGACGCTTTCGATCTTTTCGTCCGCCAGAATCTGCCTGAGAATCTTCTCGGTTTCGCGCGCGCCCGGCCCGCTTCCGATCGCCAGAGCGCGCGCACCGTGCTTCTGAATCAAGCCGAGGAGAGCGGTTTTAGTGCCTTCGATATCGTTCTTGGGAGGTCTTGGGTATACGACAGCTTCCTCTAGGAACTTGCCATGCTCATCCACAGCAGCCAACCGGCACTCTTCCCCTTTGCCGGCATCCACGCCGATGACCGAGATGGCGCCGCAGGGAGGCGACAGGAGCAAGTTTTGCAGGTTGTCCTGGAACACGCGGATCGCCTCCCTGTCTGCGCGCTCCTTCAACTGAGCGCGGACTTCGGTCTCGATCAGGGGGCGCAGGATGCGGCTGTAGCTATCGTGGGCCGCCTCCTCCAGGATGGGCGCGAACGCCGACTCGCGGTCCTTCGTAACCAGATCTATGATGAGTTGAAGCGCCTTCGCGCTGTCGCACTGGATCGAAGAGCTGAGAACCCCTTCCTTCGTTCCCCTTCGGATCGCCAGGACTCGATGAGAGGGGATCGAGGCCACAGGCTCGCGCCGGTCGTAGTACATGTTGTACTTGGTCTTCTGACCTTCCTTGGCCGGAACGACCGTGGAAACGACAAGTCCTTCCTTCAACAACATTTCCCGCAGGGACTTGCGCAGCTCGAAGCTCTCGGCGATCCAGTCCGCGATGATCTCGGAAGCTCCTTGAAGGACTTGCTGCCGATCGGCGAGTCCCTTCTCCGGATCTATGAAGATGTCGGCGTGTTCTTCAAGACTCCAGGCGTCGGGATCTTGACCCCAGATATATTCAGCCAGAGGTTCCAACCCCTTTTCGATCGCCTCAGCCGCCCGGGTCCTGCGCTTCGGCCGGAAATGCTGGTGCATGTCTTCGATTTCGATTTTGTCCCAGCAGTTCTCGATCTGCCGGCGCAGATCCGTTGTCAATCTACCTTGTTCCGCCAGAAACTTGATGAGCAGCGAGCGTCTTGCTTCCAGCTCTTTGTAGTGAATCATCCGCTCCTGGATGGCGCGGACTTTGGCTTCGTCCAAGCCCCCGATGGCTTCTTTGCGGTAGCGGGCTATGAACGGAACTGTGGCTCCAGCCTCGAACAGTGCAAGAGTCGCTGCCACAGAGGCTTCGGGCAAGGCTACTTCCTGGACGATGCGCTTGCGGATTGCAGAGTCCATGGCCGCTATTCTTACCGAGCCGCGATGCAGAATCAAGGTATTAGTCTAGAAGGCTTCTGTCTTTTCCTGGAACGCGATGTTGAGCGTGGCCAGTTCATCGAGCACGGGATCGTATATGTCGGGCGTGACCGGGCGCAGCACGCCGGTTGCCTTAATCTGGCCGGTCAGGATCATTTTGACGCCGATCGCGGCTGGCAACGAAACGGTGCGCGACATGGACGAGTCGCCGTTGGGGATGCCGAAGTCGATCATCTGCGCAATGATGCGCTCGCGCTTGCCGCCCGGAAACTCGGCGCGGAAGTCATGGTACAGGACGAGCATGTCGCGCTCTCCGGGCCGGAAGGCCAGCTTCTCGAACATCAGCTCGCCCATGGCGTCAAGGGGGCTGATACGGTCGAGCTTGAACTGCCGGTCGGAGAACATACCCAGCCACTCGAGATTCAGGATTGGGAAAGCCTGGCGCGGGATGCCCAACTTCCTGGCGGCCGCGGTGCTGAGGTCGTCGCTCCGGCTGCAGCCGATCACGCCTCGCATGAAATCGGCGTAAGTCTTGCCTTTGACATCAACCTCGTCAAGGGATAGCAATCCAAGCTTGCCGAAGTTGAACAGGGTGTCGCACCAGCCCATGTTGCGAAGCGTGCCCCGGTATATGGTCTGGATGCCGCTCAGGCCGTAAACGTCGATGTAGCCGATCGAGTCGCGATTCGGGTAGGCTTCGTAATCCCCCTGGTCTCCCACGGCCAGGATGTGCATGTCCCTGAAGAGGCGATGCGAAGGGACCTCGACCTTCCGTCCATCGAGGATGTACTGGGCGCTGTTGCGGCTGGCGAGCAGGACGCCCCTGGGGGCCCAGGAGAACTTGTACCCGAAGGGGTTGTCGTTGGCCTCCGGCGCGGGGAGGCCGCCGCAGTATGATCTGAAAGCAATGATGCGGCCGCCGCGGCGGCGCACGCCGTCGATCACGCGCATGGCCGACATGTGATCAATTCCGGGATCGACGCCGATCTCGTTCAGCACAGTCACGCCGGCTGCGCGTGCCGCCCCATCAAGCTCCTGCATCGCCGGCGACACATAGGATGTAGTCACCATGGGCTTCCGCTGGGCGATGCACAGCCTGGCAACCACGGGGTGAAAACTGAAAGGGACCAAGCTGACGGCAAGGTCGCAGTCTCTTATGAACGGCGCCAGCTTTCCCTCATCCTGCATGTCGAGCGCGAATGCCTTTCCATGCGAGTGACCGGCGATCATCCTCTCCGCCTTGCTGACCGTTCGGCTGGCCATGATCACCTCATAGCCGTTGTCGAGCAAGTACCTCACCAAAGGCTTGGCCACCAGCCCGGCTCCCAATACCAAGACTTTTTTCATATTGTTCTCCGTTTACCAAGGAAGGTGCCAACATGAAGCGGACCTTCCGGACAATAACTCACGGCCTGTCGACGGGCCGCTGAAAAGGTTCAAGGAACTGTTCAAGATAACGATAGGAGGGCGTCAGCTCGCCCTTGTGAACGATGACCGCCTTCTTGATGTGCGGAGGCAGATCAAGCTCGGCGAAATCGGTTCGCCAGTCCGCGGCGGCAAGGCCCCACACTATGTCGTGCAGCACCGCGCTGAAATACCGGGAGGATTCCCTGGAGAATTCACAAGGCAGGTTGTCGACTGCCATGATGACCGGTCCGTTGCCGGAGACTCCGTCGTGGACCGTGTCTGTCACAGGATCGTAGACGTAACAGGGACTGTCCGGCGTCGTGGCTTTGACCGTGAGCTCAATGCTCCCCTCGATGTCACAGCTAATGTCACCAATCACTTTCAGGCGCGGCTGTGCGCCGGGAACATAGTTTCTGCGGGCCCACTCGCGCGTAACCAAACGCGGATAACGCTCTTCCCAATAGATCGCATTGACGAGCACATCCAAATAGGGAAGGTGCGCTTCAAAGCAGCCGCGGTATCGTTCCGGGTTCTTGTAGTAATCCTGCAGGTCGAACGGCACATCCGGGTTCACTGGCCGGACCATGTCTTCTTCCTTGAAAACCACCTTGAAAATCTCGCCCCACTCCGACTTCGTATCGGCTTCGGCAGGGAGCTCGGATACGGCGATCTCACGGACGTTCAGGCAGTCAAGCACCTCCTGTGCGCCTCGGGAAACATTTCCATAGCCGGAGAGTCCGATCACCAGCGGCCGCATGCTGAGCGGCAGGCCGACGCGCAGTATCTGTTTACCCAGGTCCGACAGGTGTCCCTTGGCGGAGTCCAGATCGGGATATTCGTAAGCGTGCTTCACCTGCGCGAACGGCGTTTGCAGGCCCATGGTCGCGAGGCGCTGGCCGAGGCACCAGAGCGTTTCCACCATCCCTGCGTATCCTGCGTGACGGCCGAAAAAAATCAGCCTGCGATTTTGTTCGTCGACAATTTTCTCGTAGTCCACGAGAGAGCAGCCAAGCTCGATCAGGCGGCGGAGCATAGGCATATTGTGCGGCTGCCCTTTGGCGACGTGGGCGAAGCACACATAGGTCTTGCCGGGCATCAGCAACGGCACCGGCACCTCTTTGATCGCCAGAATCAGCTCGGCAGGACTGAGATCCTCACTGACCTCGATGCCGGCGGCGAGATACTCTTCATCGCGATAAATGCGGATAGGCGAGGATTGAACCATGAAGCGAAGCCCGTAGCCGGCCTGCAGTTGGGCCATGTCGGTGGGAACAAGCGGGACGCGCCGCTCCCATTCGTTTTTGTCCTCTCTGCGGAGGCCAACAGTGACGGGCATAATCTCGTCCTTTCAAACTGGACCCGCGGCATTGCCACGCAGCGCAGGATCTTGAAACTCACCCTGCCAGGGCTGTACGACGGGAATGGCAGCAGGTGTCAAAGCCCTTAGAACCAAACCGCTTACGCTGCTCGCTGCGAGACTACGGGCAGAGGCGCGCATTATACACTAATACGGCACGAATGCAGAAGACGGACGGCCTGACGAATTGCTGACAGTATCTCATCCCGCGCAGCGGGGCCCAAGTGCATGAAAAAGCACACGGGCTGAAGCCCGTGCCCACTTGAGATTTCTTATAGCAGCATGTAGTGGCGACGGGCTTCAGCCCGTGCGCGCAGGCAGCCGCTCCGTCTATTTTCGGAACAAAAAGTAATTAGGGACGCAGGCCTGGATAAGGGGTGCGGGCGCGATAGAAGATATAGAATGCCAACGCGAAGACAGCCACTGCTGCCACGTACCAGCTCCAGCCCAGGTTGGCGACGGACGTTCCGGAATCAGCCAGCCAGAAGCCGAGAGCGTTGTTGCCGGCGTGCATCACCATGCCCGGGAAGATCGACCCGGTCAGAAGGGCCGTCGCGGTCAGCATCACGCCCAGAAATGCGGCCGGCAGGATCCGGAACAGAGCGACATGGAAGAAGCCGAAGATCACTCCGACGGTCAGAGCCAGCGCAACAGGGCGGAGCTTGCGGCGCAAACCATAAAGCAAGGTCCCACGAAACGCGATCTCTTCGCAGATCCCCGGCAGAATGGAAGCGAGAACGATAATCTGCCATAAGGGGACATCTTTGGGCATGAGCTCGCGGCCGAACTGCTCCAACACACGCTGGGGAACCGGAATGACAAGGTTCGCAAGCCGGAAGACGCCGGTGGCGGCCACGAGTCCGGATGGAATTGCGAGGAGAACCCCGAGCCAGACGAGCGGCTTCACGCGTCGCAGAGCCAGCGCCTCCCGCACGTTCAGCCGATACCTCCGGATCATCAACAACGCCGCGCCGAGGAAGATGACAAGCTCGTTGAAGAGGATCTGCGCCCTAAAGGTGGCCAGTTGGGGAACGTTTAAGGCTACGGCAAACAGGACGGCTCCCATGACGGCGTACCAGCGAAGCACGTGCTTTGGAAAGAGCGGCGCGCCGCCGGCGAGGTCCGCCGCGTCGGCCTCGCTCGCCGTGATCAGGCTTTCCTTCGACAGCATTTTCGCGGAAGCGCGCACAGCCCAGGCTGCCGCGAGCGTCATCACGGCGAAAACCAATGCGAGCATCGGCCAGTCGAACTTGCCGACCATGATCTCGCGCACTGCCACGCTCACGTTTGCCACCGGAACCAGCACGATGGCCGAGCGCAACGCGATGCCCGGAAGCACTCCGGCCAGGGCGGGCACCCAGCTCAATATGTAAACGGGGAAGAAATAAAGCTGCGCTTCCTTGTAGGACTTTGCATACGCGGAAATCATGAGCAGGATCGAAGCAATGAACGCCGCCATCGGGATAAAGAGCAGCAGGAGGGTCACCATGGTACTGGGAGGCGCCTCGATTACCCAATCCTTGGGGAGCTCGATGAGCTTGAGGTTCACGTAGGCAACAAGGTTCGCGACCTGGATGAATGTGATGATCAATGCCACCGTGACGATGGAGAGTTGTTTCGCGGCCACGATCTCCATTCGTTTTGCGGCGGTGGTAAGAAGGGTTTCGATAGAGCCGCGCTCCTTTTCACCGGCAATGCTGTCCATTGCCACGATGGAACCGCTGGTCATCAGGAACATCAGCAGGATGACAGTCAGAAAGCGTCCGACGTACGAGCCGGTGACTTGTGCGGCTCTGGCGATGCTGGTTTCATCGGAGGCCATGACCAGCTCGGGCTTGACCGCGAGGCCGTGCTGGAGCAGAAGCGCGTCTCGATCCCAGCGTCGCGTCCGAGACAAGAGGTCCCTCATCTTCGAACTTCCCGCCTGTGAGGCGTCGCGGTCCCCTTGGAAGCAGATGCGAATCAAGGGCACGCCCGGCAGGCGCGAGGGCTCTGGCGCAACTTGGTCCGACCCTTTCGGCTGGGAACGCCCGGCTGCCGGCTCCGTGCCCGTAGGGGCGCCTTTCTTCGGCAGGGCATCAGCTTCCTTTCCGCTCAATCCCTCCAAGTAGAAGTGAATCTCACCCGACTTGAGGCTTGCGGCGGGGTCGTTGACCTTGACTTCTTGAAGCTTGAATTCTGCGGCACCCGGTTTCTCGGTCTTTCCCATCGCTGCCGCGCGCGCGGCGGCTCCCACGCCCTGGTTTATCAGCGTGCGGACCTGCTCCGCCTGCGACCCGGCCACGGCATATCGGTATACGGTTGCTGCCAGGTTCTTCTCCCGCCGGGCGGTCGAGGTTCTGGCTGCGTAGATCATCAGCGGATATATCGCCAGGGGCAGGAGGATGGCGACGACGATGGTGCGCCGGTCGCGCAACAGCATGCGCAACTCGTTGGCGAAGATCACCCGAACGATCTTCCAGTTCATCCCTGACCTCTCACGTAATGGACGAAGATATCCTCGAGGTAACGTTCCCCTGTCGCCTGGCGCAAACCTTCCAGGTTGTGACAGGCAAGGATGCGCCCCGCGTGAATGATGGCAATGCGGTCGCACAGCTTCTCTGCCTCGCTCATAATGTGCGTCGAGAACAGAATGGTCTTGCCATGCGAACGGAACTCCCGAATCACCTCCTGCATTTCGAGGGCGTTGAGGACATCAAGGCCGACCGTGGGCTCGTCGAAAATCAGGATCGGCGGGTCGTGAGCGACGGTCCGTGCAATGGATACCTTCTGCTTCATACCGGTAGAGAGCTTGTCCACGCGGGCCGTCGCGTATTTGGAGATACCGAATCGTTCGATCAGGTAGTCGACGCGCTGCTTTACATCCCCAGCGTACTGGTTGATGCGCGTAAAAAACTCGATCGTCTCGCGCGCGGTCAGGCGAGGGTAGAGCGCCGTGGTGGCCGAGTAAAACCCGATGCACTTGCGCACCGCGGTGGGCTCTGCGGTGACCTCGTGTCCCAGGATGGTCGCGCTCCCGCCCGTCGGCGTCAGGATCGTCGAGAGCATGCGCAGCGTCGTGGTCTTGCCGGCGCCGTTCGCGCCGAGGAGGCCGAAAATCTCTCCGGCGCGACACTCGAAGTCGATTTCCTGTACGGCCCTTACCTCGCCACGCGCTTCATCATAGAAAGTCTTCGACAACCCTCGAACGACCACAGGATCCATGGATCATTGCCTCCCCCGGCGCCTGCCGCCGAGCAAACGTTCTTTCAAGAATTTCGCGAAGTTGCCTCCATAGCTTCCAATCAGGAAATCTTCATAGCGGAGAATGTTCATTGCCATCCACAATGCCAGAGCTACGCAAAGAACCTCGACTGCGAGCGTTATTCCGATCAGAGGCCAGTGGAGAGTTCCGGCAATGGCTTCGCGGAACACCATGGCGACGTTCACTACGGGGATCAACGCCAGTCCTGTGGTGAACTGAATCCCCGGCACCTGCAGGAACAATACCGGCATGAAAACGGCAATATAGAACGGGCTCACCATCGCCTGCCCTTCGCGGAAAGTTCTGGCAAAAGAGGCAAAAATCATCATGCCTGCCGCCACGAAGAAGGCCAGGAGGGCTGTCAGCAGCAGGATGAGCGGGACCGATGCCAGCGGGATTCGAAACGACATCTCACCTGCGCTGTTTCCCAGGATCGGGGCGAGCACCGCCTTCATCGACAGAAGCATTGCGGTCAGGTTCAGGATTCCCGCCAGCGTGGCCATGGTCGTCACATAGAGATATTTGGCCGCAATGATATTCGGGCGCGGAGTGGCGAGCGTCATCGATGTTTCCCAGGTAGACTTCTCGCGCTCTCCCGCCGTGCTGTCGATCGAGGGAATCATGGAACCGACTGCAACCATGATGATCAGAAAGAGCGGCAGCATCAGGCCGAGAATGAACTGTCCCATCTGCCGGCTCGTGGCCACGTTGCGCGTCTCGATCCAGAATTGCTGGAGCTGCGCCGGGGAGACACCGAGCGCGCTCGCCTGACGCTCCAGATAGCGATCCCGATAGCGCGAGAGCAGCTCTCCGAAACGATCACGAGCGATGCTGCTCCGGTCCTTGGAGTTGTCGTAGGTTACCTGGACTCTGAAGTTGCCGTCGAGAGGCGCGGCGGCGGCCGCGGGCGGAAGGAAGTCCGCCACCAGATCGAGTGTCCCGCCCCGGATGTCTGCAATTGGGTCCTGCGAGTCCTTCAGTTCGGCGCGGGGATCGCGCTCGAACTCCTTCCTCAGCTCCTGGTGCGCCCGCGGCAGGTCCTTGAGCATGATGCGGGATGCAAAGCCTTGCGTCTGCCCGCTGACGAATGTCATCCCCGCATAGATCAACCAGAGCAACAGCGGGTAGAGGAAAATCGGCAACAGGATGCCGTTGACGACGATGTTTCTCTCGCGCAGCGCTGAGCGAAGCTCCCGCCAGTAGAGGAGTCGAACGTCAGCCCAGCGGAACATATTCGCCATGAATGGCTCCAAGAGCACGGATCAATATCCTAGCCTGCATCGGATTGTCAAGAACTTCGGTGGCGGACGAAAACAGGGGACATTCCGCTCTTCCTTACAACGCAACTGTAGGAAGATGGGAACAGCGGAATGTCCCCTGTTCTCAAGAATCGAATTCACTACGGGGCCGGTGGTCGTGCCGGTTCACCACCGCCAGATGCGCAGGAAGCGCAACCACGAGAAAGCACTTGATGGCTTGGTCTGCGTCATGCCAGGCCGGATGACGGGAGCTCGCTGAGAGCTGTTCAATTCAGTTTGGCTGAAGATGATTTCGCCGTAAGCGAAAGTCAGAGGTTGTCTCAGCTCGAGATCGAGCTGCGTGCCCGGCTGGAGGACAAGATCCCTGTCGCGGCTGAGGAGAACGATCGCCAGACCTGCAGCGGCGCCTGCGCCTGCGCCGATTCCGGCTCCTGTGCCGGTTCGACCTGTTGCGAGCCCTCCGATCATCGCACCCTGACCCGCAGTGCCGATTACAGTACCCACATCTTGACCCGTATTGCCGGTTCCTCCTTGCTCCACGGTCTCCGTCTTTCGGTCAATCTTTTCTGCGCCTGGACCGTGAATCCCATGAAAATCGGCCACCAGAGCGCGTTCAACTCCGTTGGGCAAGAGAATCGATTGGAATCTGACCCCCATCCTCCCTTTGCCCGAGATTTTGCCGGGCTTTTGGACCTCAGTGACCGTGCCCTTGACTATGGATCCGCGCGGAATCACAAGCCGCTGCTGAATCCATATCGGATAGGTAGTGTCGGCATAGAACGTGTCGCCCACTTGGGTGTTCTTCGTATTCAGGTAAGTGTTGAGAGAGACCGGCAAAACAGTCCCAACGGGAACCACGATCACGGAATCCTGAGCCGGTTTTTGGGCGGCCTCCTGCGCCAAGAGCGGCATGGCCACGACCGCGACTAACGCCAGCAACCAGACGCATTTAGGAATAGTTCTTGTGCTTCTCATAGTCTTGTCCTCGCGAGGCCTTTATGGTTTCACTCTACTCCTTCCCGGGGAGAGAATCCAGCCTCGCGTGTTTAGATGAAGGGCGGAGCGCAAGGGTTCAATGGTAAAATAGTTGTTTTTATGGACTTGCGTTTGCCTGACCGAGGAGTTTCGGATGGCCTTAGATCCTAAATCGCCGGCACATTCAACCGCGTCGGGATTCCCGCAGCGGCTGGACGGTTTGATCGTGGGCGGCGGGATCTCCGGACTTTCCCTGGCACATTGGCTGGGCCTGGCCGATCGTCCCGGCGCCTGGGAGCTTTGGGAGGCTGCCGGGAGACTGGGCGGCACTACCGGCACCGACCGCGTTGCCGGATATTCGATTGACTGGGGACCGAACGGCTTCCTGGATCGGGAGCCGCTGACCCTGCGGTTGGTGGGAGAGGCGGGCCTGTCGGCGGCGCTCGAGCCGGCCAGCGAGAGCAGCCAGAAGCGCTTTATCGTGAAGCACGGCCGCCTGCATCCAGTGCCGCTTTCGCCCGTGGCAATCCTCGGCACCGGCCTGCTGCGTCTGCGGGACAAGTTGCGCATCTTCATGGAGCCGCTTGTGCCGGCTCGCCGCGACGGGCGCGACGAGTCGGTTTTCGATTTCGCGGCCCGGCGGATCGGGCGCGGCGCCGCCGAGTCATTCATCGACCCGATGGTCTCCGGAATCTTCGGAGGATTAGCTCGCGAGCTGTCTCTGCCGGCCTGCTTCCCGATTATGCGGGAAATGGAAAACCGGTACGGCGGGCTCGTGTGGGCGCTGATCGCGCGCCAGTTCGAGAAGCGCGCGTCAAAGAGCCATACGGCCAGGATTAGGAAGAGCGGCCCTGCGGGACCAGGCGGGCGACTAACCTCGTTCAAGGGCGGCGTGGATCTCCTGATCAGTCGCCTGGGAGAACGATTGCAGGCAGTCATCAAGTTGGACCGGCCCGTGACGCGCATCGCATGGAACGAAGGTGTGTGGGAAGTCTGGGACCGGGCCGGACGCCGCGTTCTTACCCGAAACCTCGTCTGTGCCTGCCCGACTTTCGCGGCCGCCCAGATGTTCGAGGAGTCGGATCCCGAAATGTCGGCGGCGTTCAAGGCCATTCCTTATGCTCCGATCGTCGTGGTTGCCACGGGTCACCGGCGTGAGGACATCGAGCACCCGCTCGACGGCTTCGGTTTCCTGATCCCACGCTCTGAGGGCCTGCGCACGCTTGGCTCTATTTGGACCTCGTCGGTCTTTGCGGATCGCGCCCCCGCAGGTTACGTCCAGTTTCGCTCGATGCTGGGTGGCGCAGGAGACCCTGACGTGCTGGAAATGTCGGACGAAGAGCTCTGGCGCACCTTGCGAAGCGAGCTCGGCAACCTGGTGGGGATCAGGGACGATCCGACTTTCCTGCGTGTCTATCGCTGGCGGCACGCGATCCCACAGTACACGCTCGGGCACATTGCGCGGCGCGCCCGGCTCGAAGGGCTCGTGCAGGGGCGCTCTGGGCTCCATCTCGTCGGCAATGCTTTTTACGGCGTAGGGCTCAACGACTGCGTGAAGATGGCTTACCGCGTGGCACAAGAGATCCGGACCTCCGGTCTTGGACTTCCCCCCTCCAAGCCGCAAGTGATGTGCGCCTCTTAGACCGATATCGTCGCATCCCAAAAACCAACCACGAAGTCTGCATGAGCCTATGGCTCGCCGCAGCGAATGGAAATGAGCAATTTTCATAGGAGACACCGAGAATCTTTGTGGTTTTGATCCCTTTGTGGTTCCACAAGCATTCAGTTGATTAGCCTGCAGTGTCCGAATCGCTGTTGAAGCCGGGTATTGCGGGACGAATTCGCACGGCAAAGGTATAATGGGTCGGACCCTGGCCGCAAACAACAGAGCATCAAACCTGGAAGGAGAGAATTATGGACCTGAGCACTCGATATCTGGGAATGAATCTTCGAACGCCCCTCGTGCCCTCCGCCTCACCTCTTTCGGACAGCATCGACAATATCAAGCGCATGGAAGACGCCGGCGCATCGGCAGTTGTTCTCTATTCCTTGTTTGAAGAGCAGTTGACGCGGGAGCGAGAGGCGTTTGATTACCACCTAGCGCACGGCACCGAGAGCTTCGCTGAAGCCCTGACCTACCTGCCTACGCCTGTGGAGTTCCGCATAGGCCCTGAGGGTTACCTCGACCTGATCCGAAAGGCAAAGGGAGCCGTCGGGATTCCGATTATTGCCAGCCTGAACGGTACGTCGATTGGCGGCTGGGTGGACTACGCCAAGAGGATAGAAGAGGCCGGCGCCGACGCTCTCGAACTCAACATCTATTTCATTCCCACGGACACGACGTGCTCGTCCGCCGAGGTCGAGCAAACCTATGTCGACATTCTCAAAGCGGTCAAGTTCGTGGTCAGCATTCCGGTGGCGCTAAAATTGAGCCCGTTTTTCAGCAGCCTGGCCAACATGGCCAGGCGCTTGGATGAGGCGGGGGCCAACGCCCTTGTCCTGTTTAACCGGTTCTATCAGCCTGACATGGATCTGGATAATCTCGAGATCCGTCCCAATGTGCTGCTGAGCACGCCTCAGGCGCTGCGTCTGCCGCTGCGTTGGGTGGCCATCCTTTACGATCGGGTCAAGGCCGACCTGGCGGCGACGAGCGGAATCCACAGCTCGCAGGACGTCCTGAAGGTCTTGTTGGCGGGCGCAAAGGTTGCCCAGCTTTGCTCCGTCCTTTTGCGCAACGGCATCGGGCACATCCGCGAGATTGAGAAAGGCATGGCCGAGTGGATGGAAGAGCGCGGCTATGAGTCGGTACGCCAGTTGCAGGGGAGCATGAGCCAGAAGAATTGCGCCGACCCGTCAGCATTCGAGCGCGCCCAGTACATGCAGGCCGTCCTCTCCTACAAAGTCTGAGCATTGGGTGTCGTATCTGTGACCGTCAATTTCTGCGTCCAAGATTGACGATTGCGGATACGACGCCATGTGCACCGTCGCTACTCGCTCCAGTTTCCAGCAACACAGGCAGATCTTGCCTTTGAGGATGCTTACCTGCACCCAGACCGGGGCGGGCACCTGCGGCGCATCCATCGGCCAAAGCCCATCGTCATCAATCGCCAACAGCCCCACCGAGTTCAAAAGATCAAGGCAGCGCCAGGCGATCAGGGGATCAGACGCACCTCATGCTCCGTTACTAACTTTTTTGGTTGACATTCTACCAGAGCAATCATAAAGTACTGGTAGATCTTCTACTAATGCGTAGACCAGCACTTGCCAGGATGAGGGCGGGACCACTAGTCAGAGTTCCTGAGGAGGGAAAAGACATGACAACAGATTCTGAAGCGGCGGCGCAAAAGAAACAGAAGGAACGTGAGGAACTGCTACAGGGAACCTTGGATATGATTATCTTGCGTACATTGCTCTTTGGGCAGATGCACGGCCACGCCATCGCCACCTCCATCGAAAGGACATCCGAAGACGTGCTGAAAATCGATCACGGCTCGCTATATCCGGCGCTGCACCGACTGCTGCGCCGAGGGTGGATTTCCTCCGACTGGGGCGTCTCGAGGAACAATCGCCGAGCCAAATATTATCGCCTCACCGCCGCCGGGCGAAAGCAACTCGTGGTGGAAACCGCCAAATGGGAACGGCTGGTGCGGGCCATCGCGCGCATCGCACAGGCTTCGCCGCAACAGGAGTGACCATGAACCTGCTCCGCGGAATCAGGGACGCCTGGAGTCGGTTTAGCCGCCGGCCCGACGATCAGGATCTCGACGAGGAGATTCGAGCACATCTGCAGATCGAGATCGACGAGAGAATCGAGTCCGGGATGGCGCCTGAACAAGCGCGTTATGCGGCGCAACGCAAGTTCGGCAACGTCGCCATGTTCCGGGAAATGACCCGGGAAGTGTGGCATTTCGGCTGGTGGGACCGCCTCTGCCAGGATGTGCGCATCGCGGCGCGCATGCTGGCAAAGAGCCGCTCGTTTACGTTTGCCGCCGTGCTCACGCTCGCGATCGGCATCGGGTCGACCACTTCCATTTTCAGCGTGGTCCATGCCGTGCTTTATCCGGAGTACTCCTTTCCCGACCCGGGGCGTGTCGTCGATGTAGGTTCAGTAAATCTGAAGCGGGACCAGGGCAAGCGGGCCCCCTCGCTGGTCAGCTTCAGCGATTGGCGGCAGGCGGCCGATGTATTTCAGGAATTAACTGCGTATCAGAACACAGCTGTGGCGTGGATCGATGAGGGAGATCCCGAACGGGTCGCCGGGATGAAAGCCACTGCCAACATCTTTCGGATGGCGGGGATTCAACCGCTTTTGGGGCGTGACTTCGATTCCGACGCCGACCGTCCGGGTAAAGCGAATGTGGTAATCCTGGGGTATGGCTTCTGGCAGAGGCGTTTCGGCGGGGCTCCGAACATCATCGGAAGAAATGTTTTGATCGACAACCAACCTTACAGCGTGATCGGCGTGATGCCGGCAGGCAAGGGGTTTCCCGACGCCGAGGTCAAATACTGGATTCCGTGGGTGCTCGATGAAGATGCATCGCGCTCGAGCACGATGCCGAGCGGCGGATTTTCAGTGGTCGGACGGCTCAAATCGGGCGTTTCGCTTGCGCAGGCACAGGCAGTCATGAATGTGCTGGAAGCCCGCCTCGGGCAATCGGACAGGATACGCAGGATGTTCGGCGTAAAGCTCACAGCGATGACCGACAACTACAGCCCGCTGAGCAAATCCACGGTGTGGACGCTGTTCGGCGCGGTGCTCTTCGTTTTGCTGGCGGCCTGCGTGAATGTGGCAAATCTGCTTCTGGCCCGCGCTTCCGTTCGGGCTCGGGAAATGGCCTTGCGCGCGGCCCTCGGCGCTTCGCGCGCCCGCATTGTCAGGCATTTGCTGACGGAATGCGCACTGCTGTCCCTTTTGGGTGGCGTTGCCGGCATTGCCCTGGCCTACTGGGGCGTCCGGCTGTTTCTTGCCTTAAAAGCCCCCGGCATTCCAGGGCCCGGTGAAGCGCGTTTGGATCCTGCGGTCCTTCTGTTCGCTATCGGGTCCTCCACAATTAGCGCTTTTCTATTCGGCTTGTTTCCCTCGCTGTACGCCTCGAAAGCCGATCTTGCGGCGACCTTCAAGCAAGGCGCCGGCACGTTTACGGGTCACACTGCCAATAGAAAACGTGCCGCGCTGGTTGTGATCGAGATGGCTCTTGCTCTGATTCTTCTTGCTGGCGCGGGTTTAATGATAAACAGCTTCTTGAAGCTTCAACACGTCGAACTCGGTTTCAACCCTGAGAACCTAATTGCATTACGGCTCACGGTTCCGGAATTGGAAACCCATCAAACTCAAGTCCGTAGCCCCGTTCTCTTCGTCGATGAACTGCTACAGCGGTTGAGGGCTCTGCCGCAAATTCGGGCCGCCGCGGCATCCAGTATTTTCCCCCTGGATGGTTTTAGCGCCTTGACCTCGGCCCGGATGCCAGGGGGGGACTCGCCGGGCAGCGATCATTGGCTGGCTATAGAGCCTGTTGCGGTAACTGACGGCTATTTCCAGACCATGCAGATCTCAGTGCTCCGCGGGCGCACATTCGCGGGCAGTGACGGCTTGGCAGCTCCCGTCGTCATTTTCAGCCAGGAGGCGGCACAACAGTTTTGTCCAGGCGGAGACCCGGTCGGCAAAAAGCTATTCTTCGCCGGTGAAAAGATCCCCCGGGAGGTGGTCGGCGTGGTCGGACATGTCAGGTATGGCGCACTTCAGGCGCAGTTCGGTCCCAAGGTTTACGTTCAAGCAGCCTCCGATTGGATGACCCATTATGTTACTTTCGTAGTTCGAACCGCCGGCGACCCGCGCAACATTGTGCCCGGCTTGAGGCGGGAAGTTTGGGCCATCGATCCAAAGATGCCTATCGAGATGAAAACCCTAAAAGACCTCTTTGAACCTCACATCGCAACACCGAGGTTCTATCTCGGGCTCTTCGGTTTTTTTGCCTTCGTGGCAGTCTTGATGGCGGCGATCGGACTCTATGGCCTGGTCAACTACTCAGTCGGGCAGCGGACGCACGAATTTGGGATTCGCATTGCGTTGGGTGCCCAGGCAAAGGATGTGCTTGGCGCCGTGGTCAGAGAAGGCGTACTTATCGCGCTGGCGGGGACGGGCCTCGGATTCGTCGGAGCATTGTGCCTGACTCGGTTCATCAAGAGTTTTTTGTTTGGCGTGGCGCCAACGGACGGGATCACTCTCAGCATAGTATCGGTAGTCCTGATTGCAACTGCGATCCTGGCGTGCCTGGTCCCGGCACGACGCGCCTCCAGGGTTGAGCCCTCAATTGCGCTGAAATACGAATAGAAGAGGTCTCTCGAAAGATAGTAGAAATCTATGCGAGTAATTCGGAAGCCCAATAAGGAGGGCACATGAAATACTTTGTCAAAGCGTGTATGTTTGTGTTGGCTGCGACCATTCTGGTCGTCCTCAGTTCAACTAGCTCCACGGCACAGTGCGTCGAGTGCCAGGTGAATGAGTCCACGTGGTGTTGGGAATGCGTTGATACCAACCAAAGTGCTGCTATAAGCTGCCCGGAAGTCAGCTGTTACAGCTGCAAAGTGTCCGGCGTTTGCATCATCCAGGGTCTAAGTAGCACACAGAATTTACTAGAGAGTGACACGACGGCGCAGAAGGTAGTACGCCCCGCGTGCGATCCTAAGACTCTCGAAGCAATCGCCCGGGACGATGCCGCGCTGAGAATGGCCCCGCTGAAGTTCGATCCGAACACCATTCGAGAGATCGCCGCGGTCCACCCGCGCTTCGCAGCAACGCTCGCCTCCTACAACCGCACAGGGGGTCTTACGCACAAAGTGGGTCGCCAGGTGTGGACACCAATCGAACTCAAGGCTGAGGATGTGGAGTGGTGGTTCAAGTCGTCAGAGGATGCAGCTCCGTTCTTTGGCTCTCTATGCCAAAAAGCCCAGCCCATCAATAAGCTGATCCGGAGCGGAGAGGTATCTCCGATCATATACGATATCTCGGTCACCGAATCCGCGGACTCGGCAACGAGGGTTGTAACCGTTCAGGCTGCCAGCAACTCTGCCATTGACCCACCTTATTCATTGCTCGAGATCGTCGTATCAAATGGGGGTGTCGGAGTTGCAAGCAATACAGGACGGAGCACGATATCCTGGCGAATCAGGTGAACCACTCGGTGGGCCTGACGCGCTCGTAATGACAAACGACGAGTGACGGATAAAAAGGCTTCGACTGTTCAGACTAGAGGGATCTTCGTTTTCGCTTGCCACTTGGCCAATGAGGAGTGACGAGTGACGAATAAAAAGGCCTCGACTATTCAAGCTGCAGCAGCCTTAGTGGCAATTCGGACAATGGTGCGCGCCCCTTCTTGGACGTCTTTGAGATTCCAAAGGCATTCGGATGATTGGCATGCAGTGCCTGAATCGCTGAGTCTTCGTTTTCACTCGTCACTCGTCATTCGCAACTCGTCACTTGTTACTCAACTCGCCTTGCTCCAGGACTCCGAGGGCGTGGCTCTTGAGGATGTAGTTGGCCCCATCCGTTTCGAAAAAGATGGCGCCCTGGTCCATGGTGAGCAGCAACCTCGCCCCGTGGCGCAGCAAACGAAGCATCGTCTCTGGGGATGGGTTTTGGAACGGGTTCCTCCTTCCGGCTGAGATCACTGCCCACCGGGGCTGCGCGCGCTCTAGAAAAGGATCGAGTGTGGCGTTGCGGCTGCCGTGGTGCCCGACTTTCAGAAGCAGGCTGCGCAGATCGTGCTCGCGCGCCAGAACCTCAGTTTCGCCAGTCCCCTCTAAATCCCCGGCCAAGAGTGCAGAGAAACGTCCGAACTTTAGGTGCAACACCACAGAGATGTCGTTTAAAGAGCGGAAGGATCCCTTGCCCGGCGGCGGGCTCAAGACGCGTACTCTGACGCCCGCCACGTTATATTCCTCGTCCGCCGCAGCCGCATGGATGGGCACGTGCGCCACGCGTGCTGCCGCCAGGACGCGCGCCTGAATCGGTTCGTTGCCCGCGTCTCCGTAGTCGAGCCGGCCTGTCGGGAAATTCCTCAACACAGCCGGCATCCCGCCGGCGTGATCCTGGTGCGGATGGGTCAGGACGGCGCGATCGAGCCTGACGATCCATCGCGACCACAAGAAGCGGCTGACCAAGGCTTCGCCAGTATCGAAGGGGCTCGCATCTTCAAGCTGAGGAGAATTTGTTCGCAGTCCGCCCGCGTCGATGACCCAGGCGCGCGCGTCCGGGAACTGAATGACGGCGGAATCGCCCTGCCCAACGTCGAGAAAGGACAGCCGAAGCGGCATTGCGCTCGAAGGACACGCAGATCTGCAGGAAGAGGGAACCAGGGCGGCGCCGGCTTGCGGCAGAGTCCTCGAATCGGCTAGCGCCAGGCACGCGATTTCCAGACCGATGAAAGCGCATGGAATCCACAAGCGGCGCCAGCGGAGGAAGCACCACAGGAACACTATCAGAAACCCTGCGATGACCCAGAGAGCCGGTGGCGTAGGGCAACGCTGCCAGGCGCCGGGAAGGCCCGAGAACCATCGATTGACCGCCTGCAGCAGCGAGGAACAGAAACCGGCTACGCGGAAAGCAGGCCACGCACATGAAGTGATGCTGGTAACGGCCTCCGCAGTCATTCCCGTTGCCAAGACAAGGGAGGAGAGGGGAACGACGGCCAGATTCGCTGCCGGCGCCACCCAGCTCAACCGGTTGAAATAATACGCAAGAACCGGTTCGAGCCAGACCTGCACGGAGAACGAGATCAGAATCATGCTCCCGATCATCAAGCCGAGGCCGGCTGTTGCCCGGAACGTCGCCATCGAAACGCGCCCGGCGCCCGCAGGGAGTCTGTCGGCGCAAGCCTCGGCGAAAGCTTCTGCCCGGAAGCGCAGGCGGCGGCCACAGGCGTGCCATTTTCCCGTCTGTAAGGTCAGTCTCTCCGGATCGCCTGCCCATCGCAAAGGTATCAACAGAGGGCGCAACAGACTCTCGATGAGCGGCAGCCCCGTCAGCGCGATGGCCGTGACAGACAGGAAGGAGAGCTGGAATCCGGCATCCTGGAGCCAACCAGGATGCGCGGCAAGCAGAAGAAATGCGCAAGCAAGAACAGTGTTCACCGGAGATGCCTTGCGAAACAGGCACTGGCCGGTCAGATACAACGTGAACATCCAAAGGGCTCGCGTGATGCTTGCCTGAAATCCTACCAGACAGGTGAAGAAGAGAACCCCAGATGCGGCCAGCAGCTTGCCGGCGAGGGGAGGTACCCTCAGGAGCCGGAGCAAGTGAATCAGAATCCAGGCGATTGTGCCGACATGCAGGCCGGAAACGACCAGAACGTGATAAGTTCCTGTATTCTGAAAATCAGCGCGCGTCTCGGCCGACAGCTCTGCGTAGTCGCCAAGGACGATGCTGGACAAGACAGCTGCCTGCTGCGGGTTTCCCTCCTGTCCCAATCTCAAGAGTCGCTCGCGCAGCGAGCGGCGTGCAGCCGCCACAGCGCGGCCCCACAGAGTGCCGCAATCATGGGGCAGGACTTCCACCAGACGGGGTGACTTCACGCGGGCCAGCAGATGAATCCCGCGGCGCGCCAGCAGGCCGACTCGGTCAGCCGAACCTGGATTTCGAAAGTTGCGCGGGATGTCACACTCGGCCCAAGCCCGCACCCTGTCGCCGTACCTAAGGACATTTCCGGGAAGCTGTTCGTCGCTGAGAACGGCGACTCGGAGCTGCATCCGGCCGGCGCACGAGACCCACGAGTCTTTCCGGCGCAAACCGTGCAGCTCGACGGTCGTCACAGTCTCCGGACCGCGTCGAGAGCTGTCCTCGAGCACGCAGCCGTCGAGCAGGATCTGGTCTCCAAGCGGCAGGGAAGCGGACGCGAGGAAAGAGCGCACGTCATTCTGCCCATACCCGTCCCGCTCTGCCACTGCCAACAGGACTCCGTCCAGCCCGATCGCGCACAGCCCCAGCCACAGGCAAAGATTCAGACGGTTGCGGAACAGTGCCACCGATGCTGCGCAAATGAGCGCGAGCACGGCGAGCGCCAGCGCCGCAAAGCTATACTGCAGGATCCATGCGGAAGCGACGATGCCCGCGGCCAGGCAACCTGTAAGCGCAGCGAACGGAGCTTCTCCCCACCTCCCCGGCATGACAATCCGAATTTCAGCGTCGCTTCAGGCGCACAACGGTCTCGATATGGTAGGTTTGTGGAAACAAGTCGAGACCTTCGACGAAGTCGATTCGATAATCGCGTGCGGGCAATGCGGCCAGATCTCTGATCAGCGTCTGCGGATCGCAGGATACGTAGATGATGGTTTTTGGGACCCACTCCGCAAGACGCTTCATCACTTCCAAGCCCGCTCCAGCGCGCGGAGGGTCGAGCAAAATCAGGTCGTGCCCGGGTGCGGCAATCGATCCCACTGCCTCCATCCAATCCAGCACGTCGGCGCACATTGGCTGGATGTTGTCGAGGCGCGCATGAGCCGCGTTTCCGACACAAAGCCGATGCGCCTCCGGGTTGGACTCCACCGCGACTACGCCTCGGTAGCGGCGGGCCAGCGGAAGGGAGAAAAAGCCCGCCCCGGAAAAGAGGTCCAGCGCTGCGTTTCCTTCCGCTGCCAGATTCAGCACCAGCGTCATCAGCTCTTCGAGCATGAATTCGTTGGCCTGGAAAAAAGCTGAGGCTGTCGTGGCATAACTGAATTCCCCAACGCGCTTGCGCATCACATCGCGAGATGATTGTCCGGCGCGAGAATCGGCGGGCCCGACTTCCGTGAAAACCCAACTTCCATCCTCAGAGCAAGCCAGCTCCAGCTCCTTCTCGCCGGGACCGAAACGCCCCTCGCGATGGGCGCTGCGCACGGCGGCCAGCGCCTCATTGAGCGGCTGCCGGAACAGCGGACAGTCGCCCACGTCCTCGACAGCGTGCGACCGGTGGCGGAAAAATCCTGCCTTCGGCTGGGCCCCGAAACCGCGCAAGTGCACGCGCGCGCGCGATCGGTATCCGTATGCGTTCGGGCAGGCTTTCATCGAAATCAGGAGTTTCCGGGTTTCTGGGAAGCGGTGGTGAAACCCTTCTTCGAGGATTCTGCGTTTTGCCTCGACCTGCAGGGCATAGTCCATATGTTGCCACTGGCAGCCGCCGCATCGGCCAAAATGAGAGCAAGGGGCGGCGCGCCGGCCGGGCCCGGGCTTTAATAGCTGCGTGACCACAGCCCGGATGAAATCCTTCTTGTGCTCGATGGGACGGACCTCTACCCGGTCTCCTGGAACAGTAAAGGGAACGAAGACGACTTTGCCTCCGTGCCGGCCCAGCCCTTCACCACCATAGACGAGCTTTTCGATCTCCACCTCAAAACGGGCAGAGGGGTCCCTGGAGCGATTGTTTCGGCGCATAGATGTGAACCGATGTGACACGAGCGGCTACATGTGAAACAGGCTCAGTTCGCCTATGGTGAAGTGCCGATGGATTTTCGTGCGCAGAAAGTTGTCCAGAATCTTTCCGTAGATTTCCTTGGGAAGCTTCTTGCGGTAGATCTTTAGCTCCTTCTTTGCCTCTTGCTCCCACGCCGCGATCTGCTCGGGCGATATCGCCTTGCGCAGCTCGCTGACGAGCGTCTCGTCAAGGATGGCGAGGTCGCGATCGAGCGCCTCAAAATCCACCTGTCGGTCCGTTTCGAGATCCCGCGCGATCTCCTTGAGGCGCAGCACGATCCGATCGATTCCTTCCGGCGCGCCTTCCAATGCAGATAGTTTCTGGCACAGGGTTTTTATTTCGGCAATTCTTCCGTCGAGGAACTCCAGGACGGCCTGCTTATCCGGCCCTTCGGGTCTTTGCGGCTGAGCAGGAGCTGCAGTCCCGGCGGCTTCGGCCGGCGCTTCTCCGAGATGAGATTCCAGGTGACGCGCGTACTCCTCCATCACGCTTGCATGGCAATAGAAGAGGGAGCTGACCCGTGAGTCACTGCGCAGCGGCTTGGAAAAAAAGCTGTCCATGGCACGGTCAATGCCGCGCAAGGCCACATGGAGAGGAACCCCGGAGTCGCGCCATGTTGCGATCAGGCTCCAGTCCAAAGGAGACACGTAGAGGTGCTTGCCGCGGCGCCGGACGAAATGCTCTTCAATCTCGGTAAAGTAGTTGTAGTAATTCATGGACCTGACCGCTCCTGGTCTGGTGTTACAGGTCGGAGGTCATTTTTTGAGGCGCTCGTAAATCAGGCGCATTCCTTCCAGTGTCAGGTTTTTCTCTACGGAATCGATCTCCTCGCAAGCGGGCGAAATCAACTCGGCCAGCCCGCCGGTCGAGACCGCGTGCGCTCCTTCAAGCTCCTCTTTCATGCGGCGCAGGATTCCATCCACCAGCCCGACGTAGCCCCAATAAAGGCCCGACTGGATGCTGCTGACGGTCGAATGGCCTATGACCCTGCTCGGCCGACGCACCTCGACGCGCGGCAGGCGCGCGGCCCTGTGGAAGAGCGCCTCCGCCGAGATCGCGATGCCGGGAGCAATCACGCCACCCAGATACTCGCCTTGTTCCGAAATCGCATCGAAGGTGGTTGCCGTGCCGAAGTCCACCACGATGCCGGGGCAGCCGAAGTGCTCGTAGGCCGCAATTGCGTTGACGATCCGGTCCGCGCCCACGTCTCCAGGAGGCTCGTAGAGCACGGGCATGCCCAGGTCCATCGTGGGATCAATGAACAGCGGCTGGACGCCGAAGTATCGCAGAGACATTTCTTCGAGAGCAGGAAATGCAGGCGGCACAACACATGAGATCACAACGGCCGAAATCTCCCCCGTGGAAATTTCGCCTAAGTTAAAGAGGGTGCGCAGGAGTATTCCCCACTCGTCTGCGGTCCTGTCCCGTTCGGTGACCAGACGCCAGCAGTGTAGCAGGTCATCCTGCCGGTATACCCCCAGAACCGTGTTTGTGTTTCCCACGTCAAGGACCATGAGCATAAGTTCTCTCCGTGCCGCGAAATAGAATTCTACCATTACCTCCGTTCGGCATAAGGGTTGCGATGCAATCTGGACGAGCCGGAGCCAAAGAAAGAAGGTGCCCTTCGAGCGTTTCTGCCGGTTCCTGAGTGCCATCAGCTGACAGCTTCTGGATCAGAGAGGTCAGCATTCGCTTGATCTCGGTCACGTCGCCAGCCAGCCGCTCATAGTCCGATTCTGCCATCAGTCGCAGATCCCGAGGCAACAGCAGGTGGTACTCCAGTTCGCTTGCCGATCCCAGGGCGATGTGCAGGAAAGGGGCAAGCTCAGCCGCCCCGCTCCTGCCACAGCCTTCAGCAATGTTCGCCGGGATAGATGCCGCTGCGCGTCGCAGTTGCCGTGTCAGGTCGTAGAATTCTGCTCGGGGAAACCTTGCGGTGGCTTTATAGGCGGCCAGAGCCAAGCGGTGAGCCTTTCCCCACACCTTTAGCTGATGGAAGTCTCGCATGCGGCGCCCCCGATCTCAGGCGGTGACGGAACACCTGCCGAAACTATACTATGGCTCATAAGCGTCGGAGAGATCATCATGCATCTGCTGCTTAATCGATACGCCGAAGAAATCGGGAGCGTTCTGAGTTGCTATGAACGGATTCTCATACACGGTGCGGCCGGGGGCCGCAACCAAGGTGGATGTCAACTGCGGCCCGGCCGCGCGAGCTCTCAGCAATCAGCCGTCAGCTTGGTCGCTCGCAATCCTGACGGCTGATTGCTGAATGCTGACAGCTTTTGACCGATTTGGCACAGACCCGCCTTCCAAGTGACTAAAGCGAAATTGGTGATGCGTGTTTTTTTGACCCGGGACACCTCGACAGATGGATCCGAGGGTCGGTGAAAAAACGTGCTCGTCACCATTAACGCATCAATGCCGGAAGTGCCGGATGCCCGTGAACACCATTGCCATGTCGTGCTTGTCTGCAGCCTCAATGGCGTCTGCGTCTTTCACCGATCCGCCGGGCTGGATAACGGCCTTCACGCCAAATCCGGCCGCCGCGATGATGCCATCCGGGAACGGGAAGAAAGCATCTGAAGCCATGACGCATCCTTTCAGCGGCAGGACCGCTCGTTGCGCTGCCAGTCTTACGGAGTCGACACGGCTCATCTGGCCGGCTCCAATGCCGAGCGTGCGCTTTGCGTCGCTTAAGACGATGGCGTTAGACTTGACGTGCTTCACCACACTCCAGCCGAACATAAGGGCATCCAGTTCTGACTCGCTTGGTGCGCGCCTGGTGACGACCTTGAGCTGGTCACGCCGGACATGATAGAGGTCCCGCTCCTGTACCAGAAATCCTCCGCTGATTTCGCGGTGCTCGAGCAGAGAGGAGGGCTGCAGCGACATGCGCAAAAGCCGCAGGTTTTTCTTAGTCCTGAGGGTCCCCAGCGCCTTCTCCGAAAACTCGGGAGCGAGCACGACTTCTACAAAGGTAGCGGCAATCTCTGTTGCGGTGGCGTCGTCCACTGTGCGGTTCAATGCCACGACAGAGCCGAAGGCGGAGACAGGGTCGCACTCGCGTGCCAGCACGTATGCTTCGCGCAACGTGTCGGATTGAGCCACGCCGCAGGGATTGGTGTGCTTGATGATGGCGGCTGCCGTGCGATCAAACTCGCACACTAGGTTCCAGGCGGCGTCGCTGTCGAGCAGGTTGTTGTAGCTGAGCTCCTTGCCGTGCAGAAATGCGGCGCCTGCGACCCCGGCGCGCGGAAGGCCGACCTGCCCATAAAGAGCGGCGCGCTGGTGCGGATTCTCCCCATAGCGCAGGTCCTTGATTTTCTCGAGCGACGGAATGTCGAGAGGAGGGAGGCCTTGTTCGGCCTTTGTCGGGCCTTTTGGCGACCATACCCGTTCGGCGAAGTACGCGGCAATGGCGCCGTCGTACGACGCCGTATGCGCAAACGCCTTCTGGGCGAGGATAAAGCGCGTGGCGGCGCTCAGGCTGCAGTTGTGCGCCTTCAGCTCCTGCAGGATCCATTCGTAATCGCGCGGATCGGTGACGACCGCGACGAAGTCGCTGTTCTTGGCTGCGGATCGAATCATGCTCGACCCGCCGATGTCGATCTGCTCCACGGCTTCCGAGAACGCCGAACCTTCCTTGGCCGCTACTTCGCGGAATGGGTATAGGTTTACCACCACCATGTCAATTGCCCGGATGTCTTGTGCCTGCATCTGCTCTTGATGGGACGAATTGCTGCGGATTGCGAGCAAGCCGCCATGGATTCTGGGGTGCAGCGTCTTCACCCGGCCATCGAGGATTTCAGGGAAGCCGGTATAGTCGGAAACCTCGATCACCAGAATCCCCTGGCTTCGCAAGAATCTGGCGGTTCCTCCCGTTGAGAGAATCTCAACATCGTTTTCGCACAAATAGCGCGCCAGTTCCGCGAGTCCTGTCTTGTCGGAGACGCTCACCAGAGCGCGTCGGATCGGAATCAATATAGCCCCCTTTCTTAGAAACCACTAATGTTTGCCGTGATTCCCGCCGGACGACGATCCCGAGATCCGGGTCAGGCTGCTGCGAGCGGCTCTCCGTCTGTGGCGTTGCGGGTGCAGTACGGCCTCAGCAATTGGATCTTTCCAGATGTCTGCGTCCGTCTCGTCTTGGCTCGTTGCCCGGCGGCTGGAGATTCCTGCCTTGCCCGCACGATCGCAGCGGATAGTACACGATTGGGCGCGAGGAATAAAAGTACATTTTTCCCCTTGACAATCGCAAATCGGCTCTAATAGGCTGGCGGGAAAGTGTAACCGCACATTAAGATCTCTAATGTCGAGCAGGCATGGAGGGATGCGGGGTTCCGTGTCTGCGATGTTGCGGCGTTAGGAGGCAGAGAATGGCCAGAATCACCGGCACAGTTAAGTGGTTTAACAATACGAAAGGTTACGGATTCATCTCCCAGCAGTCCGGAGCTGACGTTTTTGTTCACTATAGCGCGATCCGAGAGAAGGGGTATAAGACCCTGCGTGAGGGTGAACCGGTAGAATTTGACATCAAGATGGGACCTCGCGGGCCCCAGGCAGAAAATGTGGTGAGGCTGGAGTCGCAACAACAGCAACAAGCTTCAGCGTGACGAGCTGTTATCCGCTTTGGCTGTGAATTTCACCGCTTTTTCCTCCAATGCAATTCGAAAAACGACGCTCGCGCACTGATATTTCTTCTTGATGCCCTGTGTCTGGGTGGCAACGTAATCTGCGAACTGCTGGTAGGAAATGCTCGGCGATTCCTTCGCATGCTCTTTTCTCATGCGAAGCAGCTCATCGTACAGCCGTTGTACCTTCTCTGCTTCGGCCTGAGGATCGCTGATCGAGACACGCACTCCTTCCGGCAACCTTTCCCTTTTCAGGTTGAAAGGTGAGGTCCGGGCGGATGACGTGCCGGCGGACCCTTCAGCAGACTCAAGCTCCTGCTGCGTACGCCGCCACAGGTCCCGGTAGACGTGGAAGCGCGAAATCAGGGTGGTGTACCGGAAGCGTTGGGAAAAAGTCATGCCGCTGGCCTCCGCCAGTCGTTTGACCAACTTTTCCACCCGCGCCCGCAGGTCGTCAGGAGGCCTCTTTCGATTGCCGTTGAAGAAGATGTCGTATTCCACCTTCAAACGGCGGATCCATTCATCCAGGTCGGACAAGTCTTCGTCGTACACGGCGTTCTTCCCTGCGGACTTCGCGTTATCAGCGTGGATCCTTCCTGGGAGTCCGCATCCAGATTGACAGCTCTTCGGGGCTGTGTTGAAATGGCGCCATGGCTCAAGAGCAGAATGCGTTACAGGAGCTGCTGCGCCGGATTCCGGCAGTCGATCAACTCCTTTTGCAACCGTCGGTTGCAGACTGGATAAGGCGAACCAGCCGCAACTTTGTGGTCTCGGAAATCCAGGAACTGCTCCAGCAGGTGCGGGCCGTCATCCGCACTGGCGAGCTATCCGATTCCAGCTCTATCGATTTGCCCCGCCTCGAGCTGCAGCTTGCAGAGAGATTGCAGCAGCGGCTGCGCCCCGTCTTGACGACTGTTATCAATGCGACCGGGGTCATCCTGCACACAAATCTGGGCCGCGCCCCTCTCTCGATTGCTGCTCAAGAAAGCTTATCGGCAGTCTCGGCCCAATACACTAATCTCGAATACGACATCAAGGGTGGAGGCCGTTCCCACCGCGACCGGCTCTGCGAACCTGCCTTGCAGGAAGTGCTCGGCTGCGAGGCTGCCATCGTGGTCAACAACAACGCAGCCGCGGTTTTTCTGATCTTGGACACACTCGCATCGGGAAAAGAGGTGGTGGTTTCGCGTGGCGAGCTGATCGAAATCGGCGGATCCTTTCGTCTCCCGGACATCATGGCCCGCAGCGGCGCCCGGCTGCGTGAAGTGGGCACTACCAACAAGACTCGCCTCAGCGATTACGAGACGGCCCTGGGCCCCAACGCCGCGCTGATTCTGCGAGTTCACCAGAGCAATTATCGCATTCGCGGATTTACGGAAAAGCCCGGCTTGATGGAGCTGATCGATCTGGCTCACCGCCACCAACTGCCGCTAGTCGAAGATATCGGCAGCGGCTGCCTGGTCGACCTCAGGCCATACGGCATCCCCGACGAACCGAGACCGCAGGACAGCATTGCCGCCGGTGTCGATGTGATCTGTTTCAGTGCAGACAAGCTCCTGGGCGGGCCTCAGGCTGGCATCATCGCAGGCTCACGCCGTTGGGTCGACATGATTCGCACCAATCCGCTCGCGCGCACTTATCGAGTGGAGAAGCTGATCTATGGAGCGCTCGAGGCCACGTTGACCAGCTACCGCACGGGGAAGGCGCTGAAGGAAATTCCGGTATTGCGTCTTCTGTCCATGTCGCAGGCGGAACTCCGTCGCAGAAGCAGCCGGCTTCTGCGATTCGTGCGGCCGAGGCTTCCCGCAGGGGCGCGCGCGGCGCTCCTGGAAGGGGGCTCGGTCGTCGGCGGCGGCTCCTGCGCTGACTCCAGACTGGGCACCGTGCTTCTCGCGCTGGAGTCGGATCGACACTCTCCCAACAGGATCGAGGAGCATCTCCGGTTGCGGCACCCTCCCATCATCGTGCGCCTGGAAGACGACAAGGTCCTGGTTGATCTGCGCACGGTATTTCCCTCTCAGGAGAAAGACCTGCGGGAGGGCTTGATTCAAGCTCTATCCTGATCCTTGCCACCAGGCCGGAGTCCGATGTTTTGGGTTTCAGGTGCTTACGCGCCTAATAACCTGACCACAGAGAATGTCAGCCGGTAGGTTTCCTGGTCTGCATGATCCAGGCGAACCAGCACCCTGGTTCCGAGCTTGAAGTGGCGATGGTGACGCTCGCCGACGAAGGAATGGGTCTTCTCCCTGTAAAAGTAGCGGTCATCGATGAGCGTGCCGGCGGGTACAAATCCTTCGACGTAGTGCTCCAGCAGCTCGACGAAGAAGCCCTGGCGAATGACTGAGAAGACGATTCCCTCGAATTCGTCCCCGACCTTGTCGGCCATGAACTGAACCTTCTTGATCTTCTCGATCTCCCTTTCCGCTTCGTCTGCGTTGCGTTCGCGAGCTGACGCATGCGCGGCGATCTCCGGCAGGCGCGCCATCATTTTCCCCCGCCATGCTTCCAAGGAGTGCTCTTTCAGGCTTTCCTTCAGGAGCCGGTGGACCACCAAGTCGGGGTAACGCCGGATGGGTGAGGTAAAGTGAGTGTACTCCGCCGTGGCGAGCCCGAAATGCCCCAGGTTTTCGGCAGAGTAGCGCGCCTGCATGAAGGAGCGCAGCATCAGGTAGGCTAGAAAGCGGCCCTCCGGTTTGCCTTCGAGCTGAGCGACGAACTTTTGGAAATGCCGCGGGCGGTATTCGCCGCCGCGGTTTTCGAGGCTGTAGCCGAGGGCGAGGGCGAACGCAGCAAAGTCCTGCACTTTCTGCGGGTCTGGCTTTTCGTGCACCCGGTAGAGAGCAGGACCGCCCGAGGCAGTCAGGCGCTCCGCGACGGTTTCGTTGGCCAGCAGCATGAACTCCTCGATGATGCGGTGCGCGATGTTTCGTTCGGCAGGAATCACGCGGATTACGCGGCCGTTGCGGTCAAATTCGATTTCCGCTTCAGGCAGATCGAAATCGACGGCACCGCGCCGGTATCTCTTTTCAGACAGGACAACGCAAAGCTCCTCCATGGTTTCAAAAAGCGGCACGAGTTCGGCGTAGCGACTGCGCTCTTCGCGATCTCTGTCTACGAGGATCCGCGCCACCTGGGTATACGTCATGCGCGCGCGGCTGCGAAGGATGGCTTCGGTAAAGCGTCTCTTGACGACTTGACCGCGCCCGTCCACTTCCATGATTACTGAGAAAACGAGCCGATCCTCGTCCGGTTTCAGGGTGCAGATCCCGTTCGACAGCTTGGGCGGGAGCATTGGAATGGCGCGATCCGGAAAATATACGGAGGTGCCGCGCGCGAAAGCGTCGGCATCGAGCGCAGTGCCTTCGCGCACGTAGTGCGAGACATCCGCGATGTGAACGCCGAGGAGGTAGTGCCCGGAGGGCAGCTTCTCCAGGGTGACGGCGTCGTCGAAGTCGCGCGCATCTTCACCGTCAATGGTCACGGCCGGCTCATCGCGGAAGTCCTCGCGTCCCGCGCACTCCGGGTCCAGGACGCGGTCCGGGATCGCTGCCAGTTCTTCGAGCGTCCGGGGGCTGAAGTCCACAGGCAGGCCATACTTGTGCTCTACGATTTTGTATTCGATGTTCTTGTCATCCGGATATCCGAGGACCTCGACCACTCGTCCATGGGGATTCTGATACCTGCCCGGCGGCGCCAAGAGGGTCACAACGACGACCTGGCCGTTTCTCGCACCCTTGTTGTGTTGGGGCGGAATCAGAATGTCCTGAAACATGCGCGTATCGAGAGGAACAACCGTCGGGAAACGCGGGTGATCGTAGTAGCGCCCGACGATACTCGGATGCCCGCGCTCCAGGACCCGGAGCACCGCCCCTTCGAGCCGCTCTTCCGGCTCGCCTTCCGCCGGCCGGACACGGCGGGCCGGCCGCAAGGTCCGCTTCTTCCTGGCTACCTTAATCAGCACCCGGTCCCCATGCAGAGCTTCCTCCATGTTTCGGGCAGGGATGTAAATGTCCTGGCTGTAGACTGAGCGGTCGTCTAGCCGCACAAAACCGTAGCCGTCGCGGTGGCAGGTCAGCACTCCTGAGACCAGGGCCTCCTTGGCGGGAAGGGCATAACGCCCGCGCTTTATCCGATGAATGACGCCCTGGCCGTCGAGTTCGTCGAGATGGTGCTGGAGACTGCGTCGTTCGTCGCTGTCGAGGTCCAGGAGGCGCACCGCGTCGCGGAACGTGAAGGACCGGCCTTGGTTTTCCTGAACGAACTTCAAAATCCTCTGCTTCTGCGCAGCCGTGAGCAAAGCCGCTCCTCCCCGGCAATCATACCACCCTCCGGCAACGAAACTGATGGCAGGCACATCTTTTCAGAAAAGGGGCGTGTCACAAGTTCCGGTCAGCGCAGAAGCTTTTCGAGAGTGCGCAGCACGGACTGGCGATGCGTGCCCGCCCAGTATATCTTCCCGCACTTCGGGCACGACTTGAAGTGGGTCTGGGTCTCGAACACGAACGGAGGGACCGCGTCGCGCACGCGCTCGCGCGCAACCTCCATCAACGTCTCGTTGCAGGAGAGGCAGCGAGTCAGCACGCCGGGCAGAGAGGCGGTGCGGGTGACTTCGAATACCTGCCTAAGCTGGGATTGGATGTCGTCGCTCTCCAGAAAGATGAAATCCTTCACCGCCTTCCGCACCAGCAGGCGTGTGTCCCGCGACAGCAGGACGCGCCCGTGCTGCCTCGACAACGTCACGAGTTCGTCATCGGTGAAGCGGTTGGAGTAGAGGACATCGAATCCGGCGATGCGAAGCCATTTCGCGAGGCGCCCGAGCATGACGTCGGCAACAAACACCGGCTTTGAAACGGCGGCGTGCTTCAATGAGGCCTTTGAGCGTATCTGCTCTTGCCTCTGTGCCGTCGCCTTTTTGCGTGATTCTGACTTTCTCACATCCGGCCTCAGACCCGCGACTTTTGACCTAAGGTTGTGGAAGTAACCTCAGAGGTCGTAAGGAGAGGCCATAACCTGACCTATCGTCCTCTTGCCGCCGACGTCGGCGGGTCTATTCCTTCAGCTTCCGCTTGAGCAGTTCATTGAGCAACTGCGGATTGGCTTGTCCTTTGGTCTCCTTCATGACCTGACCGACGAAGTAGCCCAACAGTTTGTCCTTGCCCGAACGGTATTCGGCAAGCTGCTTGAGGTTTGCGGCTTTGACCCTGTCGATTACGCTTTCGAGCGCGGCCTCGTCGCTGATCTGAACCAGCCCGAGGCGCTTGACGGCCTCTGCCGGCTCCTCCCCGGAGCTGTAAATCTCCTCAAACACCGCCTTGGCCATCTTCCCGGAGATCTCCGCGGAATCGACCATGCGAATCAGCGCGGCAAGCCGCTCCGGCGGCAGTGGGCATGCTTCGATCTCCTTGCCCGAGTTCTTGAGGGCATAGGCCAGGTCGCCGCTGATCCAGTGGAGCGCCGCGCGCGGATTTCCCGAAGCAGAGGCGCATCTCTCGAAGTAGGCCGCCAGGCCGGCGCTGGCTGTCAGCTGCAGGGCCTCGTCGTTGGATAGCCGGTACTCAGCTGCGAACCGGAGCGTTTTCTCGTGCGGCAGCTCGGGGAGCGAGTCTCTCAGGGCAGCGACCCACGCAGGATCCAGCTTGACGGGTGGGAGATCAGGCTCCGGGAAATAGCGATAATCATGAGCCTCCTCTTTGGTCCGCATGACGGCGGTCGCGCCTCTGGCATCGTCCCACAGGCGCGTCTCCTGGACGATCCGGCCTCCCTCACTGAGAACCCGCACCTGCCGCTCGATCTCGTAATCGAGGGCGCGCTGCAGGAAGCGGAAGGAATTGAGATTCTTGATCTCGACTTTGGTGCCGAACTCGGCCGATCCCGCGGGCCGCACGGAAACGTTTGCATCGCAGCGCAAGCTCCCCTCCTCCATGTTGCCGTCGCACACGCCGAGGTAGAGGAGGGTCTTGCGCACATGGGTGAGGTAATCGTACGCCTCCTGGCTGCTCCGGAAGTCGGGCTTGCTTACGATCTCAACCAGAGGCACGCCGCTGCGATTGAGGTTGACGTAAGATTTTGAATCAGACTCCGGCATGCCGTCGTGAAGCGACTTGCCAGCGTCTTCTTCCAAGTGGAGCCGGATGATGCCGAATATCTTCTCGCGCCGGTTCACGATGTGCCCGTCTTCGGTCCTATCGCCGGAAAGCACTTTGACCGCGCCGTCTACCGCCAGAGGCAGGTCAAACTGCGAAATCTGGTATCCCTTCGGCAGGTCTGGATAGAAGTAGTTCTTGCGCGCGAAAACGGAGAAGAGGTTGATCGTGCAGCCCAGCGCCAGCGCGGCTCGCACGGCCATCGCTACCGCTTCCCGGTTGAGCACGGGAAGCGCGCCTGGCAGGCCCAGGCAAACAGGACAGGTCTGCGAATTCGCCGGAGCGCCGAACTGCGTGCTGCATCCGCAAAAAAGCTTGCTGCGCGTGAGGAGCTGCGCGTGCACCTCGAGTCCGATCACGGGCTGAAACTCCATCCGATGCCTCCTGCCTTTGCAACGAAGCCGCAATTATACCAGAAGCTCTGCACGCGGACCGCGAGAGGCACGGGGAGAAGTTGCGATTCGGACAATAGCTATGGCGGACACGCTCGGCGAAGATGCCGCTTCCAGGAATATTGCGCGGCCAATGCTGGCCTTGGTCGTGGACCTGGACGCCGACTCGGACAGGGACTTCACCGTTTCCGTATTTGCCGCGCAGTAAAGTGCACTCTGCCAGAGAAGACCGGAGGACAGCGAGATTTCCTGGCTCATGCGTGGACTACGTCCGCGTCGACGTCGAGGTCCATGTCTAGATGTAACGGCAGCATGTAATTTCGAAAAGAAATGAGCCGGACTGCTCATTAATGGTTCCGATACGGGGCGTGACCTGCAGCAATCGAAGCTCAAAGGCGAAGCATTTCTACCGGATGGCGATTGTCCGGCGATTTGGTATCGGAAATGCACTAGGGAGATTATTGCGGGGGCACTGCTGATTCCGCACCGCTGAGGGAGAGTGAGTTCGAGGGGTCACAGCGGCACGTGCGGCTCGGGCCAGGCGGTCCTCAGCGGTGCTACCCGCTGACTAACCAAGGAATCCGGCTACTGCATTGGAAGCCTGCACCAACAATGTTTCCGGCCCCAGGGTTGCGTCCAGCCACACGATGTCCGGATCTGCGCGAAACCACGTGAGTTGCCTCTTGGCATAGCGGCGGCTCTCTCGCTGCGTATCTGCGATTGCATGCTCCAGGTTCCACTTTCCTTCGAGGTGGCCGACGATCTGCCGGTAGCCGATGGCTTTGAAGGCGTGGCAGTCTCTTGGGAATCTGGCGATCAGAGTCTGTACTTCTCCGACGAAGCCCTGCCTGAACATCTCCTCGACCCGCCGGTCGATTCGGGCATAGAGCTGCGGTCGAGGCCAGCGAATCCCCAGTTTCAGCCAGCGGAATTGGAGCAGCTCGTTCTTGGGTTGGTTTTGCCACCAGCTCATGGTCCTGCCGGTGAGGAGGTAGATTTCGTAGGCGCGGATGTTGCGTTCGGCGTCTGCCGGGGCAAGCCGCGCGGCCGTCTCCGGATCGACCCGGCGTAGCGCGGCGTGAATGCTTTTCGGACCGCGCCTGGCTATGATCCTGCGCATCCGCGTTCGCAGCGCTTCCGCTCTTGGCGGCCCTTCGAACAGTCCTTGGATCAGTGCCCTGAGATAGAAGCCTGACCCGCCGACCACAAACGGGATACGCCCGCGCGCGCGGATGAGATTCAGCGCCTCGCGACCCAGACGCAGATAGTCGCCGGCGGAGAAGTCATCGCATGGCTCCCGCAGATCGAGCATGTGGTGGACGATCCTCTCGCGCTCTTCGGCGGTGGGTTTCGCGGTGCCGATGTCCATGTGCCGGTATACCTGGAGCGCGTCGCAGGTCAGGATCTCTCCGTGGAAACGTTCTGCCAGAGCCATTCCCAGTACGCTCTTGCCCGACGCGGTGGGAGCGACAACCGCGACCGCAGGATAATCCAAGCTTCCTCCGTTGGAAGCGATGTGTGGAGTGCCTCCCATTCTGACTGCTGACCAATGACTCCGTGCCTTCACGGCATTTCAGCCGAGCTTGAGGTAGTAGCGGAGGCAGGCGATGAGAAGCACGAGTATAGCCAGCACAATGATTCCCAGAAGCTGTGAACGTCGACGGTTGATCATTTCGCAGTCAGTAGGCCCTGCGCAGTTCGACGCCCTGGTAGTAGTACTTCAGGATCTCCTCCGCACTGCGCCCTGCCTGCGCCATGCCGGCAGCGCCCGTCTGGCACAACCCCACACCGTGGCCCCAGCCGCGCCCGTCGAAGGTGAAGCTGGCGACCGCGCCGTCGTCGGTGAGCGCGCGCGACAGCGTGTAGAGAGTGTCTCTCAGCCCCAAAGCGCCGCGCGCCTTGTAACCGTTGACAATTGCCGAACCGCGACTGCCGATGATCTCCAACTGCACGACGCGGCCGGATTCTCCAAAGCGGGCGGGTCTCAGATCTCGGATTTCGCCTACATTTTTCGCAAGCGGCCGCAGCCTCTCCGCGACCACGGCCCTTGTGATCGTGGTCTTCCAGGTTGCGACGGGAGAAAAACGGTCGCTCGCGGCGCCGCTGGCGCTGAGTTCCACTTCGAGAAAATCGATCTCGCCGTCCGGCTTCTGGTGGTAAGCGAGCTTTTCGTTGCCGATCACGTGCAGCTTGGTGACGGGCACGCTGCTGCCGGCAGCGGTCTTGAACAAGCGAAGGTCCTGGGCGAGGCGCAACCGTTCCGTGCGGTTGCCCCGCTTTACGGCGATGGTTCCCCTGGAGTTGTCGCCGGCGATTTCGGCGCTGGGTTCCGCCGACACTCCGGTCTTGAGAACCTCCGGGCGATCGGTCATGATCCACCGAACCAGCAGAACGAGTGCGTCGCCCCGCTGGATCGGCTGGCCGGGCCGGATGCTGTTGTCCGGGTATGGCTGCCAGAGTTTCCGCTGGACAAGATAGGCGATTGCGTGCCGGGCAGAGGCTGGGACGCTCGGTCCGTCGGTGAAATTGCTCAAGTAGTAAGCCGCATCGGATTCAGAAACGCGTCGTTCGATTTCGCGAGTGCCGAAGAAGCGCTCCGCTGCATATCGGATGAATCCAGCGCGCGAGGTTATGTCGGTCTCCCGCACTGCGCCTTCCGGGTCGGTCTTGCCGGCGAGGAGGCGGCTCTTCTTGAGCCAGGACTTTATTTCCTCAGCATCCGGCTCTCCGGTCATAAGCTCCGGCGTGATCCGCTCGGAAACGGCAAGACCAAGGACATGTGCCAGTTCCAACTCGCGATTGGCGGGGCTGCCGTCGGCGGCGAACAAAACCGCTTCCAAGTCGTGATTTCCTTCCAGGTTGGCTTCCTGAATCTCTCCGGGAGCACTCTCCACCGCGCAGATAACGCTCTTAAGGTACGGCACGGGCGGAGCATCAAAGACGAGGGCAAAATCCTCAGTCCTGCCGCCGCACGTCGAGGTGTACATGGCATCGATCAGGCTGCCGTTGTAATAGATCGCGATGCCGTAGGTGTTCTGCACCGCATCATTGGAGGCGCTTTTCTCTGCGGAGACTCCGCCGTAGACCTGAGAGCGGGTATCGTCCGTCAGATCGATCCCATTGGCTTCGGACTTCTCCTTGCTCCTGAGCGCATAGGTTCGCGCCGCAATCGCCTGCGCTTCCAGAGCCGCCGGTGCGGGATACGTCACGGGAGGGAGTTCCATAGGCACAACGCCGAGGAGGTAATCTTCCACACCCAGCTCGTTAACCACGATCACACGGCCGTCCTTGCTGAGGCTGATATCCAGCGTCCCGCGATAAGGCTTATCGTTCAGACGGAGGAAGTCCGTGTCCGAACTCGGTTGGAAAAGGTAGCCGGAGCGGCTGACGCGGAAGAGATTCTCCGGCCCGCGCAGAGCCAGAGTCGGCGCGCCCTTGCTGGCTTCGCCGACCTCGCGGACGACGAAGGCGCCGTGATATCCTGCCTCGGCCAGCGGTCCGGCTGCAAACTCCTGTGCTTCTTTGCGGGTCACGAATCTGCCGATGCGCACCTGGTTCATTCCGCTGGTTGAGATCTCATGGACGATCGTCGGCATCGAAAACTGTTCGCTCAGCTGCTTCCCAAGCTTCTCGGCCGCCTCCTGGTTGGATAACGACGCGACCTGAACCCGGTAGATTTCCCCGGGTTCCGATTCAGGGCGCTCCAGGCGCACCTGCACTCGTCCCGTCAGAGCGCGCCGGGGAGTTTCCGGCGTTTTTTCAACGAGGTAAAATTCGCCCTCCGCTGAAACTCGAAGCTCCCCGGAGGGTACGGTGAGACCGATCCGAACCAAAGGTCCATGAAGGGCTGTGCTGGTTGAGGCGGGTGTCTTGGCGGCGCCTGCTCCTGCTGCAGTTGTCGGCTGAGGAGGCACAATCGGGGGCGGCGCCCCTTTTCCGGAGGGGGCATTACTCCGCGCAGGCGGCGGCGCGGGCACCCTCACCGCTACGTTCTTGTGTCCACATGCCGCGGCCAGCAAAGCGAGCAGCAGGGGAAGGGTGCCGACATGGCGTCGGCGTGTGTTGAGTGCTGCTCTTCGCATGAATCCCTATCGCTCTGAGTCTCCGCCAAACCTGCCGGAACCTTGCTTCAGCAGCGGAAGCACAAGATGATGCTCCTCAACTGCGCATCACTTCCGTTCGTTGTAAGCAAACACGAACCTGGCTCCCACACGGTCCACCGGAAAGCCTTTCGGGAGCGGTGGAAACGGGCTCGCCGTATACACGGCGGCGAGCGCTGAATTATCCAGGGAGTTATTTCCCGACGACACATCGCGACGGAGACTATCGATATGTCCGTCCCTGTAAATATAAAAGAAGACCGTAACGCTTCCCTGTGAATCACGCAGGTTGGAGGCGATAAACCAGTTTTCTCTGACTCGTTCCTTTATCAAGTTGACATATTCATCGAGCGGGAACCCTCCAGTGTCGAAGGTAACATTCCCTTGTACCTGGACACCGGACTGCTGCTCTTGCCATCCTTTGCTCTGAGAACGAGCCGAGGAGGAGGAACCAGAACCAGGCAGAGTCGAACCGGCCGCCGCCGGAGGGATCTCGGTCACTCCTTTGGGAATCTGCGTAGGCGCCACGTCCAGAGAGGAAGCCGGTGGAGTCGAAGTTGTTGACTTTTTTGCGTCACCCGGGGGTTCAACACGCGCCGCACCACCCGGAGATACCGCTGGCGGCGTTGAGGGAGTGGGGGCTACGGGCACGGGGGCAACCGAGCTGCTGAGGGCTGCGGGTTCCTCGGGACGCGGCTTAGGCGGCGTGGGGATCTCCTGCGGCCTCACCGGTATGTTGACGTGAATCACGGGCGCTTCCTCTCCCTTGACCGGTTTCTTGTTCCAGTCGTAGAGGAGTTTCTTGAGAACCTCTGGGGGAGGCATCTCCAGCTTTGAGCCCAGGAAGGCTACGCTGCGCCACTGTTTGGTCTGGGTCGGCGGTGGACCGTATGCCGGTTGCCGGAACCACAGGTTCTTTCCGCCTTCGAGCAGCTGCGGATACTCGATCAGGATCAGCACCGCACAGGCATGAGCCACGCAACTGGCAATCCAGGAGAGGAGCAGCCGCCTGCTCAGTGGACGTTTCTGGTAATGCCCGATAGAGTAATCAAACATGGTCCCTAACCGGCCTTGATTGCTAAAGTATAGAAAAGCAAGCAGACTCCTGTCAATTTAGCGTGGTCGCTTGCAGCCCTAAGCATCCTCTTTGTCTGCCACCGCGTTCAGGGCTCGGGCCTGAGCCTTCTCTGCCTGTTCCAAGATCTGGAGTGCCAGTTCAAGCGTTTTCTTTCCCTCCGCTCCGGTGCATGCCACCGGACTGCGTCCCCGGGCAGCATCCAGAAAGGCGGCGAGTTCGGCGTCGAGCGGCTCGCGATGCGGAGGGGCGATGTTCTGGCGCACAATTTGTAGAGCTGCGGGTGGAGAGCCGTCCAGGCGAAAGACCGCTACGTCCTGTCGGGTGTAATCGACCGAGATGTACTCGCGAGCCTGGAAGAATCTGAGCTTACGGATCTTCTCGGTGGAGACCCGGCTGGCGGTCACGTTTGCCACGCAGCCGTCGGCAAACTGGATGCGCGCGTTTGCGATGTCAATGCGCCGGGTCAGAATGGCGATTCCTACGGCCTCCACGTGCACTGGAGGTGCGGCGACCAACAGGGAGATGATGTCCAGATCGTGGATCATCAAATCCAGAATGACATCGATGTCAAGGCTGCGCGGCGAGAACAGTCCCATGCGGTGGGCTTCGAAAAAGAGCGGCCGCTTAACGATCTGGCGCACGGCTTGGATCGCTGGGTTGAAGCGTTCCAGATGGCCGACTTGCAGTACGCAGCGGTTCGTCTGAGCGGCGTGGATGAGCCGGTCTGCATCGGCTAGCGTGTGGCTGATCGGTTTTTCCACCAGCACGCTTACTCCCTGGTTGAGAAACTGCTCTCCGATTTCCGCATGCAGCGTTGTGGGGGTCGCGATGCTGACGGCATCAACCTTGCCAAGCAGTTGCCGGTGATCGGTATATGCGTGAGTGGCGAGTTGCGCGGCGATTTCCTCGGCTCGCCCGGGCCGCGTATCGACCACGCCTGCAAGAATGGCGTCGGGCAGGGTTGAATAGACTCGGGCGTGGTGCTGCCCGAGGGCGCCTACTCCGACCACGCCGACTCGGATCCTGTCCACGGCCGCTCCTTTGCCGAACTATCCGGCTTGCTCATTCGATCGGGGCCAGAGCTACGATTGCGATGCCGTTACGGTCTGCCGACTCAATCAGTTGACGGCGATCGACCAGCAAAGTCCGCTGGGCATCCAGCGCCAGAGCTGTCGCGCCTGCCTCGATCATGTTTCGAATGGTTGAAGGCCCGACGACAGGAACGTCGAACCTCATGTCCTGCTTAGGCTTGCTTACCTTGACTACGGTAAGATCCTTCCTGCCGGCCAACTTTCCAGCGCGGCGGATGGCCGCATCTGTGCCTTCCATGGCTTCCACAGCCACGACGGCGCGATCCCTCACCACGATCGTCTGGCCAATGTCCAGGAGCGCGATCTGGCGCGCGACGGGCCTGCCAAACTCCAGATCGGCCTGCTCCCGTTTGTTGAGGCCCCGGCGAGTCAGAGTCCCTTCCGGAGCCAGATGCGGCTTCAAAAACTCGGTTGAAGCGATCAGCTCGATTCCTGCTTCCTCAAGCGCGCGGGCGACTGCCCCGATCAACGCATCTGTATTTTTGTGCTTCAGACCGGCGAGCGTCTTGACCATCGTCAGGTCCGGCAACGACGATCCGAAAATCTGAACGTGCTTGACTTGGCCGGCCATGAGAGCCTTCCGGATACCGGCTTGCTGAAACGTGCGGATGAGCTTTCCCAGTTGCCCCAAGCCGAGCCAGTGGACAGGATAGCCACAGGATTCGATCTCCGAAAGGGTCTCTTCTTTGATGGCGACCACTATCATGTCGAGGTTGCGCTCGCGCGCCGATTCCAGGACCATGAAGGGAAACTGCCCGTTTCCGGCAATCAGTCCGTACTTGACGTCGCTCATTCTGCTCTTAGACCGCCAAGAACCAAGACACAAGGATCCCAGAATTTTCCGCGGGGCCTTGCGGATGATAATATCTCCCGCGCGATTCGCGCGCCCAAGCGCTTGAAGAGGTTAGCGTTGATAGTCGGCGGCGGCCGGAATCGGCATCGGAATCGCAATCGGTTGTTGCAGGCCAACAACTTCGACAGTGATCGCGCCCCCGATACCGATTCCGATGCCGAGCTTCGGTGCTGGTTGTTCTATTTTCGGAACAGTCATTCACCTGATAAAGCCCCTCTCAGAAGTTTCGATGAATTGGATCAATGTCGCCACTTCCGGAGTGGTCCACGTCTTCTCGCGGACCTTGGCGAGGGCATCGCTGGCATTGAGCTGAGAACGGAACAGGATTCGATAGACCTGCTTCAATTCCTCGATCGACTCCTGCGGGATGCCCGCGCGCTGCAACCCCACCGTGTTTATGCCATAGATTTTGGCGTCGTTCCGGTCTCCGACCGTCTTGACAAAGGGAAGAGCATCGCGCGTCACGACTGAGAAGCCCCCGATGAAAGCGTGCGGCCCCACCCGGCAGAATTGGTGCACCGCCGAGAAAGCTCCGATCTGCGCGTGATCGCCAACGGTTACGTGCCCTGCAAGAGTGGCCGCGTTGCCGAAGATGACATGGCTCCCGACCCGGCCATCGTGTGCCACATGTGTGTAGGCCATGAACAGGCCTCCGTCTCCGATAAGCGTAAGCCCGCCGCCGTGAGAGGTGCCGCGATTGACGGAGACGAACTCTCGGAAGACGTTGCGGCTGCCAATCTGAAGCTGTGTGGGTTCCCCTTTGTATTTGAGGTCCTGGGGATCGGTTCCGATGGAGGAGTGTCCATAAAAGCGGCAGTGCTCACCGATTGTGGTCCCGCTCTGGACGCTCACATAGAGGCCAAGCTCGGTCCCGTTTCCAATGCGGACGTCCGGTCCGACCACGCAGTAGGGGCCGATGACGACATCCGATCCGATCTCTGCCCTCCGGTCGACAACAGCCGTAGGATGAATGCTCATGCCACTTTCCTATAGACAAATTCGGAAATGGGCGCTGGGAGATCCAGGCATCCCGCCAAAAAGCGGCGGGATGTGAGAAGCCGGAAGTCAGGAGCCAGAAGCCAGAATGGCTTTGCGCTACGCCATCAGATCTCGAAAGGTCCTCGCCTTTGCTCGCTCCATTTTCATGACATCATCTCCGGAAAGCAGCGTGGGCGGCGCTTATAAAAACTCCGGCTTCCGGCTCCTGGCTTCTTGCTTCTAGCAAAGGCAGAGTTCACCTAACGAAACGCATAATGGTTTAGCTGCGATCTACGATTGCGCAGGACAGCTCTGCTTCGGCCACAAGCGTGCCGTCCACCAGGGCTTCGCCCTTCATTTTAAAATAATTGCCGCGGCGTTTGAGCGCCGTGACCTCCAGACGGATCTGATCGCCGGGAACCACGGGCTGGCGAAAACGGCAGTTGTCGATTCCGGAGAAGTATACCAGCTTGGAACTGCGGTTTTCGTCTGTGCTGAAGATAAGGATGACTCCCACCTGAGCCAAGGCTTCCACCACCAGGACGCCGGGCATCACCGGATTCTCCGGAAAGTGACCCTGAAAGAAGGCCTCGTTGAAGGAAACGTTCTTGATGCCCACCATCCGGTGCCGGCCGTCGAACTCGACGATGCGATCGACCAGCAGAAACGGGTAACGGTGGGGCATGATCTCCAGGATTTCGCGTATCTTCAGGGGCGAGAAGGTGCTTTCCATGATTCCTCAGGGGCGGCCACGTCCAGTAGAAGAACTCGGGATGATCGGCGCGCCGGCCATCCCCGGCGTCAAATCGGAGGATGCATAATGCCTGCATAAGAGAGCGGCGACAAGAGAACGCTCCGACGTCACTTCTTGACCGGGGCGGTGCCCGGAGCTACAGGAAATACCTGATTATAAGACTTGATCACTTCGTCGGTGATGACCAAGGAAGGATCGACATAGGCGTCGCGGTTCGGGTCTATGAACTGCACTATGTTCAGGCCCTTGTCTTTGGCCAGCCTGTCAATCACGGTCAGCAACTTGCGCGCGATCATCGTTTGATACTTCTGCCGGCGCTTGTTGATGTCGGCCTGCGTGTCCTGCTGAAAGCGCTCGAGCTCTGTGTTCTTGACATCGATGCTATCGGCAAGATCCTGGCGCGCGTCGTCGGAAAGCTTGGAGCCCTGGATGTCGAACTGGTTCCTCAAGGCTTCGAGGGCCTTCTGCTTGTCCTGAAGCACTTTGGTTTGAACATCGATGTACTGCTGCAAAGTGGCCTCTTCCTTTTTCCCTTCTTCGCAGGTCGCAACAACTGCTTGAACATTCACAAATGCGATTTTTGCCGGACCGATGACAGCAGGGGCGGCTGCCTGAGCGGCCGGGGGCGGGTTCGTGGCCGGAGGATTCTGTGCTACGCCCCAAATCCCTATGGCCAGCAGTAATGCAATCAATAAGATCAGTTTTTGGCTCATCAAATGTGCGCTCCTTTATATTCTTTCTGCTCCAGGCTACGCGAGGCCTGCCATTGTGAGATCAATGCGCGCAAGGGCCCTGACTGCAGGTGCAGAGACATAAAAAATCATTATACCTCATTTAATTCGACAAACTGGGATCAGAAGCTTCGTCCGATCGTAAACTTAATGTCGTGGCGGGGTTCCATGATGCTGATTGGGGTCAGGCCCGCCATGACCGTAGCTCTGTACGCCTGCGGATTGTAGGCGAAGATGAGACGGAACGGGGCGTTCACCATCGGCAGCATAAACGATATCTCGAGGCCCGTCGAGCTCCGCACTGCGCGGTTCGAAGACTCAATCAACGTGTTGGTGGTGCTTGCGCCGAAGACGCCGAGCCCACTCTTGTCGAGAACCGTCGAGATGCCGACATCATAAAAAAGCGACATGGTCAACGGGCCAGCAACTGGAATGCGGTACTCACCGTTGAAAAGGCCCATGGTGTCGCCGCCAATTGGGCTTAGGCTTCTGTTGATCTTTGCCAAGCCTGTGGTGAAGTCAATGATAGGCTTCCCGTTGGCATCCAGCGAGCGCGTGGAAGTGACCACCAGAGGGCTGATCGAGCGGATGTCGAAGCCGCGGATCGTGGTTTCGCCACCGATGAAGAACCGGTCAAAGAACGGCACCGTCGAGCCGCTGAAGGCCATCACATATTGTCCCGCGAGCCGGAATCCGAAGGTGTTGCGGCGATTGCTGATCCATTTGTCCGGGAAGAACTGGCGGTACTCCACTGAGGGGCGGATCTGATTGAAGTCACCGCCCAACACACTCCCCGCGAAAGCTGCCGACAGGGTTACGCTGTGGCCCATGGTAGGATTGAAGAATGCGTTGGTGTTGTTAAAGGAGAGTGACGGAGTAATCTCGCTGCGGATGATTCCTTTCAGGGCGGCGTTTACGTCGCCCGCGGGCGCGAAACCGCTGAATTGCCCCAGCGCGAAAGATTCAAAGCCGGAGGAAATGTCGGCAACGCCGATCTTCTGGTAGGTGTAACTTATTCCTGCGCGCCACCAACTCTGCCGGATCATGCGGCTCATGTTCACGGTAAAGCCCTTAGTACGCTGTGTGAACAGCGCGGTTGGTTGTCCCGTGGCGAAGTTGGTGATGCCGAACACGCTGTAAGTGTCGAAGCGGTTGCGCTCGTTGAAGAGTGAAACGCCCAGATTCCAGCGCGTGTCCAGCAGATACGGTTCGGTAAACGACAGGATGAAGTCGGTCATCCGGGTGCCGGCCATCACGCTGAACTCCAGACTCTCGCCCCGCCCCAGGAGGTTGTTGGTCTGATAGTTCACGCCTATGAAGCTGCCCGAATAGCCGCTGACTCCCCCTGTCAGTCCGATGGACTGCTGGCTTTTCTCCTTCACTTTGATGCGAACGTCTACCGACGAAGTTTTCTGGTCCGGCGTGACCTGGTAGTCCTTCTCCTCGATTTTGTCGAAGTAACCGAGCATGTTCAGCTTCTGCACCGACACGTCTAGCATCCGGCTGCTGAAGGGCCACCCTTCATAGATGAGAAGTTCACGCCGCATCACCTTGTCGCGTGTCTTGGTGTTCCCCTCAAAGTTGATGCGATGCACGATGAACTGCTTACCGGGCTGCAGGTCGAAACTGAGATCCACTGTCTTGGTGTCGGGGTGGGGAGTCTGTTCCGGGATGAGGTCCGCGTCGATATAGCCCGCATCGCCGTAACCTTTCTTGATAGCCTCTATCGTATCCTTAATCCGCTTGTAGTTGAGGACGTCACCCTTGTTCATCCCGAACATTGCGGCGATCTTTTCGCACGACATAATCCCGCAGTTGCTCACCTTCAACTCGCCGAGGTGGTACTGATCGCCCGCTTCGATCGGAATCTCGACCAGAAACTGCTCTCTCGTCTTCCTGAGCATGGGAATGTATCCCCGAGGCCCTTCAAAAATCCGGGAAAGGGGATCGCCGACCTGAACGTGCAAATACCCCCTTTCCTGGTAGTAGGTTCTCAGATTCTGTTCGATGTCATACTGCAGTTTGTCGGGGTAATACTTGTCTGTCCCCTTAAATATGGAAATCGGGCCTCGTTCCTTGGTAAGCTTCAGTGCTCCTTTCAGCTCTTCATCCGAGAAGATCTTGTTGCCGACGAACCTGATGTCCCCGATGCGGACCTTGGGTCCCTCGTCCATAATGAACTTCAAGCGCACGCTGTTGGGGGGCACGTTTTCGACTTCGGTATGAACGGTACCTAGGGGCCTTCCATTCTGCATCATGAGCTCTTTCAGAGCACGCTCCGCCGCGCGGACCTTGGCAGGCTCGTATACGGAGTCTTGCACGATGCCGACCTTGCGTTCCTTGAATTGGTCCAGGATGTTGGACTCGGTGAACGATTTATTGCCCGTATACTTGATTTCGCGGACTAGAGGTTTTTCCTCTAGAAGGAACGTGACGATCTTTCCCGTGTCGCCGTCCGTCACCATGATCTGTATGTTCTCGAACGCCTTTCCTTCCTTGTAGAGATATCGGAGGTCGAGCGCCAACCGGTCTTCGTCGTAGACATCCCCGGCATGAGATTGAATGTAATATCGAACGTCGTCTTCCTTCATGCGGCGGTTGCCGCGGATATCGATCCTCTCAATGGTTGGCGGCTTGGGCTGTTGCCGGGCGATGGCGGGGGAACCCGCGAGCAGGAACCCAACGAAATACCAGATCCCCGTTTTGGTCAACTTAGGCATCCGTCCTCCCCAACCAATGCGGCCGCGAGCGGCCAGCCAATCCATTTCCCTCGCGGCATGTTGCGCGAACGGCATATGTTAGATGAAACAAGGGGTCAAATCCAGCATGAGATTCGCCTGGCTAGTTATACTCCATGTCTTTCGGAAGGTTCCATTTTTTGCCCGGCAGGACGCGGCCGGCCTACACGCTCAGCTTTACTCCGGTCTCGGAAGCCTCTCCGGCAGGCTGGTAATAAAGGCTCTCTCCATCCAGGTAAATCTCAAGGAGAGTGTCCGGCTTGAACCGGTTCTTGATCAGAGCTTCCGACAACGGGTCTTCGATGTACTTTTGTATGGCGCGGCGCAGCGGACGGGCGCCGTAGGAACGATCAGCGCACGTCTTGTCCACGATCCACTTGCGAGCTTCGGGCCGGAGGCGGATCGCTATCTTTTTTTGCTTTAGCACTTCATTTCCCTGGCTGATCAGCAGGTCGGCGATCTTCTCCAGGTCTTCGACGGTGAGAGCGTCGAAAAGAATGATCTCATCCAAGCGATTCAGGAACTCGGGGTTAAAGAGCTTCTTAACTTCACTCAAAATCAAATCCTCCGTCTTCTTGGCGTCGGCTTCGGAGGTCGTGCGGAATCCCATGTGGCCACGCTTCTCCAGGAAGCGGGCGCCGAGGTTGGAGGTCATGATGACCAGGCAGTTCTTAAAGTCAATCGCGTTGCCGAGTGAGTCGGTGAGCTGCCCGTCCTCAAAGACCTGAAGCAGGATATTGTAAACGTCCGGGTGCGCCTTCTCGATTTCGTCCAGCAGCAGGACCGAGTACGGATTGCGTTTCACCTTCTCCGTCAACTGGCCACCCTCTTCGTGACCCACATAGCCCGGAGGTGAGCCGATGAGCTTTGACACCGAATGTTTCTCCATGTACTCCGACATGTCGAGCCGGATCATGGCGTTCTCGCTTCCGAAGAGAAAGGCTGCAAGCGATCTGGCCATCTCGGTCTTCCCGACACCGGTTGGACCCAGGAAGAGGAATGAGCCGACCGGCCGTTTCGGGGACTTCAACCCGGCGCGCGAGCGGCGGATGGCTTTGCTGAGGGCGGAAATGGCCTTGTCCTGGCTGACGATCCTCTTGTGCAGCTCTTCTTCCATCCGGAGGAGCTTTACCTTTTCCTCCTCGTGTATCGAGGAAACCGGGATGCCGGTCCATTTTGCAATGACTTCCTCGACGTCCTCACGCGTCACCTTCAGTCGAACTGTGCCCACGAGCCGCAAGCGCTCCTTGATGATCTGGAGATTCTCCTGCTCGAGGTCCTCCTCCAGCCGATAGCGCGCGGCTTTCTCAAACTCTTGCGCAGAAATCGCGCTTTCGATCCGCCCGTCAATGACGCGGATGCGCCGCTGAATGTTGATCAACTCCTCCGGCACGGAAATGGAGCGTAGCTTCACGCGGGCGCCGGCCTCGTCGATGAGATCGATAGCCTTGTCGGGCAGGAATCGGTCCGATATGTAGCGGTTGGAAAGATAGACCGCGCTTTCCAGGGCCTCATCCGTATATTTCAGCTGGTGGAAATTCTCGTACTTTTCCTTGATTCCTTGCAGGATGCGAACGCTTTCGGCCTCGGTCGGCGGGGCCACCTTGATCGATTGGAAGCGGCGCTCCAGCGACCTGTCCTTCTCGATGGAACGGCGGTACTCGTACGGCGTCGTGGATCCGATGCACTGGATCTCGCCCCGGGACAATGCCGGCTTCAAGATGTTGGCCGCGTCCAGCGAACCCTCTGCCGAACCGGCGCCGACCAGCGTGTGCAGCTCGTCGATAAAAACCACCAGGTTTCGGTTTTCGACCAGCTCCTTCATAATCGTCTTCAGCCGCTCTTCGAACTGGCCCCGGTACTTCGTGCCGGCCACGATCAAGGAGATGTCCAACGCCAGTATTCTCTTGTCCAGGAGGGGTGGAGGGACCTGGCCGTTCACGATCCGCTGCGCCAAACCCTCGACGATCGCAGTCTTGCCTACGCCCGGCTCGCCAATGAGCACCGGATTATTCTTCGTCCTCCGGCAAAGGATCTGGATCATGCGTTCGATCTCGTTGTTTCTTCCCACTAGGGGATCCAGGGCGTCGTTGGAGGCGGCTTCAGTTAGATCGCGGGAGAATTCGGCCAGGCTTAGAGGCTCCTTCTGCCGGCCCTGTGCGTGTTTCTCAGGCGTGCTGCGCCCGAGCTCGTCGCGGATCATGGCAAGGCGGAGACCGCGTTCCCTCAGGATTTCCGCGGCCACCGATCTCTCCTCGCGCAGCAAGCCGAGCAGCATGTGCTCGGTCCCTATGTGTTTGTGGCTGAGGCGCTCCGATTCCTCGGCAGCCGCGTTCAGCGCGCGCTTGCTCTCGTCTGAGAAGGGAAGCTCGATAGAAGTCGAGACCTTTTCGCGAATCGCAGTACGACCCTCTATCTCTTTTCGAATGCTTTCGGCGGAGGCATTCGCCTTCGGAAAGAACCGGTTGGTCAGATTCTTGTCCTCCCGGATCAAGCCGAGGAGCAGATGCTCAGTCTCGATGCAGGGGCTGCCGAATTGACTGGCTTCGTAGCGTGCGAAGAAGATTACCCTACGAGCCTTTTCTGTGTACTTTTCGAACATAGCGTGACGCTAGATGAGTCATTGCCTGACACCATTATACGAATTGGCCGGAAAGGCTGTAAAGCCGAAAAGATGTCCCTGCTACCCGAAGTTGGTGACAGGCGCCTTTCTTCATCATTCAAGAGATCCCGGGTGAAAAAAGGCGCCTGCCGGTTTCGTCCCTACCTCGAAGGGGGAAACGCAATTGGAGGCATCGACGCCATGAAATTGAGCCCGCTGTCGTGGATCAAACTGAACGCGAAGAGCGGGAGGGTCGAGTGAATCCTGATGTTTGAAACGAGCACGCTGCCGAGATTGGGGAACACCTGATCCAGGTAAAGCGACGTGCGGCTTCCGGGCGCCAGGTTCAATGTGGCAGCCCGGGTCATGGTGCCGTCCTGAGCCCACAATTCGACATCTACCGAAGTCGTGCTGCCGCCGGGATTCAAAAGAGCCATTGCGGTGTGATACGTGCTGTCGATGGCCGCGAGCGGCAGGATGAAATCTGCCAGAGGAGTGCCTTGGAGTTCAAAGCTGGAGAGGAATGACCCGCTTGCATTGGTAAAGGAAATAGTGCCCACGACGAGATCCACCGTACTGTCCACTTCCAGCCAGCCCGTGACGTTCTGGATTGCGGGGTCGTGCTGGAAGATGGTTGCGATATCGCCTTTGAGTTGTGCGCCGGGCGGCAAGGTGAGCGTAGCGGGATTTCCAATGGGGTTCCCCTTCTGATCATAAAGCGTGATCGTGATCCCGGCTGGATTCGTGTTTCCGTTGATCACGTTCAAGAGGGTGGTAAAGCCCGAGACCGTCGCAAACTGCGGCGAAAACAGGCTCGTTATGCCGCTGTACTTTGACATGTCGATGCCGTTCAATGCTGCGAGCGACGAGGCGTTGCCGTAAAACTCGGAGAACATCAATCCCTGCGTGCTCGTAACTCTCAGATATGCCTCCGTGCCTCCGGGAAGCATCGTCGCCGTGAAATTCTTGCGCGCCGAGGTCATCGAGTTTGACGACGCTGAGAAAGCATCCATGGAAGGATCGTACAGCTCCGCCGATTTCAAGACGTTGGTGCCGTCCGTCCCTCCGAGGATCAGCACGCTGCCGGTGCTCGCGAGCCGAACTGCAGCGTGATTCTGTCGCGCAGTGCTCATGTTCTGGCTGGTCGGCAGGAACGCATTTGCTTCCGGATCGTACAACTCCGCGGTGGCGGTAATGCTGCTTCCGTCCGTCCCCCCTGTGAGCAGGACCCGGCCGTCGGACAACAGGGTTGAAGTGTGGTAGGAGCGGGCATGGATCATGGAGGTGCCCGCGGCTGTGAACGTGCCGGTTGAAGGATCGTAGATTTCTGCGGTGCTTAGATAGCTGCCGTTGTATCCCCCTGCAATCAAGACCTTTCCGTCCGACAATAGCGTCGCCGTGTGAAACGCCCGCTGCGCGGTCATTTTCCCCGTGGCGGCAAAGGTG